>OHQM01000168.1_pt1 | contig 42650 bp, 30 predicted proteins | sample 1577941 | NCBI WGS metagenome assembly OHQM01 (sample SAMEA3879604, study PRJEB24766) | human gut metagenome | biome: human-associated habitat; feature: feces | place: USA | collected 1985/1987
GAGTAAGGGCTATTTCCGGTTTCCACAGGGAGTGTTCATAAATCACCAGCCAATGGTTGGTGGTTCCTTTATTAACGAAGGGTACCTGCACATCAGCTGTTTGCTGACGGGCATCGACTTTACTGGCAGTTATCAGATGGTCGATGAACAACTCTCCCTTTACATCAGGTGCAACGATGCGCAGTTCATTCATCCCGGGTTCAGGAGTGCCTTGCATATCGCGCTCGTAGCAGACCCATGCAGCACGCCAGCCGGTGAAGTTAATACCGAAAGGAAAAGAAGTACACTTCTTTCCATCTTTCAGGAATTCAAACTCAATTGTAGTATTCTGGGCCTTTGTATTGTACACCCAAACGATAAAAGCGGAAAGATAAGTGTCTTTTCCGGTAGGGTCTTTCTCCTCAAACTTCAGATCACGCTGAAGGGTTAGTACAGAACCGGGTTCAAATGTCCAGCGCAAACTGTGTGTACCGTCTTTATAGTGTTGGTCACTAATGCCAAGCGTGCCCTTCGTAGCGCTCAGCCCGGCAGGAAGTTCAGGTTGTTCAAAAGAGAGCAACCGGTCATTCTTTACAACCTGTGCCGACAGGCTAAAAGACAACAGTGCAGTACATACAGCAGCAAGGATAGGTTTCATCAGATTAAGTTTCGTCATCATGGTATGAGAATATTAATAGAGTTAATTCAAATGTTCGATACGGAAATTCGTGAAGCGGACATGATTTTGAAGAAGGCGTAAGCCAAAATGTCCATCGCCTGCACCGGCTTCGAGAGGCAGACGGAAAAGTTCCTCACCATCTACAAGAAAAGTTGTGCAATTGTCCTGAACGCGGATCTGAATATAATACCATTGATTAGGTTTCAACAGATGAGCCGGGTCGGTATATTCTTTGATCAGAGGTTTGATACGGGCCTCGTCTACATCATAAAACTGACCGTAGTAACGACGGAAACGGGTAGTAGTATTATCATTACCACCATAGCCTACATAAAAAAGGTTCAATGTATTATAGTTACGGAAGACACCGTTTCGCCAAGTGGAACGGGCCAAGAGTTTGCCGGGATGTTTCGGGTCGTTTGCAGCCCAGAAGCAGTTCATATCACTCAGACGGTCGTGTTTGCCGCCATTCATTACCATACAGATATGGTAACTGATTTCGTAATCACCGGTCAAGCGATCTTTATACCATAAAGTAAGCCCTTCGGGGACAATTAATTCAAGAGTATCTTCACGAATGGTGAAGTCCATTATTCCCGACTGGTCTTCAGCTATCCAATGACCCAATGAAGGTCGTTCCTGTGCCAATATGGTACAGGGTAGGAAAAGAAAAAGACATTTCCACAGAATTTGTATGAAAGATGAATGTGTCATTTCCGGTATTAGTTTCGTTTACAATATTTCCACATTGCAAAGAAACGGCACTTTTTAGAGAAAATGGCACATAAATCGTACAGAAAAGGTATATTTTAGTTATTTAAGGATGCATTTCCTCAAACGCTTTATTCTCCTCTTCTATCGTAGTGATGGTTTCCAGCAGTTCACTGATAGGAAGATCGAAATTATACCAGTCAGTATAGCAATCGGTAACGTACCACTTCCCGTCAATCAGTTCGAACACTACGCGAAGGGAAGCTTCCGACTCATCATAGCCAGCCTCAAACTCTTTTTGTTTGGGGTTGTTCACAGTGAAACGGGAGACATAAACTCCGCCCTCTTCGTCTGTGATGCGTTCTTCTTTAAACGCATCTTCACCCAGCAATGCCCACTTATCACGTGTAAACGGAAAAGTTTTCTCCGTCTCGCCATCTTCCTCTAACAAGGCTATGGGAGTTTTCAACGGAAACATGATACGGGAATACTGGAAAGAAGCACTGGAAGTAAATTTCTTGAGGAATGCCTGGAAGTCCTCATTAGTTGCGGCAGCATGACCATTCGTAGTCGTCAGCATAAGTACCGCGAAAAGACAAAATACAAAGTGAATTGCCTTCATTTAGTTACAATGTCAAAGGGTTTATTAATCAGGCGCAAAGATAATGCAAATCCGCAGATTTGAGATAAAAAGGAAAAAGAATATTATACGGTGGTGTTGGATCTATAGATGCAGCATGTCCCATCTATAGATGCAGTATGACCGATATATAGATGCAACGCGTCCGATATATAGACGCAACATATCCGATATATAGATCCTGCACCCTTATCATGTAACCCTTCATTATATGTTTCATTTCTGTCTCAGATACTCAAACCCAAAGCGACAGCGTAAGCAGTCTTTCTTATCGCAATACTCTTTCTGAAGCTGTAACAAAGCCTGCGAATCGGCAGCAGTAGATACAGGTAGTCCTGCCCCACTCCAGTGGCGGATGATGTGATTATCTTCCGCTTTCAGACTTTCTAGAAAGCCCGTAGCCCGTTCGCAAAGCAGCTCATCCGCTTTATGCAGGCCATAAGCATATAAAAAAGGGATGACAGTATTAATAACAATCAGGTTCTGAGCATTCTTTCCCACTTGTTTTTCACAGGAGGAAGAGACTTTCCGGAAATTGAAATGCTCTTCCCAATACGGAGAGGTAGTGACAGTCAGTAGTTTTCGGACTACTTCCAGCGTATCCGCTTCCATAATACGGGAGAATAAGGACTGTTCTTTATAATAAAGATTTGCCAACTGCGCCAAGCGGACATGAGGGAAATTACCCGGACGTAAGCGAAGAAAGCGCCATTGAGTAGCAGCCATCGGAGCAGACAGTTCAAACTTATGCTGCAAGTAGCGAAATTCCTTCTGCAACTTCAGATAATACCCGTCCGCATCCGGTAGTTCCTCGTCCAGCAATCCGGCTTGTCCAAAAAAGAAAGCTTCTACCTGAAAGAGATTATCCCGGTGCTTATCTATCGCACGAAAAGACAGACGGCTGGCCCATGCTTCAAAGGCATCCCCATTCAGCCCGAAACCAAAGTTACGAGCTAAAGTGATAAAGAATACATCTTCCCAATGATTATTGCATCGCTCCAACCGGGTGGCAATCAAATGAGCTTTCTGCTCGAAACGTTCCACCTGCAAAGCAGAAAGCCAGGAATGGACTGTTAGTTTCGGAAGAGAAGACAATATGGAATAACAAGGAGGATAGATTTCCGCATGGCTCAGTTCATCATAACGCTGACGAACGGATTCAGGACAGGATAGTTGCAGTTGTGGCACCGGTATTCCATTTGCGCGAAACACCTCACAATCCACAGTTTCCGCTACGTGCAGAATGACATTGTCATAAGCTGCATCTTTATCGTGACCATGCCTCATCCAATCGGATGCCAATATATGCACTTCGATGTTTCCCACCCAAAGGGTACCGCCAATTTTTAGTTTGGCATTGAAGAAGTCGGGGCCTGCGTTCGTGTTCGGTAGTCCGGCATCTATCACTTCAACCGGTTCGCCGGTGGTGGTCTGGAGCATCTTTAACGGAAAGATTTTATGCTTCCACACATAGTTCAATAGTAGTTCCATTGTTAACAAGAAGTTAATGTACGCAACAAATGTAAGAAAAAGATTATCTTTGCGACCTATAGAACGTTGATAAAGTGAATTTAATCAGAAGAAAAAATGAAAATAGCATTAATCGGTTACGGTAAAATGGGTAAGGAAATCGAAAAGATCGCCCTCAGTCGCGGACACGAGATTGTCAGCATCATCGACGTAAACAACCAGGAGGATTTCAACTCGGACGCTTTCAAGAGCGCAGACGTTGCCATAGAATTCACAAATCCGATGGTGGCCTACTCCAATTATATAAAAACCTTCGAAGCCGGAGTGAAGTTGGTTTCCGGCAGTACCGGATGGATGGACAAACACGGTGAGGAAATCAAAAAGCTTTGTACCCAAGGAGGTAAAACGCTGTTCTGGGCATCCAATTTCAGCCTGGGCGTGACCATTTTCTCTGCCGTGAATAAGTATCTGGCAAAGATTATGAACCAGTTTCCTGCCTACGACGTGACGATGAGTGAGACACACCATATTCATAAACTGGACGCACCAAGCGGTACGGCCATCACGCTTGCCGAAGAAATACTGGAAAATCTCGACCGTAAAGATCATTGGGTGAAAGGAACTTTGCAGGCACCGGACGGAAGTGTTTCCGGCTCTGCCGAATGTGCAGCAGATGAAATTCCTGTCAGTTCCATCCGCAAAGGTGAAGTACCGGGCATTCATGTAATCCGTTACGAATCGGAAGCAGACAGCATCATCCTGACACACGATGCCAAGAATCGAAAAGGTTTTGCACTGGGTGCCGTTCTTGCTGCCGAATATACTGCTGACAAGCAAGGTTATCTGGGAATGAGTGACTTGTTCCCGTTCCTGAAATAAATTGTGTAAATCTGTGTTATCTGTGGTGAACAACAAAAATAATATAATAATGAGAAAAGCTACTCGCGCCCAATGGGTTAAATTCGCAATCGTCACCGTGCTTTACCTCGCTTTCCTGATATGGGTAAAAAGCTGGTTGGGACTGATTGTCGTACCTTTCATCTTCGACATCTACATCAGCAAGAAAATCCCCTGGGGCTTCTGGAAGAAATCAGAGAATCCGGCTGTACGCAGTGTCATGAGTTGGGTAGATGCTATCGTGTTTGCACTGGTAGCTGTTTATTTCGTCAACATCTATGTATTTCAAAACTATCAGATACCTTCTTCTTCTTTGGAGAAGTCTTTGCTGGTAGGCGATTATCTTTATGTCAGCAAATTGAGTTATGGTCCGCGTGTGCCAAACACACCACTGTCTATGCCATTAGCACAACACACTTTGCCGCTAGTGAATACAAAATCATACATCGAGTGGCCCCAGTGGGACTATAAGCGTGTTCCGGGTCTGGGTAAGGTGAAACGGAATGATATCGTAGTATTCAACTTCCCTGCCGGAGATACCGTAGCCACTAACTTCCAGCAAACGGATTTCTACACCCTTGCCTACAACGAAGGACAACGTCTCTATCCGAATCCTGTAAATATGGACAGTTTGACGCGCAAGCAGCAACGTACTGTCTACGATCTGTATTATAATGCCGGAAGAAATCTGATACGTTCTAATCCCAAGATGTATGGTGATATCGTTGTCCGCCCCGTAGACCGCCGGGAAAATTACGTAAAGCGCTGCGTTGGCTTACCCGGAGACACACTGGAAATCAAAGACGCACAGGTATATATCGATGGAAAACCTCTCGAAAACCCTGAAGATATGCAGCTCAACTACTTCGTACAGACCACAGGACCATACATCACTGAAGATATGTTCCGCGAACTGGGTATCAGCAAGGACGACCAAACATTAATCAGCAACGAAGGTTTATTAATGGAAATGGGCTTGACTCACCGTGATGCACAAGGCCGCCTGGCTCCGGCCTATGACTTACCACTGACTAAGAAAATGTATGAAACCCTGTCTGCCAATAAGAAACTCGTCAGCAGCATCGTTATGGAACCGGAAATATTCTCCGGCCAAATGTATCCGTTGAACCTTTACACCAAATGGGACCGCAACAACTACGGCCCGATCTGGATACCGAAAAAGGGTGCCACCATCAAGCTGACTGAGGACAATCTGCCCATCTACGAACGCCCTATCAGAGCTTATGAAGGTAATACACTGGAAGTAAAAGAGGACGGCATCTATATTAATGGCAAGAAGACGGACGAATATACCTTCAAAATGGATTATTACTGGATGATGGGCGATAACCGCCACAACTCAGCCGATGCCCGTTCCTGGGGGTTCGTGCCGGAAGACCATGTTGTGGGTAAGCCAATTGTTGTCTGGTTGTCACTCGATAAGGATCGTGGCTGGTTTGATGGAAAAATCCGTTGGAACCGGATATTCAAGTGGGTAAAATGATACCAAATGAATAAGGCTTGGAAAATAACGGGAGCAATCATCGGAATAATACTCGTTGTGGTGTTACTTCGGGGTTGCGTTATGACTTCCTATCTTATTCCTTCTTCGGGTATGGAGAATTCTTTGTTTCAGGGAGAGCGTATTCTGGTAAATAAATGGAGCTACGGTCTGCGTCTTCCCCTTATGGCATTGTGGAATTATCACCGTTGGGGGGACAAGCCTGTACAAAAAGAGGATATCATTGTTTTCAATAATCCGGCTAATCTGTCAGAACCTGTCATTTCCCGGCGCGAAACATTCATCAGTCGATGCATCGGCGTACCGGGAGATACCTTATTGATAGACTCCCTGTTCTCCGTAATTCCATCAGAAAAAAACGCTCCCGACCAGAAGTTTTTATATACTTATCCACGAGAAAAAGAAAAACAGCTGGATTCATTACTTACACTATTGTCCATATGCAACAACCACCTGATGGGACAAGATAGCGTAAAAAATGTACGTAGCTTCAGCCGTTATGAATATTATCTGCTGGAACAGGCTATGAATGGCAATTGCTGGATAAAGTTACTGAATGAAGGAGACTCCATAGAAGCCCTGCGCCCGTTGATCGTTCCCGGCAAAGGTAAACCGGTGCGTGTATATCCGTGGAACCGTACTTTACTACGCAACACACTTGTACTGCATGAGAATAAACAAGCTGAAATAAAGAACGATACTTTGTACATTGACGGGAAGCCTGTACAGCATTGCTATTTCACCAAGGATTACTACTGGGTAGGTGCTAATAACTCTATCAATCTCTCTGATTCCCGCTTGTTTGGCTTTGTACCCAAAGACCACATCATCGGTAAAGCTTCGCTCATCTGGTTTTCCAAAAAGACAGAAACAGGATTGTTCAATGGTTATCGTTGGAAAAGAATGTGGAAAACGGTAAGATAAATAGGGTTAATTACAAAGTATTAAGTATAAAATATTAAGTATTAGGCATAAATTGCGAACCTCATGAAAACTATATATCTCTCTTCCGCCTATCTGGCACCCGTAGAATATTACGCCAAGTTGGTGGCATACGATAAAATATTTATCGAACAGCACGATCATTATGTGAAGCAAACCTACCGCAACCGTTGCACCATTGCAGCACCCGATGGCGAGTTAGCTCTCTCCATCCCTACCGTCAAACCCGATACTCTGAAATGTCCCCTAAAAGATATCCGCATTTCCGATCACGGCAATTGGCGTCATCTGCACTGGAATGCTTTATCATCGGCTTATAACCATACTCCTTTTTTCGAATATTATAGAGATGATTTCCAACCTTTCTACGAGAAGAAATATAAGTTTTTAGTCGATTTCAACGAGGAATTGTGTCATCTGGTCTGCTCACTGATAGATATACAGCCGGACATGGAACGTACTACTTCATTCCAAAGCAGTTTTGCACCCGACGAGGATGATTTCCGCGAGCGTATCCATCCCAAAAAGGATTACAAAGAAGAAGATCCGGACTTCATAGTCCGGCCTTATTATCAGGTTTTCCAGGAACGTCTCGGCTTCCTGCCGAATCTGAGCATCGTCGATCTTCTTTTCAACATGGGACCTGAGAGCTTACTTGTGTTGCAGAAGTCATTTTGAGAACTTCTGCAAAAATTCCGCAAGATTTGCTCCTTCTTCCAGTCCCAGCTTCTTACGCAAGCGATAACGACTTATTTCTACCCCGCGCAAAGAAATATTCAACAATGGAGCAATCTCTTTAGAAAGCAAATTCATCTTGATATAAGCACAAAGTAACTTTTCCTTGTTGTTCAGTTCCGGATATGCTTCTTCCAATTTTTTGAAGAAATCATGATGTACCGAATCAAAGGTACTTTGAAATGCCTGTAAATCGTCATCATGCTCGATGTTCGTATCAATCTGTCCCAACAGGCGAAGTGTTTTCCGACGAAGAGAAACCAGATTCTCTTCGCTGATGGAATGGGAGATGCCCAGTACTTCCTTTTTTATATCCAATAGGATTTCATTCTTACGTACGATGTTCAAAGTAGTACGAATCAGTTCCTCCGATTTATGACGCAATTCCGACTGTAGGTTTTCTTCTTGCAGTGAATCTATCTTCCGATCTTTCAGGTCACTCTCTTTCTGGAACTTTTGTTCCTGTCGATAGAGTTCCAGTTCTTTTTGCATTAACAAGCGCTTACGCCCTACTGAGATACGATAATACACATAATAAAATAGTAACACTATCACTACCGAATAAACCAGATAACTCCACCATGTGCGATACCACGGTGGCAATATCTCAAAGACAAACGAACTTTCCACCGGTTCCTGACTGCCGTCAGTAAGCAATTTCACACTGAATACATACTTTCCTTCATGCAGTCCTGTAAACTCTTTCATATTATTCTCACTGTATTCACTCCAGGTTCCTTTCTCACCACCTACACTTAACTGATAAGAATATAGCACTGTGTGCGCCTTATTGAAGTTGTTTACACTATATTCTATTCGCATTGAATTTTGAGAATAAGGAATCACTATCGGCGCCGTATCATACAAATAACTGCGGCCATAAATAAGGGAATCACGCAATCCCGTTAAGTAGACTTTCCTGATTTGCAATGTCAACGGCATTTGTTGCACCGGTAGGCTGTCCAGTGTGATCAGTGAAAACCCTTCCTCTGTTCCTGCCACTACCTTGTTGGCTTTATAAAGATTTACATCTTCAAAGTTTTCTATCAATGCCCCTTTCAGGAACTGTTCATTAGTTACCCGGCGATACTCCTGCTTATTGGCATCATAATGCAATACTTTCAATGTGCCATCTGCTACATACCAGATATTTTGTAATGAATCTATCTTCATATAGGTATATGCTGCCTTTCCTTCTAATAACTGTTCCAGCCAAATACATGCTTCCAGCGTATCACGGCTCCGATTATACTGCCACAGACCATAATGTGAAGCTATAGTAACTTCATCTTTCACCCGCAACAAACAAGCATCATATCCACGTGGAAAGATGATGTTATTATAGTCTTTCATCTTTTCCACCTTTCTTAAATCATCTGCCAAAGTCAAACGGCAAACCCCATTTTCTTTATTTCCAACCCACAATATATGAGTCGAATCTTCCATCAACATATCTTTGCACGAACGGGTAAACCCCTCTATATAGCTTTCTACCCTCCAACTCGTCCCTCTCTTCATGAGCAAATACAGTCCACTATAAGTGCCTGCAATCAACACATCCTTACGGTCATCCACCGATACAATTCCCCATACTCCTTTGGGATTGTTGAGATGTTCCATATGATCTCCATCCATAATAAAGATACCATTATCCGAACAACAGAACAACTTATCGTCATATTGGTGAAGTGACCACATCTGACCTCCTGTACCCGGCACGAAGTCTATGGGATTTCTCTGGTTTAACTGCCCTGGGAGAGTAGAACGATACAACCCTTGATTCGTTGCGAAATAGTATTTACCCTGATAACTACAAGATGCATATCCCGAACCAATCACAGGTTTACCTCCATAAAGTGAAGCAAGCCTTGCTTTCAAATGAATGCAGTCAATCCCATTATCCAGCCCCAGCCATAGGTTGCCAGTCTTATCAAACAGCATGCTCAACACCGTTTTGTTCTGCAAGCCATTTTCCGTAGATATGATTTCCATCTCATTCGTCTTCAGATTTAAAAGACAAACTCCACCCTGAATAGTACCCAACGCCAACAACGAATCTTGCAATGCAGCACAGAAAACTCTATTTTTACGGCAAAATTCCTCGGCTACAGTATTATATTTCTTAAAAGCAGTGCCATCGTAAATAAACAATCCGTTATCCCGGGTTACCATCAACAAACTGTCCGTATGAGGTAATAATCCACCGACTTTGACAGTCGCTCCTATCCCCAAAGGACCAAGAACGGGTATAAACCCTGTTCCATTCAACATTAGCAATCCTTCGGCAGAAGTGATATACAGTTTGTTACGTAAGATAAACGAAGTGTAAATCTCTGAAGAATAATCTATTTTCTTCACAACGCCCTCTTCCCAATAAAAGAAACGACGGTCCGATTGAAAGTACACCCGGTCTCCGTCTAATAAGATATTCCAGATGACTCCGACATTCACATTGGGAGATAAACTATCAGAAAGGCAAGTATACTCCAACCCACCAAGACTATTTGGAGTAAAATAGCCAAATTGCTCCATTCCACCGATATAAATTCGCCCGTCATGTCCCACTTTCACAGCACGTGTTTTGGCATTATGAATGGGATATGTATTCCACTCCACACCGTCAAATTCCAACAAGCCTTTGTTGTTAGCTACATATATCCAACCATTATCATGCTGCTGAATACTCCAATTCTGATTACCAGCTTTATAAGTATGCCGGGTATAGTTCGTCACCGGACGTTGCCATCCGGCACTTACAGGAATAGATATAAAAAGAAGAAGAATATAAAAAAGAAGGTATTTTCGTTTCATAGCGGTTAACATTTTATTCTTATGAAAACAAAGATAGAGTATTTTACCTACAAATAAAAGAATTATTTTCAGATGTAGCGATATTATTATAATAAACATTTAATTATCAACAAAATAATTAACCCGAGAGAAAGTCATGATGTAGTTAAAACCAATGAATGAGAAAGTTTTGAAGTAGCGTATTTTTAGGAAACGCCCTCATCACACGCATATATTTGCAGCGGATAAAACCATTTTGTAAAACCTATAAGTCATACTAACATGAGAAAAGCATCTTATTTATTCATTTATGTGTTCCTATTCAGCCTGTCGGTCTGCAAGCCTACATGCTTACCACCACCGACACCCGCACCTATAATCTTATGGAAGCTATGCCTTTGTCATCATCAACAAAAGCAGTTCGGCCAAGAGTATCGTGCTCACCGCCCCCGACACCGCAGGCAAGAAGCACTCGGCAAACTGCAACTTGCAGCCACGCTCGGTAAACTCTTTCAAATGGAAATAACAGAGACTTAAATATAATACATCACTTTTTTTAATTTTAAATTTATAGATTATGAGAAATCGATTTTTGCTCGGCATGATGGCACTCAGCCTTATCGGCATGACATCGTGCAAAGATGAGATTGACCAGTTCGATGATCACGGCAGCTCGACTATCGTATCCTTTGTAGGCAGTGAAAAAGCTTACATGGGTGATAGTATCACCTTCGACTTCGAGGTGAAAAGCGGAGGCGTGAAAATCAACCAGGCCAAGGTTCAACTCTACTATGGAGAAGAAATGGTATCCGAAGCCTTCTACAGCCTGAAAGCTGATGGAAAGTACAGCGGAAAAGTACTGGCCCCCTACCAGAGAAACACACCCGACGGAGATGCAAAGGTTATCTTGCGCATCCAGAACGAGCGTTTCAGCAACGACAGCAAAGAAATGACCGTTGCCATCGAACGACCCAAGTACCAAACATTAAAGTTGGTGGCTGCCAATGGCAAAGAATACACCATGACTCCTGTTCCCGGCAAAGAGTATGAATACAAAGCACGTGAAGCTTTCCCGGCCGACATGGAAGCATCTATCATAGCACCGGCCTATTCTGACGGAACAAACAACCCCTACCTGCAAGGCAATGACTTGTTCTTCGGTATGGACAATGGCAAGATAGCCCTCAATGCCCCCAAAGGTATCGGCTTCGAAACCACAGGCTATGATGAAGACGGCAAGTATGAAATCACATTCAACACCCTGACTTTTGAAGGTGCCCCATTCCCGAAATTCGGTATACGCTTCGACACGCAGAACAAGTTTATGGAATTCGACGGATCGGGCAACGTATTCTACGTTGAAACCGAATTCAAGAAGGACGACATCATCAAAATCAGTGGCATCAAAGAAGAGTATGCCGAACTCTGGAAGAACCCTACCTGGTTTGACCTCGTAAATGGAGACGAAACTCTGCTCCACTTCCGCGGAAGAGACGGTAAGTACAAACTCACGCTGGATAAAGGTATGAAAGCAATCATGATGGAACAGTTGGAAAACGCTTCTTCATCAAGCACACAGAATGCCACTGCCATGTGGGTGATTGGTAACGATAAGATAGGATTCCCATCATACGCTCAGAACAACATTAACTGGAACACGGGCAAAGCATTCAACCTGGTTCCGCTCACCGACACCAAGTATGAACTGATAATGCTTGTAGGACAAAACGTAAATGGCGTCAACTTCAAGTTCTTCGGACAAAAAGGATGGGGATTGGAATGGAAAGGCCCCGGAGCATATAGTGCAAAAGAAGGTGGCAACTATATCAAATACGCCAGTGACGGTAACTTCAACGCCAACGATACTTGGCCATCCGGCAAATACATGGTAATGACTGTAGAAACCAGCACCAATCCGAACGGACTCTGGATAAAAGCCTTAGACGAACTCCCCTTATACGAAATGGGCGAATGACCAACTTTCTTAAAGTATAGATAAACAATTAAGTATAGATATATGAAAAAAAGATATTATATAGCAGCTATGTTTGCCCTTGGTTTGGTAGCACAACCTGCCACTCTACGTGCCAGCGCTGCTGACGAAGCCAACGGTATTGAAGCCGTACAGCAACAAAAACAACGCATCAGCGGTTTGTTGACCGATTCCAATGGTGACCCCATTATTGGTGCCACCGTCAGGGTGCAAGGTACCACCAACCGCGGTGTCATCAGTGACGTCGAGGGGCGATACTCCATCGAAGCAGCTCCCGGTGAAGTACTGGAATTCAGCTATATCGGATTCGTTAGTGTAGATCACAGAGTGAAAGCCGATGAAACCACTTTTAACCTCCGAATGGAGATGGATGCCATCGCTACGGAAGAAGTAGTGGTTGTGGGTTACGGTAAGCAAAAGAAAGAGAGTGTAGTAAGCTCCATGTCAACCGTAGGACCGGCTCAATTGAGCGTAAAGAGCGCCAACCTTACCAACAACATCGCTGGTAAGCTATCCGGTCTGATTGCCGTACAGCGTTCGGGTGAACCGGGTTGGGACGATGCTCAGTTCTTTATCCGCGGTATCAGCTCGTATGCCGGTGGAACAGACCCGCTGGTACTGGTAGACGGTGTGCCCCGTAAAATGAATGACATTGACGTAGATGAAATCGAGACATTCTCTATTCTGAAGGATGCCGCCGCAACAGCCGTATATGGTGCCGAAGGTGCTAACGGTGTAGTATTGATTACTTCCAAACGTGGTAAATCACAGAAGACTGTTGTCAGCATGTCGGCCGAATACGGCTACTCCACACCGCTCCGCTTGCCCAACCTCATGAGTTCTTACGACTATTTGAGCTTATACAACGAAGCAGACTGGAACAGCAACGGCAACCCGCGCGCCAACTACACAGCACCGGTGAGCGACGCTGACCTGGAAAAATACCGCAACGGCGTAGACCCCGACCTCTATCCGGATGCAGACTGGATGAGCATGTTGCGCGACCACACCAGCAGCCAACGCTATACCATCAACTTCCGTGGTGGTGGCGACCGCGTACGCTTCTTCGTATCGGGTGCCTACTATACGCAAGACGGTGTGTACAAGGAGAAGAAGAACGCCGACTACGATTCAAACATCAGCTTCGACCGCTACAACCTGCGTTCCAATATCGACTTCGAACTGAGTAAAACCACCCGTATGTCTGTGGATATGTCCGGACAGTACATCAACCGGACGGCTCCCTCCAAAACGGCCGGTGACATCTTCGGTGGTATGACATTGCAACCTGTGCACCTCTATCCGCAGATCTACTCGGACGGTTCAGCCGCACAACACCCCAACTATGACAATTCAGGCCTCCGTCAGAATCCTTACAACTTCCTCTACTTCAGTGGATACAGTAAGAGTTGGGATGCCACATTCCAAAGCAAGGTATTGTTGGAACAAGACCTGGACTTCATCACGAAGGGACTCTCTATAAGAGGTAGCGTCAGCTTCGATGCCAACTCCAACCAGTATGTCAACCGTACAATGTCCCCCGCTACCTTTACAGCTACCGGACGCGATGCCGATGGCAACCTGATATTCAAGTCATTGGAAGCAGGTTCTGCATTGAGTAACCCCTCAAGTGGTGCATCCGGCGGTAACAAAAAGATCTACATTGAGGCATCCCTCAACTACAAGCGTAACTTTAACGACAAGCACGATGTTACAGGCTTACTGCTGTACAACCAAAAGGAAACCCAGAACCAGAACGCTGGTGGCCTCAACCTGCTTCCTTATCGTAAACAGAGCATCGTAGGTCGTGGTTCTTATACTTATGACAACCGTTACACCATCGAAGGTAGCTTCGGTATGACAGGTAGTGAGAACTTCGCCCCGGGTCACCGTTGGGGTATCTTCCCCGCTGTGGGTGGAGCCTGGTATGTAAGCCACGAAAAGTTCTTTGAACCTGTACAGAAAGTAATCAGTACCTTGAAACTGCGTGCATCCTATGGACGTACCGGTAACGACCAGTTGGGCAATACCCGTTTCCCCTACCAGGAAGCAATGAACACCGATGCCGGCGGCCTCAACCTGGGTATATCAGGCATATCAAACGGTAATGCACAGAACTGGTTCGGCGGATTGAGCGAAAACCGCGCCTACTACGCCAACCTGCGTTGGGAGATTGAGGACAAAACCAACTTCGGTTTCGACCTCGGTCTGTTGAACGGACAGTTAGACCTCTCTATGGACTACTTCTCCAACCGTCGTAAGGACATCCTGATTACCCGTAACACGGTTCCCTCAATGAGCGGTCTGCAATCCAACCCTACCCAGAACTATGGTATCGTGAGCAACAAGGGTGTTGACGGAAGTTTGACTTTCAAGCAACATGTAGGCAATCTGAATCTGACGTTCCGTGCCAACTACACGTATGCGAAGAACAAGATTGTGGAAACGGATGAAATCAGACATAAATACAGCTACCAGGATCTCACGGGTATGTCATTGTGGACTCCTTTCCTCTACATCGCCGACGGACTCTATACACCCGATGATTTCAATATCACTATAGATCCTGTGAGCGGTGCCGAAAGTTACCAACTGAAATCCGGTGTAGCCGATCCGGGAGCTGCCGTAGCACCCGGTGACATCAAATACCGCGACTTGAACAATGACGGTGTTATCAATGACGACGACAAGACCTACCGTAACGGTCATCTGGACAAGACCCCGCGCAGCGTATATGGTCTTTCGCTGAACGCTGAATGGAAAGGATTCTTTGCCGGTATCTTCTTCCAAGGTGTAACAGGTTGTTCCATCAACCTGATGAGCAAGGCATCCAACTTCATGCCGTTCAATCAAGGCAAGGACGCTTCTTCGGCACGTATGGAGGCTATGAGCCGCTGGAAGGCATCCGACCCCTACAACGACAACGTGCTTTACCCACGCCTGCGCAACAATACCTTTGCACACAACCTGCAACCGAGCACCTGGTGGTATCGTGACGCAAGTTTCCTCCGCCTAAAGAACGTAGAATTCGGTTACCAGTTCAACAAGAAGCAACTGAAATCACTGCGTCTCACCAACCTTCGTCTCTACGTACAAGGCACCAACCTGAAAACCTGGGACGACGTGAAATATTGGGATCCGGAACTGGGTGATGCAAACTCAGGTGCCAAATATCCTATCTCCAGCACTTGGACCTTTGGAGCAGAAGTTACATTCTAAACATCTAATTAATAAACGATATGAAACTGAAAAATTTACTATACGCAACCGTCGGCTCTGCCGTCCTTGCATTCAGCACAGCATCTTGTTCAGACTATCTCGACATATCAGGCGAATTCAACGCCAGCCTGGGAGTCGATCAAGTTTGGGACAATGCAACCTATACCCGAAACTGGTACGGAGTCATCTACCGCAATCTGATGGAATATTCAGAAACCGGTTCAGAAGTCAACGCTTTCAAAAACCCATGGTCAAACCTCTGCGGTGAAATCGCATCGGAAAAAGCCAGTTCACGCGACGTCATGATGGCAGGCTTTACGGCAGCCAGCGGAAGTTATCACCGTTGGGCCACTTTCTACAAAGACATACGCCAAGCCATGATTTTCATTGAACGCGCCCATGACGGAGGTGTAGGTGACCCCAGCAGTACCAACAAGCTGACAGCCGAGGAAATAGCCCGCATGAAGGATGAATGTCGGTTCATGATTGCCTATTATTACTTCTCTATGTTCGAACTTTACGGCCCTGCCTGTATCGTGACGGAAATAGATGACGCTGCCGAACCGCACGTGACGGACTATGACCGTGCCACGGTGGACGAAATGGTGAACTACATCGATGGCATATTGGCCCCTCTCTGCGACCCCGCACAGTCCAAACTGCCCGAATCAGTCATCACGTCATACGCAGACGGTGCATATAATTTCAACACCAATGAAGTGGTACGCCCCACCATCGTAGTGGCCAAAGCACTGCGTGCCAAGTTGTGGATGTATGCAGCCTCCAAACTGTTCAACGGTGGCAACGGTTCCGAATACTACCAGGGATTGCAGAAACTGCAAAACTCCAAAGGCGAGTACATCTTCCCGCAGAGCAAGGACCCGCAGAAATGGGTGACTGCCAGAGACCGTGTTAAGGACTTGATAGATTATGCCGAAGCACAACACCACGCCCTCTACCGCGTGATGGCAAACGGAGTGGAGCAACCCGACCGTTCGGTATACAACCTCTTCCAGGTGTATAATGAAGAAATCCTGTGGTGCAGTACCAACAACAGTTACTCCGATCAGTACAAGATGGAAAAACGTACCAACCCGCGTGATGTAAACTCATGCTATGGCACTATCGGCCCGTCTCAAGACGCTGTAGATATGTTCTTCATGGCCAATGGACTCGACATCGACGATCCGAACAGCGGTTACGATGAAACCGGATTCAGCGCTGTAGAAAACCGTTGCTATGACCCTGACTATAAGGACAAAAAGACAGATCAGAACATCTCCAACATGTATGCCAACCGTGAACCTCGTTTCTACGCAAGCGTGGTATACCAAGGAAGAAGCTGGTTCAAGAAATGGATGAACAGCAATCCTAACTACGTCGTAGACTTCTCGGCAGGTGGCGGAAACGACCTCTCCAACGGTGACAATGTGAAAGGCGGATACATGTTGGGCAAATTCAAGAACCGTACTGTGAACCATGCCAGCGGTGATACACAGAGTTGGAAACGTGTTTCCATCATCTACCGTTTGGCCGAGTTCTACCTGTTCTATGCCGAAGCACTCAATGAAATAGATCCGGGCAATGCGGACATCATCAAGTATATCGACATAGTACGCGAACGCGCAGGTATCCCAGGCTACCAGACCATGAACGATAACGGCATAAAGACCGGTATAATCGGCAATTATGACAAACAGTTCGATGCCATCCAGCACGAACGCTACGTAGAACTCTATTGTGAAGGACAACGCTACTTCGATATCCGCCGCTGGATGGTCTGCGGTGACGAGGGCAGAATAGGTTGCGACCAGACACGCTTCTACGGAATGAATATGAAGGGCTCGAAAGATAAAGCTCCGGGCGAACCTACCTCCTACTATACGCGTACGAAGCTGGAAAACCGCCAATGGACAGACAAACTTTATCTCTATCCTATCCATCAGAATGTGATAGAATTGTCCGAAGGGCGTATTCCGCAGAACTACGGATGGTAAAAAGACAGCTTTTTTGATTCGTTTTCAAAGGATATAAGTAGAAAGATTGAATGAAGGTTTGGAGGCAGCAACTGGCATAACCGGCCTGGTTACTGCCTCCTTTCTTTCTCAGCTAACAAATCAACAATAAATATACCATGAGTAAAGAGAAAACATTTCCAGCCCGGAAACTCCGGATACTGATACCCATGATTCTGTTCCTGTCCCAGACAGTTTGCGCACAGCACGAAAGTAAGACAATCAACGACGGTTGGAAATTCCATAAAGGTGAGTGCGAGACCGCAGCCTCTCCGGCTTACGACGACAGTGCGTGGAACAGCATACATCTCCCGCACACATGGAATACGGATGCATATACCGAAAAAAAGTATTACCAGGGAACAGGCTGGTATCGCCGTACACTGACGTTGCCGCAACATTGGCAAAGCAAACAGGTATTCCTGAAACTGGATGCAGCCAGCAAGGCCGCTACCATCTACATCAACGGTAAAGAAGTAGGCGAACATAACGGCGGATATACCGCCTGCACATTCGATATCACTTCGCTCTGTTCGTTCAACTCTCCCAACTCTCTCGCTATCCGTGTAGACAACGCCCGACAGGATATCCCCCCTATCTCCGCCGACTTTACATTCTTTGGCGGCATCTACCGGGATGTATGGCTCACAGCAGTCTCCAAACAGCATTTCCATCTGACCAACCACAGCTCGGACGGGATATTTATCAGTACCCCGCAAGTGTCCGAAGAAAAAGGCACGATACTTATTCGCGGAGAGATCAAGAACGATGCAGTACAGAAAGCATCTCTTGAACTGGAGCATATCGTATACAATCCCGACGGAAGTATTGCCCAAACCCAGAAACAGTCTATCCAGATAAAAGGTGGAGAATTATACTCTTTTCATACCGAAATCGCCCCTATCCTGTCCCCCCAATTATGGGCACCCGAGACACCTCATCTCTACAGGGTAGAAAGCATTCTGCGCGATAAAAAAACAAAAGTCATCCTCGACCGCAGTAATCATCATACAGGTTTCCGCTGGTTTGGCTTCGATGGCAAGACAGGCTTCTCCCTCAACGGAAAGCCTTATAAATTACGCGGCATTTGCCGCCACCAGGACCAAAAGCCCATCGGAGTCGCACTGACGGACGAGATGCACCGCCGCGACATGATGCTGATGAAAGAAATGGGCGCCAACTTTATCCGCATCTCCCATTATCCGCAAGATGATGCCCTGTTGGAAATGTGCGACAAACTCGGTATGCTGGCCTGGGAAGAAATACCCATCATCGACATTGTGCCCGACACTCCGGGTTACGCAGAAAACTGCGAAAGCAATCTGCGAGAAATGATACGCCAACACTATAACCACCCCTCCATCATCACCTGGGGATACATGAATGAAATATTGCTCGTCACCCAGCGCCGCTATAAAAAAGAAGAAGAACTGAAGCCCGTGCTGGAACGGACACTGGCACTCGCCAATCGTCTGGAGAAAGTTTTGAAAGAAGAAGACTCCACTCGTGTCAGCACTATGGCCTTTCATGGCAGCAACAGTTACAACGAGGTAGGATTGGGCAGTATTACCGATATTGTCGGCTGGAACCTGTATCAAGGCTGGTATGGAGGCAACCTTACAGGCTTCGAACGCTTCCTGGCAGAACAACACAAAAAGTTTCCTTCGCACCCCATGATTGTCAGCGAATACGGCGCAGGTTCTGACAAGCGCATACATTCGCTGCAACCGAACGCCTTCGATTTCAGCATCGAGTATCAGCAGAAGTACCTGGAGCATTACCTGCCCGTACTGGAAGAAACGCCCTACGTCTGTGGTGGAACGCACTGGAACTTTATCGATTTCTCTTCCGCCCTGCGTGATGAATCTATGCCGCGCATCAACAACAAAGGACTGGTATATTCGGATCGTACCCCAAAAGACGTGTACTATTACTACAAGGCAGCCTGGCGACAAGACATTCCCGTGTTACATATTGCCAGCCGCGACTGGACTCACCGCAGCGGTGTGCAACATGGAGAGACTCCGGTTCTGCTGCCGGTCAAAGTATACACCAACCTTCCGGAAGTGGAACTTTTCATTGACGGCAAGTCTTTGGGCAAGCAAAAGACTAAGAATTACACCGTTATATTTGAAGTACCGTTCAGCCGGAAAGAACACTTCATTTCCGCCAAAGCTGAAAGCAAAGAAGCTGTCCGTAATCTCCATACCATTGAAGACGGCATCCACCTCAGCTTCACCCCTGTCCCTGCAAAGTTGAATGAAACAAACTTACGGAATCTGGAACTTGCCGTGAATGTAGGCAGCAATTGCTTCTATACTTCCGATGGAAGCCGGCTCACATGGTTACCCGATCAGCCCTACACTGAAAACAGTTGGGGATATATTGGCGGAGAAAGCAAAAACAGTCAGACACAGGTTGAGAATACCAATGACGGGCCGTTGTTCCAAACCCTTCGCAACGACATTGAAGGCTATTGTTTCGATGTTCCCAACGGAGTTTACGAGATAGAATTTATTTTTACAGATATATTCCGGGAGAATGCAGCCACCGCCTATCAGTTGGGACGGAATTCCGATGTAGAAAGCCGCGAGAACTGTTTCAGCATAATCGTTAATGATGAAACCGTAGAAGAAGACTTTTCTCCTTGCCGGGAGAGCGGTTACTTCCATGCTTTGCGGAAAAGATACAATATTACAAACTTTCGGAATAAAATTGAAATACGCTTCCCTGTTCGGAATGGAAAAAGCTTTCTGAACGGTATAAAACTCAGAAAACTTTATTAACTTCAAAACAAAAACGCCATGAGAGCTAAAATCTGCTTAATTATCACCAGTCTGATGCTTGCGGCAAGCGGCATACATGCACAGTCCATCTGGAGCAAAGCACATCTGGAGAAAGTAAAACAATCATTACATCAACCGTACTTTTCGGCGGCTTATCAGGAACTGATAACGGATGCCGAAAGAACGCTTGACGCACAGCCCTTGTCCGTCATGATGAAAGAGAAGACACCCGGTAGCGGAGACAAGCATGACTACATGAGTCAGGCACGCTATTTCTGGCCCGACCCGACCAAACCGGACGGACTGCCCTACATCAGCCGTGACGGTGAATCGAACCCGGAACTGAACAAGCTGGACCGTAACCGCCTCGGAGCAACCGCCCAACGCGTCACCACCCTTGCCCTTGCCTGGTACTTCAGCGGTGACGAGAAGTATGCCCGGAAAGCTACGGAACTGATACGCGTATGGTTCTTTAATAAAGATACGCGCATGAATCCCAACCTGGAATATGCCCAGATGATACCGGGGCACAACAATAATAAAGGGCGTTGCTATGGGGTCATCGATACCTATTCCTTCGTCGAGATGCTGGATGCGGTGCAACTGCTGGAGGGCTCAAAAGCCTTTACCCCGAAAGATTCCAAACAACTGAAAGCATGGTTCGGCAAGTTGCTGACTTGGATACTGAACAGTCCGCAGGGACAGGAAGAGGCACGCCAGGCCAATAACCACAGTACGGCGCACGACGCACAGGTCATTGCCTTCGCCTTGTACGCAGGAAATACGAAAGTAGCGCAGGAAGTCATCAATGCCATTCCCCTGAAGCGCATCTTCACCCAGATAGAACCGGACGGAAAGCAACCGCACGAACTGCGCCGCACCCTTGCCTTCGGTTACTCGCAATTCAACCTGTCTCACTTCATCGACATCTTCATGATGGCACAGAAGATCGGAATCTCCATTGACAACGCCACCTCGGCAGACGGGCGCAACTTCTACAAAGCTATGGACTTCCTGGTTCCCTATGTAGGAAAAGAAGTGAAAGACTGGCCTTACCGTCAAATCAGCGAATGGGACTATAAACAACAGGAGTTCTGCAAAGATTTATACCGCACCAGTTTGTTCAACCCTGCACGGAAAGACTATCTGGAACTCTATAAAGCCCACCGCATCATCAACTGGAAAGACCGCTTCAACCTGCTATGGGTAGAAGCCGACGATGTGGACAACGCCTACGCTTTCGCCTGCGGACAACTCCAGTTTGCCCTGAAGTGCGCCGATAAAGCCAGAAAAGAAGGGGACAACCCGTGCAAGCACCGCGTCACGCCCCGCAGCCTCAACAAAGACGGTTCGCTACGGATGATACACCCTCACGATTGGTGTTCAGGCTTCTTCCCCGGTTCATTGTGGCAGATGTATGCCTACACGCACGATGACTTCTGGCGCCAGCAAGCCATCAGCAACACTTGGATGATAGAAGAAGCCAAATGGCACAAAGGTACCCACGACCTCGGTTTCATGATGAACAACAGCTTCGGCAAAGCCTATCAGCTGACCGGCGAACGCTCCTACAAAGATGTAGTGCTGCAAAGCGCCCGGACACTGATAACCCGCTACAACAAGAAGGTAAAGAGCATCCGTTCATGGGACCACAACCGCGACAAATGGAAGTTCCCCGTCATCATCGACAATCTGATGAACCTGGAGATGCTGTTCTGGGCCACTCAGGAGACTGGCGACTCCATCTACTGGAAGATTGCCGTCAACCACGCCAATACAACAATGAAGAACCATTTCCGCCCAGATTACTCTTCTTTCCATGTAGTGGACTATGACCCCGAAACCGGCGAAGTCCGTGCCCGGCAAACCGCGCAAGGCTATGCCGACGACTCTTTCTGGAGCCGCGGACAAGCATGGGGGCTTTACGGATACACCATGTGTTACCGCTTCACCAAGAACCCCACCTACCTGCAACAGGCACGCCACATCGCCGACTTCTTTTTCGGCCTGCCCAACCTGCCCGAAGACTTCATCCCTTATTGGGATATGAAAGCCCCCGGTATCCCCAACGTTCCCCGTGACGCTTCTGCCGGCGCCATCATGGCATCAGCCTTGTATGAACTCCGTGGTTACGTTTCAGCAGAAGACGGCAAACGTTATCAGGACATCGCCGACAAGATAGTGGACAGCCTCAACCAGCATTACCGTGCCGAACCTGAAACAACCTACGGCTTCCTTCTGCTCCACTCCACCGGACACCATCCGGGAGGGGACGAAATTGATGTCCCAATCAATTATGCCGACTATTATTATCTGGAAGCATTGGCAAGAAAAGCTGCTCTTGAGCAGTAATTAGTACTTTTTGAGACAGTAGTTCATCTTTTTGAGACGTTTTGTATGGTGAGCAAACTACTTTTCCACTATTTTTGTAGCATAGAGATTTAGAATCATTTTATAAAAGAAAAAGACATGAAAAACTTATTCGACATTAAAGACAAAGTGATTATCGTGACCGGCGGTTGCGGTATCTTAGGAAAGAGTATCGCCAATTACCTCGCCGAACAAGGTGCCAAAATCGTTATCCTGGACCGTGTGGAGGAAATCGGCAAAGAACTGGAAGCCGAACTCAGCCAGAAGACGGAAGCCCTGTTCCTGATGACGGACGTGCTGAACAAAGAAGTGCTGGAAGAAAACAAGAAAGCCATACTGGAACGCTTCGGAACCATCGACGTGTTGCTGAACGCTGCCGGCGGAAACATGGCCGGTGCCACCATCGCCCCGGATAAGACCATCCTCGACCTGGAAGTGGACGCTTTCAGAAAGGTAGTGGACTTGAACCTCTTCGGCACGGTGCTGCCCACAATGGCATTCGTGGACGTAATGGCTAAGAATAAGAAAGGCGTTATCGTAAACTTCTGCTCCGAATCCGCCCTGCGTCCGCTGACTCGCGTGGTAGGTTACGGCTCTGCCAAAGCTGCCATTGCCAACTACACCCGCTATATGGCTACGGAACTGGCCACCAAATTCAGTCCCGAACTTCGCGTAAACGCCATCGTCCCGGGCTTCCTGCTGACGAACCAGAACCGTGCGCTGCTGACCAATCCGGACGGTTCATATACCGACCGCGCAAAGACCATCATCGCCCACACTCCGTGCGGACGTTTCGCCGAACCGGAAGAACTGTTCGGAACCATCCACTACCTCATCAGCGATGCTTCCAGCTTCGTGACAGGTGCCCTGTCGGTAGTAGACGGCGGTTTTGACGCTTTTTCCATCTAACCCGATTCATAATTTATAATTCATAATTAACATGGTATTATGCGAACAAACCTGGCGCTGGTACGGTCCTAACGATCCGGTCAGCCTGTGGGACATCAAACAAGCCGGTGCAACCGGTATCGTGAACGCCCTGCACCACATCCCCAATGGCGAAGTATGGACAGTAGAAGAAATCATGAAACGCAAAGAAATGATCGAAGCTGTCGGCCTGCGCTGGTCGGTAGTGGAAAGCGTGCCTGTACACGAACATATCAAAACCCAGACGGGAAATTTCCAGAAATACATCGATAACTATAAAGAAAGCCTGCGCAACCTCGGCAAGTGCGGCGTAAACATCGTGACGTACAACTTCATGCCCGTACTGGACTGGACACGTACCGACCTTGCCTACGAACTGCCCGACGGAAGCCGCGCCCTGCGCTTCGAGCGTGCCGCTTTCGTTGCCTTCGACCTCTTCCTGCTACGCCGTCCCGGTGCCGAAAACGACTACACCGACGAAGAGAAAGCCAAGGCAAAAGCCCGCTTCGAGCAAATGACGGAAGCCGACAAACAACTGCTGATCCGCAACATGATTGCCGGACTGCCCGGTTCGGAAGAGAGTTTCACACTGGAACAATTCCAGCAGGAACTGGACCGCTACAAGGACATCACTCCGGAGAAACTGCGTGCCAACCTGATTTACTTCCTGCAGGAAATCGCTCCGGTTGCCGACGAAGCCGGCGTAGAGTTGGTTATCCACCCGGACGATCCTCCCTGCTCCATCCTCGGCCTGCCGCGCATCATGAGCAGTGCCGCCGATTTCCAGGCTTTGATTGACGCTGTTCCCAACAAGAGCAACGGCCTTTGCCTCTGCACCGGTTCACTCGGCGTAAGCAGCGCCAACGACTGTGCCGCCATCATGCAGCAATTTGCCGACCGCATCAACTTCGTTCACCTGCGCAGCACGCAGCGCGACGCAGAAGGCAACTTCTACGAAGCTAACCACCTGGAAGGCGACGTAGATATGTATCACGTCATGAAGGCTTTCCTTGAACTGCAACAACGTCGCGGAGTATCCATCCCCATGCGTCCCGACCACGGGCATCAGATGGTGGACGACCTGAAGAAGAAAACCAATCCGGGATATTCCTGCATCGGCCGCCTGCGCGGACTGGCAGAATTGCGCGGACTGGAAATGGGCATCGCAAAGTCTATCTTTAAGTAATCTCTGTAGGCAGCATCAGTCCATCTGATGCATCCATACAATTAATTACGGGCTACAAAGCACTTATCATTCGTGCCTGTAGCCCGTAACTAATTATGAACCATTTTATCGGTGAATTTACCGACTCAAAGCATATCAATCCTGCTTAATAGAAATCAGTTCTTTCATTTTTTCAAGCAATATTTCTGTCTGTGGAAACAATGGGGCAACATCTATTTCTGCCCAATCAAACATATCATCATAATCACCTGCCTGACGCATATTAAGCAATCGGGAAGCTAAACGAGCATCTTCCCAGCTCAGCAAACCTCTCGTTACAAATTCCTGTCCCAACATACAAATCAATCCACTATGAGTTTTTGAAGCAAACCCCTTATCCACCATTAGAGCTGAAGCCATGTGAAATACTGCATAATACAGGCGGTTCGCTACCAAACTCCAATGATTCAACAACGCATTATCCCTCGCTTCAATCATCGCAGTCTCAGATTTCTGTATCCGATACGAAATTATAGCTTTTTTCTCATCAATTGTCAACGACATATCTCAATACTTTCTTGTTCCACATTCTTATAAAAAGGAGTAAAATTCCTCTTTTGCCAATCACTATAAGTGTAAAGCAAAGGATTTATCATAGCCCCTATCTTCCAGCCCAATTCCATCAAAGGGTAAGCAACATTATCAAAGTCATCATTATTAATCCGCTCCTTATCAATCAAAATAAGAATGTCCCAATCAGAATCTTCACGGGCATCTCCGCGTGCCTGAGAGCCGAACAAAAGCACCCTCCCTCCTGTGGGAAGCACATTCTGCAAGGTATCCTTGATTTGCTGCAATATTTTTGTTTTAGAATACATCGTATCTTCTTTACTAATATCCAATTACAAAGATAAAAATATATCATGTAATTCCAATTCAACTTAGGCTTATTTCTCTAACTTTCCTGTTTATACCTAAAAGCGGGATATAATTCTAACTATTCAATAGTGACGTTATGACACTTTGCTTTTTATGCATAACGAGAACGCGATATTTCCGTCCCGGTGCAGGGAAGGACGAAAAGAAACGAACGAAAACCAGCATCTTGCTGATTGAAAGAAGAATACATAAATAAGGACAACTCTAAAAAAAGAAAAACAGATGGTCTGTGTACTAAAAACACATCATCTGTCGCCCATATATAAACCGTCTGTGTCCGAAATATAGATCGTCTGTGTTACAAATATAGATCGTTTGCATTGCATCTATAGATCGTTTACGTTACATCTATAGTTCCCTTGCGAAAGAAGCATAGTTCCTTGCATAACCATCCACATACGCTATCTGTTTATGCAGAAACCATGTATTTATATTCCATACATTATCCAGGCAGATTCTATTTCGAACATTTTGCCAGAAGCACTTATCAGCAAAAGGCCCACTCTGATTACTTTTTGTCCGGAATAAAGTATGATGTCTGACTTTTAGCACACCCTCCTAAGTTATCACATAAATTAAAAAGAATGCGAAGCCTCTGAAGGAACTCCGCATTCACGAGATAAAAAAGGATTGAAAAAAACAGGGTATATATTGGTTAGATGAGAAATTACCTATTATGATTCTTTTCGGAATAGTCGGCACAGGAAAGACCAGGCAGACGTTTTCCCACCTTTCATCTTCCTATCATTATTCAGTATCTTTTCGTTTAATGAAAGAATTCTATGGGTGAGGTCCGACATCTTCTCAAACCCCTCCTGTAGTCTTGCCTCCCGTTGAGCACGGCGATAGTTTTCCTCATACAAATCATCATTGACTTTTGTTAAGCGTGCATTCTCCTTATAGAGCCAGTTTAAATGCTCTTTCGGAACGCGTTCGATAGTCGCATCATCTTCCGGGTAAGACTTCGTTGAATTAAACTCAAGGGATTTCTCAAGATCCTCCGCATCCACCATCGGATCGGGGTCCTCGTAGGGATCTTTATCCAGAGATGAACATCTCAGATAACCGAGCCTTATCCATTCGTGGATTTGCTCTTTGGATATGCCGTATTTCTCAGCGGCCAAACTTACAGAAAGCCAATTAGCCATATAGAGTGTTTGATTAATAAGTTTCAAATCAACCCTATACGGCTATAACTGGTTATTACAAGAGGTACGGGGCATTACATCTTCCCTGTAAGAAGGTATGTGGGTACCCCTAGAAAAGGAAGAGTAAGCCCGTACCAAGAACTGATACAGGCTACGCTCGTCCGATTTCTAGATAAAACTCCCACATTTTACTTACACCGGAAGAGGACATATATGTATACACAATACTATATGTCACTTGTTCACCTGCAAAGATACGTTTTTTTCATATTCAATAACAAAATGCCTCTATGTTTTTTACTTCCGGCTTAAAAAAACATCAAATTAAGTCGCTGCAACTCCTCCTTACAAAGAGGGCCGTATATCTTTCGTCGAGCACTCTCCATGACACCGGCAAGGTATAGGTGAAGTCTATCTTCCCTCCCGTGTGAATCATCATAACCGGGGAGTAATCTCCCGGCTCCAAATCAGGCAGGATTACCAACACCTCTGTGTCGGTATACTTAAACACTCTTTTTACATGTATCAATGTGCCCTTATCGGAGACGGGAGAGAGACCCAGGTATATGGTTCCGAGTGAAGATAAGCACAGATTCTCACCTGTGATGACAACAGGAGCGTTCGAGGTAATGGTACCGTCGCGCATGCCCGTCAGCGGGTCGTACACACTATTGATAACAGGAATCTTCTTCCCAAAAAGCGTTGGGATTTCGTTCTTTTCCTGCCTCTTATGGTGTAACTCAGCCACTATTTTTTTCTTATCTTTCATCATATAATATCCATCAATTAGTTAGTAATAACAGTCTATCAAACTGCTTCACAAAATTACATCACAACGCATACACTTCCGTGCCAGTAATAAGAAATATCAGCCAATCCGACTTTCTATATATGGCTACGCAAGGTTTGCCAGACTCATTTTTCGGAAAAGACATCCCCCTTCGAAAGAAATGTTACGAATTTCGAAACAAGGAAGCCCCCAAAAGTGTTAAATAGACAATAGACAAACCTCTAACTCAGACAGAAGATTATGATAACAAACGAGTTAAATACAGGATTAGTTAATGCCGTCAAAGAGAAACTCCCATCCAAAGAAAATCTTGCCAATACTTTAATGGACATTCTTTATATAGGCAAAGAAGCTATTTACCGCCGGCTTCGGGGTGAAGTACCTTTCACCCTGGCCGAAGCAGCCGTTATATCCCGTAAACTGGGTATATCGCTGGACAAAATGATAGGTGTGAGCTTCCGCGACAATGCCGTTTTCGACATGAACATAGTAGATAGCAGCCAGCCTTACGAAACTTACTATTCCATCCTGGAAAAGCAGGTAGAGCTATTCCGGAAAGTGAAAGAAGACGAATACTCGGAAGTTGGAACTTCATCCAATATCATTCCGCTGACTCTTTCATTGAACTATAATATGCTCTCCAAATTCAGGCTATTCAAATGGATGTACCAGAATGAAAACATAAAGTGCAAACACTTTGAAGAAATGGAAATCCCACAAAAGATAGTGGACAAGCAAAAAGAGTATGCCAGCGCAATAAACCACATCCATTCCGTAGATTACATCTGGGATAATATGATTTTCAGCCATCTGATTAATGACATCCAGTACTTCTGCGATGTCCATCTCATCTCCGACGAAGATAAAGGTCTGCTTAAAGCAGAACTACTCCAAGTAGTAGATGATATGGAAGAGTTGGCTACCTGCGGGAAAAGCAAGGCGGGCAACAACATCAGGATCTATATCTCAAACATCAACTTTGAGGCTACCTACAGCTATCTGGATACAAGCATCATACAGCTCAGTATGATCCGGATATATTCCATCAACTCCATCACCACACAGGACAGCGAGATGTTCCGCAGCCTGAAGGAGTGGATTCAGTCATTGAAGAAGTTCTCCACACTGATATCGGAAAGCGGCGAAATGCAGCGCATCCAATTCTTTAAGCAACAGCGGGAAATCATCGGCACATTGTAACGCCTTATTCCGAAATCTGAAATTGTTCAAACAACAAGTGCCATATTTCGAAAACAGATAGAGCTACTATCTGTTTTTTTTCATCTTTCAACTATTTACCTTCGCATTCTTTTCAATCAGAAAAGACTACCGTTTTCACCACATGATTTCAATCACAAAAGTTCCGTTAACAAGCTCTATATTTGTATATGTCACAAATTCGTCCTATGACATTTGATTATTAACAAAAAAGAAAAGGCTATGACCAAAAATTACATTGTAAAAGAGTTGATTAACGAAATGAAAGAGAGAATTCCCCCAGGGCAGAACTTAGCCAATTATCTGACAGATACATTATATATGGGGAAAGAGGCCGTCTACCGCAGATTGCGGGGGGAAGTCGCATTCACCTTTGATGAAATAGCCGTAATTTCCCATAATCTGGGTATTTCCATCGACCAGATTATCGGAAACCATCTATCCAACCGGGTCACTTTCGATGTGAATCTTCTGCATTCACCCAATTTATATGAAAGTTATCATGAAATAGTAGAGCGTTACCTGCGAATCTTCAATTCCATGAAAGGAGACAGTGCCACTGAAGTGTATTCTGCAACCAATACAATTCCTTTTACCTTTTACTCGGCCTATGAGTATCTGTCCAAGTTCCGCCTGTGCCGGTGGATTTACCAGAATGGGAAAGTGAAGACTCCCAATTCTCTGAGCGACATGCATGTGCCCGACAAAATAGTCGCTTCTCACAAGAAATTGAGCGAAGGATTAAAGAGAGCCGGAAAAACCTACTTTATATGGGACAGCAACGTATTCAGTTCTTTTGTAAAAGAGATTAAGTATTTTGCCGGATTGAATCTGATATCTACGCCAGACGTCATGTATCTGAAGAACGAACTGCAACAGTTACTCATCGACCTGGAACATTTATCAGTGAAAGGAGAGTATAGCAATGGACATGAATTGTACATTTACCTGTCGAACATTGATTTTGAAGCGACTTATACCTATGTTGCCAATAAGGATTACCAAATCAGCCTTTTTAGGGTATATTCCATCAATTCCATGGATTCGCAAAGCCCGCAAATCTGTGAGATACAGAAGAACTGGATACAGTCGTTGAGAAGACATTCTACTCTGATTTCAGGTAGTGGAGAGGCACAGAGGATTGCGTTTATCGAGAAACAAAGAAGTATTATTGAGACGTTATAGAAAAAAGGAACACCGAAGTAGTATAAAAATGAGTTGTATCAAGATGCTTTTGAAAAGTATCTGATACAACTCATTCAGGTTTTAATCTACAACAGACCGCACACAGCGATAGCTGGGCCAGGTCGATGTTCCTGCACCTGTCCATGCACTAAATTCATTACGACTACGGGCTGACTCCCAATTATATCCTACTAACCAATAAGTATTATCCCGTGCGGTCAATGCCCAATGCATGGTGGCAATTTTTTGAAAATTAGTTCCCCAGTCTGCCGAAGCACCAAATCCTTGATTATCGAGACTAAGTTCAGTTCCCCCCAGACTAACGATCATATACATTTCGCGCTGGGTAGGCAGACGCCATCCGGCCCCTATACTCTCACACGCTTCCTTTGCTTCTGACCAACTCTTACCGCTGAGACTGGTGTTTCCCACCAGAAGTTTCGGAGCAATCTTATTCATTTCATTACTTGTATCAGGAGTATCACCCGAAGCAAACAGTAGCGTAGGATCTACTCCTCCATCCGCATCACGGGAGACGATAGTAACTCCTGAAGAAGCTACCGAGAGATAGGGATACTTTTTTCCGCTATTTTTATTATCTCTCACACAACGAAAATAATTAGTGGCAGACCCTGATTTCGGGTATCCTGCTCCAAAGTCGAGTTCAAAATATGCACCTGTACTTCCTTCGGAATAATACGAGGACGACCAATAATTACCTGTCCAATTCTGATACCATCCATATATATTCTGCCCATATGCTTCACTGCTTCCCAACGCATTACCACCCAACGCATCTGCATAGGCAAATGACAGCAACAATTCACTTGCAGTAGGCAGACGCCAGCCATCACCTATATTATTACATATAGTTTCCGCATCAGAAATACTCGCCAGACGTCCCTCGTTTTGACCATTCGTAACCAGGAGGCGATTGTCATGCCTGATAGGGTAAAGGTAAAAAAGAGGGTTTCCGGCAGTTGTATAAGATTTTGTTTCAGATACCATCTGAAGGTCAATCGTGCGATAAAATGGGAAATATTCATTCGCTACAGTATGCATCACATTCTTAAATGTTATTCTTATCGTTCCGCTTTTTCCTTCCTTCCATTTTCCGGGATGGAGCTTCAGTCTGAAGTCATATCCACGGTTTACCACATCGTTAGCCTTACCATCATCATCATTATCTACTACAGAGCTCTGATACATCTTCGACTCCGCATTCGTTCTGCCCACAACCATATCGCTATCTGCATCAGGTCTGAGCAATCCGGTTCCGTCATCACCAACAATGTTCAATTCCTCAACGTTCTCAATTGTCCAGTTATTATTGACAAACAACTGCAAATATTGCTCCGCCCCTAAATGAACTTTATAGGTGCGACTATTGTCAACAGTGGGGTAATACCGGAATGAGAACTGCAGTTCGCCCTGATTGATTGGCAAAGTAATAGAACCAGTATAACTGCCATCCTTATCATAGAGATAGAAATTGAATATATCCCAACGCCACCACCAGCCAGAGGTACTTGCACTGGTGCCATCGCCCGCAAGCCTCGGATTGGGATGCACTGTAAACGCTTGCACCTTTTCAGTGAATGACTTCCTGCTGTCTCTGTACAATTGTGGAATAAGACCATCGGCAGGATACTGAATCGTGGACAGATCCTCAGAACCAAAAAGCTGGACATTGATTTTATCCACAGAAAACATCACATACACCGTCTGTGGCTCGATAGGCAATTCATCTCCATCAGGATTTCTAATAGGGAAGAAAAGGCCATTTTCCAACACATTCCCATATGCATCTACAAATTTAATGATTCCCGGGTCTATCACTCCCTGCGTCACTTTAATATCGTAAGTTAACCGACCCGCTGTCAGCGTAACCGTTGCCGTACGGGTCATTCCGGTAATTCCGTTATTAAAATAAGGAATCCTCAATAGAAGTTGCGTGTCTGCATTCGCAGCCCCTGAGGCCTCGGCCATTCCACCTGTGAAACCAAGCCAATCATTACCTTCCGTAACAGTAGCCTTCCAGCCGCCGGGATTGTCAGTAAAAACATTGATAGCGTAACCATTATTCTGATGTTGCGTCACACTGACCTCCGATTCACCCACACCAAGCATATACTGCCCATTGTAAACCACATCCTTGACCATATCCCGGTCATAATGTATCAACCGGAACTTAAGATTGGACATGACTGTATAAGATGCCAATGCCTCCCTGAAACTTTCATAACCAATGCCCGAAGCTTCCGTTACGGTGATGATGTATTTATAGTTTCGCTTCAAAGACAGATATTCAACTTCCTCTCCTATCTTTCCGGTTTTTGTGAAATCCACGCGGTAAAAAGTGGATTTACCATTACCAATCTTTCCCTTCACAATCAGGCAAACAGCATCCTTGCGGCTCGAAGCTCCGTCTTGCCCCACACCGCCGGCATCCACTGCAGCAGGTGCTTCGAATGTATAAATCTCCCCGTTGTAGGGTGTGTTTCCATCCACGGAATAAAGGATTGCCTCCCCTTCCCCCATCTTCTTGCCACCGTCAGCCGGAAGGTTCGTAGCATCCGGAGCCGGGTCGATAACCTTTCCGGCTGCATCCCATGCCGGAGCAATATATCCTATGGTATTGTAATTGGCCAGATAAACTTCTTCTACTGTGAAGTTAGATGCAGAATTACGGATATCAATACGCGCCAGCATGCGTTTCATATTGATGCCGGTTATCGGGTTCATCGAAGGAGCTATTTTCGCTATTTCCTTTTCACCGTACATAGGAATCCGTGTGTAACCATCAGTCGCCGAACCGTCTGCCGTCCATTTGCCGGTGTGGGTATGGAGCAGTGCTTCCATCGCCTCAACTTTAGTGGTTTCCCCCTTCTTGAATTCCGACGCAATACCGTCAAGTTCCCTATTTGCCACAACCACGATGCATGTCGATTCAGTAGTAGGATAAAGTACGGCAGAGAAATTCACAGTAGAGTTATTATTTGCCAAATCCTGTTTAACTCCCGTGCCACGAACCCATTCCAAAAATACCGCAGGTGTTTTTGACGTATCAAATACAAGGACATCTACAGTCTTTATTTCGTCTTCTTTCTTGGCTGCCCCCGCTCCGGCCATTGTGCGCGAAGTCACCGACGGAATATCCACATCAGGAACCGTCAAGGTGAATTGTACTCCATTCCCTGTTTGGGGAGGCATTGGTTCAAAGTCTTCTTGTACACATCCGGTAAACCCCATCAATGCCAACAAAGCCGACAAAAGCAAAATCGTTCTGAATATTGAAGTCCTATATTGCATATTTTTATTTCCTTTCTTAATCTATTTCTATATCCTCCATTAGGGTACAGTCAATGTTACTGTCATAGGGGGATTATCACCATTCGTATTGTTTAATGTCAGCGTGGCCGTCTTATCGGATATTGCGTTAGCCTTGAAGTAGAAAAAAACCGTACCACCGCTCGAACCGTGCGCTTCTATCATGGTCTCACGGTTAAGCAAGATATCATCCGGATCATTCACATCGGTTATTTCCCACTCCCACCAGCCAGGGCTACCTGAAGTAAAAACGATCTTGCGGCGTTGCATGATTCCGGTTCCTGTATCACTGCTATCCAGTTGTACATCATAATTCATCCATATTCCGTCTCCGCCCCATTGCTGAAGAGCCACCTGATGATGCAGATTACCTGCTTTAATGTAGCACCTTGTCCACCGCTCGGTTCCTACTCCCGAATCAAACTCAGGCATCACAACACTAACATTATAAGTATACACTCCATCCGAAAAGGACGTCTGAGTCATGTTGACCGTTACCCACAATTCCATACCATTCTTATCCAGCAGTGCACCCGCGGGATAGCCTGTATCCGGATTTGCATCATAATTTGTTTTCACCTCTATATCAACAGTAGCAGCATTACGGGCTGTCTGCACCTTGGTCTGCGACAACTTAAGATAGTACTGTTTGTCGAAAATCACATTTACCGGACTCTCGTCCCACTCAAGGGGAGTGGCTGACAGTTGATAGGTCTCGTTTGATATCGTAAGGTTATAGTTGATATACTCCCCCGATTCCCAGGAATGCGGATTCCCGGCAACAATATCACTGAGCAGAAATTCCCGATCACCAAAGTTAGTGGTGACAACGATTTTAGCCGTTGCAGAGAAATCGTCGGTCGGCAACATAAGGAATGTATCACCAATCAAGGTGGCATCCTCGGTCACCGTCTTATTGCCGACGGGAACGGAAGCGACATTTCCGGTTGTGACATCGCTCCAGACAAACTTTGGTTTGGCATTCTTCGTGGTGGTGGTCGGGACTTCAGCCACAGCAAGCTTGCCACTTTGTCCCACATCCTGAAACTCTATTTTCTCAATGGTTACTTCATCAGGTACCGGAGCTACCTTTTTGAATGTAAAGGTTACTTTGGTCAGTGTATGGTAGAAATGTATATTCACCCCCTCAACCCATGCAGGACCCGACACAGCCGCCAGCACATCGACATGATTAGCAGCGGATGCATTCGCTGTATAATTCAATACCATTTCACCGGGATCGGTGAAATCCGCAGCAGGCGCATTCGCATCACCGTATGGATACCAGGAAAAGAACTTCATACTTGCATTCTGCAATCCCGGCCAATATTGCAACGGCGAGATTGTGGCCGTAAGGTCGGTATTTACTCTGGCACTTGCATTGAAGTATTGTTGGGGAACGGAAGCATTGGGTGTCAGTGAACCGAAAAGGCCGAATGTTTCTCCTTTCAGGTCAGTATTCGAGGAGATAGCCGTACCACGAGTGTCGATATTGCCACCTTCTCCGATACGTTGCACAACAATCAATTTCTTATCGCACGTCATCTCTTCTCCGATACACGAAAAGAGGACGACCGAAAGGATAGCCGTTGCTGTAATCATCCTGATATTATTTATAATCTTTATCATCTTACTCCTTTTCCGAAATTAACAAAAACAACCGGTGAAAGGTATCACAGATCCATATCCAGATCAATGTCTTGCCTGTCACCCCAATCTTCTACGGTTACCGTAAGTATCTGAATACCGATTTTTCCCACACGCGCCGTTATCTGGTACACGTTGTTCCGCCGGATCTCCGTAAAAGGCTGTGCCGTCGGGCTACCTTTATCATCCACCTTCGTTATGGTTTCAATCACTTTTTCAGTGATCCCGGTGACATCCGAAGGACCTTTCGGGACATTAGCCATACTGACAGCCAGCCGGTCGGAATAATCCGACTTGAATATGCGTTCGGCAGTATAGAACGAACAGAGTAGTCTCCGGTTCTTAGCTCCGGTAGCCGATGAATATGCCCAAGTGTCCGATGTTGCCGCTGTCCAGGTGTCCGTTAATAAATCAATTTCCGGCACGTTTTCCTTCACTTTCCCGTAGTTCTTTGAAGAGTCTGCGTTATCACGCGTGCCGTTGCCTACGTTTCCCATTACGAAATAACTATCGTGGGAAAGATTGTGCAAAGTAACACTGGTGCTCCCGGCTGTATATCCGGTCACCGCCCCGCCGTCTATCGCTTCGAGAAAGACGTCTACACGGGCTACGGCACGTTCGATAACCATCTCTACTTTTTGCGTTTCATCAGGTGCTATGGATATACCCCGAACCACTCCTATCATGGGCATTCCGGTCGTAGTAATTATCTGTCCGTCACTGTTGAGTATGTCAGAGATGTCATAGAGCATATCTTGCAACGTCCAATGACTGGCTATACCGTCAAGTTTACTTGTAAGACTCTGTGGTTCGTTGGCAATAACTACGACCAGGATATCATTGCTGGAAGTCACTTTGAGAAGCTGCGCATCTATATCGGTAGCTGTCTCCGGAGTACTCAACAGGATGTGTTCATTCACATCCAGCCTCACGCCACCGGGCGTACTGCCGAATACGATAAACCGTATGGAGTTTATCTCCTCCTGTTGATCCACATCTCCATTGTTCAGCAGGTTGATGCTAAGTTGCGCCCGGGTAAGAGCAGGCAACTCATCAGTCACATCTCCACTGCATGAGAACAAAAGGATCATGGATGCCAGACAAATGATATGTAATAGTTTCTTTCTCATTCTTAAACTTCAACCTCGTGGAACCAATAAATCCAAGTTCCTACAACAAGACCGATCTGAAGGAATCCTCCTTCGGGGTTTTCAACAACAGTAAATATCAGATTCCATTCACTCTGCCTGTCAAGATATTCTTGAAAGGGAAGTTCCGTTCCATCGTAACGGGAAGTCGGCCGGGCAATGCTCAACAGTGTCATCAGGTTGTAGCTCCACACTTCGGCGCCGGTATCTGCATTCCTTATAATGAACTTATACTCCCATCCGCTCCTGTTGAGCAGACGCATGGTGTTCAGACGTGCGGACACAATCACGTCGGATATTTCACCCGGACCTGTATAGTAAGGCATATAAGTCACCGGTCCTTGTCCTACGGGTTCGTTTTCCCAGGAATAAACCGCATTTTCCGGTGCCTGAATTTCAAATGTATATTGCGCTCCATCCACTTCATTCTCCTCATGTTTCATCAACGCGATATTAAAGCGGTTGGTATCGCGTATCAACTTCACCGGATAAACCTTATGGCTGGTATTGGACGGAAGGTGATCCACTTCCACTACTTCTCCAAAGTAAAGGTGCTGGAACTCGAAGTCGACAACGGGCGTCTCCCTCTTCAAGGATACAATGACCTGTTGAAGGGTGGTTGTTCCCGGCATCAGTTCATTGCCTGCATTGTCCGAAAGCCGGAATCTGTCAGATAGGCTGCCAACGGTCAGTACCTTATAGTTTCCGAAATCGAGTTCATCAGTAAGCGACATCCGGTTTCCGCCAACCAGTGCGGTAGCCTCGGCTCTCTTGGAGAAAAGCAATTTATCATCGCTGTCGAACACCAGTACATCTACCGATTTGACCTGCGGATTGAACGCGTCCGCATATTCCATATTGTAGTCGAATGCAAACTCCAACCAAAGTTCGCACCGGGGCAGGTCTTCGCGTATACTGTCGCACGAAGCTATGCATAGCATCGAGGCAACGATAAGGAACAGCGATTTAGTTTTTCCGAACATATCTTTTTCTTTTATGGGGCAACGTTATCGGATTGCCGTTTATATTGTCAGAGAGTCTGGTTTAGTGATCTCCGGTTATTTCCTCTTTAGGGGGCGCGCTTCGCATTTCATGCATCTCAGGTGCGCCGGAATGATTCAGTGCTGTTTTTGGGAAGCCTGTCACCGGCTTGCTTTTACTTTTCCTCGCGTTCTGTTCCGCACGGAATATCTATTTAGAAAAGTACAGGGCAGGCAGTGCGCACTGCCCTGTTTTCTTTAAAATAAAGAGTATATTTAGATTTCGAAATCGGTAGTCCAGTATACCCACGGAGCAACTTTAATCTCAAAGTGGAGGTAAGCACCCAACTTATCGATATCTTCTTCTTCATCCGGATCTTCGGGACCACCACCGGGATACCACGGTGTACCGTTACCATTCACCTTCGTTAGCTTAAGCGTGTAATAGTTATTACGCACCACACCATATTTTCCATACTCCATGTGGTCGTTAGCCGCATTGTCATGACGTATCTCATAGTAGTAATAGTTAAGACTCTTCGGATACCAATAGATGCAACCTTCTTCCTTGGTCAGTTCCCCGCCATTCGGAATATTGTTAGCATCAAGAATGGCCTGCGTAAGAGAAGCAAAATCACCCGGATCATTGATGGTAAGCGCAGGTTGTATCTGGGTATAGAACAACTCACATGCTGTAACCAAGAGCTTTTCCTGAGCAGTTCTGTCAGCTTCCGCTTTAGCTTTAGCAGGTGTATAAGCAGCCAGCAAATCGGCGAAACTCTTGAAATTTACAGAGTTAGTTCCATTAGGAAGACGATACCAGTCTTCTCCTAAAGTAAAATCACCAGCCGGCCAAGGTGCATACTTGCCTTTTAGCACCAGACGCGTAGCTGCACCGAATTTCTGAAATCCTTCATCCATCGTATTCTCGATACAGTATTTGCAGTTCTCACCCGCAACTGTACTGTTACTAACCCATTCTACTTTGGGCTCACGGGTAGCAGCATCGAGTACATTCTTAACAAGGCCCGTAAGATACTCACTTCCACCGGCAGTCGTAAAGTTCGGGTCGACTGTATAGAAGTTACTTTTGTAAAATCCGGCAGTATGAGACGACGCTGTAGTAGTCTTTTTTGCAAAAGGAAACATCAGAGAGTTGTAGTAGTCGATAGTCCAGTTGCCAAAATCAAACTGTCCAAGGCTGGCATTTGTATCATCATCAAAAGGTCCAACCTCTAATGGACTACCAATCATAACCTCAAGCTTGGCCGCAAGACGTTCTATTTCAAGAGTAGCCGGATTACTTTTCGCAGCATTCAAAGCTTGAGTTTCCGTTTTATGATCTTTGGCCAAAACAATTTTGTCCGATACATCGAGCAGGCATTCATCTTTCCATGCATGATTGGCAGGGTCTCCATCGGAATCATCGAAGAAACCGGCATTAATCATTGCACAGCCATTAGTATGTACCACCTCTTCTACAAGATAAGCGTTACTGGGCTGGTTAAGCTTTGTAGGAACTGTAATCATAGCATTGATGTCAGCATACGTGGCACCCGTTGAGATATTATCCAAACGATTCTTTAATACGGTCCCCGGGTTAGCTACAACAAGCAGGTATTTAGTATCCGTACCCACCTTAATCGGAGTATTCGGAGTGGTAACCCCACTATTTGTCCCGAAAGTACCTGAACCCAATACCGTGGCATACCCGGTTGCATCTGCATCCTTAGTCACCACCTTACCCGAATTGAACGTAATCACATAGAGTTCATTAATCTTACTTTCCGCCGACGAAGACGGCTGTTCCGAAGAAGCACGTGTCCCTGTCGTTTTTGGATTAGTCATACTGATCGACACATAAGCCACATCATAGTTTTTCCCTCCGTCAACCTCAGGGTTTTCGTCATTCTCCTTTGAACAACTCGCCAATGCCGCAACAGCCAGCAATGACACTAAAAAAGATTTAATCTTTAGCATAAAACAAACATTTATTAGAATTAATACATATATAATTTACTCACTTTTATTTCTTCTCTTTATCTCGGCCGCATTAGCCTTTTTCCTAGCTAATTCTTCCAGATTTCCCTTTGCCGCCTCCAGTCCCGACTGTTCGGCAGCCTTCAAATACTTTTCCGATGATTCATACTCTCCTTTCATTAATAGTAAAACTCCCATTGCATTGTTATATTCGGGCAGACAAGCGTCCGACTTCACTCTTTCCAGATAGCATTCCGCAGAAACCAGGTCATTGCGTGAAAGGGCTGCGGCAGCCGCATTCATATTGGCAATCTCACTTTCCGGATAGATGCGGACGGCAGACTCAAAAATATCGATAAACTCCTGCGAACCCTTCGGATAGGTATTGGCCACCATGAACATCTCATTCAAGCTCAGATTCTGCGGACGTTTCTTTATCACCTCCTTCGCTTCCTCCAGATTGAAATTCCTCACATCATAACTCACCTTACAGATGGCTACACGCAGACTCGGAAATATATGTTTCAGCATAAACCGGTAAGGCACCCCCGCATGAAGCTGCATCAACTTCGTTTCCCTGCCCTTTTCAATAGGAATATTCGTAATGATGTCCAGCACTTCGTCCTTATAATCCATCTCAAACGTATCGAGTGCCTTTACCAGCCCGTCCCAGTTTTCACCGCCGAAGATGATGTAATACTGGTCGCGCGGGAAGTCGTAGCGGGCAGCCAGATAATTGCGCAATGCCATGGCACGACCTTCGGACAGACGTCTGTTCGCTTCCAACGTTCCTTCGGGAGAAGCATAACCTATGATATCCAGACGCTTCACATTTATATTGGCATCAGACTTCAAGTCATCAATCATCGCACGGATTTTTGCCAATTCCTGAGGATTGTTCATGTATTCAGGACGAATATCCACCTTGTTCACCTCAAAGTCCAGAAAACATTCCGCCTGTACATCACGGCTCTTTATCTCCTCTACCGTAGGCTCTACGTACGAGAGATAGGGAGTCACCACATACGGCACCAACATACGTTCGAGCGTAACCTTATCAAAAGCGTACTCCACATTCATCAGTGTGCTTTCGCCACAACCGCACTCATCACGCTGCACGTTCAGACGGGCATTCGCCATCCAAGCCTCGTAAGGCAACGTATATCGGTAGCGGATAACACCACTCTTCTTCTTCTGATTTTTCTCTATCAGATAAGGCGCCTTGTAGTTCTTCTTCGCCTTAGCGCTCATCACCGCCAGCCTGCGTTCATAAACCAGATACTCGTTTTTCCCCTTGATGGAAACCCGCGGAAGATCGTAGGTAACGGTGGGAGAAACCAATTGCGGAATAAAGTCCACCCCATGAGATGATTTCACCTTCACATTATCCATCACTATGTCAAAATCTATATGGATAGTTTCCCCCAGTTGCTCCAGTCGTACAGGCTCTATAGTGATAGTTCCTTCATAAGAGCGTTCCTGAGCCATGACTCCGTCGAGATTCAGGCATAAGGCAGTCAGCACCCATATGATGAATTGCCTATTTCTTTTCATCCTTCTCATTCTATTTAATTACGTAAATAAGTGACACACTCGCTTTAGTAGGACCCAGGTAGTTCTTTCCGGTATCTTTCAGTTTAGTGCCACACGTTGCACAGGGATACTTTTCATACACAATGCGCGCATATCCCAAACCGAGGGAAGCCTCTATACTCCAGCGTTTCCTCAATATCCATGAGTGGCCTATCGAAATACCACCGCCATACAGGCGCCCCTGATAGCGCATATTCTGCATGTTTTCACTGACGAACGGCCAGGCGGGCCATCCGCCCACATTGAAGTCTGCATAATGGGCGTGCAGCCCGATGAACGTACGATTGAAGCTTTCGCAGAACCAGTACCGAAATTCCGGCTGTATGCCCCAGTGCTTCAAACGGGTATCATCAAACTTCCAAGGGTTATAATTGACCGGAATATCCAATGTCCACTTGCGTGCCAAAGCTACTTCCAGACCGAGATTCATAGTAGTGGTAGCATCATAAAGAAGATTGCTTTTCACAGCAATCTTCTGAGCTTTACTTTCAGTCGGCAACAAACCCAATATGAATAGTATGCATACTAATATCTTCTTCATTCAATTCTCATTTTTATTATAAAATCATTTTATAAACCGGATCCGCATTCTCACCTCTGAAACGTACCGAAAACAGCCTAAAATCTCAGTATGCAAATATCGGAGTAATAAGGGAGATGGTAAATTGTATCTATTTCTGTTATAGGCACTAAAAAAACAAGGAGACAACTAATTAAGCGATTGCCCGGCAGGGAAGTTACTGAAATAAGAAAAAGAGAGCGATTGAGGTATTTATTTGCATTATATGAATATTTAATATCCAATTGTTTCAATATCCGAAACTTACGAGAGAAATAAATCCAAATTATTTAATATATGAAAAGGGAAAAGATTATCAATATATACAAGTTAGCAATATACAAATATACAAGTTCGTAGTTAAGATATGCCCTACAAGTATCTCTTGAGCCTTTTAGAAGGAATAAAGGCAAGATTTCAAATGAAACAATTTTGTTATAATTACTACATTAAAGGCTTTCTATTCTTACTTCAATTATAAGAGATGAGAGTATCCGCTCAATAATCTGAACAGATGGCTTTTGATTCAAAACGGAAAAGAAATGAGTTTTCACCACAGAGGAACACAGAGTATCACGGAGTTCTATTCTTTTGATTTCAAATTGATTAAACTCAGTGAGACTCTGTGTTCCTCTGTGGTGAATTAATTCATAACCGTATAGAAAGGAACCTGTTCAGATTATTGAGCAGATGGCCTGATAAGAAATGGGAATCAGAAATTAAAACTATTATTTCTCCGATATTGAATGATTATTACCCCAATAAATAGTACCTTTACCGTTATTTTATAAACCTACAAAATGCAATCATGAGTCCCGACTTTAACTACAACGAGGTGCCGCTTACTTTCCTCCATTGCCTCAACAAGCAATGCAAAAAAGCTTCCAAATGCCTGAGATATATGGTAACAGCCTATGTCCCGGCCAAATATCCCGCCATCAGTACCGTAAATCCGAACTTCATAGCCTCTTGCAAAGATGCTTGCCCATACTTCATGCCGGACGAGAAGAAACGGTTCGCACTCGGTATCACTCATCTGTTGGACAAGATACCACACAGCCAAGCTGTCAGCATCAAACGCGAAATGATAGCAGAACTGCAACGTGCCACTTATTATCGCTGTTGGCGTAAGGAACGGCTCATCAAACCCGGAGAACAAGAACGTATCCGCCAGATATTCCTCAAATGGGGAATAAACGAAGAGCCTGTATATGACGAATACGTAGAACAGTACGAGTTGTAGTGTACTGAATAAGTTGACACTTCAAAAATCGAAAATAAAGATGAAATATT
>OHQM01000197.1_pt1 | contig 36649 bp, 36 predicted proteins | sample 1577941 | NCBI WGS metagenome assembly OHQM01 (sample SAMEA3879604, study PRJEB24766) | human gut metagenome | biome: human-associated habitat; feature: feces | place: USA | collected 1985/1987
ATGGTCGCTGAGCCGCAGGAGTATCAGTATAATGCAGATGCATTTGAGGCTAGAGGTATGGATGAGGTGAAGCAGGAAGCGGCACATAAGGAAGCACCGAAGGCAAGGGAAGGTAAAGCCAGATAGATGTGAGGACGTGGGAGAAATCCTGCGTCCTTTTTTGTCGCCTGAAATGCGACACATAAGAAATGGTTCTTGTTATAATTATGATAGCACATGAAATAAGAATCGTTTGAATTCATAGTTGTCCTTTTTATTGGACACATGGTGTGCGTATAATGTAAATACAAAGAACTTAAAAACATGTAAGAATTGTTTGAAAGGAGCTGATTGATATGAAAAAAGAAGGATATAGTCGCCCCGGATTATTTGGCACAATGAAGCATTATGATGCAAATGGCAATAAAATTGGAGAGAGCAGATCGGGATTCTTTGGTAGTATGAACAACTATGATGCTAATGGACATAAAGTAGGACATAGCAGTCCTGGATTATTTGGTACAATGAATCATTACGATAATAGAGGTCACAAAGTAGGACACAGCCGCCCTGGATTATTTGGAAGTGTCAACACATATGATAATAATGGACATAAGACAAGCCATAGTGACAGAGGTTTGTTTGGTGGATTCAATCATTACGATAATTAGGAGGACAGGGATATGTTAGGAACAGATGGAAGATTATATGATTCGGATTTTGACTTTGATGGAGATGGAAAACTTAATGCTTATGGGTATTCTGTAATGGATGATGTAGTTTTCGGTCATGAAGATACGGAAACAAGTGAGGTGGATGAACTGGAAGATGAGTTATCCTTGGCAGGACTAGATGCAACAGAGCTTGAATATATGGATGCAGATGAAAGAAGAGAGGTATTGGAGGATGCCGGCTTAGATCCGGATGATTATGATTTTGACTAAAGGAGTGCAAGATGAAACAACAAACTGAAAAGAAACTACAGGCTAATTTGAAAGCAATAAATAATGATTTCAATACAGTTATTTTTGCGAATATTGAAGTGAAATTTAAGCTGATGGAGTTGGAAGCAATTAGGATATTAATTGATGATTGCGAAAGATTGATAAATGAAGATGCAGGTGAATGAAAGCAGGTGCCGTATATGAAAAAGAATTCGTTTGGACAAGGATTAGCAGTATTTTTGGTGGTAATAGGTATTTTTTACATTATTGGTGCTATTAGTGAAGATAGTGAGCCTAAGTGCATTAAATCAGGCTGTGACAATAAGCAGGCAACAAATAGCAGTTATTGTTATCTGCATAAGCCTTATACTGGAAGTAGTTCTTCGCATAGCAGTTCATCATATTCCAATAAATCAACAAGCAGCAGTTCTTCAAGTAGTCATAACAATAAATCGACAGCAGGAAGCAATGCATCATCGTACAATAGCAGTACAAAGAAAAGTTCTACTGGAACAAGTAGCTCAAAGAAAAGCAATACATATGACTCATATGATGATGGCTATGATGATATATACATGGATGGCGATTATGATTATGATCGGTATGACAGGGATAGTGATTATGCCGATGGTGTGGATGACGCAATGGATGAATTTGACGAGGATTGGTAAGTATGGCAGGTAAACATGAGCTGGAAAAATTTGAATATCTGTTTGTAGATATCGAATGGAATCAGACACCGGGAACAAATGGGATAGAAGACAGGGAGCCAATTCAGATTGGTGTGGTAGCGACTGATGAAAGTATGAATTTGAAAAAATCATTTTCCAGAGCGATGCGACTGAGTTCAGAAGAAAAATATAATCCGGATACATTAGTACTATCACATTCTACATTAAAATCTGTCATGCAGGCAAATAGTGAAGAAATAGTATTGCAGAAAATTAAGATGTCATTTCCAAAATATAAGTATGTAGTGGTTTGGACAAAGGATACTTATGAATTGTTTAAAGGAGGTATGGACACTTATGGATATTCAATGCCGAGACATAGAGTTATTGTATTTCAAGAAGTTCTTATGCATATTGCAAGTGATGGAGTAAATCAAATTGGTTTTGAGCGTGCATTGAAACAGGCGGGCATTGAATATCAGAAAAACTTTCTTCACTATTCAAAGCATGATGCAAATTATATGTATCACTTATTTTGCAAATGCTATAAGGAATACACGAGGTGGACTTACCAGGAGATATGTTATCTGAGTCCAACAACTCATATAATACATACTGGAAGCTGCCGATATGCTAATAGAAATCATTTGCTTGCTACAAATAGAGTTGCCAAATGTGTGATTTTTCAGGGAAACAGAGTATGTAAAATATGTGGTTGTGAGGATGAATGGAACAGATTGCAATGGGGTGTAAGCTCTGGTGTAAAGCAGAATAATCGTGCAGAATATCTTAGAGAATTGCCGCTTACAGATGAAAATATGAGTATGATCTGCAACAAATTCCGATTAGATTACAATATTGCCTCAGATATGGTGTTTATCCGCACACCATTCAGTGGGTGGATTGTACATATTCAGAATGACAGGGTGACAAAACTCCGTCATGAGAACTACAGACAAAGAAGGGATGAAGCTTTAAAAATACATAAAAAGTGCTTTGAAGGTTATCACAAGCAGAAACTGCCTTCCAGTAGGTTCTATGATGTGGTAAGCTATATTAAGTATCATGACGAGGGAATGTTGAAGAGGCTTGGTGATAAAAGGAGCCGTATTGATATAATATTAGATAGGATAAGAGAGCAAGATGCAGAAAATATGGCATAGATAAAGGAGTTGGAAATGAGAGACCAAAAATTATATGAATCAGTCGGAAAATACATAGATAAATATTACATAGATAAGCCGGATGATATTAAACTGGATAAAGAAATGAAGTCTATATTTGATAGAATCTCAGAATTTAGAAAGAAAAAAGCAACAAAAAAATGTGATGCCGAAGAAGATACAGATATTGAGATAGATGAAAGTGCAGTAGAATCGTTTGATGTTGAAAGTATGCAGAAAACGAAAGCAACTGACTCTATGTCTTCGACATTGGCAACAAACCGTAATATAGAAAGTCTTATGGGGCAGATGGATGAGACATTTTCCCAAAGATTATTACGTTTAATTGATGAGAGAGGGATGACAGATTCTGAAGCATATAATAAAGCTTATGTGGATAGGAGACATTTCTCAAAAATCAGAAAAGATGTGAATTATACGCCAAATAAGAAGACGGTGCTTGCGTTTGCAATAGCATTAGAATTATCTATTGATGAAGCGAAGGATCTTCTAAATTCAGCAGGCTTTGCGTTTTCAAGAAGTTCAAAGACGGATATTATCATAGCTTATTTCTTACAGAATAAGATATATGATATGTTTGAAATTAATGAGATATTAGATGCTTATGGACAGCCAATTTTTGAGTAGGTGAAGAAATTGTCGCCTATCATGCGACCAGCTCTGTTAATTTCGTAGATATAATGTGATTACAATAAACCGAAGGAGGTAAATCACATGAATGCGGAATTAACAGAGCTGGTTTTTGTTTTGGACAGAAGTGGTTCAATGGGTGGACTGGAGAGCGACACAATAGGTGGATTTAACGGGATGATAGAGAGGCAGAAAAAAGAAGGAGAAAAAGTTGATGTGACTACAATCCTCTTTGATGATGAAGTGGAAATCATTCATGATCGTTTCCCGATTGATGCAGTTCAGTCGTTGACGGATAAAGAATATTATGTCCGGGGATGTACGGCATTGCTTGATGCGGTAGGATATGCAATTAACAAAATTGACAATGTGCAGAAACATTTGCCGGAGGAACATCGTGCCGGAAAAGTATTGTTTGTAATCACTACAGATGGATTAGAAAATTCCAGTACAGAGTTTAATTACAATGACATTAAGCGAATGATTGAAGCAAAGAAAGAATGTGGCTGGGAGTTCTTATTCCTTGGAGCAAATATTGATGCAGGCAAAGAAGCTGAAAAAATTGGTATTGAAAGAAACAGGTCAGTAACATATGAGAATGATCATGATGGAGTAGCACTAAATTACGAAGCTGTTGGCAGAGCAGTGAGAGGCGTTACAAAAAGCAGAACCTGCAGTATAGAACTTGATGATGCCTGGGCAGATGATATCGCAGAATATCATGACAAGGCAGGAAAAAGATAGGTGATATTTATGGTAGATGCAAGAGAAATGAAAAAGATACTTCGTAATAATGGATATGAATATCAAAGATGCAAAGGCTCACATTTTATGTATTCAAACGGTATTTATACGGTTGCAGTTAATAAAGACCTAAATGCTATGGTGGCAAAAAGAATTATTAAGCAGTACCACCTGCAGGTAGCAGGTGTGTAAGAAGGGAGAACAATTTTATGGCAATGATTGTATGTCCACATTGTGGAGAACAGGTATCAGAAAAAGCAAAGAAGTGTGTGCATTGCGGTGCAATATTGATACCAGAAGAGAAGAAGCATTGTACAGAATGCGGTGCTGAACTTGAAGAGGGGATGACAGAGTGTCCGAATTGTGGCTGTCCGGTTGATGATACTCTAGGGCAGGAGACAGATGAAAAGCCGCAAAAGGTAGAGGTGACAGGGGTAAAGGTGACTAAGAAGATAAAGGTTATTATTGGAATTGTGATTGCATTATTGGTGGTCGGAGGAGCAACAGTATTTGGAGTGACACAATATCAGAAGAAAAAGGCAGCAGAGGAATATGCACAACGGGTGGAAGAGTATTCTGATAATCTGAAATTAGCTACTGTCACAATGTTGACAGGTGCAAGTGATGCTGAGTCAAGTGCAAATCTGATTAAGCAGGTATGGTATAATTCTATTTATGAAGAACGAGATGATAAAACAGATAAATATACAAGACCTGACGGATATTTTGTATCTGATTTTAACGATGCGTTAGGTAATCTGTATGCAGATTCGAGTTTCAGCAGCAAGATAAGCAGTATTGAAAATAATCAGGATACAGTCAATGCATTGATGAAAAAATTGAAAAATCCACCAGATGAATACAAGGATGCATACGATGCCGTATCAGATTTATATGATGCGTATATATCACTTACCAACTGTGCAACAGATCCTTCGGGCAGTTTGCAGACATATTCAAGTACTTTCAATGATGCTGATACAAATACGTTAAATGCATATAAGGCAATGGAACTGTATCTGGACGATTAAAGAATGGGCAGGGCGCAGGATAGGCACTCTGCCTTTTAACTATACGTTTTGGCATTATACAATGCCTACAATGCCTAGCTTAATGCAAAAATATTGACAGAAATACTCAAAAGCAAGGTTATGAATTTCTTTCTCACAAAAACTAATGACTTTTAAATGAAAACAATTAAAGCTCGCAAGAAAATGCGATTATTTTGATTGCAAGAATAAGCGTTTTGTACTATAATTTAAAAAGCGAGTTTTTACTCAATTGTGACAAATATAACATGTCTATAGAAGAAGCCACGAGGTGTGAGAATGAGAGTAAGTTACAATAAATTATGGAAGTTATTGGTAGACAAAAAGATGAGTAAAGCCGATTTGAGAAAGGCTGTAGATATTGCTCCGAATACTCTTACAAAGATGCGTAAGGATGGAGAAGTGTCTATGAGTGTATTACTCAAGATTGCTACATATCTGGATTGCGATATTAGCGATATCTGTGAGTTTGTGAAAGATGAAGAATAAACCTTGTTGGAGAGTGACAAATGGCAGAGTTAGTATATAGTGCAGGACTTACATCAAAATTATTTTGGCTACAGGAGTCCAGAAAGACCGCAGGATATATCCTGGATGGATATAGCAAGGCGGATATCCGCAAGATAGCCTGGGAAGAGAATATCTATCAAGTAAAAGCAGAATATCGTGCATATGAGGTATTGAATGGTACTTATCGTAGAGTATCTGCTTTACCGGAAGTAGTGCTTCGGGCTTTTACCACTTGTGATGTGGAGACAGCAAAGATTTTAAACTTAATTGCAATTCTTATGGATAGCCGACTATTTTTTGAATTTCTTCATGAAGTGTATGATGAAAAGCTCAGACTTGGAGAAAAGGAAATCACAGACAGGGATTTGAATGTATTCTTTTCGGATAAAGCGTTGCAGAGTGATGTGGTGGCTGGATGGACGGATACAGCAGTACAGAAACTGAAACAGTGCTTTACTAGAATGATGTTTGAGGCGGGATTACTTGAAAGTAGTGCAAAACCAAGAACAATCAAGCCAATTCACATTGACTATCGTACAGAGGAATTGCTGACTGCAAATGGACTGGGAGAATACTTGAAAGCTGTGAAAGGAGTCTGAGCATGGCAAAGTTAAGTTTGGATGATAGACTGAATCAGATAGAAGACAAAATATCAGATAAGTCGTTTAGAGAGAATAAAGGACTTGGAAATGAAGTCGGATATTATATATTCGATTATGACCCAAGAGAAGAGCTGTATGTGAGAAATCATATAGCATACCTTAAGGATAGAATAAACAACGGAAACAAAGATTTCAGAATAGTTGAGTTTGACCTGTTTCACCTGATGGTTGAGATATTGCAGGAGGAAGGTTATCTGGAAGCATTCTTTGATTTGGAAAAAGAGAATGGATTTTTTGAAATGGCAGACAGCCTTGTAGAGACTTTGGGACTGGATGAGACAAATGAGCTGAATCTAATTATATCAAGAATATTGCAGGAAGATTTGACAGACAGTGTGGTATTTCTTACCGGAGTAGGCAAGTGCCATCCGATAATAGCAAGCCACAACATCTTAAATAACCTGCATCAGGTGCTTGACAGTGTGCCGGTAGTGCTTTTTTATCCGGGAGAGTATAGCGGACAGGATTTGAAATTATTTGGAACGATGGATTCACACAACTATTACAGGGCATTCCGTCTGGTGTAGAGGAGGAAATACAATGCAGATTAAAAATATGTTTGAAAAGCAGATTGACCGTGACATCAAGGGCGTTATTAAAGTAGGTCAGTCGGATGAAGAAAATGTATATCAGGAATTAGATGAATATGTAGTGACCAAGGAACTTCTGAGGCATTTCAGAGATTTCTTCAACAATTATGAAAAGGGTGTAGATGGATATACAGATAAAATGGGTGTCTGGATTTCCGGATTCTTTGGAAGTGGTAAATCTCACTTCTTGAAAATACTGTCTTATTTATTAAAAAACAGCACAGTAGAAGGTAAAAGAGCCATTGAGTATTTTACAGATGGTAAGAAGATAGAAGATCCGATGCTTATTGCAGAGATGACAAAGGCTGGAACAATTGAGTCAGATGTCATGCTTTTTAATATTGATTCAAAGGGTTCTGCAAAGGTAGGCTCCGGCAAGGAGGCTATCGTTGAAGTGTTTATGAAGGTGTTCAATGAGATGCAGGGATATTGTGGTTCAATACCTTATCTCGCAGAATTTGAGCGCCAGTTGGATAACGAGGGCAGATTTGAAGAGTTCAAAGCGAAGTTCGAAGCGAATGCAGGAGCACCTTGGGAGAAAAAGAGACAGGCATTTGCAGTTATTCAGGATAAAGTAGTAAAGACATTAGTCGAGATGGATTTCATGAGTGAGGAAGCAGCCCGTAACTGGTGCAAGAATGCAAAGGGTAGCTATGACCTCAGTATCGAGAAGTTTGTATCACTTGTGCAGGAATATTGTGCGAAGAAAGGTCCGAATCATCATGTTATCTTCTTAGTGGATGAAATCGGTCAGTATATTGCAGATGATACACAGCTTATGCTCAATCTCCAGACAATCGTGGAAGACCTTGGAACAGCCTGCAAAGGTAAGGCATGGGTTATCGTAACGAGCCAGGAGGATATTGACTCTATTACAAAGACAAAGGGAAATGACTTCTCTAAGATTCAGGGACGTTTTGATACGAGACTTTCTCTTTCGGCATCCAATGTTGACGAAGTAATCCGTAAGCGTGTGCTTGCAAAGAATGAGACAGCAACACAGACGCTTAGACTTCTCTATGAGCAGAAAGAATCAATTATCAAGAATCTCATTACATTTACAGCGGATACAGCGGACAAGAAGCTGTATGCAGATAAGGCGGATTTCGCAGACTGCTATCCGTTCATACCATATCAGTTCAATCTTTTAGGACAGGTACTTACTGCGGTCAGAACACATGGCGCAAGTGGAAAGCATCTGTCTGATCAGTCACGTTCTATGCTTGCACTGTTTCAGGAGTCGGCAATCAGAGTAATGGATAAAGAGGATGGAGTATTGGTTCCGTTTAGCTTCTTCTACGATCCATTGCATAAGTTTATTGACCACCAGCACAGTCAGGTAATCTCAGATGCAGAAAATAACAGTAAGCTGGATGAGTTTGATGTAGAGCTTTTGAAGGTTCTTTTTATGATTAAATATGTCAAGGAAATCAAGGCAAATGTAGATAATCTTACTACACTTATGATTTCCAATATTGATGATGACAGGATTGAAGTCCGTTCTAAGATTGAAGAATCATTAAAGAAACTGATTAAAGAGACACTTGTACAGAAGAATGGTGAAATATACATCTTTCTGACAAACGAGGAGCAGGAAATCAATAATGCCATCAACAATGAGTCAGTAGAGATGGGAGAAATCATAGGAGAGGCTTCTACAGTTATCTTTGAGGAAATCTATACAGAGAAGAAATATCGTTACAGCAGTCGTTACTTATTCCCATTCAACCAGAAGGTGGATGACCGATTCTTCAAGGGCAATCAGTCTAACGATATCGGAGTGACAGTTATTACACCTTATGGCGGAGATTATGCAGACTCTGCACTTCGTCTGCTCTCAGCACAGGAAAGCAGTGTGATTGTGAAGTTGCCAAATGACAGTACATTCCTTGATGAGATTACAGAATCCATCAAGATATATAAATTCCTTAATAAAAATGCGTCCGGAGCCAGAGGCAGCTTTGACAGCATCCGCAGGGCAAAAGAGGATGAGCGTATTGAGAAGAAGGACAGAATCCGAATCTTTATTGAGGATGCATTAAAAAATGCTGATATCTATGTAAATGGCGATAAGGCAACCATTTCAGCTAAGGAGCCGGCAACAAGAATTAATGAAGCACTCGGTAAGCTCGTAGCAATGAAATACAATAAGCTTACCTATATGGAGACAGCACCGGAGCTTTCAGATATCAGTGCTATCTTTAAACACAGCGATGGTCAGATGAGCTTCCTAGGCACAAGTGATACCACACCGAATAAGCTTGCTTTAGAGGAAGTGGTACAGGTAATCGGATTAAATAATGCCAGACATATGAAGACATCCCTCAAGTCACTACAGGATAAGTTTGGTGCAGCACCTTATGGATTTGATCCCAAGGATGTGCAGTGGCTTGTAGCAATGCTGTTCAAGCTGGGAAGAGTGTCTCTTACTCTTAACAGTCAGAGTCTGTCATTGCTTTCAACGAATCCGGATGAATTAGTCAGATATATTACAAAGCGTGAACATGTAGAGAAACTCTTGATAGACATCAGAGAAAGAGCAACGGATGGACAGATTCGCTCTGCAAAAGAAGTTATGAAGGATTACTTCGGATTTAATGTATCCAGTGATGATGATGACAAAATTATGAGCAGCTTCAAGAGCAGAGCAAAGGATAAAGTCGAAGTATACGATGACATCCTTGTAGAGTACAGAATCAATCCAAAATATCCTTGCAAGCGACTGATGGAAGAGGCTAGAAAGAGACTTGCTGAAATCCTTGATATCAATGAGCCTACAGAGTTCTTCAAGACAGTAGATAAGAAGAGAGATGACCTGCTTGATGATGCAGAAGATACTGCACCTGTATTTGATTTCTTTAAGGGTGATCAGAAAAAGATTTTTGAAGAGGCAGTAAAGAATCTTGCATATTTTGGAAACAGCAAGACTTATGTAAGTGACCAGGAACTGTTAAAGGTAGTCGAAGAGATAGAGACTATCGTAAAGGACAGCAAGCCTTTCAGTAAGATCCAGAGATTATCGGAATTAAATAAGAGATTTGAAGAGCTTCATATGGGATTGCTTGAAAAGGAAGCAGCTATCATGGACCCATTAGTACATGACGACTTCCTTAAAGTGAAAGATGTTTTGGATACAAAGCAATTTGCAGAGGTACTCCGTCCTCGTATCAATCAGAGGTTTGAAGAAATCTGGGATAAGCTGAAAAAATCAAATGATATAGCAGCAATCAAGAATATCAAGCTGGAAAGTGACACTTTAAAAATCAAATGCTTGGATGAAATAGATGAATATGAGAGGACCCATCAGCCTGCACCGGAACAACCTGTTGCACCGGTAGTACCCGGTAAAGAGCCGATTGAACCTATTCCAGCGCCGACTAAAGTAAAGACAAAGAGACGTAAGAATGTTTCCATCAGCAATGTAGCAGGGGCTAGAACATATTCGATAGAGACAGAGCAGGATATTGATAAGTTCCTTGCCGAGATGAAACAGAAACTGATGAATGAATTGGATGATGATACAATAATAACATTGAGCTAGAAGGAGGAACACGTAATGATTAAGTGTTTTACTTTTGAAAATTTTAAGAGTTTTGAGAAAGCCGAATTAAATCTTGAGGCACTGACAACTCTGATAGGGACAAATTCTTCTGGAAAAAGCAATGCTATAGAGGGAATTGCAATTTTAGCAAAGTCAGCAACAGGAATTGAACTAAATACAATACTGGATGGAACAAAGAGCACAGGAGCTGTAGTTCGTGGTGGCAGCCGTGGATGTGCAAGATTCAAAACGAACGCATTTAAGCTAGGATGTTTAATAGATTTAGATGATACCCATGATTTATTATATGAAATAAAAATTGGAGTGGGAGATCGCGTAGGGATTGAAGAAGAGGGCTTATATCTTGTAAAGAGAGATACTTTCGGTCCTAAAACTAATAAAATTTTTAAAACTAAAAAGGCAGAAGATGGACGTGCTGAAATAAAGGTACAATATAAAAATGGAATGAGAGGAAATGATCCTGATACAATTTGCATACGTTCATCAGCAATTTTACCACAAATGGTAGTTAAAATGGGAAGAGATACAGAAGAGGAAAAAACAATAATATCTTATATGGATAGAGTTGTAAGCCATTTAAAGAATATTCGTATGTTAGATCCGGTTCCTTCAGTTATTCGTGACTATGTTCGTACATCAGATGTCGAGTTGCGACAGAATTGTGATAATCTTTCAGCAGTATTATATGAAATGTGTAAAGATACATTAAAGAAAGATAGGCTATTAGAAGTTGTAAGGGGGCTTCCTGAAAATGATGTAGAGGATATAGAATTTATTGAAACAAAGATAGGTGATGTAATTTTTGCATTAAGAGAAAGAAATCTTAATTCTACAGAGCTGGTAGATGCACGTCAGCTATCAGATGGTACATTGCGTTGTATTGCGGTCTTAACTGTAGCATTAATAGGAGAACCGGGAAGCTTGATTATGATAGAAGAAATAGATAATGGCATCCATCCGGCCCGTGTATATAAATTAATAGAACAGTTAATTTCAATAGGAAAAGAAAGAAAAATTGATATTATTATTACTACCCATAATGCTACTCTTTTAAATTCATATAAAAAAGATGAACTTTTAGGAGTCTCAGTTGTGTATCGAGATAAGGAGAGAGGAACAAGTAAAATAAAATCATTTGTTGATATTGAAGATTTTCCGGCTATGCTTGCATCCGGCGGATTGGGGAATGCGATGATTGATGATAGTCTGCTGAAATCACTTAAGAAGACAAATGAGAAAAAAGACTATTCATGGCTGGGGGTATAGTAGATGAATGTTAGATTTATAGATACATCTGTTATGATGAATCTGTTGGAAGTTCCGGGAAGATGTGCTGATTCACAGATGATAAAAGATGAATTTAGACAGATAATAGATAATAAAGAGGTTCTGATCCTTCCAATAGCTACAATTATAGAAACAGGAAACCATATTGCGCATATCAGTAATGGAAACAGTAGACGGACAATAGCGTCTAAGTTTGGAGAGTTTTTGAGAAAAACGGCAGAAGGAGAAGCTCCATGGAAGTTATATGGTATAGAATTAGACAAAGAAGGTCTCATATATCTGGCAGACCATATAGAGGAGAACGCGATGCAACAGGTGGGCGTGGGTGATATGTCTATTATTCATGCATATGAGCAATATAAGTCTAATACTCCGGGAATTGGCAGAATAATGATATGGAGTACAGATAGACATCTGCAGGGATACATTGAAGAAAATGTATCAGAAACTACATATAGGAGACGAAGAAAATCGTAATCACAAACCGTTAGTTTGGAGGATATAGCACATGAACAAAAATGCAATTAAGAAATTTGCGATAGATGCAAGAAATAAGCTGATAGCATCCGTTACGGATAAAGTGGGTATGCTTGGAATTACACCGGATAATTGCAGTGAAGCAATCACAAAAGGTGCTGATTTCGAGGTATACAAGACAGCAGCAGGAACAGAGGTAACACTTAACAAAAAACAGTGTGAGCAGAGAAGAAAACTGGTAGACCAGATTCATGCAAGAGGCTTTGAAGCGGTAGTGGAAGAAGTGGCATATACATGGTTTAACAGAATCTGTGCTATCCGTTTTATGGAAGTGAACGACTATATGTATCCTGTAAGAATTCGTGTGCTTTCTTCTGAAAAAGAAGGAAAAAATGAGCCTGATGTGGTAACTATGGCTCCTGATATTGACTGGAATTTTACAGATAAAGAGCGAGAAGAAATCATTGAAGCCAAGATGAATAACAGGCTTGATGATTTATTCAGAATGCTCTTTATGAAGCAGTGTAATCTGCTTCATGAAGTGTTACCGGGACTTTTTGAAGAAACAGAAGATTATACAGAAATGCTTCTTAACATCTCATTCACAAATGAAGATGATGTAATTCGTATGCTTGTAGATGGTATCGATGAAAAAGATTTTAACATCACAACTGTTGATGAGGATGGTAAGGCAGCAGGACAGGTAGAAATCATAGGCTGGCTATATCAGTATTATAATACAGAGCCTAAAAATAAAGCATTTGCCAAGAAAGCCAAAATCACAAAAGAAGAAGTGCCGGCAGTTACACAGCTTTTTACTCCGGACTGGATTGTACGATACATGGTTGAAAACAGCCTTGGCAGAATGTGGGTAGAAGGACATCCGGATGAAGAACTTAAGAGCAAATGGAAATACTATTTGGATGAGGCTAAGCAGGAAGAGTCTGTACAGCATGAACTTGATAAGATAAAGGCAGAGTATGCAACATTAAAGCCGGAGGATATAAAACTTATTGATCCTTGTATGGGTTCAGGACATATTCTAGTGTATGCATTTGATGTATTTATGCAGATATATGAAAATGCAGGATGGTCACAGCGAGATGCTGCACAGAGTATTATCCAAAATAATATATACGGACTTGACATAGATGACAGGGCTGCACAGTTGAGTTATTTTGCAGTGCTGATGAAAGCAAGACAGTATGACAGAAGAATACTGACAAGAGGTATAGAGCCGAATGTATATGCTGTGCAGGAGAGTAATGGTATTAATCGAGGTCAGCTTAAATACTTTGGCGCTGGATTGACAGATGCAGAGAAGAATGCAGCAGTATCGCAGATGGAAGGACTTCTGGATACATTGAATGATGCTAAGGAATATGGTTCTTTGCTTAATGTGGAAAATTATGATTGGGAGTTGTTAGAGAAATTTGTAGAGAATACGGATACGGAAAGTCAGATTTCTTTTGAAACATATGGATTGGATGAGACAGCGGAGCAGTTGCAACAATTGATTAAAATTGGTAAGGTGATGGCACAGAGGTATGAGGTGGTTGTGACTAATCCACCATATGCTGGAATGAATAAACTGAATACTAAAATAGGTGATTTCATGAATGATAATTATAAAGATTATCGAAGTGATTTGTTTGCTGCTTTTGTAATAAGAGCATCCGAAATGACGATACCATATGGTTTTTGCGCTTTTTTAACACCATATGTATGGATGTTTATACAAAGTTATGAAAAATTACGTTTTTATTTATATGTTCATACAACAATTAAAACGCTAATTCAGTTTGAATATTCGGCTTTTGAAGAGGCCACTGTGCCTATTTGCACTTTTACTTATAGAAATCACGACACATCGAGAAAAGGAATTTACGTTCGATTAGCAGATTTTCGTGGAGATATGGAAATACAGCGTAAGAAGACTTTAGAAGCAATTAATGATCCTAATTGTGTCTATTGTTATACTGCTGATCAAACAAAATTTAATCAAATACCTGGAAGTCCAGTAGCATATTGGTTAAGTGAAGCATTTTATAATATTTTTAGCAAAGGAGAATTGTTAGGACAGATTGCTAATTCAAAACAAGGCATAGCCACAGCAGACAATAATACATTTTTGAGATTATGGCAAGAGGTGAATATAAAAAGCATTTCATTTAGCTGTAGTAATCATGAAGAAGCTAAAAATAATGGTTTTAAGTGGTTCCCATATAATAAGGGCGGTGTGTTTCGCAAATGGTATGGCAATAATGATTATATTATTGATTGGGAATTTGATGGAGAAAAACTTAAGAAGTTTAAGCGTTCTGTAATTCGAAATCCTATTTTTTTCTTTAAGCCATCGTGTACTTGGTCAGATATAACATCAAGTACGAATGCATTTAGATATAGACCGGGCGGTTCATTGTTTGATGTTACTGGAATGAGTGTTTTTTCCGATGACAAACTAAATTATTTGTTGGGATTGTGTAACACAAAAGTAGCTGCTGAAATTCTAAAAATTATTGCACCAACACTGCATTGCCAATGTGGAGATGTCGCTAATATTCCTGTAATTTATAATAAAGAACAAGAAAAAATAATTACAAAAATAGTAAAAGACAACATTTCGATTTCAAAGGCGGATTGGGATTATTTTGAAAATTCGTGGGATTTCAAATGCCATCCATTAATATCTGTTATTTCACGAAACAAAGCATTTTTTGATAATGCAACGGACATTGATTTAGCAGAATGTTACACTTGCTGGGAGAATGAATGTAACGAGCGTTTTAATCAGCTCAAGGCAAATGAAGAAGAACTGAATCGTATTTTTATTGATATTTATGGTTTACAGGATGAATTAACACCAGAGGTAGATTATAAAGATGTTACAGTCCGAAAAGCAGATTTACAGCGTGATATTAAGAGCTTGGTTTCTTATGCTGTTGGCTGTATGTTTGGACGATATTCGCTAGATGAGGAAGGTCTTGTTTTGGCAGGACAGCCATTTGAATCACATTTCTTTGAAGCGTCAGCACCAAGATGTGGAACTGGTTTTGCAGGGGCACCGGGGGCATCTGTTCCGATAGGTGAATTTTATTACAAGACAGATGATGGTGTGAAAAAATGTACTTATAATCCGGATAAAGATAATATCATTCCGATTTGTGATGAAGAATATTTCTCGGATGATATTGTCTCGAGATTCTGCGAATGGGTGAAGATTGTATATGGTGAGAAATCATTGGAAACAAACCTTGATTTTATTGCAAAAGCACTTGGAAACAAAGGAAATACAAGCAGACAAGTAATTAGAAATTATTTCTTAAATGATTTCTTCAAGGATCATTGTAATACTTATTCTGTTACAGGTTCTGGTAAACGCCCTATTTACTGGATGTTCGACAGTGGAAAGCAGAATGGTTTCAAGGCACTTATTTATATGCACCGATATGATGCTGATACAGTTGGAAAAGTAAGAACTGATTACTTGCATAAAGCACAAAAATATGTTGAGACTGCAATGCAGAGTGCTCAATATACGATTGATAATGCAACATCAGCATCTGAGAAATCGAAAGCAACAAAGGCGGTAACAAAGTACACAAAACAGCTTGCAGAGATGAAGATATATGATGAAGCCATTGCCCATGTAGCCAATCAGAGAATTGAGATTGACTTGGATGATGGTGTAAAGGTAAATTATGCAAGGTTCCAAGGTGTGGAAGTGGCGCAGGAAGGTAAGAAGGCATTAAAAGTAGATTTATTGGCAAAGATATAGAGCGAAAGAATGAGGTGAATTGAAAATGAAAATCAAAAAATTAACATTAAATAATTTTATGGCTTTTGAAAATGCTGAAATAAATTGGTCTGATAATATCAATATTATCTGCGGTGAAAACAGTACCGGAAAAACAACACTTTTAAAAGTGATGTATTCTTTGATAAAGCCACTTAGTAGTGGAGGTAAAGATAGTCTTACAAAGGAGATGGAAGAACAGGTTTTTGTCAAAAAGATCCAAGGTGTGTTTCGGCCTGATGAAATGAAAATTGGCAGACTTGTAAGCCGAAAACAGGGAAGTAATCGAACGGATTTTTCTATTGATTTAGAAAAGAAACAAAAAATCTCAGTTGGATTTGGAAATAGGCAGGAAAATCATGCAGATGTTTCTATAATACAGGAAGAAAAAACAAAAAAATATGATGTTATATACATTCCTACAAAAGAAATGATTTCTACGGTAGAGCATTTTGTATCTTTATATGATGAATATCATATAGATTTTGAAGAAATGTATTATGATCTTGCAAAGCTTTTAGACAGACCACTTTCAAAAGGTCCTAATACTACGGAGCAGAATCAGGTATTAAGCAATCTCGAAGATATTATGAAAGGACAAATTGTACAGAAAAACAAGAAATTCTATTTCAAAATAAAAGGTGAAGGTGAATTTGAGATGGGATTACTTTCAGATGGTTACAGGAAACTATCTATGATTATATATATGATTCTTTCTGGAAGTTTGAATAAAAATACTATCTTATTTTGGGATGAACCGGAAACGAATATGAACCCTAAAATGATTCGCCCGATTGTACAGGTAATGGTAGCATTAGCTCAGATGGGAGTGCAGATTTTTGTTTCCACACATGATTATTTTATTCAGCAGGAATTTAATATGGTAGCCTCATATTCTGAGCTAAATCCTAAAAAAATTGATATCAAGTTTATTTCATTATTTAGAGATGAAAAAACGAGGGACGTGCACTATGAGATGAAAAATTCAGCGTCTGATTTGGAACATAATGCAATTATGCAGGAGTTTGATGCAATGTATGATAGAGAACAGGGGATTATTTATGGAGAATAACATAAAGGAAGAAAGCAGATTAAAATTTCGGTTTGCAGAAAATGATACAGTGATAAAATTTGATGATACAAAATTTTATCGAGATTACTTTAATAAGTTGCCGGAGGCAAAAGGTGTTGATTTTATTTCTGTTGCTAAAGATAAGATCGCATTTATAGAAGTAAAAAATTGTACCGGAGATGAAGGTAACAATCGGTGGAGAATTGCTCCGGATAACCGAAAACGCAATACAACCCATACATCCGTTGACGTGGAAGGACGTGACAGTCTGGATATTGAAATGGCACAGAAAACAGCAATGACAGTAGCAGCTTTGGTTGGAGCAAAATCCTTTGGAAATACAAAAGAGTGTTTGAATGAATTAAAAGAATATATTAAATTTCTGTCAGGAGATAGCTTTTCGAATGATTCGAAAAAGAAATATGTAATATTGTTTCTGGAAGGTGATTTTGGTACAAAAACACGGACTAAAAAGATGATTATGAAGGAATTGCAGGACAGTATAAATAAAAAACTTCGATGGATCGATTGCAGAGTATCTGTTGTTGATTCCGATACATATGATCCGAGAATATTTCAAATCGTGAGCTGAAATATGATTGTAAAGATATAGGAGTACGAGCACATGAAAGTATGGCATATTACACCAGATGTAGGTTATGGTGGCAATTTACTTTACAACTTAACAAATAATGCAAAGTTCTCTTATGATTGGAGTGTGGAAAAGCTACAGTATAGTTTTGAACATGCAAGAAAAGATTTTGGAAAGTAGTAAAAAATAATTCATGGTACTAGTATGAATGTAATATCAGGAGATTAACTATGAGCAAGGAAAATGTATTAGATTTATTTCATGCTTCAAATGAAGAAACATTGGATGTAACATTGGGAGAAATTTTACCAGAAGTTGTTAAACAGATTTCGGAAATGGTTGTGTCCGAAGCTACGGCATCGATAATATGTGAGATTTTGGGGGCTGTTTTTCCAAGAATCAACAATATACGATTGGGATGGAAATAGAATCGCCTTGAAAGAAATATAAAAAAAGCTATTGAAGTATTACAGAAGAATGATTCTTTAATTGAGTCTCACCTGGAAGTGCTAGAAAAAAATAATCAAGATCAGATGTTTCGAACGAAATACTGTGAGATGATGCTTGATACAATATATGACGAAATACAAGAATCAAAAGTAAAATATGGAATTAATGGGTTTATAAATTTGATGTGTATTGAAAATCCTAATGAGGATATGACACTTATGTTTTTTAAAACACTTACCGAATTAAGTGATTTAGATATTCGTGTATTAAAATGTTTTTCTTACGAACATGAAGAGAATTATTATTCTGTCATGCAGGATGTTGATATTTCAGATATGCAATATCGTTTTGTGAAAGAAAAATTAGAACGCTTTGGTTTGCTTCAGAATAAAAATACTGACATTAGAGATATGGATTTAGCTATAATTATTGATTATCTAAAAGATATTGATAAGCAAAGTAATTCGAAGAATCCTAAAAGTGTTAAGTTCCCAAGTAAAGTAAAAAAGTTAGGAAATAATAATTCATATGAAATTACTTCGTTAGGTAGAGAGTTTTTAAAATTGATGGAGCCTATCTCAAAATGATAAGTTGGTACTGTTGAATAATTATTTCATGGCTTGAGAGTAAATTGAAGATATCATGATCAGGAAAATGCATTATTGCATATCGAACACTTTATTGAACACTATTGGACACTTTTTATTTATTGATGGATACAAAGTGTTCAATAAGTATCCGGTAGTGTCCGATTAGTATTCATTAGTGACTGCTTATTGGATACTATTATCATACTGATTGAATAAATGTAATTTGTGCAGACTATCTGCTCAAATGGATTAGAAGGTGAAATATGGATTTACAGAACATACAGGATCAATTAAATACAGAATTTGCCAAGTCAGAGACAAGAATCATATTCTGGTTTGATGATAAAGGTGAATACGAGGATGAGGTATCGGAACTGCAGCTTGGTGATGTAAAGCTGCACATTCTTGATGGTACAAACTGGCTCTATTCTAAGTATTTATTAAACGAAGAGGATAAAGAGAGTAAATATCTTGTCTATGCAGCCTTTGCAAAGCCAAGTGATGCAGAGAATCCTCTCGCAGATATGTATTATTATTCAATACCTTATTATACAGACAGAGTATCGCAGATGTCTCAGGAGATTGGCATTGATAATTGTTTTAAGGAGCATTTATCACAGTATGCTAATTTCTGGAAAAATAAACATCGTATTGAGAAGTTCAAGGAACTTGGAATTGACCATTACAATGCACAGACAATTGATATTGGTTTGATTGCTGTACTCACGGATGTAAAGACTCCAAATTTTGAGGAAGTAGTTAAGCAGATGATGCTCGGTGACAATGAGAAGTATTTTAAGGCATTGGATGATAATGGATTGACCGACAAGTTCTGGGAACTTTGCGAAAAATTCTTTGGATATAAGTCATACAAGCCAAACATAGATGATTTGTCTGCTTGTATGATATTAACTTATGCTTCATCTACATTGAAAGCTACTGTTCCGGAAGCAATGAGGACTTATATTCTTAAGAAGCGTAATGATGTTGTGGTCTTTATCCGTAATATCATGGACAATGTGAATTATCAGGATGCCTATGACAAACTTGTAGAAAGAATAGATAAGTCATTACGTTTTGTGACAAGAATACAGGATGGATTAAAGAAAGACGTGGAGAAGAAAAAAGACAGTTCTCTCCAGATGTCTGACATTTTTGCATGTGATGCTTTTGCCGGGTTAGATGATATTATTATTGATTGGGTATTGGAGCAGTTAAATGATGAGATTTTAGATGCACAGATTGATGGGCTTAATATTGCTCAGATAGCTGACCAGAGAATGTCTAAGGCATATCATTATAGCGAAAGATACAAGAATGAATATACGACTATCAAGTATGCGTATTTGATGATGAAGTCTGTATCACTTATGGAGTTTTCAAGTGATATTAAGACATTGGTTGCAAATTATCAGAAAGAGTCTTATTTGATAGATTCATATTATAGATGGTTTTATTATGCATATGACCAGATTGAAGATAACAGTAAATTCTCTGATGTAAGACAGAGAGTAGAGAATATTTATGCGAATACATATTTGCAGAAGATAACACCGAAGTGGAATGAGAATTTCACAAATGAGGTAATGAATGCTACAGATCTGCCTAAGCAGGAAGATTTCTATAAGCATTATCTTAGAGGTTACGATGGAAAGCAGAGGGTTATTGTGATTATTTCTGATGCTTTCCGATATGAGTGTGCAAAGGAACTTTTCAGCAGATTGGAATTAGACGAGAAGTGTACACCAAAGATGGAGTGTATGCTTAGCTGTCTGCCTTCTGTGACCTCGGTTGGAATGGCAAGTCTGCTTCCACATAATGAGATGCAGGTGGATGGAAACTTGAATGTGACTGTTGATGGACAGGCATGTGCAAGTATGGAGCAGAGAGATAAGATTTTGAAATCTTATAATGAAAATAATGTGGCTTTGTCATTTGATGAGGTGGCAAATGCTAATCAAGCACGAATCAGAGAGTTGATTCAGGGCAAGAATATCGTGTACATCTATCACAATCAGGTGGATGCAAGAGGGGACAAGCCAGCAAGTGAGAACGAGGTATTCAACGCTTGTGCAGAGGCTATAGAAGAGATACATAAGTTGGTAAAGAAACTGACTGGTTATGTATCAGCACCAAAGTTTTTCATAACTGCAGATCATGGCTTCTTATATAAGAGAGACAGATTACAGGAGTTTGACAAGGTAACTTATCCAAAGGATAAATGCCTTTATACAAATAAGAGATTCCTTATTACAGAAGATGCAGTAAATGAGCAGGGAATCATGGCAAGAACAATGGCATATCTCAATAAACTCTATGTAGATACTCCGGTTGGAGCAGATATTTTCAAGGTTGCCGGAGGTGGACAAAACTATGTGCATGGTGGTACGTCCCTGCAGGAGATGATGGTTCCGGTCATTGAACTTACAGTGAATACCAGAGGTGTGGCATACGATTATGTGGATGTTGTCCTTACATCTGTTACCCGTAAGGTGACAAACCTTATCACATACTTTGATTTCATTCAGACAGAGAAAGTCACCGACACTATGAAAGCAAGAAGTATCGTGGCTTACTTTACTACGGAAGATGGCGAAAAAATCTCATTTGATGTGCCTATGATTGCCAATAGCAGGGAAGAAGCACCGGAGAAGAGAACTTTCCATGAGAAGTTTACTTTGAAATCAAGAGAATATAAGTATGGAGACAAGTATTATCTTGTATTGGCAGATGCAAATGACGAGAAGAATATCTTGCAGCAGTATGAGTTTATGATTGATATTGCGTTTGTTGATGATTTTGGATTTTAAGGTAGGAGAGTGAATCGTTATGATTAAAATAGTAAAACAGATGAGGGTTTCTGATGTATTTGCTACAAATAGTGATAAAATATATCGAATTCCTAAATATCAAAGAGAGTATACATGGGGAAAAGCGGAATGGGAGGCTCTATTTTGTGATGTTATGGAAAATGACTATGGTTACTTTTTAGGGTCTTATATATGTGTTAGTAGTTCATCATTAGGTAATACAGTTTTAGAAGTTATAGATGGACAGCAAAGATTTACTTCGTTGACGCTTCTCATGGCTGCTTTATATGAAAAATTGAATGCTATAAAAGATTCTATGGAAGAAGATGAGCGGACCGATGTAAATAATCTTAGAAATGAGTTGGCGTATAGAAAAACGTCATATACATCAGAGGGAAAGAAGATTACGGAGTATACACAGAGGTTGTTTCTTCAGAAACAAAATAAAAATGATGAAGATTATGGGTTTGTTTTTGCGTCTGCGGGAATAATTACAGCAGATGCAGAATGTCCATCTAATTTTGGAAATAGGCGTATTGCTAAGGGATACAAATATTTTAGCAAATTGATAGATGATAAGATTATAGAGCTTAAAGTAGAAAATCCTCAATTATCAGATGGTGATGCATTATTTAATATTTTAAATCATTTTAATGCTGCTATTCTTGTTGGAATTGAGGTTGATTCTAATAAAGATGCATATATGCTATTTGAGTCATTAAATCATAGAGGGGTACCGCTTTCTGCATTAGATTTGATAAAGAATACATTAATTGCACAAACAGACAATGAGATTTCAGCAGATAAGTGTTATATAAAGTGGAAGACAATTTTAAAATATATAGGGCAAGAAGAGTATTCTGTTCAGGAACGCTTTTTTAGACAGTATTATAATGCTTTTAGAGATGAGTTAAATCTGCCATTTGAGAGTGTAGATAGAAAGTATTATTTAGGATATTTGGCAACAAAGACTACACTACTTGATATTTACGAAAAAATGATTAAGCATGATTATTCAAAATTATTAGATGATTTGAGCATTAAGGCAAGTAGATACTCAGTTATTATAAATAATAGTGAAGAAAATTATGTGTATTCAGATGCATTATTGGAATTGGAACGTATATCAGGTGCTCCGTCGTACATGCTTTTATTATATATATTATCAAATCAAAAAGAGTTGGTGATATATGATAATGAGATACATGAAATTGTGAATTTACTTATAAAGTTTTTTGTTCGAAGAAGTATTACAGATATACCTAGCACAAGACGTTTAGCACAACTATTTATTGACATTATCGCCCAGATAAAATATTTAGAGGGGCAAAACATTGTTGTGTCAATTCATGATAAATTATGTGAAGTTTCTGCATCGGAAGAAATATTTGAAGAGAAACTAAGAGGAGCATTGTATGATGAAAATCCTGAGGCAACGAGATTTATATTATGTAGTATAGAGGCGAAACATCAGACAAAGGAAATATATTCGGATTTATGGTCAAGAGATAAAAATAATAAATATGTATGGACTATTGAACATATTTTCCCAGAGGGGCAGAATATCACAGAATCTTGGGTAAAAATGATTGCTGATGGAGATGCATTACTTGCAAAAAAATATCGTAATTTGTATGTACACACATTAGGAAATCTTACAATAACTGGTTATAATCAAAATTTGTCAAATATGCCATTTGAACAGAAAAGAGATAGAAAATCTAAGGATAAATCAAAAGATATTGGATATAGAAATGGATTGTATTTAAATCAGGATGTTGTAAATGAATCATCATGGACAGTTGAAAAGATTATTAAGCGAACAAATAAAATAGTAAATTTATTAAAAGAAATGTATAAGTGGTAACGTTTCATAAAGGGTAATTAAATTAATTTTAGTAAAGATCAAACGGTATTATTTAGTAAAGGAAAATCAAAACAGTTATTGGAAGAAATGAATTTGGAAATAGGTTAGGAGTGACAATCATGGATGAAATAAACGAATACAACAACCTATCAGAAACCGACGATAGAAGAGAAATTATAAAGCAAAAGCTCCGTCAATATTATGATGGTCGTATTGTCCGCAAGGATTTAACTAAATCAATCAGAGAAGGAGCAAATGTTCCTGTATATGTAATGGAATATCTTCTCGGACAGTATTGTAATTCTGATGATCAGGAGATTATTGACGAGGGAGTAGACAATGTGAAGCGTATTCTGCGAGATAACTATGTCCGTCCGGATGAGGCACAGAAGATATTGTCTCTTCTTCGAGAGAGAGGAAGCTATACAGTTATTGACAGGATTACAGTAGTTCTTAATACAAAGGAAGACCGGTACGAGGCAACCTTCTCTAACCTCGGCATTAAGAATATTCCTATCAGTGCTGACTATGTAAAGGATTATGACCGTCTGCTTTGTGGGGGTATCTGGTGTATTCTCCAGCTTGACTATGAGTTTATTGAAGAAGATAAGAAAAATACACAGCCTATTCGTATTAGAAAGTTGACACCGATTCAGATGCCACATGTGGACATGGATGAAGTAAAGAATGGTCGTAAGGCATTTACTAAGGAAGAATGGATGGACATTTTGCTTCGCTCTACTGGTATGGAGCCGGACAAGCTTTCTGACAGAGCTAAATGGTTATTGATTGCCCGTATGATTCCTCTTGTTGAGAACAACTTTAATATGTGTGAATTAGGACCTCGTTCTACAGGTAAATCATACATATATGAGCAGATTTCTCCAAACAGTATTCTTGTTGCCGGAGGACAGACTACAGTTGCCAATCTGTTTTATAACATGTCTAATAATACAGTAGGTCTTGTTGGAATGTGGGATGTTGTAGCATTTGACGAGGTTGCAGGTATCAAGTTTAAGGATAAAGATGGCATCCAGATTATGAAGGGATATATGGCATCAGGTGCATTTTCTCGTGGCAAGGCTGAGATACAGGCAAAGGCATCAATGGTCTTTGTAGGTAATATCAATCAGAGTGTTGAGACATTGCAGAAGACATCAAGCCTGTTTGATCCATTTCCTCCTGAAATGGGTACAGATACTGCTTTCCTTGACCGTTTCCATGCATATATACCGGGCTGGGAGATTCCTAAGTACAGACCGGATTCATTTACAAATGATTATGGATTTATCACAGATTATCTATCAGAGTTTATGCGTGAACTTCGTAAGGATAATTACAGCAATATAGCAGAGAAGTATTTCAAATTAGGAAATAATTTAAATCAGAGAGATGCAATTGCTGTTCGTAAGCTGATTTCCGGATTTATCAAATTGATTTATCCGGATGGCGAAGTCAGCAAGGAAGAAGTTGCAGAGATCATGGATATTTCACTTGAACTTCGTAGACGAGTAAAAGAACAGCTTAAGAAGATTGGTGGAATGGAGTTCTATGATGTGAACTTCTCATACATAGACAATGACAGTTTTGATGAGCATTTTGTATCCGTACCGGAGCAGGGCGGTGGCAAGATGATTCCTGAAGGTATGGGCAAGCCAGGATGCTTATATACAGTATCAAAGTCAAAGACTGGAATGATAGGCTGCTATCGTCTTGAAACGCAGATGATGCCGGGAAATGGAAAGCTGACTTGTACAGGTATTGGTTCCGGAAAAGAGCCGAAGGAAGCAACCAATACGGCATTTAATTATCTGAAGGCAAACGGCAATGCAATATCTGGAAATATCAGTACAACAACTAAGGATTACATCATCAATTATCAGGATATGCAGGGTCTTGGAATGACAGGAAATCTCGCACTTCCTACACTGATTGCTATTTCATCGGCAGCACTTAGTAAGCCTCCAATTAGCAGTCTTGCAGTACTTGGTGAGATTAGTATCGGTGGAACACTTATTAAAGTAGAAGATTTGGCAAGTACATTGCAGGTGTGCCTTGATAGTGGAGCTAAGAAAGTACTTCTTCCAATTACATCGGCAGCAGATCTTGGAACTGTACCATCTGACTTAGTTGGAGCTTTTAGTCTGATATTCTATTCTTCTCCGGAAGAAGCGGTATATAAAGCCTTGGGTGTAGAGTAAAGAAGGTGATGAGGTATTTTCGAGCAGGATTTTGAAGCAATGCTTCGACAGTATGAAAATTCAATAGATGATAAGCGACAGTTTACTGCATTGGTGAAGGATATATTTCCGGAAGAGGCAAAGAATATCAATCTGATTCTTATGGCATACAACATGGGAATTGCTCAGGATATTCAGAGGGCGAATCTGCTCAATAATACATTTGCTTTCCGGTATGTGAAGCAGTTGATGGATGACTATGGCATCAGCAGAGTGAATGCAGATTGGATCGTGTCAGTATGGTGTTCTTGTTATGGTAATAAAGTATTGGGAAAAGCCTGTGACATATCAGTGCAGAAGCAGGGTGGTGGTCCGGCGATAAAAGATAATAAGTCATCTTCGGGAAAATCATATGGAGATTTATTTGTATATGAAAAAAGTCGCAGAGGCAATGGTCTGGCTGTAATCGGATTCCGTGGAGATAAGAACCAGACAATTATATTTCAAAATAGGTCTGGCAATGAAAATGTTATAGAGATTGCGGATAACAGTTTTAGTAAATCTTCCATAGAAGAGGCAATTCTGACGGAAGGCTTTAAATACATAGGTTTAAATGCTTTTTCTGACTGTGAGAAATTACATCAGGTGGTATTGCCAGTCAGCGTAGAAGAGATTGAAAACTCAGCATTTGAGAATTGTAACAGCTTAAAATCAATCTCCTTGCCGATACTGCTTAAGACAATCGGAGATGCAGCCTTTAAAGGAACAGGTTTACGAACACTGGATATTCCAAAGAGTGTATTTTGGATAGGTGATGATTTATTGGCAGAATGTCAATCGCTGGAACATATTAAGATACCGGATAACATTGCAAGGATAACTGATCGGATGTTTATGAATTGCAGTAGGCTTAAAAAAGTAGAATTGCATGAGAAATTGAACTCTATCGGTGAACGAGCATTTTTCGGCTGCTCCAATTTGGATTTTATTATAATTCCGGACAGTGTACAGCAGATTGGTCAGGATGCTTTTATGGGAACGGATGATATGTTTATTGTGCAATGCTCCTTTGGTTCTTTTGCAGAGCAGTATTGCAGGAAGAATAAGATTAAGTACCAGCTGGTGTAATGTCGCCAGCGATGCGACACATAAAGAACGAAATTACGATAGAATACAGGAAAGAGGTGATATGTATGGGCTTATTGGATGCAATATTTGGCTATAATCAGCCACCTAAGATAAATTCCATACTTCCTACAGCGGCTAAGAATGAGATTCGTTCAGGAAGATTACCGATATTGAATACTGACAGTTTATTTCTCAAGAGTGGTGAGAAAATCCATTATATTGATAAAGCAATCAACCTTGAAATCAAGGTAGTAAAGCAATACCGGCATGTGGGACACAGTACACCGGGATTGTTAAAAGGAAATCGTTGGAATGTGGGTGTGGCGAAGCCTATTGAGCATGGTGAGCTTGTACAGCATCGGGGAATCCTGTATGTGACTAATCAGAGAATTGTATTTCAAGCTTCTGAAAAGGGGTTTGATAAAACATATAGATATCTAACAGCGGTAACTCCGTATGTAGATGCCTGTGAACTGCAGTTTGGCAGTAAAACATACAATATGTATGTTGATGATGGAAATCTATTATATGAAGTATTACAGCTTGTGAAGCAAAGGAGACAGATTCCATAATGGAGGGACAGTTAAAGAATGGAACAATACTTACTTCTGAAAGCGGAAATAAGTATACGGTAGTGAATCTTCTGGGTGCTGGTGGACAAGGTGAAGTCTATGATGTGGAATGTGATGGAAAGCATTATGCATTAAAATGGTATTTCAAGGGAAGTGCTACAGCACGGCAGAAGAAATTATTGGAAGAGATTATTGCAAAAGGAGCACCAGATAGTTCGTTTCTCTGGCCGATGGAACTGATTGTTCCGTCGCAGGGAAACTTGTTTGGATATATCATGCCGCTTCGTCCAAAGAATTATAAGAGCATTGTGGATTTGATGAAGAATCGTGTAAATCCTTCATTTTATGTTATATGCAGGACTGCATTTAATCTTACAAAGGGGTATCGAAATCTACATATTGCCGGGGCAAAGTATCAGGATATTTCATTTGGAAATCTGTTTTTTAATCCGGATAACGGAGATGTCTTGATCTGCGACAATGATAATGTATCATATGGCAACAGCAAGCCGGGAGGAGTTCTTGGTACACCGGGATTTATGGCACCTGAGATTGTAAGAGGTGAAGCGAGACCATCAAGGGATACGGACAGATATTCATTAGCAGTACTGTTGTTTTATCTTTTTATGGTAAATCACCCATTGGAAGGCAAGCAGGAAGCCAGTATCAAGTGTATGGATATGGCAGCCAGAGTAAAGCTCTATGGAACTGATCCTATTTTTATATTTGATCCGGATAATAAGACAAACAGACCGGTTCCGGGAATTCATGATAACGCCAATATTTATTGGCCGTTATATCCGGAACAGTTACGTCAGCTGTTTATCAAATCTTTTACAGTCGGACTTAATAATCCAAGCAAGCGAGTAACAGAGCCTGAATGGATGAACCTGTTTGCAAATATGATGAGCGGATTGATGAAATGCACCTGTGGCGCAAGTGTTTTCTATGATGAAAGTCTGGAAGTAAATGGTGTGGTACATACATGTTGGAATTGTCAGCAGACAGTGAAAGTACCAACAAGGATTGTGATTGGAAAGAATACTGTGGTGCTAAACCAGAACAGTAAGCTGTTACATCATCACATTTATAGTGATTTTGATATGGAAACAGTAGTTGGAGAAGTAGTTCAGAATCCAAAGAATCCTGCATTATGGGGAATCCGCAATGAAGATAAATTAAACTGGACTTATGAAAAAGCGGATGGAACACAGATTCCTGTTGAAGTAGGAAAGACAGCAGGTATTGCAGCAGGCGTGAAAATACATTTCTCCGAGTCAGTCGGAGAGTTCAAGTAAAAGGAGGAAATTGTTATGGCAGGTTTACAAAGACCAGGTGGAGAACTGGCAAGCAGACCGATTCATTTCTTTTGGGTAGTGGATTGTTCAGGTTCAATGTCTTATGACGGAAAGATGGAAGTGGTAAATACAGCTATTGAGGAGTGTATCCCGGAGATGGCATCAGCTGCGGATAATAACCCAAATGCACAGCTGCTTATCAGGGCACTTCAGTTTTCATCCGGGGCAAGCTGGCTTACTGCAAAGCCTGTACCGGTTGAGGATTATTCATGGAATCCTTTGGAAGCAAATGGTGTAACAGAGATGGGAAAAGCATTTGAATTACTGGCAGCACAGCTTTCTATTCCGCCAATGCCAACACGAGCATTACCACCGGTAATTGTTTTATTGTCTGATGGACAGCCAACAGATTCTTACAAGGATGGACTGAATAAGTTAAAAGCACTTCCTTGGTTTAAAAAGGCAGTTAAGATTGCGATTTCTATCGGTTCCGATGCAGATGATGATGTGCTTGAAGACTTCACAGGTAACAAAGAACTGATATTACAGGCAAACAATGCAGCTGCACTTGCAAAGATGATTAAATGGGCGTCTACAACTGCATCTATGGTATCCGCTCCAGCAAGCAAACCTATGAATGCTGACGCAGTATCTACACCTGCAGGCAGTGGAGATCCTTTTGCACCTGCAAATGGAGGAGCACCACTTGTTATAGATATGAGTAATATTCCTAGTCCGGATGACTTTGACGATGGAGCAGTTTGGTAAAAAGGAGGGATTTCATGAAGCGTTATGTATTTGGAAAAAGTGTAAAAGGCGCTACTCACGAAAAGAATGGATTACCTCTTCAAGATAACTGCAAGATAGAAGAAATTTCAGATAAGATCACGATTATAGCTGTAGCAGATGGACATGGCAGCTCAAAGTGCCCCAGAAGCGACAGAGGTTCTTTAATTGCGGTAAATACTTTCTGCACAGTAATGAAAAACTATCTGCTCAATTATGGAAAAGAAAAGGATGGTCTTACGAATCTGGTAACATTTCTGAACAGAGAAGGCGATATGCGCTTCGCACAGGATATATGTGAAGAATGGCAGGCAAGAGTAAAACATTCATTTTATAAGAACAAAGATGGCAGCGTATTAGACAAAGAAGGTAATACCGACTGGAAAAAGGTTTACTCTCTGTATGGAACTACACTTCTGGGTATGCTGATTACAGATACCTTTGTATTCTCATTTCAGATAGGTGATGGCGACATCAACTATATTACAGGTGATGAGATTTCTCCATTGGTAGAGCCAGAGAAGTTTCTTGGCACAGAGACACATTCTTTATCCAAACTGGATGCATGGAGAAAAGCGGTAGCATCCGTAAGGAGAAAGAATGCAGCAGATGATGTGCCATATTTATATATGCTTTCTACAGATGGATTTTCCAACAGTTTTGTGAACGAAGAGGAGTTCCATAAAACCTGTAGAGAGTATTATAAAATGATTGGCGAGCATGGATACGAGGCAGTAAGAGATAATCTTGAAAAGTGGCTAAAGGAGACAAGTGAGCTTGGATGCGGTGATGATGTCACTGTGGTTATGGCTTACATAGACAAATAAAGGAGGAAGCGGATGTGATTGTAGACCGCTACTATTATGCACAACTGAATAGGCAGGAACAGGCGGTTTACAAGGCTTTCTATAATGGATTGATGGCTCATGAGGATGTCATTCCAATTCCAATCAAGGGACAGTTATCAAAAGAAGTATTCAACAAAATATTTCGGGCAATGACAAGGGATAATCCGTTGATATACTATGTCAATCAATCTGCCTGTAACTGGGCAACGGATGCATTTGGTCATACAGCAATTTGTCCACAGTATTTTTACAGCAGGGAAACTGTCCGAAAGTACAACCGTAACATAGAAAACGCAGTGAATAATCTGGCTGCACAGTTAAGACTGACAGAAGGCACAGATTTTGAGAAAGAAATAAGAGTCCATGACTGGTTCTGTAAAAATGTGAAATATGATTTTAAAGGTTCAGACATGGACGAACCGGCTAGAGTAGTTCTCTCACATAACATTGTAGGAGTTTTTGCAAAGCAGAAAGCCCAGTGTGAGGGAATTGCCAAAGCTGTAAAAGTATTGCTGAATGCGGTGGATATCAAGTGTATTGTGGCTACCGGAGAAGCAGAGGCAAATGGTAAGAAAGAACATCATGCTTGGAATGTTATTGATATTGATGGGAGTCCATATCAGGTGGATGTGACATGGGATATCGGAGCTTCCAAGGGAAGAATTGCATATGATTATTTCAATGTTACAGATGAAATTATAAGCAAGACACATAGCTTTGAAGATGAGATGCCGAAATGCATTTCATTAAAAGATAATTATTTTGAAAGAAACAGGCTGACATTTAGAAGCAGAAGTCAGCTGATAACATATATAACACAAGAGATAGAGCAAGGTCGGAATAAATTATATTTTCGGATAGATGGTTTATTTCCGAAACTAAGACGGTCAGAGCTTGCAGGTATGGTTGCAAAGATTGCAGCAGGAGGACAGAGCAGAGCAGTTAAAGTCCAGCAGATTCCAAATGAGAAGGTGGGAACTTACTGGATTAGAATATACTAAGTATTGGAGAGTGAACATTATGTGGCATACAGCAGAAATGGTTAAAATATTTGAGAAAATGACAGAAGGATACGGATACGATATATATCAGAATAGAAAACTGTGTGTCGCATTATGCAATGATTTATTTGCCGATTATTCAGTAGAAAAGAATATTATGCAGATGCTTTTTCAGGCTGGGCTTGGAGAGGCTATGAAGGGAGTCCCATTTAAGAGTGAAAGAGAGCTTAAAATGGGACTTTCTAATATCGAGAAGTTTCTAATGGCGCAGGCGATTGAGAGTAGTGTCAGGGATGATGTATTGGATGTAATGCGACTGGCATTTGTGGACAAAGGAATAAATTCCGAAGTAAAGAGTGCATATCAGCCCGTGATTTCAAAGAATTTCAATGATTCACATTTTAAGATGACATTGCCTGTAATAAAGGAGTTTGCAGATAGAATAGAAGCATCATTTAAGTTTCTTTATGCTAATAAGGGTGAGGAAGTGGATTCAGTTCTCGAAAAGTGCATTATTACAGATAAATTTGGAAAAATGCATTCTTCAAGAATGGATTATGAGTTATTGACACATGATAGGTCAAAGAATGTAACGATTAGTATTCCAGAAGATGATAAGAAAATATTTATAAGTGGATCAACAATCGAATTTGTCTTTCTGTGCAGCAATCATAAGAGAATTACGACATCCTATAAAATTAACATATCTAAGACAACTATGCTGATGCAGGTAGCAGTGTGTCAGATGACAGAAGCAGAGTATAATAGGACAATTGATATTGTTGGATTGCTTATTAAAACAATGGACAATGGGGCAAAAAGTACAAATACCATTATGGCAGATGGGAGCAGTATGTCTGCGACTAATGAGCAGCCAGCATATACTTCATCAGATATAAAGGAATACTCTGATGCATTAAGAAGAGAAATTCATTACCTGAAACAAGGAAAAGGTAAAAAATATAAAATTGTAAATGGAAACAAACTGGTCAAAAGTGATAAAGGAATCTACACTTATCTATTTGAGATGGAAACAGAATTGCATCTGCCTGATGATGCACCGGTTGTAGTGGAGGCTGCAGGTGGATTGAGAGCAGTAGGTTCGGTTTTATCTTGCGAAGATTTTCAGATACTTTTGTTGTTGGACAGAGATCTGAATGATAAGGTAAGCTCAGCATATCTGATGGTAGAGCCTTGGAAACTTCTTGAAGCGTTAGACAAGAAGATGAATTCCCTTAATCCTAATATTAACAAATTGGCAATTAAAATAATGGAAGAGGGCCCGGATTTATCAACTGACACAGACATTGCAAATGTACCGAAAGGACAGCCGGCAGTAGAACACAAACTTGAGACAGATGATATTGTGACAGTATGGGGACCACCGGGAACCGGTAAAACCTATACAATGGCAAAGATTGCCAACAGTTATATTGCACAGGGTAAGTCTGTTCTTATTGTATCTCACAGTAATGTATCAGTCGATGGTGTGATTAAGCAGGTTGTGAAAATGCTTGGAACGGACAAGCAGTCTATTTTGGAGGATGGAAAGATTCTGCGTTTTGGATATGTAAGAGACGATGAACTTTCTCAGAATCCATATGCTACATCATTCAATTATGCACTTAGTAAATGCGATAGTTATGCAAGACAGCTGGAACATTTGATGGCAAAAAGAGATGAACTGCGAGCAAAAAATCAGATGAAGTCCAAAGAGTATGACGAGGTAGAACATAAAATTAAGGAAATCCGTGGCGAGATAAGAAAAGAGGAAAGAAAATATGTAGAGAGAGCGCAGGTAATCGGAACAACTATTTCAAGAGCCACGATTGATCCTATGTTTGAAGAGCGACAATTTGACCTTGTAATGTTTGATGAGGTTTCGATGGCTTATGTACCACAGGTTATTGCGGCAGCAGCTTTGGCAAAGGAAAAGTTTATGTGTGTAGGTGACTTTAGGCAGTTAGCACCTATTTCGCAGAGTCCTGATTCCCGTGTATTGCAGGTTGATATATTCTCTTACTTGCAGATTGTGGATGGAAAGGGAAATATGTACTGGCATCCTTGGCTTGTCATGTTGAATGAGCAAAGACGAATGGCTCCGGCAATCTCAGAATTTCCTAGCAAATTTATTTATAACAGATTGTTGAAGGATAATGCAGAGGTAATAAATGGAAAGAAAAAGAGAGATAATGATTTAGTTATTAAGAGTGCTCCTCTGCCGGGAGATGCATTAAATTTAATAGATCTGGCAGGAACATATTGTGCGGCGGATAAAAATACAGATGGTTCAAGATTTAATATACTTAGTGCGGTTATTTCATTTTCTACTGCTGTTAAGGCTGAGCAGAATCATATTGAGACCGTCGGTATTATTACTCCATATGCAGCTCAGGTAAGATTAATCCGTGCAATGCTTAAGGACTATTATACGAAGGGTACGACCAATGTGAGTTGTGCAACAGTACATCAGTTCCAGGGTTCAGAATCTGATGTGATAGTTTTTGATGCAGTAGAAAGTTATCCTAAGAGTGCAGTAGGATATCTGATGGGAAAAGAACCTAATCAGGTTGCCCGCCTTATTAATGTAGCAATTACACGAGGCAAAGGAAAAGTGATTACAGTTGCGAATGCAAGATTCTGGGAAAATGTGTTCAAAGGAACGAATCATATTTTCTATAAGTTACTGCAGCATATCAAGAACGGAAAACATCAGGTAATAGATAATCATGATAAAACACTCCAGCCTTATATTGAATCTGTAAATCCGGGCAGAATGATCAACATCTTTATGAATGAACAGGATGCAATTTCGATGTTTGAACAGGATATGAAAAAGGCAAAATGGCAGACTGTAGTATCGCTTCCAAGTGGAGAATTAAGAGAGACTGAGAATCAAGTGTTTGAAATACTTGATGAAGCGGACAGCAGGGGTGTTGACATTAAGATGAAATCAAATGACTATGCTAAACTTCCGGAACAATGGAAAGCGTATTGTGTTGGAACTGAAAATGCGACATTTCCATTGATTATAATTGATGATGAAGTGGTATGGTATGGATTACCTACGGCAAAATGGCAGTTCCAAGTAGATAAGACAACATCAATGATCACAGTGGTACATTCTATGGTTAGAATTAAAGGCAAGAATACTGTAGAAATGATAAAAGCACTTACGGACATAGAAACAGTTGTTGTAGGTCAGAACATAAGAAAGCTGGATAATAAGAAGAGTAAACTTGTTACTAATTCTTTTGCTGCAAGCAGTGGCAATTTAGAAGATAATGGTTCTATATTGAATTATGGTCTTGGAGCTTTTGTTGAAGAAAAGGAGTTTTGTCCAAAATGTAAGAATCATATGATACTCGCAAAGAATGCCAGAGGTACAGCGTACTTGAAATGTTCTAATAAAGCCTGCAAAGAAACGAAATATCTTACTGTTGATTTGATGAATTGGTATATTAATTCTCATAATATAAAATGCCCTAAAAGAGATGGTGGAGAATTGAAGGGTGGATTAGGTAAGTATGGTCCATATGTCAGATGTAATTGTGGACATTTCTTGAAACCAGACGAAATCTGAGAGAAGGTGCTAATTTATGTTGGAGATAATATTATATGCTATTGGATTTTTTATATTTACTATTTTCCTTCAGTGGTTGTTACATAAGGTCAGAAGAAACCACAATCAGGGAAACTCTGCAATATGGGTAGGCAATGGAGCAATTATTGTTATTTGTGTAATGGGATTGATGACTAAGAATATCAACTATTTTTCTGCATTGCTTGGATTTGTTGTGGGGGATGAAGTTGGTAAACAGGCAGGATGGCAGTAGAGACACATTGTAAATTGAGGAAGGCAGGTGGCAGCATGGTAGAAAATAATAGATTACCTGATACACCTTGGCATGTGGGATATGCGAAGAAACAGGAGAATGATCCACGGAGACATAAGGCGAGATGCATTCACTATCGTGATGGACAATGTGGATGGAAAGCAAATTATTCGGGTAAATGCATAGGTTCAAGTCATTGCATGGAGTATTCAGAGTCACTTGAAGATTTTAAGAAATTGCAGGAGAGCAGAAAGACTACGGAACAAATTGAAAGAGATAACATTGACAAATATAAGAAAAGCCTTGAACCTAAAAAAGAGCAGTTAGAACGAAGTAATAATCCATATAAATACAGAAAATGCAGTGAACTGAATCGTTGTCTGGTGTGTGATGAGCATCTGTATAAAGAGAAGTATTCGTTAAAGAGATGCAAGTACTGTGGCATGTTTTATGTGGATATTGATGATTCTACCAGAGATGAGATTATGGATATTGTGAAGGCTGATCCGATATTTGTTATGAATATTAAGAGAAAATAAAGTTCGACAGATAAAGGAGGTGCATTATGTTTTCGGATGAAAAAGCTCAGGAAAAATTGGATGAAACAACAAATATGTTAAATATGATTAATAAGATTGAATTATATTCTCTTTTGATGAAGATTAAATATTCTGATAACAGAGAAAAAATTATTGATGAAACATTGAAAGTTACAAGATTTTTATTAACAAACGTTATGGATGTAAAGGAAGAATCTTTAAAGGAAATAGATGAATGCTTTTCGAAATAAATAATTACAAAAGACGATAGGAGGATTACATCATGGAACGGGTAGTACAATTTTTAAAAGAAGCAGAGACATATTATTTGGCAACAGTAGAAGGTGACCAGCCAAGGGTAAGACCTTTTGGAACAGCACACATTTTTGAAGGAAAGTTGTATATTCAGACTGGAAAGGTAAAAGATGTTTCAAAGCAGATTCACGCAAACCCGAAGGTAGAAATCTGTGCATTTAAAAATGGCGAGTGGCTTCGTGTAGCCGGAGAACTTGTAGAAGATGACAGAAGAGAAGCAAGACAGTCTATGCTCGATGCTTATCCATCTTTACAGAATATGTACTCAGCAGATGATGGAAATACAGAGGTGTTCTATTTTAAAAATGCGACAGCTACACTTTCATCATTTACACATGAGACGGAAGTAGTGAAGTTTTAATGACTAAGGATGAATGGTACAGGCAGTTATTTGAGCGGCTGGATAATTCCAAGTTCCGAAGCAGTTTTCACTTGAAACAGAAAGATATTGATTACATAAATGAGAAGGGACTTGATACCATCAGACAACATGCTGCAGGGAGTGCATCCGAAAGTGGCATAAAATGCAGCCGGGCAAGGAACTAAGTCAGGTGCAGCAGGATTATCTTGTAGATGTAATTATGACATGGATTCAAAAAGAAATCGAGAGGCAGGAACATAAAATATGAGTTTGAAAAATGTATTGATTATTGTTGATAACATTGACGAATCAATTGATT
>OHQM01000201.1_pt1 | contig 36461 bp, 39 predicted proteins | sample 1577941 | NCBI WGS metagenome assembly OHQM01 (sample SAMEA3879604, study PRJEB24766) | human gut metagenome | biome: human-associated habitat; feature: feces | place: USA | collected 1985/1987
AGTACTAATGTTAATGGTAAAATTGATACTGCTACAATTCAAGTTGATACAGGAGGACATATCCTCGAATTTAACTGTGATTGTAATCACTGTAAGCCTAATGAACTGGCATGTGGACATATAGGTGCTATTTTATTAAAATTTTACGGTCTTGAAGCAAGTGATTTGCCTTATTCTTTCAATCAAAAAGGAAATTACGCTGATCAATTACAAGCACTTCAAGCAAAAAAAGAAGCCGCACATTTAAAAGAACAAGCTAATTTAACTTTTTCATTAATTGAACAATATAAAAATCAACATCGTTTACATCAATTACAACTTAATCAACACATTCATTTAATACCACAAGTAAAAAGTACATTTAATCGATTAAGTTTATCTTATAAGATTGCTAGCGATAGAAGTTATACAATTAAAAATTTAAATACTTTTATTCAAAATGTAAAAGCAAACGAAATTGTTGAATATGGAAATGCTTTAGTTACCGATCATAACTCTAAAGCCTTTGATAGTTCTTCATTAAAACAAATTCGTTTTATTAAAGAATATTTTCATTTAAAAGATGATGATCGTAGTATTAGAATCACATCAGACAATATTGATGATTTTTTTCTAACACATTATGATAATTTAGATATCAACATTAACTTTACAACAATTGATTTACAAAACTTCATTTTAGAAATCCAAAAAGATGAAGATTACACAACCATCAAATACAAAGAACCTGATGGTATTACTATCATCGGTCATCAATATATCTATTATTTCGATCACTATACCCTTAATAGATATTCAAAAGAATGTAGTGATGCGCTAAGACCTTTACTTACACATTTAGAAAATAATTCACTTACAATTCCAAATAACGAATTACCACGTTTTTCTAAATATATCATTGATTCTGTTGTTCCTTATGTCGAATTTACAGGAGATGATATCGATGAATATCTACCTATGGATATTTCTTTATTAATTTATGTCGATTTAAATAACAACAACGAATTATCTGTTACATTAGATTATCGAGATGATCAAGGAAATACAATCTTAGAAAACCCTAAAGATCTAGTACTTCCATTAAAATTAGATGGCGTTATTCAAACACTACAAAAATACCTAGAATATGATGAAATCACACAAATGTATTATCTTTATAATGAAGAAGATATTTATGATTTCATTACTCGTGTTTTACCTTCACTTAATAATGATTGTGAAATTTATATTAGTGAAGAAATCAAACAAATGAATAAACCTAAAAATATGAAATTAAATATCGGTGTTCGTTTACAAAATGATTTATTAAAAATCGATATTAATAGTATCAATGTTGATAAAGAAGAAATTAAAGCTATAACTGGAGTTAGAAGATGTGGTAAAACTTGTTTACTTAAACAAATTATTGATGAACTTGAAAAACGTGGGGTAAATAATGAAAACATTCTATATGTATCATTAGAATCATCTAAATACGACAACATTAAAGATTATGTGGATCTAAATGAATATATATTTAAACAAACTGAAAATCTCAAAGGAAAAATATATTTACTTTTTGATGAAATCCAATTAGTTTCCAATTGGGAAAAAAGTATTAATGCATATAGAATTGATTTAAATTGTGATATTTACATTACAGGTTCAAATTCCAAATTATTATCTGGAGAATTAGCTACTTTAATTTCTGGCAGATATATCAAAATAGACCTATATCCATTTTCATTTAATGAAATATTGGAATATTACAAAGTAACTAATGGAAATTTAACAAAAGATAATGAAAAATCAATATTTAATAAATATCTTAAATATGGAGGCCTTCCAAGAGTTCTTGATTTTGATGATGATGAAAAAATAGATTATTTAACAGATATCTATAGTACTATTGTTCTTAAAGATATAATTTATAGAAATAATATGCGAAATATTGGTTTTTTAGAAAGGCTAATAAAATTTTTAATAACAAACACAGGCCAGGTATTTTCTGTTAACTCTATTAAAAAGTATTTGAAACATGAAAATATAAATGTCTCAACAAATACCATCAGTACATACTTAAAACATATTACTGAAGCTTATATTTTATTAAAAGCACAAAGAGAAGAAATAAAAACAAAAAAACTTCTTAGTGTTAATGAAAAATATTATTGTATTGATCCGGGATTTTATCAATTACAGGCTGGAGTTAATAAGTCAAGAGGGCAGATATTGGAAAATGTAGTATTTTTAGAGTTAATCAGAAGAAAATATCGGGTTACTGTTGGAAATATTGGAAAACAAGAAATTGATTTTATATGTAGAAAACATGATAAAACTATTTATATTCAAGTATCAGAGTCAATTTTAGATGAAAATACACGTGAAAGAGAATTTAATCCTTTAGAGAAAATATCTGACAATTATCCTAAATATGTATTAACATTAGATGACTGGGACTACTCTAAAAATGGAATAACTCATTTAAATGTAATTGATTTTTTAAAAAATGAAAATATATGAAAATTGAATCTTTTGTATTAATAATGTATTAAAAACAAACTTGAATCTGTTGAAAATGGAACAACTATATATTATAATCAAAATACCGGAACCTATACAATATTTATAGAAAGCTCTTCAGAACATGCAGAAGTTATTAATATCGATTAGCAACAATTTATAAATAAGTTTTTAAGGTAATGGAATTTATCGCTCAGCTTTTTCCCATTACCTATTTTTTTAAGGTCCATATTGTATGAATTCATCATCTATAACCATTCCGCATCTTCTGCATATTAATTCACACCTACAATCGTCCATTACAAAATCAGCTGATCCGCAACCTGGACAGTGCTTTACACTTTTAGTACTGTTTGTTTTATATTTTAATCCGTTACATTCATAATTAGTCATTTTTATTCCTCCTAATTAAATTAACATATTGTCTGTTTATTATTTTGAATGTTTTTTATAATTTCATTATTTACTGTAGGAATTTCAATTTTTTTAAAGAAACTGGTATGCACCATATTATTTTCATAGATTAATATATGTCCGTTACCGTAGCTGTTTGAAATTTTATAATATTTTCCTAAACCTACAGCTTCTTTTTTAATAAATGAGTCCTCATTTATACTGGCCAATATATTTTCAAGCTCCTTATCGGATATATTTATTTTTTCACTGCTGGAACTGTCAATAATGTAGCTTCTAAGTAGCATTTCATCATACTTTTCATATAATGAATGATTGTTAAATATTTCAATTCCTACTTTGTTTTCTACAATGCATATTACTCCTATCTGGTTGTTTTCCATTTTGAAGTGCTTTAAATAGCTGTCAATATCATATTTGTTTTTTTCATAGCTGTCTCTAAGTGCTTTTGTTTTGGAGGAGGTGTTTTTATCAGTTTCCAAATCATCAATGGAATTCCAGACAACTTCCTGAAGGGGATTGTTCTTATTGTATGCTTTTTTTCTTCTGGTATTTGAGTTAGCTATGTAATCTGAATACTGAAACTCTGATTTATATTCATTTCTTCCTTTTTCAGAACAGTTTACAGGTATTTCCATTTCACTTTTAGGAGCTATTATCATTGTTTGTGAGATAATTCTGTTCTGGAGAGATCCTGCAATTTCTTCACCATCAAGTAAAATTAATGGAGATATGGAGTTATTTTTTAATTTTACCTTTTCCACATTTGTGCTGTCACATTCCCCAATCGTTACAAGCCCCATTTTCAGCCCTTTTTTTAAATCTAAAACATCAAAGGGAGTATTGGTATCACTTAAAATAGGAACTACTGTTATGTTTTCATAATTCTGCATTTTGGCCAAACTCAAATGTTTTAAATTCATTTTTAATCACCTATATAAAGTTCAAATCATTTTCAGGATCTTTTTTTAATTCATCTATTTCATCAGGAGTTAATATTTTAGCTATTCCAATATCTCTGTTGTAGAATTTGATTTGTGCATAATCTTCATCTAAAATTTTGTCATAAATTCTGCCGGCACTCATTGTTCCTCTGATTACCGTATTTGTACTGTTTGATACATATGCTACCTGTCCTGCGTGTCTCATTTCAACTTTAATGGCTTCATCATCATAGTTGTTGTCCTTTTCTTTTATTAATTTAAGAATTCCATCTTTTTTAAAAGGCTTCACTCCAAAAAAGTGTCTCATACTTACTAAAGTGATATACATATCTTCTTTCATTTTATCTTTTCCTTGTGTATGTTAGCGTTCTGTTTTTAATATCCCGGAAATTTTCCTTTCTTATTAATTCACCATTTTTAAAGACAGTCTGCAGATAGTCTTTTCTTTCATCAGATATTGGAACAGTTTTAAAGTGGCTGTTTTCCTTTACTAATTTTAATCTTCCGGTTTTTGATTTTTTGCTGCTGTCCAATGGGTTTTTAAAGATGTCATACCATGTTCCGTTTCTTAACTGTGCTGAACATTTAAATGCATTTCTTTGAGTGTCTCTGTTTACTGAAGAATGGAGTCCTCCGCCCATTCCAAATATGATGTTTTGTGCTGCCCAGCCGTTTGACTTCATTCCAAATAGAATATCCCTTATTTTATGATAGTTCAGACCGTCTCCCCACAGCAGTCCGATGTTTTTTGCAAAGATTTTATAATCTTCTGTGGTTTTTACAGTTCCAAAACCTTCTCCAAGAATATTCAAACAGTCCAGTGTTGTTGAAACAGGTTCTCCGCTGTCTGGTCTGAATACTATTTTATTTCCGTCAGTTTTTTCTAAAAATTCATTAACCTTATCATTTAATTTATTGCCCTTTGTACTTGCATGCTTCAGGAATTCCCTGTAGTTGTAACTGTCAATTACTACAGACAGTATTCCGTCTTTTGCATTGTCAATAACATTAATGGCCTGTTTGATTTCACCTTCCTCACCTAATGAAGTCATTACACTGTGTTCAGTTGCCTGTACAGAAAAACCATAAATATTATTGTCATTATAGTAGTTTTCAGGTATTGTCAGTGCCGGAATTGTATCTGTTCCCTTAAAGCTTAGAAGATGTGCACTTCCGCACAGTTCTGCAGATTCTGTTGAAGCAGCTCCTCTGTATCCGAAATCATGCAGCATAAAGTCAAGGTTTTCTTTGCCTGATCCTGTTACTTCCAAATAAAAGTTACAGAGTTTTCTTACCTCTGCTGACAGTGTAGCTACTGTTGACGGATACCATACCTGCAATAATAATGATTCCAGGTAATTCGGTAACCAGTAGCACTGTTTATCTGTGTTTTCAACAGTCATTAAAACATTTCCCACTTCTACAGGTGTTCCTTCTGCTACTGCTTTTATTTCTATCGGCAATTTTCCGTCAAGTTCATCAGCTATATACATCCAGCCGTCATAGTTGAATATATCTTCACCAATGTGTGTGTTAATCAGACTGTTTGCCTGGTTTACTTTTTCCAGAGTTACAACTTTTCCTTCCAAATACTTTTTTATTATGTACTGGAGGCCGTAAAAGATTGTTTTGTTAAATTCTGATCCTACCCTGCTTTCCAAGTATGAATATAGTTTTCCAGTATTTTTTGGGTAAAATGCATGATGGGTAACTTTGTAACTGTCTGTCAGTAAACAGATATTGTTTTCAATCATTTTTAGTACCTCTTTTATAATAACATGTGTATATATTGTGAGTTTATACTATATAAATGTGTTTAATTAGTATTTAAAAAAAGTAAAAATGATGGTTTTTTTGATACGTGTTTGTCCCTTTTTAAGTAGGAGATATTATGCGGGGGTGTGATGTTTAATTTCCAGTGTTTTTATCGTGTAAAAGGTGATATTTTTAATTTGAAAGCCAATACAATATATTTACAGTTTTAGATTTCTTAATCTGTTATTATAAAAGAAATTAGCATGTATCAACTCATTTTCATAGATTAATGAGGTTCCTGATCCGTTATTTGTTTTAATGAAATAAGACTGACCTAAACCAACAGTATTTCTTTTATTAAAATATTTTTCATTTATATTGTCTAAAACAGCCTCAAAGTCAAAGTCATCTTTTATAAGTGAATTATTTCCAACATCATCAATAATATAACTTTTAAGAATCATATCACTGTACTGTTCATATAAACTATGATTAGCAAATACATCCAAACCTACTTTATTTTCTAACCTAGCTATTACACCAACCTGATTATCATAAATCCCGAAGTGTTTCAAATAATCATCATTTGTTTTTTCTATTTTTTCATAATTATCCCTTAAAGCAGAGGTTTTGGAAAAACTGTTTCTTTTTACTTGAAGGTCTTCAATAGAATCCCATACTGCACCTTGTGAAGCTCTTATTGAATTGTCCATATTATATTCTGCTTTTCTGCATCGAGTTTCTGAATTTGCCATATAATTTGAATGTTTAAATTCAGATTTGTAATTCCACCTTCCCTGTTCAGAGCAATTAACTGGAATTGGTATGCTTGTATTCGGAGGAATTAACATACTTTGTCCAATAATTCTGTTCTGTTTTGCTCCAGCTACTTCTTCCCCATCTACTAAAAGTAATGGAGAGGTAGCATTATTTTTAACCATAATTGTTCCAACTGTACTTTGTTCACACTCAGATACTTCAACAAGACCCATTTTAAATCCTGTTGTTAAATCTAAAATATCTAATTTCAAAGGTGAATCATTTAAAATAGGAACTATAGTTATATTTCCACATTCTTGTTTTTTACCTAATAGCAATGTCATTTAAATCAATTTTTTAATATTTTTATAACAACTTATGTTATTACATAGTTATATTGTATTATTCTAGTATATAAATGTATCTAAAAAGTAACTAATTAGTTATAAATATGTATATTAATTTGGTTCTTTTATATAACTGGTAAAAAATTTAACCAACAGTATATAAAAGGTCGGTCAAAAAAATAACCAACTATATATAAAAGGTCGGTCAAAAAAATAACCAACTACTTGAAAAAGCTGATAAAAATGGAAATTGAAACACAATCATATATTACAAATTTACTTAAGACAAACCCTAAAATAGTTGAAAATAATTTAAACTATAATGATAAAAAATTTAACAAAAAAAAAGAATATTACCAACTTAAAGAACATATTGACACATTTTTAGAAAAAGAAAGTGATGACCGATTTTTTATAATGCCCGGATTAAGAGGTGTTGGGAAAACAACAATCATATACCAATTATTCAGTTATCTGCTTAATGAAAAACAAATTCCAAAAAACAGAATATTATATCTTAATTTAGAAAACCTAAAAGATGTTCCTAACTTTAATATTAAAGAATACATTGATGTTTTCCTAAAAGATGTAAATGAAGCATATCCAACTGTAAAAAATCAGGTATTCATATTTGTAGATGAATCACAATATTCAAAAAATTGGGCATCTTTAGGTAAAATAATATTTGATGAAGATAAAAATGTTTTTATGATTTTCACAGGACCCGATGCATTGAATTTAGAGTATAACAATGATTCAGCTAGAAGATCTCTTAAAAAAGAAATTTATCCATTAAATTTTGCAGAATATCTTTATTTAAAATATGATATTAATTATCCGGACATGTTAAGTGAAACTTTTAGAGACATGATTTTCACAGGAAAAGTCAAAGAATCTCAAAAAATCGAAAATATGATGTATAATCAAAATCTAATAAATTTAAACCAGAATTACTTAAAAGAATGGGAATATTATATTCAATATGGATGTTTTCCATTTACTTTAAATAGAACAGAAGAATCAATTGTGCAATTGACTTTGGATATGAAAGACAGAATAATTGAAAAAGACCTTGATATAATAACTTCTTTTACAACTCCAATACGTTTAGCTACATACAAATTAATAAATATTATAGCAATGTCAAAACCTTCAGAGTTATCATCCAATAAACTATCCAATATATTAAATATTTCAAAAACTTCCATACAATCAATATTTCAGGCATTGGAAAAAACACATTTATTATTTCATGTTGAACCTTATGGATCTTGTGTTAAAAGACAGCGAAAATCCTGGGAATATTACTTCTTAACTAGTCAAATAAAAGCAAGTATCTATATAAAAAATGGATTAGCTACACAAAATCCAAAAGAATACATTGCAAACCTTTCTGAAAATCTTGTTGCAGCTAGTTTATTTAAACTGCAACAAAACAGAGATTTTGGAATATTTTATGACCCTGAAAAAGGTGGAGTAGACTTTCTGTTAAACACTATAATGGGCGATATAATTCCTATAGAAGTTGGAATTGGTGCTAAAAATACAAAACAGGTTAAAAAAGCTATTTCAAGATACAACTCTGATTATGGAATTATAGTTTCAAATAAAAGCAGCAGAATTCAAAAAGAAGATAATATAATAAGCATTCCCCTTTCTACATTTTCATTTATGTAGTTTCATATGTAAGAAAAGGTTCTTAATGGAATATAAATAATATTATTTTCCTTTTTTATGCTAAATGTTCTATTAGATATTAAAATACCATAATCAGAATTATAATTATTAATTGCTTTTGTTAATTGACTTTTAGTTTTTTTACCTACACCCACTTCAATCGGAATTATTTTATCAATATTTTTTACTAAAAAATCAACACCTGACTTTTTAGGATCATAAAATAAACCTATAAAATTATGACGTAACAATTTTAGTTTATATAATGATGATGCAACTAAAGTTTCAGCTAATGTGGATAAACATTTTTTACTATTTAAATTATATCTTCCAATTTCAAAATTAATTGATGCTTTAATGGATGGAGCTAAAAAGAAATACTCCCAGGGTTTTTTAATAATTTTACTTCCAGTACCATAAGCAGTTATGGGAAATAATAATTGTGTTTTTTCTAAAACATTTAAGATATTATTAATTGTATTTGGAGAAACACCTAACATTTGAGCTAATTTAACATTTGAAGTTCCACCAGGTTTTTGCATAGCAATATATGTAACAATTCGTGATATAGTATCATTAGTAGAAGTATTAAATGTTTTTAAAGAAGAAATATCTTTTTCAATTATTCTATTTATATTATTTATAGTTTTTTCATGAATTTGAAAATCTTGCATTTTTAAAGAAAATGGGAATGAATGTTGTGTTAAAAACTTTTTGAATTCAATATCTGGATCATTATCTAAGTTAATCATACTTTCTTTGATTTTTCTTTCATTAGTTATAGCTAAATCAACATTTCCATTTAGTATTAAATCTTGCAATGCAAAAGACATCTCCTTTGGAAAATGTATGTTCTGTTTTAAAAAAAGATATTCTGGAAATGTACATGGAAATATTTGTTCTTTTTCCATTCTTCTAATTGCATCAGCATGAATTTGTAATTCAATAGCAGATAAACCAGTGAAAATCATAAAAATATTATTGTTATTATCATATACTATTTTACCAGTTAATGCCCAATTTTTATCAAAATGAACTTCATCAATTAATAAGAATATTGGTTTATTTAATTCCACCATTGTTGTTTGATGTATGTTTTCAATAAAATTAGTTATTACATCCAATATATTAACATCATAAAAACTTTTCAACTCACTTACATCAAAATAAAGAATATCTGAATTAGGAACATCATTTTTAATTAAATATTCATACAATTGCAATAAAATTGTTGTTTTACCTACTCCTCTAAGACCAGGCATTACAATAAATCTATTTTGATTATTGCCATTTAAAAAGTTGTCAATGTATTCTTTTATTCTGAAATAATCAGTACGATGATTTAATTTTTTATTATTTGAGGATAATTTAGAAGATATAATTTTAGGCATTAATCTTTGTTTAGCTAAATATATTGCATTAATTCTTCTTCTAATTTCATAGTTTTACCTCCCAATTTTTATAGCCTATTATATTTTCATACTATTTTTTATATAACTATTTATATACTCTTATACTATTTTTCGTATAAGATACAAAAATGAAAAAAATAAAATAGCTATTTTTGAGCTATTTTATATTTAATCAATTGTTTTAATCCATTTGCATCACAATTTTCAGGTTCTAATTCCAATGCATAATTACAATATTTTAAAGCTTCTTCATATTTATTTAATATTAACAATGATGCTGATTTAAAAAATAAAACATTAAAGTTATTAGTTACTTCCAGGATTTTATCATAGCACTCAATAGCTTCATTATAAATGTTTAGTTTATATAATGTGGTGGCTTTTGCATATATTATTACTAAATCATTTGGTTCTAATTCTAGGAGTTTATCACAGGTTTTCAATGCTTCTGTATACTTGGCGAGTTCAAATTGGGCTGAGAATTTAATAGCTAATGCGTTAAAATTGTTTTTATCTTTTTTTAATATTTTATTGCATTCTTTTATCGTTTCATCGTATTTTCCGTGTTCATACAACTCTGCAAGTTTAAGATTAACATTTAATTTTTCTTCGTACTTGTTTATCAGATTACTGTCTTCAAATGAGTTTAAATAATGTATACAAATTGTTTTTCCAATTGTAGCTAGATTGTTGGTAGGATTTATATTTAACACACATTCAAAACCGTCAAGCGCTTTATAATAATCCTTTTTGTTTAATAATTTATTTGCTTCAATCAATGCAGATATTATTACATCCATATGCATCACACCTATTTAATTATTAAATAAAGAAATATTAAACCTTATTGTTATATTTAAAGACAATTTTTCAGTTTCGAGTCAATATTTCACCCCCATTACAATTAAGTGCTCTATACAATGCTTTTGGAGCTTCATCAATATCACCTAATAAATAAACGGCATTCATCATTAAAGCTGCAGCTTCTTCATTATCCTTATCAACATCCAAAACATCATAACAAAGATTTAAACATTCTCTATATTCCATACAGTGAAATCTATTAATTGCTTTTTTAAGAGAACCGTCAACTTTATCGTTAGCTATTTCCAAATCAAAAATTAAATCCTGAACTTCCTTTGCTTCAATCAATCTGTCCAGTTCAAGTAAAGCACAGAATTTATTTTTCCATAAATGCGTATTTGTTCTATCAATTTTTAATCCTTCATCAACACATTCCAATGCCTCTTCATGTTTTTCCATTTCCATTAAACATTCAGATTTTGATATTAAAGTTATAATATTTGATTTATCTTTTTTTAAAGATTTATTTAATATTTCAAGAGCTTTAGGGAATCTTTCAAGTTTCATAAACATACATGCTTTAGCATTTAGTGTAACACTATCTGCATCATCACTGATTTTATCCAAATATTCAACGGATTCATCAGTTCTGTCAAGATTATATAAGAATGTAGCTATTGAAATAAGAACTGCATCATCATCAGGATTATCTTTCAAATCATCAAAGCACAACCCCAATTCTTTTTCATAAATTTCTGCCGGAATAGTCTCGTCAATCTGATCTTTTGGCAGATAGATTGCAAATTTATTAAATGTCTTTAAATTTGAAATTGTTTTTTCCACTTCATTTGCATCATTTTTGCGGTTTAATTCTTCTAAAGCCAATTTTTTATTAGTTAAAACATCAAGATTATCTCCAAAACTTTCCAAGTATTCATCAGCTGTTTTAATTACCTCTTCAAACTTTTCTAAAAGAAATAAACAGTCAACTTTTAAATCCAAAATGCTTTTGTTATAATCAGCATCTAAAATTTCATTAAACAGCTCTAAAGCTTCATTATAATAATCCAAATCCATATAAACAATTGCTTTTACTTCTTTTAATTCTATATTTTCACCATTTGGCGCATTTTTTAATAATTTAAGTGATTTTTGTTTTTCATCAATGAAATAAAACATTGATGCAACAATAATTCTTAGTCTCACATCATCAGGTGATTCTCTTAAAAGATTACACCATGCAGGTATTTGTTTTTTTAATTCTTCCTTGTCAATATCCTCTTTTCTGAATTCCTTTATTTGATGTTCCATATTATTAACCTCAGATATTGCAATTTAAACCTAATCTTAAAAGTTTTTCTTTAACTTTTAAAGCTTCTTTTGTGCTGTTAAGTTCAACTAAAGAACAGAACTTATTTATTAAGATAGATTGATGGTTTTTATCAATTTTCAATGCTACATTGGCAGTATCTACAACTTCATTAAAACGTTTTAATTGAAAAAGGCATTCAGTTTTATAGTAAAGTGCACTGATATTGCCGTTATCCACTTTCAAAACTTCGTTTAACAATTCCAGTGCCTGTTTATAGTTTTCCAGTCCCATTAAAATAACAGCTTTTAACTCTATAATAGAAACATTTCTAATATTTTCAATCTGATTTAAACAATTAAGAGATTCATTTAATTTACCTAGTTTATATAATAAAACAGATTTCCCAACAATGGTAGCTTCATCATCAGGATTTTCTTTTAAATCTTCATCAAATTTCAAAATTGCATTTTCAATATCTGCTTTCTTTTCTAAATTTTTACCATTAATTCTAATATTCAAATAGGAGTTCATATCTAAAACACCTCTACTCTAATCTTGGTAATAAGAAATATAAAAGCTTATTGTTAAATTTAAAGACAATTTAACCAGTAAAAAACAATTTAACAAAGTATAAACAATATTTATTTTAAATTAAAAATAATATTTATTTAACTTTAAAATATTGATTTCAGCCTTAAAAATTGTTCTTTTTTACAACAAAGCATTTAAATACTTGATATATCATAATAATTGCTATAAAAATTGATTAGCGTGATAACATGTCGAATCAGGCAGAAGACAAACTGTTTAAATATGCTGCAAAAGAAGACGGATTTAGTTTTATAAATTTAATTGAAGAATTAAATTCAGACATGAAAAAATATGACTTTGAATCTGAAAATTTAATATTCAACCCAACAGAATTAATAGAACTTGATCCTACCGTCTATAAATCAGATATGATAATGGAATTGGATAATATAATAGTAATAACTGAATTTCAATCAACAGTAGTAAAAAAATTCGATGAAAAAAGATATCGTTTATATACAGCAATTGTTGATTATGCAAAGCAAAACAACAAACCAATACTTTTAATAGTATTTAGTACAGCTGAAAAAACAAAAATTAAACAATATAAATTAAATAAGGACTGTGTATTTACAATTCCAATAATATCTCTAAAAGATTTTGACGGTGATGAAATTATAAATAATATTGAAAATAAAATAAAAAACAATACAAAAATAACCAGACGGGAATTAATATATCTATCACTAGCTCCATTTATGAGTTCAAGAAATCCTCTTGATGAGCAAATAGAAAAAACTGTGCAAACACTAAATAAAGTACGAAATTCCATAGGAAGTACTAAGAATTTTGCTTTTGGAATTGAATTTCTAATTGTAGATAAATTTATAAACGAAACATCAAGAAGAAAAAGATTAAGAAACATATTGAGGGATAATATGAGATTAATGGAAGAATATGGGCAAGAAAGATACGATGAAGGATATGAAAAAGGAATTGAAAAAGGGCATGCTGAGGGAGCTAATAATGAAAAATGGAAAATAGCAAAATCATTATTAACTAGAAACATATCTCCTGAAGACATAGCTATTTCAACAAAATTAAGCATAGAAGAAATAAAACAGCTAAATTTAAAAAATTAAATGGATTAAATAGTGATTAAAAATGACCGAAATATATTGCTCAAAATGCGGAGAAAAAAACTCACCGACAAAAGATTATTGTATCAAATGTGGAAGCATACTTAGAAAACTTGATAACTTTAAAGTAGGTGATAAAATAACCTCATTTGAAGACATGTTTACACAAAAACACAAAGAGCAATTAAATGAAATACCATTAACCAATGAGATTTATGAACTTATATTGAATAATATATATGAAACAGGTAAAAAATCTCTTAAAAACAAAGGGTCCACAGCTTTAGAAAAAGTAGCTGATGTTGTTGAAGCATACGCCAAATGGTCATATAAATCCAAAGGAGGAGAACTTGGATTTTATAGTGCAAACAATATAAAACTAGATGACCGGCTAAATGATTCAGTACAAATAGCTACACTAATTCATGAGTTATCACACCATCTGCTTGCTGAAATTCATGAACAAATTCTAATGTATTTCTGGGAAGTTGAAAAAACCTATGAAATTGAAGTATTTGTCCAATACATCCTTGCATCTGGAACAGTACATTTAATGAATGAATACTGTGCCCATACTGTTGAAGGAAGATTCATTCCACATGGTTATCAAAATTACGGGTCATTTAATTCAATACTTGAAGAACAGAAAGATGAACTTGATCATGACACAGTTGTTATTTCACTTGTTTTAGGAAATACAATAGCTGAAGATTTAATTCATTTACTTGAGCATTTTATTGATGAAGATTTGAGACGCGAAATAAAACAGCAATACAATAAAGACCAGTTACCTCCCAGCTATTCTCAGATAGGTATGGAAACTACAGATATGATGGATGGAAACAGCAGAAACGAACTGATTATGGGACCTCTTGCAGGTTCATTTGATGCAGCTATGAAAAATCCGGATTTTAAAAATGTGCTGAATGAATTTTTAGACACTTTTAAATCATTTAATCAGTGAATTTCATTTAAATCTTCACCATTAAATGCTAAAATTAATTTTTTAAAAGTATCTGCTTTTGTGACTGTATAGGAAGGTATTTTAACTTCACTCCATGCTTCATCAAATATTTCCTGAAGTTCATTTAATTCTAATTTTAAACTAGCTATTAAATCATTTCTGGATTTATTAAATTCCAAATTAAAAGAAGGATTATAATAATCACTGTAATCATCACAAATCCAATTATTAGCTTCTAAAATAAAATACTTAATGTGTAATTTAAGTAATTTTAAATCACTGATATTGTCAACTGATATGTTAATGATATGGCCTATAGATGTTTTGTAGTGATCCCATTGTTTATTATTTACAGATTCATTAGCTAAATTAGTATAATACCTATATAAAACATCATAAATAGAATCAGTTACTTTAGATTTCTTAAATAATGACTCGTATTTTTCTAGAGAAATAAATTCATCTAAACTGTTATCATAATAATAGACAATGTATTTATTTTCTTTTAAAAATTTTTCAGCTTCAGATGTTAAAACAAAAGTGCTGTTTTCAAATTCATTATTAATCTCATCATCTGATAAATTTTTACTTATTCTTTCAATCAGTTCATCTTTTTTACCTGAAACTTTCAAATCATACTTTTTTAAAACTTTTTTAATATCTGAAATAGTATAATTGGAAATACTGTAAACAGGATCACCTAATGTGAAATAATTATCTTTAACAGCCTGTTTTTTTAATTTAAACCCGTCAATATTATTAAATACTGGAAACTCAACTTTCCCAGGATTTTCATTGACATATCTTAAAAAACAAACATAAGCATATTTAAAATTAAGGGGATATTTCTCATATAATTTGGCGCAATATATCTCATTTAAGTTCAAATCATCATCTTTCGGTGCTTTAATAGCTATTGATTGCATATTTTTAGCACCACATTTATAGCAAAATTTATCTGTTAAAAAAAGGCTGCTTTGACAATTCGGACAAAAAGTTATATTGTCTTTCAGATTTAAAAGGAAAATAAGTTCTTTTTTAGCTATTAATTCTTTAGAAGGTACAACATATTTTGTAATTTCTGGAGCTAACTGTTTTAAAAGATAATTTAATCTAATTGGAATAGCTTCCAAACAACATTCACCAGTAGTTATTTCATGTTTAATCTGATTAATAACAATATTAGCTTCTTTAACTGTTAAATTTAAGGAATTTAACTTATCCATAAATTCCTGGGAAAAATAATCTCCGCCAGTAAGCTCTCTTAATTTATTTTCTTCAGGTGTGTACTCAGAAGTCATTAAAATCAATTAGGTTATTAAATATTTAGAAAAGATATCCTTTGTATACAAGAAATATGAAAACAGCTATTAATATTCCAAGGTTTATATAAGTACTTGTGTCTTTAATCTTCTTTTTTACTAAAATAGCACAATATAAGATAATAGTTATAATATAAATTATTCCAATAATTAACTTAAACATATTTTCTCCTTAAAATGATTTTAGTATTTGAAAATATTTAAGTGTATTTACCTTCTTCTATATGTGGCAGCTATAAAACAGCCAGCTATCGGAGGTATAAAACACATCAATAAATAATATATATTTTGCATTGTGATAATAAATAAAATACCTGGAATTACAGCAACTAAAATACTATTAAGAAATGCATTGTCTGATTTAAATTCAAAAAGAAACCCCGCTGCAAATAAACAAAGAACTAATACAAGCCTACTTGCGAAAAGTATTGCAATTAAAAGGAAGATAAATCCTAAAATAATGGGATAAAGATTAGTTTTATTAAAACTTAACAAATTCCTATTATCAGATTTACCATTTATTTTTGCACCGCATTTTTGGCAAAATTCATCTCTTACACTAGTTTCAAAACCGCACTTTGGACAGTAATGTTTATGTTTTTTTGAAGTATGATTAAGTTTAAGTCCGCATTTAGAACAAAACTCATCTCTACTAACTTCATTTCCACAATTTGGACATTTTACCATTGTTTACCTCAAGGTTTAAAGTAAAAATTTACATGAAATTATTGAAAAACATTATATCTTCAACACTTTCACCATTAGTTATTTTTTTAATTGATTTATATGAATCATAAATTGAATATACATGTAAAGTTAAACATGCTAAAATACCTAATAATAATACAATCACAGCTAACATATACCATAGATATCCCAATAGTAGTGTAAATATAGCTACTAATACTACAAGCACTATTTGAGATATTAAAAAGGATATGCCTCTTTTAAATAATCCTAAATAAATATGTCCCGCACCGGTAGTGTATATAGATATTAAAAATGCAGTTCCAGGATTAAAAGTAGCAACAAGATTATTGCCTACCTGATTATTTGCCTTTAATTCATGAGTTCCGCAATTAGAACAAAATGTAGCATTAACATTCATTTCACTTCCACAGTTAGCACAGAATTTTTTTTCTTGAAAATCATTGCTTTTTATTTTTTCATTTTTTTGAGAATGAAGTTTGGATCCGCAATTATTACAAAAAGCAGCATCCCCAACTTCTTTCCCACAAGAAGGACATTTAACCATTTATTCACCATTAACCATTTTTTATTAAAATTTTAGTACAACAATATTTGATTTATTTAATGTTTCATCATTAGTTAAAATATACATGAATTTCTATAATTGATAGAAATCCATAATTCAGTATTTTAATTAAAATATATCCTCATCGTAGTCATCGTCTATATCATCATAGTCGTCATCATAATCTGATTCATATTCGTCAAATTCTCCATCACCATCAGTATCATAAGCATAGCTATCTAGTTCACCATCTCCATCTGTATCTACACCAACGGTATCTACGTACCCGTCTCCATCTGTATCTACACCAACAGTATCTGCATAGCCATCCCCGTCAGTATCCATGTAAACGGTGTCATATTGTCCATCACCATCACTATCTTCAACATAACTTTCTTTGTATCCGTCACCATCACTATCTACATATTCTCCATCTGCCATAATATCACTTATCCTGTTTTTAAACTTTTATCATATTTTTTAATAAAAGAAAAATGATTTAATTTTGTTAAATTTTAAATTTGTATTTTGTTGATCATTACACTTTTTACAAATATTCATTCACGATTTTTTTTAAAGGCCTTCACTGATTTGGAAATTCCTAAAACAGAAATATTATCCAATGTAGCTTGCTTAGTTTTGTTTTTATAGAATGTTTCTTCATCAAAAGTACCATTTTGTTTTTCCTGATTAATTTCACTAACAATTCTATTAACCATATTTTGGTAAAACATTACTGCTTTATCATGTGGCATGTCTTTTGTTGGAGTGTAAATTTGAGATGCAACCATACCAACTGCACTACTAGTAGTAGCCATTGCAATTCTTTCTAACATTAGAATATCTTTAATAAATGGATCATCAATAGAATCATATACTTCAATAAATACAGGTTCTATATTTTCAAGATATTCTCTATTTTGATAAAGTTTATATTTAAAAGACTGAAAGGAAACCGTTTTATCTAAAATTTTATTTGCAGTTTTACTTTTTGCAAATAAACCATTCATTTTACCTGAAATTTTATCATCAATGTCAATTATCTTATCAAATGTATCTTTTTCATCAGCATCAGATGTGTACTGATTGTTTGTATTAACATCAATTTCAGAAGTAGGTATTTCAGCTTCATGTTTAAGTATTTTTAAACCGCAATTGGGGCAAAATTTACTCCCACCAACTTCGTTTCCACAATTAGGGCAAAAATTCATAGTATTATTTTCTTGAGGATCTATTTCTGGCTTAAGTATTTTTGAACCGCAATTGGGGCAAAATTTACTCTCACCAACTTCATTTTTACAATTAGGGCAAAAAACCATATTAATACACCATATAGCAATTATTCTCTTATAAGTTCAGCATATCTGAAGTTTATATTGTACCAATCTTTATCTATAAAGGTTTGAACCTTCGGTTGGCCTTTTTTATCATATTTTATTGATATAAGAGGTACTTTTTTTGTTTTAGCTTTGTTAGGTTTAGCTTGAGGTCTTTTCTTTTGTCCAGACATTTTTTTCATTTTTGCATCATGCTGATCTTTGTTAAATGTCATATTATCATCAGAAATCATTGATCCTACATTAGCAGCCATCATAACAGGAACACCAACACCAGTAGCCATGCTTGCGGCAGTTAAACCATACATTCCAAGTTTTTTAAGGTTTTTATTTCTTTTTTTAATACGTTTATACTCTACTTTTTGTTCAGGAGTTAAACTTTCAAAATATTCTCTTTCCTTTTTATCTTTTTCTTTTTCTTTTTCAGCCTGATTATCAATTGCATCAAATAAACCTTGAAGTTGTTCATAATTTTGGATTTTTTCATTTTCCAAAGCCTGGTCTTTTAAATTTTTCATATTGTTAAAAAAACCCATTTAAACACCTTTATTTTAGTTTATAACCACATTTATCACAAAATATAAAACTGTTATCTACTACTGAACCACATTTAGGACATTTATTCTCATTTGTTTTTGGAACATTATTATTAATTGCAGAAGTAGCAGTATTTTTTTTATGGTTTTCTGAAATTTCATCAATAGCTTCTTTTGATTTTTCTTTAACATTATTGAATAAATCTTTTGCATCAGCAACATGATCGTTGTCATGTTCTCTTGGAGGTAATTCTACCCTATTGGATTTTAGTTTAGAATTGTTATTTATTGGTTGATTATTTCCAATTTGTTTAGTTTTATTTTGAATTTCTTCTTTTTGTTTTTCTTGAAGTTCTAATTCATCAGTTAATTCTTTAATAACTTCACCATAACCTTTATGTAAATTTTGTTGTATTTTAAGTTGTTCTTCAAGCTCTTTTTTTAATTTATTAACAACATTTTTATGTTGGTCAATATTTTTTTTCATATCTTTTAAAAGATTTTTATGCTTTTGCAAATCCTCTTTTAAAATTTTATTTTGTCTAGATAATGCATCATTTAATGAATTTTGCTGATTAAATTTTGCATCATAATGATTTAATAATCCATCTTGTTTATCAATGATTTTTTCCAATCTTAAACAATATTCTTCATCATCAGCCATAATAAACACTTGCCTATTTAAAACTTCCTGTTTAAGACTATTGAATTCTACTTCAACAATTGTACTTTCATCATATAATTGCTGATACTGTCTTAAAAGTTCTGCTTTACTTGGTTTCAGTATTTTGATTTTCAACAACAGTTTGCACTTTTCCTCTTAACATCTCAAATAATTTAACCTAATTCAAAACTAGGAAGCCTAATTTTTTATTAAAATAGATATATTATATTTTAATTTTGTAAGATATCATATATTAATATTGTTATTAAAAATGGGGATTAATTAATATTTTATAAACAAAAAAGAAATTTATTCAGTCATGGATTTAAAATATCCTGAAAATAATTATATGCTGCATTTCTGAAATTGCACTAAAAACCTAACTTAGTGTATTAGAAGACAAAAAAGGAAGAATATATGAAATAACTAAATTTGGATTGGAAGTTTTAAACCAAATAAAAAAATTATAATCTATGTTTTAAATCATTAAGTTTAGTTAAAACTTCTTCATCATTAGTTAAGTTATATAAAACACCATAAAAATACAAGGACTGATTTAAAAGATTTTTCTTTTCAAAATCCAAAGCTAAAAACATTGATATTTCCAAAATATCATCATTAATATTTGCTGGAATATTTTCATCATTTAAAACTTTTTTAATGTCTGTTTCATCAATATGCAGATAGCTGTTTATTAATTGCAGCTCTATTTGTGCCCTCAGATGATTTTCATAGTTTAAACTTTGTTCATATAATGCCTTTGATATGTTACACTTCTTATTTTCATAGTAGCAGTATCCCAAATCCCTATACGCTTTAGCTATTTCTCTTGGATCATAGCTAAACTTTAAAATTTCAACTGCTGTTTTCTTCAAATTATTCAAATCATAATTTCCATCATATAATGCAGATAATGTAGATAAAATCTCACCAGAAACAGGATTATAGGATAGAGCTTTTTTAAGTGCACTTTCAGCCCTGTCAAATTCAGATAAATTCATAAGTACAACACCATACAAGTAAAACACTCTTGGATATTCATCACCAAATGGAATTACTTTCATTTCTTTTGGTGTTTTAAAATATTTCCGGAATAACTCCTCTTCCAAAGGATTATTAAAGTAAAAATAATCAAATTGAGGATCTTCCCTAAATTTAAATGGTAAAATTTCCATAAAGTCTTCAAGCTCTTTTAGGGCTGTTTCAAAATCCCCATAATTCAGATAACTGTAAACTGATTTTACGAATTCGTCAACTGATATATCCTGAATAACAGCTTTTTTATACGCATTTTGTTCTTCATCACTCATCAAATCCCAAAGCAATCTGCCAAGTTCCAAATGGATTTCCTTTGAGTTATGAATCTTAAATTGCTTAATCAGATAAGCTTTATCTTTATCTGTATTTCCAGTTAAATCAGATTTAATTTTAGCTATTATATCATCATAAGACATGTTTTATCATTTTTTAATTGGATTTATTTGCATTATATTCAGCTATTTGCTTTTTAAATTCTCTTTCCTGAGCTCGTTCTATTGCATCCATTTCAGCTATTTGCTTTTTAAATTCTCTTTCCTGAGCTTCTTGTTCTGTTGCATCCATTTCAGCTATTTTCTTCTGATAATATTCTTCTTCACCATAATCATCCATTTCTGATTTAAAATCTGATCCATAAATTTCTGATTCCATTTCAAAAGTTAAATTATCTTCAAAGTCATATTCTTCCATAAATGAACGTTCATCATAATCAGAATTACTGGACTCATCCATATAATAACCACGTTCAAAACAGCTCATAGGACCTTCAATAGAGTCTTCTTTTCTGAACTGTTCCTGTTGATACTTTTTATATTCCAAATCAGAATCAATACAATCTGAATAATCATCCCATTTATCATATTCCTGTTCTAAATCAAAATGTTCTTCAATTTTATCCATAAATTGTTCTTCTATTGGATAATCATCACAGGAATTATATTCATAATAGTTATCCATCAATTGATTCATAAATTTTTCATACTTTAACAATTCCAAATCAATACGGTTAGCCAGTTCCATCTGTTCCACATCTTCATCAGATATTTCATGAATTTCAGGTGCTTGTGTAGCTATAAATTTTTTAAATTGCATTTCAGAATCAAGAGATTCATCATAACTTATTTTTTCAAACATTTTTATCCCATAAGTGTTAAAATCATTTGAGAAACTTGCCAGAAGATAATTAAAGTTATAACAGTTAATAAAAACCATTTCATCCATTCTTCAAGTTTATTTAATTCATCAACAAAGTACTTGCTTTTATTATTGAATTTTTTCATTTTATTAAACATTCCTTTTATAATATCAAATTTTCATTTACAAATTTATAAAAAATCCATGTTTCTTTAGGTTTTAAAAATAGTTTTTTTCTTGTTAATTATTAATTTGTAAAACATAGTATATAAACTTGTGTATATGATGATTTAAAAAAAGTTAAAAAATAGTGATGAATTTATAAAAATTTAATATAGTATAAATAACTAATACACATAACTCCAATAGCTATAATGATAATGCAGGTTCCATGTTTATGGACATCTTCATTTTTCTGAGTTAACAAGTAAATACCGGCAACAATAGCTGCTAAAGGAATTAAAAAAGAAAATATATATCCAATTGCAATAGCAACACTATGCTTATCATTTGCAGATTCATCTAAATATCTGCCACATTTAGGACATCTTATGGCTCCTTTAGGGATAGTTGAGCCACAATGTTTGCAATATTCATTATTTAACTTTATGTGGTCAATAGGAAATTTAGCTCCACATTTCTGGCAAAATTTTGTATTATTTTTTACTTCACTACCACATTTAGGACAATACTTCATAGTTCACTCATTTAATTTTATTTCCGCATTCCGGACAGAATTTAGAATCCTTACTTACTTTAGCTCCGCAATTGGAACAGCTTTTTTCAGGGTTATTATCTTCTTTAGATTTCTCTTTAGATTCTTCTTTAGCTTCTTCCTTAGAATTATCTTCTTTAGATTTATCTTTAGATTCTTCTTTTGAAGATTTGTCTTCTTCTTTAGAGTCATCTTCTAATTTATGACCGCATTCAGGACAAAATACACCATCTTCATCTAATTTTGCACCACATTCCGGACAATGTATAAAATTAAACTTATGACCGCATTCCGGACAGAATATATTATCAGCATTGACTTCAACACCGCACTCTTGGCAGGTAACAGTGGGTATTTTTCCTAAATTCAAGTTAACTGACCCCAAAGGATTAATACCTAAATAATTATCACGGATATAGTTAACAATAACAGCTACAATAATACAAATTCCTGTAAACTGATAAATTAGCAATGAAGAATTCATAGCTACTTTCAATGCACTAGTAAATATTAAATGTATACTTACATATGAACCAAAGAATGCAAAAACAGCATTGGTTATGATTAAATCCAAGTTATTTTCAAAAATATCCAATTTTATAAATAGAAATCCATAAATTGCTCCTAAAATTATAAAACCCACATACATTTCAATTCCATTTACTGAATACATTACAGAATATAAAATGCCAGTTATAATAAATCCTATAATTAATGCTATAACTCCATTTTTAACAATATTTCCGATATATTCATCTTGATTCAATAAAACACCTCATTTTTTTATACTTATTTATAATTTTTAATTAAACTAGTATTTAAAATATGTATAAAACAGAAATACTTTTCAAACACTCTTAGGAAAGCTATTTTTAAATGTTAATAAAAAATATAAATTATGGATTTTTGTAGTGAATGCGGATCAATGATATTAAATGGAAATAAATGCCCAATGTGCGGATGTAGGAAAATTGCCGAAAATAATGAAGTTAAAAAAGCAGTACCACCAAAAAACAAAGCAAAAACAAATAAAAAGCCCATTATTGAAACATTCACCCAAGATATTAAATTAGAATCTAAAAAAATACCTGACAAAAATGGAAAATACTTAAAAAAAGACTATAGCAGCATAAATGATTTAGATGATAAAACTAAAGAAGAACTGCTGGCTAATGAAGATTTTTTTAAGACAGTAAACAGCAAACCTTTAGATATGCAACAGAAAATAGCCTGTGTTTTAGATTCCAAAAATGTTCAAATCATTGCAGGAGCAGGAACCGGAAAAACATTTACTTTAATTGCTAAAATAAAATATTTAATAGCTAAAAAGCATGTTAAAGCAGAAGATATTTTATGTCTGTCATTTTCAAATACTTCTGTCAGGGATTTAAAAGAAAAACTTCCTGAAAATGTTGAAGTAAGGACATTTCACAGTTTAGGAAGATCAATCATTAAACAGCATCATAAAGTGTCAGTTATTGAAAATAATGAAATATTAGCTATAATAAATGATTATATTGATAATTCAAGCACAGATACCTTAAAAGACATACTTAAATTTTGCGATTCCTATTTTTTAGGTATTGACAGTTATATTGTTAGAAGAAACAACAGAAAAGAGTTGCTGAATGAAGTGAAAGAAGCATTTACAAAAGTGACATTTAAATCCTTGCTTGCAGATTTTATAAATTTATTTAAGGGCAACAATTTTACAAAGAATCATTTCAGCTATTTCAAAAGCAATAATGATGATAAGAACCATGACATCTTCCTAAAAATCGCTGAAGAATTCTACATTTACTATCAGGAATATCTGGATATGCACAGACAGATTGATTTTAATGACATGATAAATGAATCTAGTAAACTAATTAAAAAATACGGATTGAAAAAACATTACAGATACATACTGGTTGATGAATATCAGGACACTACATATACCAATTATAATCTGATTAAAAACCTTCAGGACAAAACAGATGCACACCTGACAGTTGTAGGAGATGACTGGCAATCAATATATGCTTTTAGAGGTACAAATATTGAATTTTTCTCACATTTTGAAGAGTATTTTGAAAATCCCCAAAGAATATTCATTGAAAAAACATACAGGAACCCTCAGGAGCTAATTGACATAGCCGGCAGCTTCATTATGAAAAACCCTAAACAAATTAAGAAATCTCTTAAGTCTCCTAAAAATCTGAAAAAACCAGTTAAAATAATTTATCCTCAAAAAAATCCTATAGAAAAAAGAGAAATGATTTATAATCTTATAAAAAATCTGTCTGAAAAATCCGAAGATGTATTAATTTTAGGCAGAACAAACAACAACATCAACCAGTTTATAAAACACAGGAATTTAGTTAAAAAAGGCAATCTGAAAAAAGATAAATTCTTACGAATTTTAGACAAAACAGACAAATCAATGAATAATGTTTACTACAGAACCCTGCATTCAGCTAAAGGTCTGGAAGCAGATAATGTAATTATAATCAATATGATTGATGATTATTTAGGTTTTCCATCAAAATTAAAAACACACAGTGTTTTAAGTTATGTAAACACTAAAAATTATGATTATAAATATTCAGAAGAACGAAGACTATTCTATGTTGGCCTTACACGTTCCAAAAATAATGTTTATTTGATAAGTGATAAAAATAACCCTTCGGAATTCATTGAAGAGCTTATAGATGATAATCCTGAAAATTTAGAAATAATTGAGTATAAGTGATTCTGTTTTAAAAACAACAAAAGGAATTGAAAAGCCACACAATAAACCTGTAATAAATCTTAAAGTATTATTGCTTGTTCTTAAACCATAATATTGTGTAGTTCCGTCAACAATTAAAGGAACAAATCCTAAAACAAAAATTAAATTAGGTTGGGTTAAAATAGCTAAAACAAACCCAATAACTGCACCTATAACAATTCCGGTACATCTGCTGCAAACTGGAAACTGCCTTTCCTTATAGAAAAATGATCTTTCAGGTTTCTGATGGCACAGATATTTGCAGATATTCATCATACACTCATAAATCAAAATATCAATCCTATAATGTATAATATAAATACAATAACTACAATTAAACCACAGCAGCCCCAACAGTCACTGTCACTTGAGCTGGTACTGCTTGTTTGTGAAGCTGATGAAGAAGTGTAAGTTGATGAAGAATTCGGATTAGATCCGCAATATGGGCAAATTCTTAAATTGCTGTCTATCAGATTGTTACAGCTGCGACACTTTACTTTTGAAGTTGTATCTGAAACTAAAGTAGCTTTTTTAACTTCCTGATCTGCTAATTTAAAACCACATTTTCTGCAAAATTTCTCATTATCTGATAATACTTCAGCTCCACAATTAGGACAATTCATTTTAAAGACCTCGTTGTATTTAAGTTATGTTTATCTTAGGTAATAAACTTTAAGGATTACAAACCTGACATGGAATCCTTCCATCAGATATAGCTGCATCTCTGGAATTATAAGTAATTTTATTTTTCGGACTTATCTTTTGAGCCCACTCACAGTCAGGCAAATGAAACTTATCAGACTTTTGAGAACAGACATAAGTAACATTTGAACTAGCAGGAGCAGGATTTACATCTTCAGCAACATCCTTAGTCTCAGTAGTATTATTTACAACAGGTGCTGATTCATCTCCGCTGCCACCTAAAAGCAGACCGGCACCTAATGCAACAATAGCTACAATAGCTATTATAGCAACAATTAAAATAGGATTAAATCCACCTTTATTATCACTAGCTATTTTAGGGCTTTTAGGAGTATCTTCATTACTTTTTAAGGGAGTTCTGCATTTAGGACAGAACTTTGCCTTATCTGAAACTTCACTATTACATTCACGACATTGAACCATTAGCTAACCTCACCTAAATTTTACAAAAACAGGTAAAAATTATTAATTAATGATTAATTTATACAAAGATGATAATAAAGTTGTTTAATTGATTTTAGGAAAAAACAACTATGGAATGAATAACCCGCAGTGAGGGCAAATCATATCCTCTTCATCTATATGGTGTCCGCAGAAAGGACAGTGTTTGTGTTCTTTTTCATCATGATCTTCAGACATTTAAATACACCTACAATATCAAATATGTTTTTTTAGCTATTAAGAATTTTTTAATTGACTATTTTAACATTTCATCCAAATTTACCTTTTAAAACATTATTTCTCAATTTTAATGCAATAATATTATTCGGATTTAACTCTAAAGCTTTATTAACACATTTTATACCTTCATCATATTTATGAGCCCTCAATAAAATCATAGCTTTTGTTGCATAAATGGAATCATCATCAGGATTAATCTTCAAACCTTCATCAATAACAGCTAATGCTTCTTCAAAGTTATCTGAAATCATTAAAATCTTTGTTTTAAGTGAATAAACATTTGAATCAAAAACATTAACTGAAGTGATTTTTAAATAATCATCACATGCCATTAAAGCTTTTTTATAGTTTTTAAGTGCGAAATAAGATTCTGCCTTAAAATATAATGCATTTTTATCTTTAGGATTCAATTCCAGTGCTTTATTAAATGAGTTTATTGCTTCTATAAACTGACCATATCTGTTAATTAATAAAAAACCTCTTTTTGTCCATGTTTTGGACTGTTTCGGATTAATCTGCAAAGACAAATCAAAGCAGTACAGAGCTCCCCTGTTTTTATTCAGCCTTCTGAAAATCTCCCCTTTAGTTGCCCATGCCTCATAATTTGATGAATCAATCTCCAATGAGCTGGAAATACATAACAAGGCTTCATCCAATCTGTTTAAATCCATTAAAGCCAGTGCTTTAAGACCTAAAACAATGCTGTTTTTTGAATCAGCTTCCAGCTCTTTATTAAAACATTCAAGTGCATTATCATATTCCTTCTGATTGACAAATATAATTCCTTTTTTAATATATTCAGTGCTCAATCCAAACACCTCACATATTTCAGTTAATTAAAAGTTTAAATAAAGTAATTAATACATTTTTATAAAAAAGTTTCCCTGATTATAAACTATTTATTTCATTTAAAACTAATGATTTATGCTTTAATTATTGTTTTAATAAAAAACTGATGGTTATATAAATATTAAAGACTAATTAATTAGTATGAAAGAAAATAAGATATATCGTGGATACCACCATGAAGATTTAACACTGAAATTTCTAAAGGAGAATACCGCAAAGTATATTGCAAAAATTACAAATGCCGAGGTTTCTGATGAAATAAATGTTGAACTAATAAACCTAAAACCGAAAGTTCTTAGAATAGATTATGGCATAAAAGAAAAGGACAAAATAATTATTTACGAGTTTTTATCAACCAAAACCAATATTGCAAACATCCTGAGAAGAATATTCTTATATGTAGCTAGAATTGGATATGATTACCAATTAAAGGTAAAGATAAATCTTGTAATAACTCCTGAAATTGATAAAAACAATATATTTCTGGAATACTCACCTGGACAGTTTTTCAGACCTGAAGTAATATCCTTTAAAGACTATGACGGAGACAAATTATTAAGTAATATAACATATAAAATTAAAAATAACATAAAACTAACCTACAATGAGTTTCTTACATTAGGAATATTGCCGTTAATGCAAACTGAACACGAACCTGGAGTGCAAGTTGTAAAAACTCTGGAAATTGCTAGAAAAATAACTGATATTGATGATGAATTAAAAGATTCAGTACTTGGTATGCTAATAGTACTTGCAGATAAATTCATTGACAATCAGGATTTGAAAAATAAAGTAATTGATGTGATAAAAATGGAAATAACAATACTGCATGACTATGTAACATCACATGAACAGAAATGGTTAGAAGAAGGAAAACTAGAAGGAAAACTAGAAGGAAAAGAAGAAGGAAAACTAGAAATAGCAAAAAACATGCAAAAAGAAAACTATCCAATTAAAGAAATTGCAAAAATAACAAAACTAGACTGCAAAACAATAGAAAAACTAAAATAGAGGAAAAACAAAACCTCTATTTTAATAAACTTACAACACTTTTTAACCCCGTCCCTCATGTCTCCAGTCATGAAATTTTAAATGAACATCTTTCGGATAATAACAAAACAATACTTTTTTATTTACTGCTATATCAGCTGACTTTTCAGATTTTTCTTTTTAATATTGTATTTATAACTATTATCCAAGTAATCTGCATAACCGCAGGAACATTCTAATATATTATTTTCATCTGGAAAGAAAATTGAACAGTATTTATGATGGAATTTTCTAATTAGACACTCTCCATAATATTAACAACAGATGATACTTAAACCTGAAAGAGATTTCTCCTCTTTTTGTCTGAAGCCGCCATTTTTGATTTTTTCTTTAATTTCATCTTCTGTGTAGAGTTTAGCTTCAACATTTTTATCAGTTATCAGATTGTTTTTAATCCAGAATTCATAATCTTCTTTGGTTATGTCTTCATTCATGATTTTTATAATCTGTTCAGGTGTTTTTCCTTTGCTTAAGAAATTTTGGAAAATTTCACAGCCTGCTTCAACATAAAATTCATGATAATCATCTGCAAAGTCTTCAAATTTCTCATTTCCTTTTTTACCTTCAAGATACCATCTGTAAACTTCATCAATTTTAACATTGGCTTTTTTAGCTGCCTGCTTTGTAGTTCTGTTTCTTGTAATCTCACCGATAACAATACTCATCTGTTTATCCAGGATTTTACTGTCAATTTCTTCCAGATTGTCTTTAAGTTCCACATCTGTTAAGTTAGAATTTTTTAAAGCGTTTTTAGTAGTTTTTCCTTTGATAATCTGGCTGATGTAACAGCTTATTTTAAAATTCAGGTAGTCATTATAAAATTTAGTGAAGCGTTCATCACCGTTTTTGCCTAAATTATATGTTTTATCCAGTTCTGCCTTTTCAATTCCAGATGTTTTCAGTGCTTTTTTCAAGTTTTTATTTTTAATTTCCTTTAAAAAGACATCCAAATGCTTTGAAAGATAAAATGATTCATATTCTTCATATACTTTCCTGTAGATTTTATCGTTCTGTGATCCCAAAACAAGGATTTTATTTAATTCACTGACTGTTATATCTGAGTTTTCAGCTATTTTATCTTTGGATTTACCGTTTTTAATTGCATCAACTATTAAATCAGCAGTGATTTTCTTGCTGTTTTCTTTGAAATCTATAAATAAACCGCTTTCATTCCATTTACACCATCTTTTAACTTCATTTAAGTCTGTGTTTATTTTTTTGCAGGCTTCCGTTTTTGTTTTGCCTTCACTTCTCAGTTTCAGATACCTGTCCATCAGTACACGTGTTACATTAATGTAAAAATTCAGACAGAATTCATCATCATCTTTTTTAAGCAGGCACTGCTTTTTGCCTTTGGCATACCATCTGTTATAGTCCTCTTCAGATATGTTGGCCCTTTTAAGAGCTTTATCAAAACTCATTGTTTTTAGAGATTTCAGAAGTTTGTCTACACGGTTTTCATAGTATTCCTTTTTATATTCAGTTTTAAAATCCTTATTCTTAAGCAGTTCTTCAAAATTGGTAATTTCAGCTATTTCAAGTGCCTCTTCTTTTGATTTGCCTTCTTTCAGCTTGTTTAAAAATATGTTCATTTTAATTTCCCTGAGATTTCTTTTGAAAATACCTGACTCCATATCAAATGAATCCGTCCAGAAGCTGATAATTTCATCATTTATCTGCAGTTCAGCTTTAATCTCATCATCTGAGTACTGTTTTCTTTTTAAAGTCAGGTATTCATCTATTAAAAGTTTATTATATGTTATGAATTCTGAGTTGTGCTCCCCTTTAATGAATCTGTCTCTGTTTTTGCTGTACCAGCTGTTTATGTGAGATTTACTTACCTGTGTTTTTTCAAGAACTTCATTAATAGGGATTTTCATAGCAATCTGGTCCAGAAAATCATTGAATAGCTGATTTTCAACAATTTTATAAAACTCCACAAAGGGGCGGATGCTTTTCTGACCGCATTTATAATATCTTGTCTCTTTGATTTGCTTTGATGTGTATTTGCCGTTTAGAAATTCAGTTAAAGTCTTTTCCATATCATAACAGTCATTGGTAAATTCAATAAGCTTTTCATATTCTGCTTCGTTTAGACTGTAGTGTCTGTTTGTTTTTTTAAGAAGGTTCTTGGTTGTAAGCTCAATAAGCAGCTGACTGGTATACATGCCGGAATGGATCTGGTTAACTTCCTCTTTAGTAAAATGATTAATGTCCAGACTGTTTTTCAGGTTGATAATTTCATTTTGATATTCAAGTTCATTGCTGCAGCTTCTGCAAAAATTAGAGTTTTTGGAATCGTTTGTTTTACCGCATATTATGCAGTGTCTGAAATTTCTGTTATCTGAGGGTTTTGGTGTGATTTCTTCTGTTTTTGAGTTCAGATTATAAATTGGTGTGTATTCAGGTTTTTCGAGGCAATAATAATTTTCATTATACAATTCAAAGTATTTCCATGCAATGTCAAAAAGACTTCTGTGGAGCTGGAAGGGTATTCTGTTGTCCTGTCTTAAGAAATCTTCAATGGACTTGTGGGTGATTGCATTTCTCATCTGATATGCTTCAAGCAACATACATTTAAACTTATAGTCAATAATTTTTAATTCATATAATTTATCAACTCTTTTAGAAAATCCAACATATGGATTATCAATTGCATTATTGTTCCTTTGGAGCATATCATTTACTACTTTTTCCAAAAAAGGAGTAACATATGACTCTGCTGTTTTTGGATTTTTTACAGCTTCCATTTCAAATTCACTAAGAAGAGTGTACATATCATTGTCAAAATCTTTTAAAAATTCAAAATTCTTCATAATTTTCACCTAGTTTGCATATCTTTTAATCAAGATAAACACAACTAAATATTATTATGTTGGAATTGATATATAAATGTTACTATAATGTATATAAAAAGTTAGTTAAAAAATGGGACGGTTAATTAGGAAATTCTCTAAAGCTTAAAAATATTACTTCCAGATACCGCTGCTGTCCAAAAGGGAATATATTTTTTCTTTAATAATATCATCATCTCTGGCATCTTTAAAATCATAAAATTCAGTATAACCTGCACCATGACCGCATGCAGGAGCTTCTGTTGTATAATATCCGTATTCCATATTCAAATCCTTGTCAAGATAGATCCCATATCCTCCAACCATGAATTTATATTTGTCATAGTAATCATCTTTTAAATCATCTATGGATTCATTCGCATCAAACATGAAATAAGGTTCATCACAATACTCATCATCATATCCGTAAAACCCGATTTCTAAAAATATTTTATCATGACTGTTTATGGCCTCCTTAATGGAATCCAAATCCCTGTTAACTGCTCTTACAGGAACATCATTACTGAATGCAACAAATTCATACAAGTCTGAATCATTTATCTTTTCGGCAAGTATTTCAAAATCAATTTCTCTTTTCATAGTATCACCTAACCAGAAATAAAAAAGCTGTAGATATATGCAATTATGAAAAAAACTGCAATCAGAATACAGCAGGTAGAAGTATTGTCCTGTTTTTTACGTTTTGTTGTTTTAGAAGAGCTGTGTGAAACCTCAGTGGCAGGATGATAATTAAAATTGGGATGACCGCAGTAAGGACAATACTTATCCTTGCTGAAATCCAGAGTTCTTCCACACCTTTCACAACAGTTTGACATAAACGCTTTTTGAATTGAATTCATTTTAAAAACTCCTTATTGCATAGCTTTACCTAAAATACACAAAATCAGAAAAACAACAAACATCAGCATGCAGCATCTGTTCCATTCCTTATCTTCCTGTTCTTTGGATTTGGAAGGTTTGACATTCCTTAACGGAGGCATGTAATTGTCATTGGGACATCCGCAAACAGGACAGTATCTGTCTCTGCCGTCATTTAAATATGCGCCGCATGCCCAGCAGCAGTTACCTTCTATTCTATCTCTCTGATCTCTGTTCATTTTATGACCTTTTCATACTTAAAATAGGATTTAAATGCTCCGGAACATCGAAATTAACATTTAAATAAGTAATATAAGTTTCACTTTTCCATCTGGTATAAACAACTTTAAATTTTGATAACTGCTCATCATATATTCTACGTCTCTTAGCACTTTTTTTCCAAACCATATCTCCCTGCTGGTCAAATAACTTCTTTAATTTCATTCTAATTTCATTCATCTGTTTGTATGACTTAATATTCTGCAAATTAAAGTTGGGATTATAAACAGCACTTGTAAAATTGTTTAATAAATAATTGATTTCCTGTTCTCTGTTGTAATAAGCAGTTCCCTGTTTTTTTAATTGTTTTTTAGGATTAATATTACCTGCTTTTCTTCGCTTTCCCATAAAAACACCGGATATCTAATTTTTAATATATATGTCATCTCTTTTTTATCTGGATAATAGCTTAGTACTCTGTTAAGAAGGTTCAGTAAGTCTTGTTAAGATTTGTATATGTGTAGAATTTTTAGCTAAAACTTTATTACCAATTTTAAGAGGCTTTTTTTGAGTTTATCTTCAGTTAGTAGTATAACTGCTTTTACTAACTTTCTTTAGACATATATTATGATGTGTTTAAAATAGTATATAATTGTTTTTATTAGGATTATAAAAGAATGGGAAATTTAGTTTCTTCAATGAATTTTTCCATATCCTTATGCAGCAAATTAGCTGCTTTTAAAACAATCTCATTAAATTCATCATACTCCTTTTTAGAACATGAATCAAATCCATGAGCTAAAATAGAATTATTCCTAAATTTAAGAATATTGCGAATTTGATTTTTATTTTCTAAGTAAAAATCACCTAAATCATCATTTAATTGTGCAAGTAACTCATAATCTGCAGTTAAACCAAACTTAATTTCATCAGAAATATTTATTTCACTTAAATAATCATCATCAACATTATTTTGACGTAAAACATCAATATCAACATTGGAACTATCAATACCATACTCTTTAGAAAGTCTAATCTGAGCAATTAATTCTAATGAACGATACAATCTAGCTACAGCATCATCAAATTTATTTTCATCTTCCCTACGTCTTGCATTATTTAAAATAGATGCCAACATATAATATTTCTTTAAATTATGTTCAGCAGGACCATTACTTGAATTTTGATTAAAAGTATTCATTATATTTAATGCTTTAATATTTAACTGAAACTGTTTTGTTAAATCTGGCCAAGCCTTTTGAAATTCCTTAATATCAAATACTTCAAGTGCTTTTTCATGATTAACACTATCAAAATAATAATATGCATCAAATAATTTAGAAAATACTTCTTTATCTTCATTAGTATCAATAATTTCATCAACAAGTACTTTTCCAGCTTCAAAACGATTATTATTAAATAAATCTTTAATTTTATTTATCATTAATTCATCATAAACCTGATAAAGATTTTGTGGAACACATTCCTCAGTACCTTTAACAACAATACCCTTTTCTCTTTTTCCAGAAACAAAAAATAATTCTTTTCTAAATATCATTGAAGCAAAAGCAGCAGCCATAGTCATTGTTTTAGTACCTGAAGTATAATCAATTAATATTCTGTAATCATCTTCTAATTCAGATATTTTAGATTTAAATTCATTAAAATATTCAGTAAACTTATCAACAGCTTCATTTTCAACAAATTCATAATCATAACATTCATCAAAATCTTCATCAAATTTGTTATTAAACACCTTTTTAAGAGCATCTACAGTAGGTTTTGAATCTTTTGAAACAAAAAAACAAATAAAATCAGGATCTTTTGAATCAATAGAACACATTAATCCATGTGCCAAACTACATCTTTTATCCCCGGTTCCTGTTCCAACTGTCATTAGCAAAGCACGTTTTTTTCTTGGCATAAAAATCACTTCTTAAAAATATATTTGTCTTATTAAAACATTAACCTTTTCTAAATTCATATTTGCTAAACTTTAATTATAATCTCTATTCCACTTTAAATGCAGTATTTTTAGATTTTTTTAAGAATTTTATGAATTATAAATTTAAATGAATTAATTTATCTTTACACAACGGATTTGGACATTGGTGTGTGAATTTGGTTAAATAAATATTTCATATAATTATATTTTAATTCTAAATCACAATTTATCTTAGAGACATCAATTTCACCAGACATAAGTTTTGGAAGTAATGTGTCTCTTAATTTGGTTAATTTATTTATTTCAGCTTTAATTTTGACTATTTTTTCAATAATTGGAAATACTGTCTCATTATATCTTTTTAAAACATCTTCTGGAGGTACAATAAGATCAATTTGCTTTAAATGAGTTGGTCCAAAGTTTAATTGAACACTACCACTACTCATTGTTAAAAGATAATGGTAAAAACCTCTAGAAGTCAAATAAGAATAAACATATGCATAATGATTAATAGAATGTAATGGTTTGAACCTTATAATACTTGTATTTAAACATAATGGTAAATGCTCCTTTCTAACAATAGCATATCTACCTAATGTTCCTGAAGAAGAAATCACTAAATCCCATTCATTAAGCATAAAATGAGCATATTTTCCATTCGCTTCTTCTTTTGAAATCATATTAGCTGTATTTAAAATTAGATCATTATTTTGAATACATCTTATATTTAAAAAATTAATTCCATCTTCTTCTACATATTGCCAATTTCTAATACCTGGACCCTCTTGAAACTTAATAAACTCATGTAATGGTTTAACATTCCAACCATTGGGAATTTTACCTAATTTCGTATCATGAAAAGTATTACCTTTAAATGGTTCAAAATCTTCAAACCAATTAATATAAATATACTTAATTAGTTGTTCTAAATTTTTATTTATTTTTTTGTTAATTTCAATTTTTTTGTCAATATTGATTATTATGTTAGCTATCTTATCCTGAAGGTCTTTACTAGGTAATGGAATTGGTAGTCCCTTAAGAATAGTTAAATTTATCAATGGAATAGTAGAACCAGTGTTTAATTGTTTAATGTACTTATTTATCAATTTTGAAGAAAACCAATAGTAAGCATAATGTTGATTAACTTTATTTAAGTCTAGTGTTACTCTCAACTGTTTGTTTGAAATAACATATCTGTCGAATTTAGAATTCTCTGGAATTATACCTACTTGTCCAATCGTTCCAGCAGCTGTAAAAACTAAATCATCAACATCAGCATAAGTATTTAACTCTTTAGCTTTTTCTTCTGAAACAAATACGAATCCCTCATCAATAAATTTAGTATTATCTTCTGTTAAATTGTTTCCACGGATTACAGGAACTCCGTGTTCTGTAAAATATTTACTTGAGATATTTGATCCAAATGGGCCGGATATAATTGATCTTTTTTCATCAGAAGCAATATCTTCAATTGTGTATACATTAAATTCAGAACTGATTTCACCAAAAATATTAGTAAATGTATTCTTAGAAAAACTCAAATTTAATTCTCATTTTTATTTGAAAGAATTAAATCCATGTAAACAAAATATCGATAATTCTTTTATTATATTCATAAGATAAGTAAATAGGTTATTTAAATGAATTTAAAATATTTTTTCCTTCATTTAATACAATATTTATATTAATTTCAAAAAAACTATAAGTTCCCAATGTAACCTCATAATCTACTTCATCCAATTCATATAAATAAAATCCACTATACTTTATTTGAGGCATACCTCTTTCAGCAAGTTTTTTGGACTGTTTATTTAATTGTTCTAACTTTACATTAAATTGTATTATCTGTTTTATTTGATTTTCATCAAAAATATAGGGAATAAAATTTATTAAATTATCCCAATTATTATGATTTAAAACTGGAAATTTACTTAAATAATAATAAAATTCATTAATATCATTTAAATTTCCATTATTATATAATTCTTT
>OHQM01000205.1_pt1 | contig 36116 bp, 34 predicted proteins | sample 1577941 | NCBI WGS metagenome assembly OHQM01 (sample SAMEA3879604, study PRJEB24766) | human gut metagenome | biome: human-associated habitat; feature: feces | place: USA | collected 1985/1987
TGGACGAAGGAAAGGGTCGTCGAGGACGCCGACCCCTACGGCGGGTGGGAAACGGACCGCGTGCCGCGGGATTTACTGCGATATTATCCCACGCCCCTACGGGGCGGCATTGAGGGCCATCGGGGACGCGGTCCCGCACATTTAATCAAAAATGCCGCCCGATGGGCGGCATTTTCCGTTTCCCAACCACTCGCCGTGGCGACGAGTATAAGATCTGTCCCACAGCGGAACACACAGCGCCAAGCTGAAGCCCCGCGGCACAAATCGGCGTGCTGCTTCAAACCCCGTCAGGGTGCTCAAAGCCCCAGGAGCTCCTTCGCGCGGGCGAGGTCGGAGTTTTTTACGTAGATGGTGTAGACGTAGTTCGCGGCGTCGGCATAGTCAGAGTAGCGCGCCGCCCGTCACGCCCATGCCCATGCCGGCGCGCCGGCCCTGGCGAGGCTGCTGCGCACGCCCTTAGTCTGCATTTTGTAGGCTATGCCCTCCGCCTTAAGCGTGGACCAGACGCGCGCGGCGTCCTCGGCGTCCGTACCGGTGTAGAGTTCGCGGCGGTTCAGGATGCTTATCATCTTGCACCTCCCTGTGCTCTCAGTCCCCGTTTGGGGAGAAAAATGGGCAACGGCGGCCTATACATTCCCTGTTCTTGGCCGGGTATTCACAGCGCGGTCTGGAGGCGGGCATGTCCACGCCCAGCTCCCTCCGTGCAAAGTCTGCTGCGGCCTCTATGGAGAGGCGGCCCGTGCGCTTGCAGCAGCGCGGCCCGCCGACGGCGGCTATGCGCGCCAGACAGTCGGAGACCAGGCGCTGGGCCGCAGCCCAGGGCTCCGCCGCCAGCGGGGACGCCCCGCAGGCAATGCTGGCAAAGATCCCCGCGCCCGCCGCCGCGCCGCAGACGCCCAGCGCCCCGCAGGAGCCGCCGGGCAGGCGCTTGCCGCGCGCCCAGGCCTCGGCCAGGGCCGCGGGCAGGTCAAGCTCCAGGCCGCAGTTTGCGCAGGCCGTCAGCAGTACGCAGGGGACTATGCCGTGGTGCTCCGGCCCGTGCATGTGTACGCCGGGCAGCGCGCAGGCATTTAGGAAGAGCTTCACGGGGTCACGTTCCCGGCTGTCCTGCAAAAAGGCCAGCAGCGCAGCGCCGCCGCCGGAGTGGCAGTCGTCGCAGACGAAGTGCCCCGCCTCGCAGACCGCGTCCGAGGGCAGGACCCTGTGGCAGACGCAGCATTCGCGCTCCTGCGTGCGGCCCGAATAGACAAGGGGCCGGCCGCAGACGACGCAGCCGGTCTCATGCCAGCCGCGCAGGGGGCGCGGTATCGCCCGCGCCTTCATGCCTTCGCCGCGTTCACGAGGATGTCCACGCACTGGTCTATTCCGAGCCTGCCGGAGTCGAGGCAGATATCGTAGTTCTCGGCGAGGCCCCACTGGTGGCCGGTGTAGTGGCGGTAATAGGCGCGGCGCTTGTCGTCCTTCTCTTTGAGGCGCTTCTCGGGCTTTTCGGGCCGCTCGCCGTAAAGGCGGACGATGCGGTCGGCCCGGAAGGCCGTGTCGGCGTGGAAGAAGGTGTGCAGGCAGTCCGGCCTGTCGCGCAGGACATAGTCCGCGCAGCGGCCCACGATGACGCAGCGCTCCTTCTCCGCGAGATCCTTGATGATGTTGTGCTGGATGATGTAGAGCTGGTCCGAGATGGGCAGGCTGCCGCTGCGCGCGCCCTCCGCGTTCATGACCCAGTTGAAGAGGAAGCTGCTGGTGGAGCAGGCGTATTCGCCGCTCTCCAGTATGTAGCTCTCTGCAAGCCCGCTCTCCGCGGCTATTTTCTTAACGAGCTCCTTGTCGTAGTAGGCCCAGCCGAGCCGCTCGGCCGTCTCCCTGGCTATCGTCCTGCCGCCGCTGCCGAACTGCCGGCTCACGGTTATGACCCTTATGCCCATTTTCGCACCTCCATTCTCATTGCCCCTCAGGGGTGTTGGGGCTTTCCCCATTTACATTATAGCACAGCGCCTGCGGCTGCACAAATTTTTTTCACGACAGGAAAGGGGACCGCCCGCGGGCAGCCCCCTTTTTTTCATCCCACCGTACCGTAGCGGAGCTTGTAATAGGCCCAGCAGCGCATTTTTGACAGCAGCTGCGCCTGCTCGCCGGAGAGCTCCGTCGTGAGCGCCCCGTCCGCAGTCTCAAAGACGCCGCCGTGTATGATGGGCAGCTCGCGGCGCATTTCATTGAGGTATCCGAACCAGGGCGAGACCTCGCCCCTGCCGCAGAGCTCCAGCACCGCCGCGCCTAGGTAGCAGGCGCTTATCCGCCCGTCCCCGGGCAGCTCCAGGGCCTCGATGGCGGCCTCGAAGTCCAGCTCCTGCGCCGCGGCCTCGTTGCACCAGAGCAGGAAGGGCGCGGTGTAGGCCGCGTAGGGGTCCTCCCCGCCGTAGATTTCAGCCGCGGGCAGGCCGAGCTCTATATAGCCCTGCCGGTTGTCGCCCAGGTAGGGCAGGTGGTCCCCGAAAAAGAGCAGCAGCACCGGCTCCTCCTGCGCGGAGTAGAACTCCGTCAGCTCCGCGAGCATGGCGTTCGCGTCCCTTATGCCCTCGGCGTAGACGTTCACCGCGGTCTGGATCTCCGGCGAGAGCTCGGCGGTAGTCTCCACCTCGGGGCAGGCGTAGTCGCCGTATTTTTCCTCGGTGTAGGACATGTGGTTCTGGATGGTGACGGCGTAGGTGAAGTCCAGGCCGCCGTCCGCGCTCTTCTGCTCGTAGCGGTTCTCCAGCTCGCGCAGGACGCTTTCGTCCGTCACCCAGCTGCCCTTGTACTCAAGCTCCGAGAAGTCCTCGGCAAAAAGGCTCTCGTCTGCGCCAAGCCAGGAGTAGACGTTCTCGCGGTTGTAGAACCAGCTCTGCCCCGGGTGCATGAAGCAGCTGCTGTAGCCGCCCGCGGCAAAGACGCGGAAGATGCTGTCGAGCCCGCGGTTCACGGTGCGGAAAGCCGTCAGCGAGGGGGCCGCGGGGTTCAAGAGATTCGTCTGCATGCCGGTCGCAACGTCGAACTCCGTGTCCGCCGTTCCGCCCGCGAAGTAGGGAACGACGAGGTGGCCCGCGTAGGCGTTCTCCCCCGCGGCGAGGCTGTTGTAGACCTCCATCGGGTGCTCGCCCTCGGGGAAGACGAAGACGTCCTCGTTCAGCACGTCGGAGAAGGCCTCGTTCATGACGAAGACCACGTTCACCCGCGCGGGCTCTTCCGCCTCGGCGTAGCCCGTCTCCCAGGCCGCGGCCTCGTCACGGTCAAAGCCCTCGGGCTTTTCTATCTTATATGTAGAGAAATGGTAGCAGAAATAGTAAACGAAGCCGAGCTCGTTGTTCACTGAGGCCAGGTCGTAGGGCTCCGTCGTCTCGAAGGAGTTGTAGAGGTCATCGGAGCTGTAGACGAAGGCCACCGCGCCCACGAGCAGGGCGGCGCAGAGCAGGACGCCCGTGACGCGCAGGAGCACGCCGCGTCTTTTCGGCGCCCCCTCGGCCTTTTTGAGCGGCAGCAGCAGGCCGAGGACTACAAAGGCCGCCGCCATGACGACGAGGCAGCAGACCTGGAACCAGGGCAGGCTCATGTCGTAGCTGCCTGCGGCGTCCGCGGCCTCCTTGATGAGGGAGATATCGCGCGGGACGAAGGGCTCTCCGCGGACGGTGAGCTTCACACGGTTTATGAGGGACATGACGCCCACAATGAGCCCGGAGGCGGCCGCGCCCCAGAAGGCGTTGCGGAAGGCAAAGGCGAAAGCCCCCGTCAGCAGGGCGACGGGCAGCCAGTTCAGCAGCAGTATGAGCGGCTGGTGCAGCATCTTGCCCAGCATCGCGAGCACGGAGACGGGGTGCGCCCAGAGCGCAAAAAGCGTCACCGCCACGGAGCAGGCAAGGCCGAGCAGGACGGTTGGAACAAGGCCAAGCGGCCGGGAATATCGTTTCAAGACGGCTCAGTCATCCTTTCTGTGTCCTCAAGGTAATAGCGGGGCCGCCCGAGGGAGGCGCGGCCGTATTCTATGGCGCGCGCCGGGCAGGCGTTTATGCAGGCCATACAGTGCATGCAGTGTCCGAGCCAGCGCGGCCGCCCGTCCTGGATGGCGATGTCGCTCACGGGGCAGAGCCTTGCGCACTTGCCGCAGCCTATGCAGGCCCCCGTGGCGCGGAAGGCGCGGTCCTTTATGAACAGCGCCCGAAAAACGCGGTTCACCGGCCCGCTCTTGAAGCGGTCGAGCGCCCCGGCGTCGGGGTCGCGGAGGGGCCGCCCGGCGGCGATCTCCCGCGCGGCGGCCTCTATGCCCGGCCTCGCGCGCGCAACTATCTCCTGAGCCTCGGCCTCGTCCGGGGTGGGGAAGAGGGCCAGGTAGTTCTCGGGCATGACCGCGGCGGCCAGGCCCATGTATTCCATGCCCAGGTCCGTGCAGAGGCGGCGGCAGTATTTGGCGGCGTCGCCGGGCTCAGAGCCGCAGGTGAGGAAGAAATACATCCTCCGGCTGCCCTCCCAGGCGGCGCGGCGCAGCAGGGCCTCCACCGCGGCAGGCAGACGCCAGCCGTGCGTGGGCGAGACTACGACGTAAGGCCGCTCCGAGGAAAAGCGCGCCGGCCCCCCGCCCCTGAGCAGGGCGTTCAGGGAGACAACCTCGTCCCCCGCGGCGGCAGAAATGAGCCTTGCGGCGTACAGGCTGTTGCCCGTGCCGGAAAAGCAGAGTATCATGTGCTCGCCTCCTTTGCTTTCCTGATAATAACACGGCCCGGCAAAATGTACAAGTTTTTTTGCGTCGAGAGGTTTTTTACTTACATTCGTTTGAAAAATGTGCTAAAATATATGTATCAGGCGGCTAACAGGCCGGGAAAGTGACGGGTGAGTCCAAAATGTACCAGGTGGGTGAACTCATAGTATACGGCGGCACAATACGCATACCCGTGGACTCGAAGGTATTCATGCGCCCTGTCATCAGCCGGCAGGAGGCGGAGGCGCTCATAGACGCCATCCCTGGCATGCACGCCGAAGCCTGTCACGAGCGGAACTTCACCCAGCTGGCCGCGCGCTTCATGAAGCGCGCCGAGACCCTGCTCTACGGCGAGCTCTCCGTAGCCCTGGGCATCCCCTTCGAGGAGGTCCAGCCCTACATCTCCAGCCGCATAGCCTCGCAGTGAACGGCTTTGGCAGGGGCAGGAACCTCCTTGCGCTCTCCTGAGCGCGTACACTTCGCGCTGCCTTTCCTCCTCGAAACGCCCAGCCTCCAGTAGGGGCAGAGGGACTGCCCACGCAAGGGCTGCGTTTACGCACCCCGCCCAAAAGTCGGCTGATGTGTTGCGCCATATACTGCAAATCCACCCCGTTTCTTTGGCCTTGCCCAAAGAAACGGGGTGGAACCCAAAGAAGCCCTTGGGGCGGCTGTGCCCCAGTGAGGTTTATAATCCTACCGGCCTCTCACACTTGGCGTCAGCAGCCACTCGGCCGCTAAGGCGCCAGTTTTGCTGACTTATTTCGTCGCTCACCGCGTCTCCAGCACCAGCTTGCCGTCCTTCGCGTCGGCGATGAGGCGGTCGCCGGGGCCGGTGCGGCCGGAGAGCAGCGCTTCGGCGGCGGGGTCCTCCAGCTGCGTGCAGATGCAGCGGCGCAGGGGGCGCGCGCCGTAGGTGGGGTCGAAGCCGCGCTCCGCCAGCAGATCCAGCGCCGCGTCCGTCACCTCCAGCTGCACGCCCAGCGCGCGCATGCGCTCCCGCACCGCGTCCGTCAGGCCGCGCGCGATGCGCCGCACGTCCGCGGGCGTCAGGCGGCGGAAGACTATGGCGTCGTCCACACGGTTCAGAAACTCCGGCCGGAAGGTCTGGCGCAGCTCAGCCATGACCGCCTCGCGCACGGCCCCGTCGCCGTCCCGCGCCGCGCCGGAAAAGCCCAGCGCCGGGCGGTTCTCCGTTATCGCCTTAGCACCCACGTTCGAGGTCATGACCACGATGGTGCTGCGGAAGTCCGCGCGCCGGCCCTCCGAGTCCGTCAGGCGCCCGTCCTCCATTATCTGCAGCAGCAGGTTGTACACGTCCTCGTGCGCCTTCTCGATCTCGTCGAAGAGCACCACCGACCAGGGCCTGCGGCGTACGCGCTCGGTGAGCTGGCCGCCCTCGCCGTAGCCCACATAGCCGGGCGGGGAGCCGATGAGCTTTGAGACGGCGTGCTTTTCCATGTACTCGGACATGTCCAGCCGGATTAGCGCCTCCTCGTCGCCGTAGACGGCTTCGGCCAGGGCGCGGCAGAGCTCCGTCTTGCCCACGCCCGTGGGGCCGAGGAACAGGAAGCTGCCCAGCGGCCTGCGCGGGTCGGCCAGGCCCACGCGCCCGCGCCTGATGGCCCGCGCCACGGCGGAGACGGCCTCGTCCTGGCCGACGACGCGCCTGTGCAGCGCCTCCTCCAGCCTCAGCAGCCGCTCGCTCTCCGGCTCCGTTATGGCCGAGGCCGGCACTCCCGTCCAGGCCGAGACGACCTCCGCCACGTCCGAGGCCTCCACCTGCGTGCGCGACGGGCTGCCCTCCACCCGCACGCGCGAGGCCGCCTCGTCCAGCAGGTCGATGGCCTTGTCGGGCAGGTACCTGTCGCAGATGTAGCGCGTGGAGAGCCGAATGGCGGCGGAGACGGCCTCGTCCGTGATGCGCAGCCCGTGGTGCGCCTCCAGCGAGCCGCGCAGGGCGAGGAGCATGCGCTCGCAGCACTCGCCGTCCGGTTCCGGGACGTTCACCGGCTGGAAACGGCGCTCAAGCGCGGCGTCCTTTTCGATGTGCTTGCGGTACTCCTCCGGCGTCGTCGCGCCGATGACCTGTATCTCGCCCCGGCCCAGGGCGGGCTTGAGGATGTTCGCGGCGTCGATGGCGCCCTCGGCGGAGCCGGCGCCGACGATGGTGTGCAGCTCGTCGATGAAGAGGATGATCTTCCCCTCGGACTTCTTGACCTCGTTCAGAACGGCCTTCAGGCGTTCTTCAAATTCGCCGCGGTACTTCGCGCCCGCGATGAGCGCGCCCATGTCGAGGGAGAAGATGGTCTTGTCGCGCAGGCCCTCCGGCACGTCGCCGCGCACTATGCGCTGCGCCAGACCCTCCGCGATGGCGGTCTTGCCGACGCCCGGCTCGCCTATCAGCACGGGGTTGTTCTTAGTCTTGCGCGAGAGGATGCGGATGACGTTGCGTATCTCAGCGTCGCGGCCGATGACGGGGTCGAGCTTCTGCTCGCGGGCGCGCTGGACGAGGTCCGTGCCGTATTTCGTCAGGGCGTCGTAGCTGCCCTCGGGGTTGTCGCTCGTGACGGGGCCGGTCTTGACCTTGGCGAGGGCCGTGTTGAAGCCCTCGCGCGTGACGCCGTGGTCGGAGAGTATCTTCCGCACGGCCGGGCCGCCCTCGGAGAACATGCCGAGCATCAGATGCTCGACGGAGATATACTCGTCCCCCAGCTTCTCCGCCGCCTTCTCGGCAAAGCGCAGGAGCTTCGAGGTCTCGGGCGAGGCGTAAGTTTCGCCGCTCCCGCCGGAGACGCGGGGCAGCTTTGCTATCTCGGCGTCCAGCTCGCCCAGCATGGCGTCGCAGTCCGCGCCCATCTTCGTGAGCAGGGAGCCGATGAGGCCCCCGTCCTGGTCGATGAGGGCGTAGAGCAGGTGGGCCGGGGTCAGGTACTGGTTCCCGTTCTCCTGGGCCATGGCCTGAGCGGTGTTTATGGTCTCTATGGTTTTCTGAGTGAATTTTTCGGCGTTCATAAACGTTCACCTTCCTTTAGGTGAGAGTGTGTTCTCAGATGAGTATTTTGCGCCGGCCGAGGTCGGCGTAGTACTCGGCCTCGACCGTGCGCGAGTCGGCACGGCCGCTGAGATAGGCCTTCATGAGCCGGTCGAAGAGCTTGATGTACTCGGAGAGCGCTTCGGCCACGTCCTCCGCCGTGCAGTCCCGCCCGCGCGGGACGGCGATGCTGCGGACGAATTTGCCGTCGTAGAGCGCATAATCCAGGTTCTCCGCCAGCAGCGGGGCCAGGAGCTTGTCTTCGACGTATTTCCAGAGCCGGAAGAAGCCCGTCATCGCCTCGATGAGCGCCGCCGACTGCGTGCGGAAGACTACGCTCAGCTCGCCCAGCGAGCCCTCGCCGGAGCGGAAGAGCTGCACCTCGTACTTCACCGTGGGCCGGTATTTGTACTCCAGGCTGGACTTGAGCGACATCGTCAGCGCGTTCGGCGCGAAGAAGGGCACCAGCTCCCGCGAGGGCGCCAGCATCTGCTCCACGGCCTGGAATATATCGTTTATCCTCCGCTCCGGAGTCGTGACGGAGACGTAATCCGCCAGGATCTGATTTATGAGATTCGAGCGGTTCGTCCCCAGCCTGTGCGCCAGGGCGTCCACCTCGCGCACGACCTCCTCCGAAAGCATGAGGCTGTAAAGTGTCTTTTTCATGCATGCACCGCCTTTCCTTCCTTTACGCCGATATCATACACCCACACATGAAACTTGTCAAGAGTATTATATAAATAATATAGCAAATTATTTATTGGTCGACGCAAGTAATGCGCTGAGGGCAAAAAAAAACGCCCCCTCCGGGGCGCACGAATGGGCATAAAAAAAGCATCTGACCCCTGTTTTCCTTTGAGCCTCCCCCTCAAAACCTCTGACACTTTCAGACCGGTTTTTTGAATTTCAGGGGATTTCCTGCTCTCAGGATCCGCACAGGGGTCAGATGCCGTGGTTCTTGGTATCTAACATCAATTTAACCTCTCTTTCTGCAGATTTCGGAAAAATCCGAGCCTGTGATGTGCCGTAAGCCGCTTTTTCATTTCCTTCCGGTATGCCTCATTTGCCTGCATCAATTTCCGCGTTTTTATATTGTGTGCTGTGTAATGTTGCTTGAATTGATTTTCCGGCTGCTTTTAGCAAAGCTGCGTTGGCATTCTCGGCTTAGCAAAGTGTGGATATAACGATATATATCAAATGTGCGGCCCGGCTCACCGACGGGGTCGGCATTCCGATGGGGTAAGGCGTTGGCCTTTGGCCTTAGCTCTCATCCTTTGGCTATAATATACTACTACTGCGCCGAATTGTCAACTAAAAATATACTTGTTTCACAGTTTTGTCAATTTAACGAAATATAGTCACGGCGTGTTTTTGGGTTTGCAAAGCCGCGCGGGCCATGATATAATGTGAAACTGGGAGCGAAAAAAGGACCCGCCGGGAGGCGGGCCCTTTTTCATTTGCAGAAGCAATTTATATAGTTGTCTATGCAGTGCTCGATGATCTCCACCGCGGCGTCGCGGCCCTGGACCTCGTCCACGACGGTCTCCTTGACCTCCAGGGTCTTGTAGACGGAGAAGAAGTGGCGCATCTCCTCGAAGGTGTGGCTGGGCAGCTGGGCGATGTCGTCGTACATGTTGTAGTTGGGGTCGTCCTTGCAGACGGCGATTATCTTCTCGTCCATCTTGCCGCTGTCCTTCATCGCGATGACGCCTATCGGCCGGCAGCGCACGAGGGTCATGGGCTCTATGGGCTCGGAGCAGATGACCAGCACGTCCAGCGGGTCCCCGTCGTCGCCGTAGGTGCGGGGGATAAAGCCGTAGTTGGCGGGGTAATGCGTCGCCGTGTAGAGGATGCGGTCCAGGATGATGAGGCCGGTCTCCTTGTCGAGCTCGTATTTCTTCTTGCTGCCCTTCGTTATCTCGATGACGGCGATGAATTCCTCGGGGCGTATGCGCTTGGGGTCGATGTCGTGCCAGATGTTGGACATAATTTCACTCCTACATATTTCCTATGAGCTGTACTATGACGCCGCCGACGGCGTCGGCAAACTGTTCTATCGAGCGTATCCTGACGAGGTCCCGCCCGTAGATGCGGCGGGCGGCGGGCAGGTCCGCGTCCTCGCCGGTGAAGATGCACATGACCGAGATGCCCTCGCGCCGGAGCTTTTCCACCTCCTCGGCGGAGTCTATGACGCCGGCCTGCCCGCGGTAGAGCTCCTGCCGGCCCGTGTCCCTGTCCGTTATCTTCCTGTCGTCATTGGGGCTGGCGTCGGAGAGTATCATGAGCAGCCGCCGCTCACAGTGGCTGGAGCGCATGAGCCAGCCCGCGGCGCGGAAGGCCAGGCCGTCCCGGTTCCAGCCCGCGGCGCAGTAGTCGAAGATGTTCTCGTTTTTCCCCGGCTCCTCATAGTCGCGGTAGAGCCGGAGCACCGTGCAGCCGCTGAGCGTGCAGAAGGAATAGACCCGCGTGGGGATGCCGCAGCGGGTGAGGCTCTCGGCTATCATGTAGGCCTGGGTGGAGACGCTCTCCTGCCTTTCTATCTGCGAGGCCGAGGCGTCCAGCAGGATGTCCACGGAAAGCTCCGTGTCGTTCCCGCGCTCGGGCCTGGTGAAAACGCTCTCGTCGCCCAGGACGACGCCGCGCCAGACCTTCTCCGGGGCCAGCGCGCCCGCGCGGGACTTTATCCGCGCGTCGTCCAGGTGGACGAGCATGCAGTTGCGTATCTTCTCCGCAAGGCGGGAGATGGTGAGACGGTTGCGGACGATGTCGTCCGTGAAGTATTTGCGGTTTTGCCCCGACTGGCGCTTTGCGGAGCTGCGCTGGACTATCGCCTCGCGGTTGTTGCGCTCCAGGGGCGCCAGCTCGCCGCGCGTGAAGTGGAGGATGCTGTCCCAGTGCGCGCCGGAGCACAGCCGCTCTTCTATGCGCTTCAGCTCCCCCGGGGCGTACATAGACAGGCCGAAGCAGTCCGAGACATACTCGCGCATCTCGCCCTCGCTGCGCTCGCCAGCCAGGCGGTCCTTTATGCGCCGGGCATTTTTGGCGGCGGCACTGCCCTCCTCGCCGTTGCGCACGGCGGCGCCTATGCCGCCCCTGCGGCGGCGCAGGAAGTTTATGAGCGTCGGCAGGCCTCCGCCGCGCCCGGCGGAGGTCGTGGCCACGAACATGTAGTATTCCCGCAGCACGGCGCGGATGCGCTGCACGACCTCGTCCGTCGTGAGGCCGCCGGGCAGCTCCAGGGCCGCGAGGATCTTCCTGTCCCGCTCCGGCATCTCGGGTTCGAGGCCCAGGGCGCGCTCGTAGTGGAAGAGCTTTATGCGGTAGGCCTCGTCCAGCTCACGCGCGCCGCCCTTGCGCTTCGCCTCGGCCTCCACCCTCATGGCGTAGGCCAGGCGCAGTTCACGCAGGGCGGGCCGCTCCGCGGCCGCGCGCTCGAAGGCGCAGTTTTCAAGCGCTATCCAGGCGAGCTCCTCGAACTCGTCCCCCTTCGGCGTGCGCTCGAAGCTGTCGAGGACTTCCTTTATCTTCGGGAACTCGTAGAAGCTGTAGACCGCGCCTATGATGCTGTTCATATAGACGTCCGCAAAGCCCTCCGTGTCATAGGCGCGGACGACCGGGGCGAGGGAATAATCCCTCGCCGCGTTCCAGATGAGGTTTGTGGCCCGGCGCTCCTGGCGCTCGGCCTCACGCTGGCTGAGCTGCATCACTCGTCAAAGAGCTTGTCCCGCCCGAGGTTCGAGGGGATGCGGGCGGTGATGACGTCCTCGACCAGCCTGCGCTCAAAGGGGTCGAAGGCCTTGTTCACTACGCCGAGCTTCAGCGCCTCGCCCGCCGTGAGGCCGCGGTGCATGAGCCGCACGGAGCTCATGAGCCCGCGCAGGTCCAGCGCCTTGGTCGAGATCTCCGCGCTGTCGCACTTCTTGCGGATGTCCTCGAAGAGGCCGGAAAGCTGGTCGGCCCACTCGTCCCGCAGGCTGGGGTACTCGCGCTTTAAGAGCTTCTTAAGGTTCTCCGCGCTGATGGGCGGCATGTCGATGACCGCAAAGCGGGAGACAAGGGCCTCGTTCAGCTCCCTTGTGCCGGCGTAGCCGTAGTTCATCGTGGCGATGAAGCGCGTGGCCTCGTCCATGACTATCCTGTCATAGCCAGGCACGTCTATGATGCGGCGGAAGTCCAGACTCGCGTGCAGGACGGCGAGGGACTCGTTCTTCGCCATGTTTATCTCGTCCAGGATGCCGAAGCCGCCGAGCCGGGCGCATTTCGTGATGGGGCCCTGGCGGAAGCTCACCTCGCCGCCCGTGAAGGTGTCCGTGCCGATGAGGGAGGCGGCGTCCGTGTTGATATAGAAGGAGACGTCCCAGCTCGGACGGCCGAAGGCGCAGGCCAGGCACTCGGCCAGGACGTTCTTGCCCGTGGCCTTGGGACCCACCAGCAGCAGGTTCTCCCCGCACAGCAGCGCCGTCGCCGCGGCCTCCCAGACCTCTTTTCCGTAATACTCGTACCTGGGTTTTTGTATGAGCCTGTGCTCCGCCTCGGGACTGACGCCGTGCGCCGCCCGGAAGGCCTCTATACCGGAGACTATCTCCTCGTTCACGCCCTCGCGCCTGAGAAAGCTCAGCAACTCCGATTACCCCTTTCAATATCCTTGTTACAAGGATTCTACCACGTTTTTTCCGCTTGTCAAAGAAGTTTTTCCCTGCTAACCCGCGCCTGCGCCGGGGAGCGAATTGAGGTTTGACTATGGGCCTGCGGTGTGTTAAACTGTAAACGAAAATACGTTCGGAAACGGACAACATCGGGCTGATAAGCTCAAAAATTTTGTACAAAACATCGAAAGGGGCAGAGTTATGCTCAGGACTATCGAGATAAAGCAGAGCGTCTTCGCGGACAACAACCGGGAGGCCGATTCCCTCCGTGCAGAGCTGAAAGGGAAGGGCCTCTTCCTCCTGAACCTCATGTCCTCCCCCGGCAGCGGGAAGACGACGACTCTGGTGCGCACGATAGAAGCTCTGCGCGACGAGCTGCGCATAGGCATCATGGAGGCGGACATCGACTCGGACGTGGACGCGCACACCGTCCAGAACGCGGGCGCGAAGGCCGTGCAGCTCCACACCGGCGGCATGTGCCACCTGACGGCGGACATGACCCGTCAGGGCCTTGAGGCCCTCGGCACCGAGGACGTCGATATCGCCATCCTGGAGAACGTCGGCAACCTCGTCTGCCCCGCGGAGTTCGACACCGGCGCCTCCAAGAGCGCCATGATACTCTCCGTCCCCGAGGGCGACGACAAGCCCCTCAAGTACCCCCTGATGTTCACGGTCTGCGACTGCCTCATCGTCAACAAGATAGACGTCCTGCCCTACTTCGACTTCGACTTCGACGCCATGTGCGAGCGGGCGAAGAAGCTCAATCCCAACATCGAGATAATCCCCATCTCCGCCAAGACCGGCGAGGGCGTGGAGAAGTGGGCCGACTGGCTGCGCGCCCAGGTGAAGGCCTGGAAGGGCGAATAAGCCCAGCGCATGGAGCTTGAAGAGCTGCTCCTCCGCCGCCTGGCGGGCCATCGCCTCCTCAAAGCGGCGGAGAGGCTGAGCACCGCGCGCGCCCTGTGCGGGGTGCAGGCGCAGTTCATGTCGAACGCCATGCACGCGCTGCGCATCCGCTGCACGGACTGGGCCGCGGGCGGCGCGGGCCTTGTGAAGAACTGGAGCCTGCGCGGCACGGTCCATGTCTTTCCCGAGAGCGACCTGCCCCTCTACATCCGCGCCGGGGACTATCGCAAAAACGAGTGGGACGCCCCGAACTGGTGGAACTCCCGTCCCGACTGGGCGCTTTCTCCGGAGCGGCAGCGGTATTTTTCGCAGGCTGTCCTGGAGGCGCTGGAAAATGGCCCGCGCACGCGCGAGGAGCTCCGCGAGCTCTGCCGGGCGGAGGGCATGACGCCGGAGGAGGAGCACAGCATGTTCCATCCCTGGGGCGGCGGCTTGCGCCAGCTCTGTGAGCGCGGCTTCATGCACTACGCGGCGGAGGAGAAAAAGGAATTTCGCCCCTCGCCCGTATTCGAGCCCATGCCGGAGGACGAGGCGAGGCTGGAGCTCGCGAGGCGGTATTTTAGAAACTACGGCCCGGCTACGGTGAAGGACGCGGCGTATTTTTTCGGCACGACGCAGGCCGAAGTGAAGAAGCTCCTGCCGAGGCTGCCCGTGGAAACTGCCGTGTGCGAGGGCAGGACGTATTTCAGCCTCGGAGAGGCGGAGCCTGAGGGAGTGGTGCCGCGCTGCATATTTCTCGCGGGCTTCGACCCGCTCATGCTGGGCTACGAGAAGCGGGATAGCATCTTCCTGCCGCCGGAGCACCTGCGCGCCATATTCAGCCTGGCTGGGATAGTCATGCCGGCTGTGCTTCTGCGCGGCCGCGTCGCCGGAAGGTGGAAGCGCAGGGGCCGCAGGCTTTCCATAGAGCTTTTCTCCCCGGCGGACAGGCAGGACATGGAGCTGCTCCGCGAGAGCGCAGCGGCGCTGTGGAGCGAGGTCACGGCCATAGAATTTGCGTAAGAGTTGTTGTTACACATAGCGAAAAATGAAAAAGAGGGGGAATTCCACAAGATGAGACCTATTATCCTGAAGCTTGCGACGAAAATAAGCCTCGAATGCGGCACCTACACCGGCGTCACGCCGAACGACCCCGAATACAAGATCCTCGACCCCGTGCTGACGGACGAGATGGCCGAGATCGCCATGGGCCTGCGCGTCCGCCACTACGTGACGCCCGAGGAGGTCGCCAAGAAGGTCAAAAAGCCGCTCGACAGGGTCACGGAGGTGCTCTACGAGCTGGCCCAGCTCGGCGTCTGCCGCTTCGCCAAAAAGGACGGCGTGGACAAGTTTAACATGCCCATCTGGGTGCCGGGCATCATGGAGATGATGGTCGGCAACAAGGAGATGTGCGAGAAGTACCCCGTCATAGCCGAGTGCTTCGAGGAGTACACGCGCAAGCGCATTGCCCCGCTGGCCCCCTTCGTCCCCGTCGGCCAGGGCATGATGCGCGTCATCCCCGTCGAGATGGCCATACACAACGACGCGCGCCGCGGCACCTACGAGGAGATCCACCGCATCGTGGACAACGCCTACGCCATCGCCGTCACGGACTGCTCCTGCCGCCGGACGCGCCGACTCATGGGCGAGGGCTGCGGCCACCTGGAGACGGACGTCTGCCTCTTCTTCAACGAGTCCGCCGAGTACCACATCCGCACCGGCCACGGCCGCGAGATAGACCGTGAGGAGTGCTACGAGATACTCAAGCGCTGCGAGGAGAACGGCCTCGTGCACGAAATTTCGAACCTCGACCCGCCCGACGGAGCGGCGGCCATCTGCAACTGCTGCGGCTGCTCCTGCTTCTCCCTTCGCATAGCCCAGTACTTCAAGACCCCGGACGTCATCCGCTCCAACTACGTCGCCGAGGTGGACACGCAAAAGTGCGTCGCCTGCGGCCTGTGCGTTGAAAACTGCAACCTCGGCGCGCTGAAGCTCGGCCAGAAGCTCTGCGCCTCACCCTCGCACCCGCCGAAGTACGAGACCCCGCACGAGAAGCTGCTCTGGTTCGGCGAGAAGAACTACAACGCCGACTACCGCACGAACCGCGGCTACACCGCCTCCGACGGCACCGCCCCCTGCAAGACCAAGTGTCCCGCCCACATCCCCGTCCAGGGCTACATAAAGCTCGCCTCCCAGGGCCGCTTCGACGAGGCGCTGGAGCTCATCCGCCGCGAGAACCCCTTCCCGGCCGTCTGCGGCCGCGTCTGCCCCCGCTTCTGTGAGGAGGCCTGCACCCGCGGCGACGTGGACGCCCCCGTCGCCATCGACGAGGTCAAGAAGTTCCTCGCCCAGCGCGAGCTCGATCCCGCCACCCGCGTGAAGCCCAAGATGCTCAACACCACCGGCAAGCCCTACAAGAACCAGATCGCCGTCATCGGCGCCGGCCCCGCGGGCCTTTCCTGCGCCTATTACCTCGCCCTCCAGGGCTACCCCGTCACCGTCTTCGAGAAGCAGAAGACCCTCGGCGGCATGCTCACCATGGGCATACCTTCCTTCCGCCTGGAGAAGGACGTCGTCGAGGCCGAGATCGAGATCCTCAAGGATCTGGGCGTCGAGTTCCGCACCGGCGTCGAGGTCGGCAAGGACGTGACGCTCGACGGGCTGCGAAAGGACGGCTACGAGGCCTTCTACATCGCCATCGGCGCCTGGAAGAGCACGCCCATCGGCGTGCCCGGCGAGAAGCTCAAGGGCGTGATGGCGGGCATAGACTTCCTGCGCCGCACGAACTCCTCCCGCAAGCCGGCGATAGGCGAGAACGTCGCCGTCATCGGCGGCGGCAACGTGGCCATAGACGTGGCCCGCTCCGCCGTCCGCCTGGGCGCGAAGAGCGTCATCGTGGTCTACCGCCGCACCGAGGCCGAGATGCCTGCGGACGCCGAGGAGGTCGCGGAGGCGAAGGCCGAGGGCGTGAAGTTCAAGTTCCTCGCCGCCCCCGCGCAGATAGAGGGCAAGGACGGCAAGGCCGCCGCCCTGAAGCTCCAGCTCATGGAGCTGGGCGAGCCGGACGCCTCCGGCCGCAGGAAGCCCGTCCCCGTTGAGGGCGAGTTCGAGACGCTGAAGGCCGAGACCGTCATCGCCGCCATCGGCCAGAGCGTCGAGTGGGGCGGCCTGCTGGAGGGCTCCAAGGTCGAGACCGGCCGCGGCGGCACCGCCATCGCGGACAGCACCACCTTCCAGACCGCTCAGCCCGACGTCTTCGTCGGCGGCGACGTCATGACCGGGCCGAAGTTCGTCATCGACGCCATCGCGGCCGGCAAGGAGGGCGCCATCTCCATCCACCGTTTCGTCCAGCCGGGCCAGAGCCTGACCCTGGGCCGCCGCAAGAAGGACTACGCCGAGTTCGACAAGGCCGGGGCGAGGATCTACAGCTACGACAACGCCCCCAGGCAGAAGGTCAAGAACCCCTCCGCCAAGGAGCAGAAGGAGACCTTCCGCGACCTGCGCGGCACCTTCACGGAAAAGCAGGTGCTCAAGGAGACGGAGCGCTGCCTCGGCTGCGGCGCGACGGTCGTGGACCAGGCCGCCTGCGTCGGCTGCGGCGTCTGCACCACCATGTGCAAGTTCGACGCCATCAAGCTCCGCCGCGTAACCGACGCCGCGGGCGAGAAATACGAGAAGCTCCTCATCGAGAGCGGCAAGAACGTCGCCAAGCGCGTGAAGAACATCGCCGTGCGCAAGATAAGCCGCCCCGCCGGGAAGTGATATGCACGAGATGACGCTGGCGATACAGGCGATAAAAAGCGTCGTCGAGTTCGCTGAAGAAAACGGGATAGAGGAGATAGACACCGTCGTGCTCGAAATCGGCGAGCTCTCGCTCGTTGTGCCGGAGTACATGGAGGAGGCCTGGTACGCCGCCGTGCCGCGCACCATGCTGGCAAACTCCAAGCTCCGTATAGACGCGGTGCCGGGCAATGGCATCTGCCTCGACTGCGGCGAGGTCTACAACATCGTGCAGGAGAAGGGCCGCTGCCCCAAGTGCGGCTCCGACAGGAAGGACGTCCTCTGCGGCGAGGAGTTCAACATAAAAGAGCTCCTCGTCCCCGAGGAGGTATAGCTGGAAAAGTTCCCCCGCCTGAGCCCAGGCGGGGGAACTCTGCGTCTGTCGAAAAAGCCTCGCAGAGTTTCGCGGCCGCAGCCGCGAAATAGAATTTAATCATTTTCGGCGGCGGCGTGTACGTCGCCGAAAATACCGCTCGCGGAGCGGAGTGTCGAATTGTCCGCCTTTGGCGGACAACCGAGGCGCGCAGCGCAGCGCGATCCCTTTTGTCGAAGAAGGCAAGGCCTTCTTCGACAAGCTGAAGTTCCCCCGCCTGAGCCCAGGCGGGGGAACTTTGCGCGCCGGCGGATCTCTGCTTGACAACCGGCAAGAGCCGGGCTATAATGAACACCGTTCATGTTGAGGTGATTGAATGAACACCGTCGTGACTTCGAGGGAGGACATTTTGAAGGCCAGCCGCGAGCTCATACAGCGGCAGGGCTGGCAGGGGCTCAGCATCCGCGCCGTAGCCGCCGCCTGCGGCGTGTCCGTGGGCTCGATTTACAACTACTTCGATTCCAAAGCGGACCTGGTGGGGGCCGCGGTCGAGAGCGTCTGGCGCGAGATATTTCACCTGCCGGAGGACGGGACCGTGTTCCGGGACACGCAGGCCTGCGTCGCCTGGATGTATGAGCGGATGGAGCAGGGCTGCAGGCAGTACCCCGGCTTTTTCAACCTCCACTCCCTGGGCTTCATGCGGGAGGACAAGCCGGACGGGAAGCGGCGGATGCAGCAGACCTGGCGGCACATTCTCGACGGGCTCTGCTCCGTCCTGAAGCGGGACGCCGGGGTGCGGCCCGACGCCTTCACGGAAGAGTTTACGGCAGAGAAGTTTGCCGGGGACCTGTTTTCCCTGATGCTGTCCGCCATGCTGCGCCAGGACTATGAGCCGGACGCCGTGCTGGAGATCGTCCGCCGAACACTGTATTAGAATTCCCACAGACCGTGGGAATTCTTTATCCTGCAAATTGAACAGCGTTCATAGGGGGGAAACCATGAAAGTTAAGCGGAACACCCTGTTGCTTCTGGCATGCCTGGTGTGGGGCGCGGCGGGCTTCAACATTCTCCGCATCGGCCTCGCGGCCTATCCCGCCTACCGCAGCGCGCTGAATTTCCTGCTGTCCATACTGGTATTCAGCGTGTTCCTAATCTTCATCTTCGGAAGACTGGTGAAAAAGCACAGCGCGAGGATCGGCGCCTATCTGGAAGAGCGGCATTTCTTTTGGAAGTTCTTTGACGGGAAGTCCTTTGCCATCATGGCGGTGATGATGACCGGAGGCATCGGCCTGCGGTCGAGCGGTCTCGCGCCGGAGAGGTTCATCGCGGTGTTCTACACCGGCCTGGGCGCCTCGCTGCTGCTGGCCGGGCTGCTGTTCGGCCGCAACTTCGGCAGAGCGCTCCATGCCGCCGCCGGGCTTCAAAATAAAACTGAGCACGAAGGAGAATGAACCATGCAAGCGATCGCGGAGACCCTGTTTGACGCAGTATACCTGATTTCCGTAGTTACCATCGGCATCCTGATGATAAGGGGGAGCGGGCAGGCGCAGCAGTTCCGGCTGTTCGGCTGGATGGCGGTAGTCCTGGGGGCGGGAGATTCCTTCCACCTCATCCCCCGCGCCCTGGCCCTGTGTACCACCGGCCTTGAAAGCTACACCGTCGCCCTGGGCCTTGGGAAGTGGATAACCTCGGTCACCATGACCGTATTTTATGTGCTGCTCTACTACGTCTGGCGGCAGCGATACAAGATCAGCGGCCGGGGCGGGCTTACGGCCGCGGTGTACGGCCTGGCCGGCGCGAGGATCGTGCTGTGCATGCTGCCGCAGAACCAATGGCTCAGCGCCGAGGCGCCCCTCTCCTGGGGCATCTGGCGCAACATCCCCTTCGCTCTGCTGGGCCTGCTGGTGATAGTGCTGTTTTACCGCAGCGCAAGGGAGCGCGGGGACAGGGCCTTCCGCTGGATGTGGCTGACCATCGTGCTGAGCTTCGGCTTCTACATACCCGTGGTACTGTGGGCCGACGCCCATCCCCTTATAGGCATGCTGATGATCCCCAAAACCTGCGCCTATGTGTGGACTGTGCTCATCGGATACTTTGCAATGAAAAAAGAATGTCGATAGAGGAGGATAGAAAATGAAGCGATATGTGAACGCGGCTTTCCTTTACGCCGTGCTCGCCATGGCAGGCGGGGTGTTTTACCGGGAGTTCACAAAACTCAACGGCTTTAGCGCCAAAACCACCCTGGGCGTGGTCCACACCCACTATTTCCTGCTGGGCATGGTGTTTTTCCTGCTGCTGCTCCTGCTGGAGCGGAGCTTTTCCTTCACCGGCGCAAAGACCGGGCGGGTGCTCGCCGTCTACCACTGCGGCCTGAACCTGACGGCCGCCATGTTTGTGGCGCGGGGCGTAGCCCAGGTGCTGGGGACGGAGCTCTCCTCAGGCATGAGCGCGGCTATCTCCGGCGTCGCCGGGATAGGGCATATCCTGCTGGGCGTCAGCCTGGTGCTTCTGCTGCTCCAGATCAGGCGCAGCGTATCCTGAGACGGCCCAGACATGCAGCGCGCCCCCGGTCATCTTACCGGGGGCGCTTTTTTATTTCTCTGCGTTGTACTTACCCAGGATCTTTTCTTTCCAGACGTCCTCGGGCTCGGGCTCGTAGCTCTCGACATAGTCGAGCAGGGCGGCGGCGTCCGTGAAGACGGCGTAGAGCGCGTGCCCGTCCTCGGGGAAGAAGCGCTCCTCCACGGCCCTCACGAGCATGGCCTCCATGGCGTCGTAGTAGCCGAGGGTGTTGAGGACGGCCATGGCCTTGGCGTGACGGCCCAGCTGCTTCAGCGTCAGGGCCTCGAAGAACTCCTCAAAGGTGCCGATGCCGCCCGGCAGGGTGACGAAGGCGTCCGACATGTCCTCCATGGCCTTCTTGCGCTCGGACATCGTCTCGGTGAAGACGAAGTCCGTGCAGCCCTCAAAGAGGATGCCGGGCTCGTCAAAGAAGCGGGGGGCCACGCCGGTGAGGCGGCCGCCCTCGCTCACGACGCCCCGGGCGGCGGCGCCCATGAGCCCGCTCGTCCCGCCGCCGAAAACCAGCTCGTGTCCGCGCCGGGCAAGCTGGGCGCCCAGCTCATAGGCCGCGTCGTAGTAGCCCTGCGCGAGCTCGCGGCTCGACGCGCCGAAAACGCAGATCTTCACGGTTCTAAATCACTCCTCAAAATCCAGCACCCGGCGCATCCGCGCGAGGGTGAGGCGGTTCCTTATGGCGGCGGAGATGTCGAGGATCTCGGGCTCCAGCGCCTCGTCTATGCCTATGTCGGGCAGGCGGTATTTCCCGCCCAGGTCCTTGAAGAGGGCGGCCAGCTCTTCAGCAGGGGGGATGGCGGATACGATGTCCCGGATGGCCTGCCAGTTGTCCACGATGTTCTGCGGCTCGAAGGAGGCGAGGACGTCGTTTTTGTTTTCCTCTATGATGCCCTCGGCGAGATAGCCGAATTTTTCGCGTATCCAGCCCCCGGACAGGGGCTCGAAGGGCCTGGCCTTCGGGGTTTTGCGGGCCATGCGGCGGTACTCCGCGGCGCAGAGGACGGTTCCGACGCCGACGCACTCGCCGTGGATGCCATGCGCGTTTTCAAAGCGCGGGGGCTTCATCTCGACGAGGTGGGCGATGAGGTGCTCCGCGCCGGAGGCGGCGCGGGAGTTGCCCAGCAGCTGCATCGTCAGGCCGGAGAGCATCTGCGCCATGGTCATGGCCTCGAAGTCGGGCGCGCCGCCGCGGCGCAGCGTGTCGGCGCAGGAGGTCATCATGTCCAGGGCCTCCTGGGCGAGGGCGGCCACGCGCTCGCAGTAGTATTCCCCGGCGACGAGACGGGCGATCTTCCAGTCCGCGAGGGAGATGTGCTTGGAGAGGATGTCCGCGATGCCGCCGACGGTGAGGAACATGGGCGCGCCGGAGATGATGTTGAGGTCCGCGACGACGAGGGCGGGGGCGGACATGGGGATGGAGCGCTTGTGCCCGTCGATGACGACGGAGCAGATATTGGCGGTGAAGCCGTCGGAGGAGGCGAGGGTTGGGATGGCGACGAAGGGCTTGCCGAGCTTGAAGGCGGGGTAGCGGGCGAAGTCCATGAGTGTGCCGCTGCCGACGGTGATGATGACATCGGGGTCGTCGAGCTGGGGGATGACGGCCTCGATGAGGCCCTTTTCGGAGTGGAGGCCCTTGGCTTCAAGGACGATCTCCTTGTCGGCGCGGACGTGGACCATGCCGGGAAGGTTGTAGGTGTTGGTGTCGTATAGTACGGTGCGCCTGCCGGTGAGGCCGCAGCGGTCCATGTACTCGTCGAAATTATTGAGCGCGCCGTACTCGACGGCGACCATTTTGGTTTCGAGGGGATGCTCCCGCCCGCAGGAGCAGGGGCCGGAGTATTTTGCGCAGTCAAGAATCATAAGTTTCCTCCCTGAAAAAAGCAGGCGGCGGGACTCGCCGCCGCCTGCATCTCTCGATCCTTGCAGTTACTGTATCATATGTTCCGGGGAAAAGCAACGCTTATTGCGTTACCGGATTACTGTAAAAACACCGTGCTTGTGTTCGTGACAGTCATTATCGTAACTATTACGCCATTAACAATGCCTGCAATATACGGGTTCTTGGTGACTTTATACAGATATCGAGACATGAAGTTTGCTCCAAACAATATCAATATAATCGGGAATAGCCAAAGAACCTGCATCGCGGCGGTGGTCCAGACCATATGATCCTGAGAGAAGTATGTAATATACTGAATGGCGGGCAGGATTATTGCAGGGAACGCGGCGAACAGAGAAACGATGATGTTGTTAAAAAGCCCAGATTTTCCACCGATCGTGTTGTAGTTGAAGCTGTTGACAGATACGGATGCAGCTATGTAGTAAATGAGGAAAAGCCACATATACGTAAGCGTCAGCCACACCTTGTCCTTTTCAAAAGTCTTTATCGCAAGCGTCCACAAACGGAAGTCAGAATTAAAGAAATAATCTACAACAAAAACACAGCCGTAAGCGACAACAACAATAATTAATGCAAGGAGGATACTCTTTAGTAAGTTTTTGCCCTTGATAATGACACCACGCTCAGTCAGGCTGAAACCATTTTTCTTGCCATAGGCAAAGTAATATATCGCCATTATCAAAATATTGAATATACCGCAGAGTGCACTCCAAAGGCCGAGACCCATGGTCTCGGTTTGGCTTGCCGACGTAGAAGAACCCCAGTAAACCACAGGTATATATACAACAGTAGCAAGGGTCGCCGACACAATTAGGCAGCCCCAGAACCACAGCTTGCCCTTGCTATCCTCTATTGCCGTGGGTGCCGCAGCTTCTTTGGCGCGCAAACTTGAGAACGCAGGAGTATATACCATCAAAATGCCAAAGCAAACAATGAATATAGCAAGGCCTATTGCACCTATGAAGTTAAACGTTTCTTTCCACTGCCAGACTTGACTATTCGGGTCAATAGGATTGGGCGCGTCAAGGGTTTCAGTGAAAAATTCAATAACAGATGCAGTGGCAGTAGCACTGAAATGCGACCAGGGGTGGATGATATTGGGGTTGTAAATAACACGCGAAGCCTCTTCGCCGTCAATTGTGGCTGTGTATATCGTGTCCGCCTCGCGTACCTCAGCGTCTGGAGAACCGGGGTCAAGACCAAAATTCAGAAATGATTGCGCATCTCCACCCTCGATAAAATATGGCGCTGGAATTGTTTCTCCAGTTTCTTCATCAACCCTTGTATAACTGAATTCATCATGCTTTGGCGCGAGAACCGCTATGTCGCGGCTGCCATACAAATTTGCATAATTGCCGTTTTCATCAGTGTATATAGCGAATGCACTATTGAACAGTCCGGCTGCAATTAGATTCGTACCGTTTGATATGTCAAGAGCTACGGCGCTTTCACTTGACCCACCGCCCATTGAATGCCCTGTAACTCCGATTCTGTCTTTGTCAACATATGACATTCGCGACAGGAACAATACACCTTGATAGACGCCGCCCGCCTCGCTCGTTGCTACTTCGTTGGCAGCCAGCTGATTTGTTGAATCAGTGTATGTTATATTGTCGGAGTTGCCATGCCCAGGCTGGTCGATTGCCAGGACAACAAAGCCCCTGCGAGCTAATTCAACATAGTTGGCGTCCTGCATTTCTTTGTTATTGAGATAGCCATGGCTTGTTACTATTGCCGGCGCCGGAGTTTCGTCGGTAGCGCTGGATGGTATAAACAAATATGCGCTCATTGAATACTCTGCGTCAGTCTCAAGTTTGAGTTCCTTCATTACGACATTGCCGCCGTCTGTTTGAATGTAGTTTGACACCATTCCGCTAAGCAGCATAAGTATGATTGCCACACACAGCCATACCTTGGCTTTCTTCTTAATATTTCCCATATTGTCCCCTTCCTCTCTAAGTCTATTCTTCCATATCCGCCCAGGTGAGGGCGGTGGTCAGGGCGCGGTTCCAGCCTTTCAGGAGCTTGGCGCGGGTGGCGTCGCGCATCTCGGGCAGGAACACGCGGCCGGTTTGGCGGTTCTGCCTTATGTCCGCCGTGTCCTTCCAGTAGCCGACTGCGAGGCCGGCCAGATACGCCGCGCCCAGCGCCGTCGTCTCTATGCAGGCCGGGCGCAGTACCTCAGCGCACAGCAGGTCGCTCTGGAACTGCATCAGCAAATCGTTCGCCGCCGCGCCGCCGTCCACGCGCAGGCGCGTCAGCTCCACGCCCGCGTCGCTCTCCATCGCGCGGCAGATGTCGCAGGTCTGGTAGGCTATGGACTCCAGCGTCGCCCTCACGAGCTGCGCGCGCGTGAAGCCGCGCGTGATGCCCGTTATCGTCCCCCGGGCGTACTGGTTCCAATACGGCGCGCCCAGACCCGTGAAGGCCGGGACCACGTACACCCCGCCCGTGTCCGCCACGGAGCGGGCCTCTGCCTCCGAGGCCGCCGCGTCCGGGATGAGCTTCAGCTCGTCCCTCAGCCACTGCACCGCCGCGCCCGCCGTGAACACGCTGCCCTCCAGGGCGTAGCGTATCCGGCCCGGCCCGGAGGCCGCGATGGTCGTGATGAGCCCGTTTTCCGAGAACACCGGCTCCGAGCCCGTGTGCATGAGCAAAAAGCAGCCCGTGCCGTAGGTGTTCTTCACGTCCCCGGCCTCAAAGCAGCACTGGCCGAAGAGCGCGCTCTGCTGGTCGCCCGCCGCGCCCGCGACGGGTATCTTCCCGCCGAAGAGCCCTGGCTCCGTTTCGCCGTAGATGCAGCTCGAGGGCTGCACGCGGGGCAGCATCTGCTCCGGTATGCCGAAGAGCTCCAGCAGCTCGGGGTCCCAGCGCAGGCGGCGGATGTCGAAGAGCATCGTGCGCGAGGCGTTGGTCACGTCCGTCACGTGCGCGCGGCCGCCGGTGAGCTTCCAGATGAGCCAGCTGTCGATGGTGCCGAAGAGCAGCCGCCCCTCCTCCGCGCCCTGCCGCGCGCCGGGCACCTTGTCCAGTATCCAGCGCAGCTTCGTGCCGGAGAAATAGGCGTCCGGCACGAGGCCGGTCTTTTGCCTTATCTTCTCCGCCCAGCCCGAGGCCGCGAGGGCGTCCGCCATGGGCGCCGTGCGGCGGCACTGCCAGACTATCGCGGGGCAGACGGGCTCGCCCGTCTCCCTGTCCCACACGACCGTCGTCTCCCGCTGGTTCGTGATGCCTATGGCCGCGATGTCCGCGGCCTCCAGGCCCGACTTTGCCATGGCCCCCCGGGCCACCTCCAGGGTCGTCTCCCAAATCTCCGCGGCGTCGTGCTCCACCCAGCCGGGCTTGGGGTAGTGCTGGGCAAACTCCTTCTGTGCCGAGGCGAGCATTGCGCCTGAGTGGTCGAAGATGATGCACCTGGAGCTCGTGGTGCCCTGGTCGAGGGCCATAATGTACTTCACCGTCTCACATCCCTTCCTTCCTGAATTGTCTTTGCGCCGGCGTCTGCGCTGAATCCAGCTCCTGCCAGGCCTCCTCGCAGGAGGTGCTGATGCTGACCGCCCCGGCCGAGAGCGCGCTCACCGTGTCTTCCTTGTCGCGGATGAGGCCCCCGGCTATGAGAGGCGTCCTGTGCAGGGAGTGTACCTGCCTGATTATCTTCGGCATCAGGCCCGGCACAAGCTCGATGAGGTCCGGATTGCAGGCCGCGCGCAGTTTCTCTATATTATCCAGCGCCAGCGAGTCCAGCACGAAGACCCGCAGCACCGTTATGAGACCTATCTCCTTCGCGTGCCTCAGTATGGGCGGCTTGGTGCTGAGCACGCCGTCCGCCCGCGTGAAGCTGCGGATATAGTCCGCCGCTATCTCTTTGGCCGCCAGCCCGTTTATGAGGTCAAGGTGTACGAAGGCGTATTTGCCCCGCTCCTTCACGCTTTCCACGAGCTTCGGAATGTTGCAGATGTTGCCGAAAAGGAAAAATATGATGTTGCACCCTGAAGTCAGGGCGCGCTCAAGCTGCTCCTCTGTTTTGACCGCGGCTATTATCGGCTCGGTCTCAAAAAATTGAAGCCGTTTGTTCATGTTCTTCCTCTCCTGTGCAGATATAAAAAAACGGTGCGAAATAACGGGCGGAACGCCCGCGATTTCGCACCTCTATCTCTCGTGCAGTATTTATCTGCTTTTATCTTATCCTGATAAAGCTATAAATGCAATGCATGAACTTAATGAATTTCGTCCAACAAAAACGTCAAATTACACAAAATAAGCGCATATTTATGGCGATATTGTTGCAATTTTAACGAACTGCCAATTTAAACGCTCAGCGCTTGAGCTCCAGGGCGGCGCGGGCGGTCTCGACGATGCCGGCGGGGGTAAGGCCGTAGGCCTCGAGCACCTGCTCGGCCTTGCCGGAGCGGCCAAACACGTCGCGCACGCCGTGGCGCAGGACGGGGACGGGGCAGCGCTCGGCGAGGAAGGAGGCGACGGCGGCGCCGAGGCCGCCGACGATGCTGTGCTCCTCTGTGGTGACTATGCAGCCGGTCTCGCGCGCGGCGGCGAGCAGGGCCTCGCCGTCCAGGGGCTTTATGGTGTGGAAGTCGAGCACGCGGGCGCTGACGCCCTCGCCGGCGAGCAGCTCCGCGGCGGCCAGCGCGCGCTGGACCATCAGGCCCGTGGCGCAGATGGTGAGGTCGGAGCCCTCACGCAGCGCGGCGGCGCGGCCCAGCTCGAACTTGTAGCCGGGGACGGAGTCAGTGACCGTCTCGACTGCCATGCGGCCGAGGCGCAGGTAGGCGGGGCCCTTGTATTCGATGAGGGCCTGCACGGCCTGGCGCATCTCGTGGGCGTCGCAGGGGTTCAGCACCAGCATGCCGGGGATGGCGCTCATGAGGGCGAGATCCTCTATGCACTGGTGGGTGGCGCCGTCCTCGCCGACGGAGATGCCGCCGTGGGAGCCGACGCACTTGACGTTGAGGCCGGGGTAAGCCACGGAGTTGCGCACCTGCTCATAGGCACGGCCGGCCGTGAACATGGCGAAGGAGTTGGCAAAGGGCTTCTTCCCGCAGGCGGCCAGGCCCGCGGCGACGCCTATCATGTTGGCTTCGGCTATGCCCATGTCAAAGAACCTGTCGGGGCAGGCCTGGGCGAAGCCCTTGGTCATCGTGGCGCCGGCCAGGTCGGCGTCCAGGACGACGAGTTCGGGGTACTTGTCCGCCAGCTCCACGAGCATCTCGCCGTAGGCCGCGCGGGTCGCCTTCTTCTCAGACATTTACTCCACCTCCAGTCTTGCGATGGCGGCGTCCAGCTCCGCCACAGCGCGCTCATACTGCTCTGCGTTCGGGGCCTTGCCGTGCCAGCCGGCCTCGTTTTCCATGAAAGAGACGCCCTTGCCCTTGACGGTTTTGGCGAGGATGACGCTGGGGCGGTCCTTCTCGGCACGCGCGGCGGCAAAGGCGGCGCGCAGGGAGTCGAAGTCGTGACCGTCAGCCTTTATCACGTTCCAGCCGAAAGCGGCGAACTTGGCGTCCAGCGGCTCGGAGGGCATGACGTCGGCGGTGCGGCCGTCTATCTGCAGGCCGTTCACGTCCACAATGCCGCAGAGGTTGGAAAGGCCGTACTTGGCGGCGGACATGGCCGCCTCCCAGATCTGGCCTTCCTCTATCTCGCCGTCGCCCATGAGGGCGCAGACGCGGTAGCCAGCGCCGTCCAGCTTCGCGGCGAGCGCCATGCCCACGGCGGCGGAGAGACCCTGGCCCAGGGAGCCCGTGGACATATCCACGCCCGGGACGTGGACCATGTCAGGGTGGCCGGACATGTGGCCCTCAATGCTCCGGAAGAGCTCCAGCTCCTTCTCGGGGAAGTAGCCGCGCAGGGCGAGGACGGAATAGAGCGCGGGCGTGCAGTGGCCCTTGCTCATGACGAAGCGGTCCCGCTCCGGGGCCTGAGGGCGCGCGGGGTCTATGCGGAGCTCTTCGAAATACAGCTCCGTCAATATGTCCATCGCCGAAAGCGAGCCGCCAATATGCCCGCTCGCGGCGCGGAACACCATATCCATGCCCAAGCGCCGCCCGCGCGCGGCGATGAGCTCAAGCTCCCTGTTTGTCATGGTCTTGCCTCCCAGTCAGAATCAGAAAATGTGTCCCGTGGTATCGGGACTTACGAGCTTCAAATCATTATACCATCCGCCAAAGGCGATTTCAACTCAAACGGCGCCGCCGGACGCAGAGCGCAGCTTCAAAAATACCGCTTGCCTGTTTGGCAAAATGCAATTATAATAATATATTTAAGGGGACATCGGCGTTTGTACCCCCAAAAAATCCACTCAGAAGGCGGACGATTTCTGTGAAAGAGTCTCAGCGATTCATGACGCCCATCAAGAACGAATCCCTCGTGCAGCGCATCATCAACAAAATAACCGACTCCATCATTGCCGGGGAGCTCAAACCCGGCGACAAGCTGCCCACGGAGATGGAGCTCATTGCCGCCTTCCAGGTCAGCCGGAACACGGTGCGCGAGGCCATACGCACGCTTATCGCCTACGGCGTGGTCGAGATACGCCGCCCGGAGGGTACCTTCGTCTGCGACGGCTTCTCCAACAAGATGATAAATCCCCTGCTGTACAGAATAATACTCCAAAAAGAGGATTCTTATAAGGACCTGCTGGGCCTCCGTCAGATAATCGAGTCCGGCATCTACCGCCTGATCCTTGCCCAGGGGCTCAGTGACGAGGAGGTTGAGCAGTTGGAGTCCATCAACGCCGAACTTGAGACTAAGCTCAGACGCGAGGACTATGACATCGAGGACATCTCAGATACTGACATGGCCTTCCACAAGGCCATAGCCGAGACGACGCACAATTCCCTTGTCGTCATGATACACGATTTCGTCGCTGATTTGACAAGCGAGTCACGCCACCGCACCATCGAAAAGGTCTTTGAGGAAAACGACAGGGAGTACCTGGTGAGGACCCACCGCATGGCTCTCGACGCCCTCGAGAAAAAGCCCGGCTCCGATGTGGACGAGGCCCTGAGGTATAGTTATTATTACTGGAAAGATTCTTACAATTGGTGAACGTTGCACAAATCGATTTGACCGACATAACATCCGCTTGACTTTTTGCCGGGCGGATGTTTAAAATTAAGCCACAACATCCAACATTGAGCATTGGACGTTTGACAATTATTAAACAATCTGTCGCCGGTGCTGCGGCAGGCACAGAAAGGGGAAATTTCAGTGCCAGATGAGAAGATAAAAGAGCTCAAAGAGCGGGCGAAGGAGCTGCGCAAGACTGCCGTCACGATGATATACGAGGCGCAGTCCGGGCATCCGGGCGGCTCGCTCTCGGCGGCGGACATAGTGGCCGCGCTGTATTTTTCAGAGATGCACGTGGACCCGAAGGACCCCAAGTGGCCGGACCGGGACCGCTTCGTGCTCTCGAAGGGCCACGTCTGCCCCATCCAGTATGCCGCGCTGGGCAAACTGGGCTTTTTCCCCGAGGAGGACCTGCACACGCTGCGCCAGGAGGGTTCCAAGCTCCAGGGCCACCCGAGCATGCTGAAATGCCCCGGCATAGACATCTCCACCGGCTCCCTGGGCCAGGGCACAGCCTGCGCCGTGGGCATGGCCCTCGCCGGCAAGCGCGACGGCAGGGACTACCGCGTCTTCGACATGGTGGGCGACGGCGAGCTCGACGAGGGCATCATCTGGGAGGCCATGATGACAGCGCACAAGTATGAGCTCGACAACTTCATCATGATACTCGACAACAACGGCCTGCAGCTCGACGGTCCCTCCGAGGTGATCATGCCCCTCATAGACGTGAACATGAAGGCAGAGGCCTTCGGCTTCGAGGTCTACGAGATAGACGGCCACGACATGGGCCAGATCGTGGAGGTCTTCGACAAGATACGCGCTGCGAAGAACGGCAAGCCCAAGTTCATAAACGCCCACACGGTAAAGGGCAAGGGCGTGGATTACATGGAGAACAACCTTGACTGGCACGGGAACGCTCCCAACAAGGAGCAGTACGAGAGCGCCATGGCGCAGCTTGAAAGGGGGCTGAACTGAATGGCCATCGGTGATATGATAGCCACGCGCGACGGCTTCGGGGACGAGATAGTCGAGCTCGGGCGCGAGAACCGGAACATATATGTTGTTGACGCCGACATAAGCAAGAGCTGCAAGACGGGCAAGTTTGTCAAGGCTCTGCCGGAGCAGCACGTGAACGTGGGCATAGCCGAGCAGAACGCCGCCGCCCTGGCCGCGGGCCTTGCCACGACGGGCAAAATACCCTTCGTCGTCACCTACGCCGTGTTCGGCTCGCTCAGGATGTGCGAGATGATCCGCCAGGAGATATGCTATACTAACCTGAACGTGAAGATAGCCTGCTCCCACGGCGGCCTGACCCCCGCGAACGACGGCGCCAGCCACCAGGCCATCGAGGACATGGGCGTCCTGCGCACCATCCCCAACATGACCGTCATCCAGCCGGCGGACTACGTGTCCGCCAGGAAGCTCGTCCGCGCGGCGGGCGAGACCTACGGCCCGATGTTCCTGCGCTTCACGAGGGACGCTGTGCCGGTGGTCTACGACGAGGACGCGCAGTTCGTCATCGGCAAGGCGAACAAGCTGCGCGAGGGCAGGGACGTGGCGCTCATCGCCGTGGGCGACACGCTGCGCCTGGCCATCGAGGCGGCGCAGGTCCTGCACGAGCAGGGCATAGAGGCCCGGGTGCTCGACATGCACACGATAAAGCCCCTGGACGAGGAGGCGGTGCAGGGTTGCATCGCGGACATCGGCAAGATCGTGACCGTCGAGGACCACAACAAGATAAACGGCCTGGGCAGCGCGGTCTGCGAGTGCGTGGCCGAAGCGGGCCGCGGCATAGTGCGGCGCGTGGCCATCCAGGACAAGTTCGGCGAGTCCGCCCCCTACGAGCGCCTGCTCGCCAAAAACGGCATCACCGTGGAGAACATCGTCGCCCAGGCGAAAGCCATCCAGTGACGGTGCAAAAAATAAGAAGAGAAGAAACAAGAAGAAAGGGAGACACGAAAATGAAAAAGTTGCTTGCGCTCATCCTCGCGCTCACCATGGTCTTCGCCCTGGCCGCCTGCGGCAGCGAGCCCGCTGCGAACAGCGACGCCCCCTCCGGCGACGACGTCCCCTCCGGCGAGGCCGTGGAGCTCACCCTCACCTGCAACGGCACCGATCAGGGCAACGACACCCGCTCTGCCCGCCGCTTCAAGGAGCTCATTGAGGAGGAGACCAACGGCCGCATCACCATCAACATCATCAACAACGACCAGCTCGCCGGCGGCAACATGACCAGCGCCATCGAGCTGCTCACCGGCGGCGGCACGGATATCGACATCCACTCTACCTCCATCATCTCCAGCATCGCCCCCGAGGCCATGGTCTGCACCATGCCCTGGCTGTTCTCCGACTACCAGGCTGCTGAGGACGCCTTTTTCGGCGCCGGCGGCGAGTACATGACCGAGCTGCTAAGCACCAAGGGCGTCACCTGCCTCGGCGCCGTCCACAACGGCTTCAAGCTCATCACCAACAGCAAGCACCCCATCGAGCAGCCTGAGGACCTCGCCGGCCTCAAGATCCGCATCCCCGGCGGCGACTTCTTCATGGACTTCTACACCGCTTACGGCGCTTCTCCCCAGGCCATGAGCTGGTCCGAGGTGTTCACCGCTCTGCAGCAGGGCACCATCGACGGCCACGACAACTCCATCTCCACCATCGTCTCCAACAACGTCCAGGAGATCCAGCCCTACATGACCGTCTCCCGCCACACCTACGAGGCCTTCACCTGGATGGCCAACACCGCCAACTTCACCAGCAAGCTGAGCGAAGAGGATCAGCAGCTCGTGTTTGATCTCGTCGAGCAGGCCTGCAAGGAGGTCAACGCTGAGCTCGTCGCCGAGGAAGAAGAGCTCATCGCCCAGTGCGAGGAGGAGAACGGCGTCCAGTTCTACCGCTTCACCGATGAGGACGTCGAGACCTGGCGTGCCGTCATCACCGACCTCATTGAGGAGTACAAGGGCGTCTACGGCGAGGCCGCCTGCACCGCTTTCGGCGTGGAGTAATACTCCCTTCGCTGACCCAGCATCACGCCTGCCGGGGGCTCCGGCCTCCGGCGGGCTTTTTGTTGGATTTTTTGAGAAAAGAGATTGAAAAGGAGGAAAAGGCATGAAAAAGTTCCTCAACTCATTTGAGGACGGCGTCTGCGCCATCATACTGTTTGTCATGCTAATACTCACGTTTGTCAACGTCATAGCCCGTAAGTTCCTGGTCATGATAGACCCGTCCCTGGGCTCCATGCCCTTCATTGAGGAGCTGACCTGCGTTGGCCTGATGATCCTGAGCATACTCGGCGCCGCCACCGCCACCAAGCGCGGCGCGCACCTCGGCCTGAGCGTCTTTACCGACCTGCTTCCCAAGACCGCCCAGAGCGTCCTCGCTCTCATCTGCGACCTGCTGAGCGCCGCTTTCTGCGCCGCCATCATCTACCTCGGCTACCAGTACGTCCAGAACCAGTTCACCAACAACGTTCTCAGCATGGGCATGAGCTGGCCCGTCTGGCTCTACGGCATCTGGCTGCCCATAGGCGCGGCCGTGCTGTTCATCCGCCAGGTGCAGCTCGCCGTCATCAACTTCACCAAGTCTCTTCACAGCGGAAAGGAGGAGAATGCCTGATGGCCGCCATAATACTCTTCGGCATATTCTTCCTTCTGCTGTTCATGAATATGCCCATAGCCTTCGCGCTCGGCATCTCGAGCCTGGCCGTCATCCTGTTTGAGGGCCTGCCGCTCATGCCCATCGCCTCGAACCTCTACGCGGCCACGAGCAAGTTCGTGCTGCTGGCCATACCCTTCTTCATCCTGGGCGGCAACGTCATGGACAAGAGCGGCATCTCCACCCAGCTCATAGACTTTGCCCGCACCCTCGTAGGCCACCGCCGCAGCGGCATGGCACTCGTCACCGTCATCGTGGCCTGCTTCTTCGCGGCCATCTCCGGCTCGGGCCCGGCCACCGTCGCCGCCCTGGGCATGATTCTTATCCCCGCAATGACCAACGTTGGATATCAGAAGAACGACTCCGCCGCTCTGGTCTCCACCGCCGGCGCCATCGGCATCATCATCCCTCCCAGCATCACCTTCGTCATCTACGGCTCCGTCACCGGCGAGAGCGTCGGCGAGCTGTTTGCCTCCGGCATAGTCCCCGGCATCCTCATGGGCTGCTTCCTCATCTTCGCCATGATGTTCACCTACCGCGGCCGCGAGCTCAAGCTCCTGCCCAAGGCCAGCGGACGTGAGCGCTGGAGGGCTTTCGTCAAGGCCATCCCCGGCCTGCTGATGCCCGTCATCATCCTCGGCGGCATCTACGGCGGCTTCTTCACCCCGACCGAGGCCGCGGCCGTCGCCTCCATTTACGGCATTGTCATCGGCTTCTGCACCAGGAAGCTGAAGGTCAAGGACCTCTGGCCCCTGCTGGTGGACAGCGTCAGCCAGACCGCCGTCGTCATGCTCATTGTCGGCACGGCCAGCCTGTTCTCCTACGCCCTGACCCTCACCGGCATCGCCGCGGACGCCAGCGCTGCGCTTATAAGCTTCGTCGGCGACAGCAAGTTCCTCTTCCTGCTCATCGTCAACATCATCCTGCTCATCGCCGGCTGCTTCATCGACGCCAACAGCGCCATGTACATCATCGTCCCCATCCTGGTCCCCGTTGCCAGGGCTCTGGGCATCGACCTGGTCCACCTGGGCTGCGTCATGGTGTTCAACCTGGCCGTCGGCCTCGTCACCCCGCCTGTCGGCGTGAACCTCTACGTCGGCTGCGGCATCGCGGGCATCAAGCTCAAGGAGATCTGCAAGGGCGTCATGCCGCTGATTGTGGCATCCATACTGGCGCTGCTGCTGGTTACCTACATCGAGCCCATTTCCATGATACTGCCCAACCTGCTCGGCGGAGGGGCCGCAGGCTGAGCCGCTTAATTAAGGAGGATTTGCAGCAATGAGAGCTGGTTATATGCCCGCCGTCGGCGTCGCCGAGTTCCGCGACGACATGCCGGAACCTCAGATTGAGAAGGCCGACGACGTAAAGATAAGAGTACGCAACTGCGGCATATGCGGCAGCGAGGTCCACGCCATCCACGGCCTGCACCCCTTCCGCATCCCGCCCATAGTCTCCGGCCACGAGGTGGCCGGTGACGTGGTGGCGGTAGGCGAGGGCGTCACCAAGTTCAAGGTCGGCGACCGCGTCACCGTCGAGCCCCACTACGGCTGCGGCCACTGCTGGTACTGCGATCACGGGCTCTACAACGTCTGCCCGGACAAGAAGGTCCTCGGCGCCGGCCCCTGGAGCGGCGGCCTGGGCGAGTACATCGTCACCCCCGAGCAGACCGTCGTCAAGCTCCCGGACTCCCTCACCTACGAGGAGGGCGCCCTCATCGAGCCCGTCGCCAACGGCATGTACGCCGTGCGCAACAGCCGGATAGACGGCGACACCAACATCGTCGTCATCGGCTGCGGCCCCATAGGCATAGGCGACTTCCTCTGCGCCAGGCTCTATGATCCCAGGAGCATCCTCATGGTGGACGTGGCGGACTTCAACCTCCAGAAGGCCCGCGAGATGGGCGCCGAGCTCACCTGCAACAGCCGCAGCGAGGACCTCTATGAGCGCGTCATGGAGCTCACGGGGGGCGTGGGCGCGGACCTCGTCTTCCTCGCCTACGGCGACGCTCCGACCCTCCAGCAGGCGGCTGAGATCTGCCGCCGGGGCGGCCAGCTCGTCCAGCACGCCCTCATGGAGGACGGCATAGGCTTCCCCTACCGCGTGCACCAGCAGCATGAGCTGGACTTCAAGGCCTACAACATGTACACCAACGAGGACTTCCGCCTCATTGCCGAGGCGATAGACGCCGGGAAGATGGATCTCAGCCATTTCGTCACCCAGCGCTACCCCATAGAGCAGTTTGCCGAGGCCATGCACATGGCCGACAAGCGGCCCGAGCCCGTTCTCAAGGTCATGATGACCTTCTGAGAAACCCAAAGCCTCAGCCCCGCCGGGCCTCTCCCGGCGGGGACTTTTTTCAGTTTTGGTAAGCTGCGGCAAACTCGTGCTTGATAAATCTTCCGTTTGGGGGTATGATGATACAGCCAATTACTGAGAAAGGTCTAGAATGCCATGAGTGTATATGCCTATCAGATAACAGCCGATTCCGGCTGCGACCTCTCGCTTGAAAAGTGCGCCGAACGCGGCGTGATGCCCTACAAGATGCCTTTCACCATGGACGGCAAGCCCATGACGGACGGTATGACGGAGGAGAGCTTCCGCGAGTTCTACGACCTGATGCGCGCCGGCGGGATCGCCCGCACCAGCCAGATAAACCCCGGGGAGTTCACGGAGTTCTGGAGGCCCCTGGCCGAGGCCGGCACGCCCGTGCTGCACATCTCCCTCGCCGCGGCCATCTCCGGCTCCTGCGACAACGCCCGTTCCGCCGCGGCCATGCTCATGGAGGAGTATCCCGGCTGGACCTGCCGCGTCGTGGATTCGACCAACGCCTCCGCCGGCTTCGGCCTCGTCGTCCTGCGCGCGGCGGACAACCGTGACAAGGGCCTCAGCCTCGCAGACAACGCCGACGAGCTTGAGAGCATGGTACACAACACCAACTCCATCTTCACGACGAACGACCTCACCTACCTCTACCGCGGCGGCCGCGTCAGCAAGACCGCGGCGGCCTTCGGCACGGCGCTCAACATCGTCCCCATCATGCACCTCGACTACGAGGGCCACCTTGAGGTCTGGCAGAAGGTGCGCGGCGACAAGCAGTGCTTCAAGAAGGTAATAAAGGATGTGCAGGAGCTGGTCGTGGACGCCGCGGGCCAGACCCTCATAGTCTCCGAAGCCGACGCGCCCGAGAAGGCCCGCGAGTACGGCGAGGCCCTCGTGCGCGAGTGCGGTTTCCGCGACGTCTTCTACACGCACATAGGCCCCATCATAGGCGCGCACACCGGTCCGGGGCTCATCTCAATCTTTTTTGTCGGAAAAGAGCGCGCTTGAGCCCGGCGACGGGAACTTTCGCCCCGGCACAGCAGTCTCAGCAGGGCCATGAATACTGCAAGGAAGTTTACTCTCATTTTAATATTCCTCATCTGCGCGGCGGTGCTGGGCGGGCTGCTCTTCCTGCGCGTCACCGCGGCGCCGGAGCCGACGCCGGCCCCCACGCCGACGCCCAGCCCCAGCGCCTCGCCCACGCC
>OHQM01000208.1_pt1 | contig 35613 bp, 32 predicted proteins | sample 1577941 | NCBI WGS metagenome assembly OHQM01 (sample SAMEA3879604, study PRJEB24766) | human gut metagenome | biome: human-associated habitat; feature: feces | place: USA | collected 1985/1987
GGGGTGGAATCGCAGCACAAGGCAAAACCAACCGCCAGCAAAACGGCGAGTTCCTCCAACCCACCCCCCCCAGGGAGAGCAGCGACTTCAGCCCGAGTGATGCCGCAGCACAGCAGAGAGCAGGCCGCGGGCGGAAATTTCTTCTGCCTCCAATATCTCACCCGAGCCCAGAGAACGCAGGGCAGCACTGGTAACAGGCCCTATCGAGACGCATACGGCGCCGCTGACGTCGCCTCCTGCGGCAAAGTAATCCCGCACGCCCTGCGCGCTTGAAAACAGCAGGTAATCCGCGCCCGGGCGGCGGCGCAGCCGCGTGTGAACGGTATACAGCGCCGTCTCGCTCAGCCGGAAACTCGCAGAGAGCGCCTCGGGCAGCTCCCGCCCGGCAAGGGCAGAGCGGAAGAGACGCACCCGCTCGCCAGGCCGGCCGGCAGCCAGCAGCGCGTCGGCAAGACCCGCGCTCGTGTGCAGCTCTGGGCAGAGGTCTGGCAGGAGCCCGTGTTCTCTCAGCGCCGCGCCGGTCGCCGGGCCGATGACCGCAAAGCGGCAGCGGCTCAGCCTACGCAAGTCAAAGCCGTGCTCCGACAGCAGCCGGAAAAAGGCCCCGACCCCGTTTGCGCTCGTCAGCACTATCCAGCCGCCCTCATCCAAATCCTCCGGCAGCTCAGCCGCCAGTGGAACTACACGGGAGCACGTCGCGGAGAATACCCGCGCACCCTCGGCTTCAAAGAGCGCGCGTAGCTTTTCCTGCATGACGGGCGTACCCGTGAGCCCCACGCGCAGGCCGGAAAGCGGCAGCCCAGGCCCGCCGAGCCTCACCGCCGCCACCTCGCCGATGATAATGACCGCAGGGGCCTCGACCTGAGCGGCGCGCCCGGCTATGTCCTCCAGCGTCCCGCGCACATCGGCAGGGTGCGGCGAGTTACCGCCGGAGAGCACTGCGGCGGGCGTCTCCGGAGGCAGCCCCGCCGCGATGAGACGGCGTGTGAGCTCAGGCAGCGCGCCGAGGCCCATGAGGAACACCAGCGTCCCGCCCGCCCGGGCCAGGGCGTCGAGATCCTCAGGCAGTGTGTCGCCAGCAGCGGCGCTGTGCGCCGTGACTACGTGGAAGCTCCGGCTCAGGCCCCGGTGCGTCAGAGGTATGCCGGCGAGCTCAGGTATGGCTATTGCCGAGGAAATGCCCGGTACAGCCTCGCAAACCACACCAGCGGCGGCGAGCGCGAGCATTTCCTCCCCGCCGCGCCCGAAGACAAAGGGGTCCCCGCCCTTGAGCCGCACGACTACGTCGCCCCCGCGCGCCTTTTCGATAAGCAGGGCGTTTATCTCGGCCTGCGGCGCGCTGTGCCGCCCTGAGCGCTTGCCCATGTAGACGCGCTCGGCCTCGGGCGGGGCGAGGTCAAGGATGGCGGGGTCAATGAGGTCGTCATAGACGACGCAGGAACAGGCGCGCAGGAGCTCCGCGGCCCTGAGCGTCAGCAGCTCCGGCCCGCCGCAGCCAGCCCCCACGAGGTAGACGCGCCCGCTCATGCCCGCGCCTCCAGCGCCGCATCGAGCTCGGCCGCGTCGAGGGGCCGGCCCAGCTCCAGGCAGAGCCCGAAGAGCTCGCGCAGGAGCGCAGAGCGCCGCCGCTGCTCCGGCACGCGGGCCTTCAGCGGCGCGCGCAGGGAGCCAAGGAAGGCGAGAATGTCCTCGAAACCTTCCGGCAGAGCCTCGTCCAGCCTGTCCCGCGCCCAGGCGGCGGCGCTGGGGCTGCATCCGGCCGTGGTCACGCCCGCGGAGAGCGCGCCGCGCCTGAGCAGGGCGGGGAAGACGAAGCCGCACTCAGACAGCTCGTCCACGACGTTCACAGGTATGCCGCGCTCCCGGCAGGCTGAGGCGACGGCGCTGTTGACGTCTCGGTCGTCCGTTGCGGCTATGGCCAGGAAGACGCCGTCGAGGTCGCGCGGCTCAAAGGCGCCCCGGCGCAGCTCGACGCCGGGCAGGGCCTGGAGCTCCGGACAAAACTCCGGCGCGACGGCACGCAGCTCGGCCCCATAGGGCAGAAGCTTTTCGGCCTTGTGCAGCGCGAGCCGCCCGCCGCCGACAATGAGCGCCCGGCGGCCCTGAAGCTCCACGAAAAGCGGGAAATAGGCCATTCAAAACGCCTCCTGTGCAAAGTAATACTGCGGCCCGTCGGGCGTGTCAACGCGCCTGAGCCGCACGCCGAACACCTCGTCAACGGCGCCGCTTTCGAACACCTCGTCCGGGCTGCCCAGCATGCGGAGCCGGCCGTCCTGCATGATGGCGAGCCTGTCTGCCTGCCTGAGCGCCAGCGCGAGGTCGTGCGTCACTATGGCCACGGCACGGCCGTCGCCGGCAAGGCTGCGGGCCGTATCCATTACACCGAACTGGTGGCGGATGTCGAGAAAGGCCGTGGGTTCGTCCATGAACACCGTCCCCGCGCCCTGGGCGAGGACCATGGCCAGATAAGCGCGCTGGCGCTGCCCGCCCGAGAGCTCCGGCAGGGGCCGGTCCGCCAGCTCCAGCGCGTCGGCGCGGCGGAGCGCCGCGTCAACGATGTCATAGTCCTCGCGCCGGTAATGCCGCGGATAGGAGAGGTAGGGAAAGCGCCCGTGCAGCGCCATGCGCCGGACGCTTATGCTCGGCACGGGACGGTCCTGGGGCATGTATGCCGCCCTCTGCGCTATCTCACGGGCGCTGAGCTCCTCAACGGGCCTGCCGTCGAACAGCACCTGCCCGCCCATGCGCTGCGCCATGCCGAGGACGGCGCGCAGCAGCGTGCTCTTGCCGCAGCCGTTCGGCCCGGCGATGGCCGTGACCTGCCCGGGAGGGAAAGCGATGCTTATCCCGTGCAGTACCTCGAATGTGCCGTAGCCCGCGCGCAGCTCCTTAAGCTCAATCATGGCTTCGCCCCTTCCTTTGCCTGAACAGCAGCCAGATAAAGAACGGCCCGCCAAAGAGGGAGAGAAGTATGCCCACGGGCAGCTCATAGGGCGTGAAAAGCGTCCTGGCCGCGAGGTCGCAGAGCGTGAGCAGCGAGGCCCCGCCCAGCGCCGAGGCGGGCAGGAGAAAGCGGCTCTCGTCCCCTGCGAAGCGGCGCATGATGTGCGGCACGATGAGGCCGACAAAGCCGATGAGCCCGGCAAAGCTCACCGCCGCCCCGGCCAGCGCCGCCGCCAGCGCCAGCAATATGACGCGCATCCGCCCAATTTTAACTCCCAGGCTGTGCGCCGTTTCCTGGCCGAGCATGAGCACATCCAGCTCGTTCGTCAGGGTGAAAAGCAGCGCCAGCGCGCAGAGCGCCACCCAGAAGGCGGGCGTTATGCGCTGCATCGTGAGGTTTGCGAGGCTGCCGATCCGGAAGTCGGAATAGCCGTTCAGCGCCTCGGGCCGGAAGGTGACGATGGCGTCTATGCCCGCAGAGAGGATGCCGGAGACGGCCACGCCGGCCAGTACCAGGGTTATCCTGGAGGCGCCCGTGCGCTCGGCGATGAGCAGCACCAGCAGCACGCTGAACAGCGCCCCCGCGAAGGCCGCGAGCGGCACCAGGGCATAGGCGGAGGGGGCGATAGCGCAGCAGAGCGCCGCCGCCAGCCCGGCCCCGGCGTTGACGCCGATGACGTTCGGCGCAGCCAGGGGGTTCGAGAGCACGCCCTGGATGACCGCTCCCGAAACGGCGAGCGCCGCGCCGGCTATGAGGCAGCCGCAGGTGCGCGGCAGGCGGGAATAGAGCGCGATGCGCTCCGCCGCCGTGGCGGCCTCGCCGGAAAAGAGCGCGCGCAGCACGTGCGGAAGCGGCACGTTCACAGGCCCGAGCGCAAGGCTCATGCAGCAGGCGGCAAGACAGACCGCTGCCAGCGCCGCAAACAGCCGCGCCGGCCTAGTCCGCATCCGGATAGAGGATGTCTGCAAGTTTTTCATAGGCCTCCCCCCAGCGGGCGTTGGGCTTGAGGTTGTAGAGCTCGTGCTCAAGCGTATAGAAACGCCCCTCGCGCACGGCCCGCAGCTCCGACCACGCCGGGTTTTGCAGCAGAGTTTGCTCCAGCGTCTCCATGGCGTCCGTAGGGTCAGAACCCTGGAGCACGGCGAAGATGTAGTCCGGCTCGGCGGCAATGATGGCTTCAAGGCTCAAATCCTCCAGCAGGCTCTCTTCGCTGTCCGCGATATTTACGCAGCCAAGGTCAGCCAGCATTTCGCCCAGCACGAAATCCCGGCTGCCTTTGACCTTGCAGCTCACGCCCGTGGCGCGGATGCAGAGCACCATAGGCGCCTCGCCGGTCTGCCGCGCGATGGCCGCGTCTGCCTGAGCGCGCACGGCAGAGCCGTTGAGCTCGTAGTTCTCCTCGCAGCCGGTCAGCGTGGTGCAGATGCCGAGCATGTTGAGATAGTCGTCGAGCGTCTGCACGTCAAAGTATGCGACGCACAGCCCCGCCGCCTCAAAGGTGTCCAGGAGTTCAAGGTTTGCGGCGGTGTTGCAGCTGGCAAGGATCAGATCAGGCTCCGAGGCGATGAGCGCCTCAAGGCCCGGCTCCTTGACTGCGCCGAGGTTTGTGACGTCTGCGCCCAGGCCGAGGTCGAAGGAGGTCCAGGCGTCGTCCGCCGCGGCTACGAGCGAGTCGCAGCCTCCGGCGAGGCACCACACGTCGGCAAAGCTGCCTATCATCGCCGCGACGCGCTCGGGATGGGCAGGAGCCGTGACTTCGCGGCCCAGGTCGTCGGTAAAGACGTAAGTTTCCGTGCCGTCTGCCTGCGGCGACGTCCCTGCCGCGCCGCAGGCGGCAAGGGAGAGCAGCACGCAGGCCGCAAGCAGGGTTGAGATGAGCTTTTTCATGTGATTCACACCCATGGATAAAAAATGCGGGGCTGGCAAGCTATCAAACCAGCCCCGCGCGTTTTTGCGTGGATTCAGCAGCTCGCGCCGCCCTTGGATTTGGCGGCAACGGCGAGGATGGCCTCCTTGCGGGAGAGCACGTCGTCGCTTTTGAGCTGGCGTATGAACTCGTCCACACCCACGCGGTCTATAGTGCGGCCGAAGCGCTCGCCGGTCTTGCCCAGCTCGCGGTAGAGGAGGATGGCCTTTTCGATGAGCTTCATGACCTCGTCCCCGGAGTAGACTCCGCCGATGTTGGTGCCGAGCCTCTGTGTCTTGCCCCAGATGCCGCCGATGACCACGGCGTAACCGCGCTCTTTTTCGGAGAAGCTGTGCATCGGGCAGGCAGCGATGCACTTGCCGCAGTTCGTGCACTTTTCCGTATCGACGACTATCTTGCCGGCTGCGCCCCTTGAGACACAGTGGACAGGACAGCGCTCGATGACGCCGCACTTGACGCAGTTGCGGCACTTGATGAGGTCCTGCTCGGGCACGCACTGACCGTAGACGCCGAAGTCGTTGAGGCCGGGCTTGACGCAGTTGTTGGGGCAGCCGCCGACGGCGATCTTGAACTTGTGCGGCAGCGTGACCGTGTGCCAGCCTACGAAGAACTCGTCATATATCCGCTTGGCGAAGGCCTGGGTATCGAACAGGCCGTGTACGCAGACGGTGCCTTTGCAGGCGACGATGGGCCTGACGATGGAGCCCGTGCCGCCGGTGACAAGGCCCGCGGCCTCCACCTCGGCGCAAAGCGGCTCCAGGTTCTCGTAGGGGATGCCCTGTATTTCTATCGTCAGCCGGACAGTGAGTGCAACTCGTCCATCGCCGTACTTGCGCGCGACGTCGGTCACCATCTGCATCTGCTCGTTTGTAAAAACTCCGTTCGGCGCGACGATGCGGGCAATAAAGTGCTCCCCGTCGTTCGTGAGGATGAGCCCGCGGCCCTTAAGGGCCTTTTTTTCGGCATCGGTGATTTTCAGCAAATCCATCGCCTCCTGTACATTATCTTGGGTTATAAAACAACGTAACGCCTTTCAGTGCGCTGCGTCAAGGGTGGATTTCGACGCGCGCGGCGTAAATTTTCGGTCAAACGCGCTCAAGCCTGTAAATGTCCGTTCTGCGTGCGGACATGAGCGGCAGCTGACGGCGTATGCTGTCCACGTAGGCCCTGTCCAGCTCGACCGTGAGCGTCGTCTCCTCCGCGCCCGCACGGGCTATGACGTCGCCCCAGGGCGAGACGGCGATGGAGTTGGCGTAGGAGACATAGCTGCCCTGCTCGTCTCTCGCGGGGGCGCAGCCGAGGGTGTAGACCTGGCTCTCGACGGCGCGGGAGCGGAACATGACCTCCCAGTGCGCAGGACCCGTGGTCATGTTGAAGCTCGCCGGGCAGAACACCGCCCAGGCCCCGTCCTGGGACATGATGCGCGCAAGCTCCGGAAAGCGCATGTCGAAGCAGATGCACAGGCCGAAGCGCCCGAATTCCGTGTCAAAGACGCAGATCTCGTCCCCGGCGGTGAAGGTGTCGGACTCCTTGAATCTCTGACCGCCCTCGACGTCAATGTCGAAGAGGTGGCTCTTGCGGCAGCGCGCGGCCTGCCTGCCCTCGCGGTCGAAGACGAAGGAGCTGTTGTATATCCTGCCTCCGTCGCTCTCCGGGATGGTGCCGCCGATGAGCCATACGCGGTTTTCGCGCGCCGCGCGGGAGAGCATTTGCCAAGCGGGACCGCCGGCGGGCTCCTGGCTCTCAATAAAGGCGCGGTTGCGGTATTCGCAGCAGAACATCTCCGGCAGGACGCAGAGCTCGGCCCCATTTTCGGCGGCCTCGCGTATGAGGCGTGCCGCGCGGTCGAGGTTTTCCTGCTTTTCGGGGACGTTGCGCATCTGGATGAGCGCGGCTTTCATGTCGCTTACCTCCTTCAGAGCTTGTCGATGTAGCGGCAGGCGGCGACCGCGGCGGCGGCGCCGTCGCCCACGGCGGTGGTGAGCTGGCGGACGGTCTTGGCGCGGCAGTCGCCCGCGGCGAAGAGACCCGGCGCGCCGGCGCCGCAGTCCTCTCCGGCGGCGAACCAGCCGGCGGCGTCAAGCTCTGCCATGCCGGCAAAGGGCGCGTTCCCCGGCTCGTAGCCGACGGCGACAAAAAGCCCGTCCACCCGCAGCGTTTCCCGCTCTCCGCCGTCCACGGGCTCGATGACGATGCCCGTGAGCTCGCCCTCGCCCTCAAGGGCGACGACGCGGCTGGACATGCGCAGCTTCACGTTGGACCGCGCGAGCGCAGCGTGGACGTTGGCGGCCTCCGCGCGGAACTCGTCGCGTCTGTGGATTATGTAAACCTCAGAGCAGCCGTTGGCGAGCAGCAGCGCGTCCTGGAGCGCGGCGTCGCCTCCGCCGGCGACGGCCACGGGCCTGCCCTTGTAGAAGGCCCCGTCGCAGACCGCGCAGTAGCAGACGCCGTTTCCAGCGAGCTCCTCCTCGCGCGCGACTCCGAGCCTGCGGTGCTGAGCGCCGGTGGCGAGGATGACGGCCTTTGCTGCATAGTCGCCGTCGGGCGTGACGACGGCGTAACCGGCCCCCTCGCGCCTGAGCCCGGTGACCTCGGCGAGTTCGGCCTCCGCGCCCATGTCCAGCGCCTGGGAGAACATCCTGTCCGCCAGCTCTGCGCCGGAGACGGAGGGTATGCCGGGGAAATTGTCCACCATGGGCGACCAGGCTATTTGCCCGCCGAAGCCGTTTTTTTCCAATACGAGCACGGACTTCTCAGCCCGACGCCCATAAATCGCCGCCGCGAGCCCTGCGGGACCGCCTCCGACGATGACGATGTCATAAGTACCAAGCATAGTAATCGCTCCCATAAGAGTTGTTTGTCGTTTATAATGATATCACACAATTTGCTGTAAAATCCACCCCATTTCTCTGGACAGCGCCAAAGAAATGGGGTGGGAGAGCCGCCCGGCGGGCAGCATTTTGATTTATTCAAGCTCGAAGGCGCCTGTGTAGAGCTGGTAGTACTGGCCCTTTTGCTCCAGCAGCTGCTCGTGCGTGCCGCGCTCTATTATGCGGCCGTGCTCAAGGACTATTATCACGTCAGAGTTCTTGACGGTCGAGAGCCGGTGGGCTATGACGAACACAGTCCGTCCCTGCATGAGCGCATCCATGCCTCGCTGGACAATGGCCTCGGTGCGGGTGTCGATGGAGCTTGTCGCCTCGTCGAGTATCATGACGGGCGGGTCGGCCACGGCGGCGCGGGTGATGGAGAGCAGCTGGCGCTGGCCCTGGGAGAGGTTCGCTCCGTCCCCGGTCAGCAGGGTGTTGTAGCCCTCCGGCAGGCGGGTGATGAAATCGTCAGCGCCCGCGAGCTTCGCCGCGGCGACGCACTCTTCGTCCGTAGCATCCAGGCGGCCGTAGCGGATGTTCTCCATGACCGTGCCCGTGAAAAGATTCGTATCCTGCAGGACGATGCCCAGCGCGCGGCGCAGGTCGCTTTTGCGTATCTTCGTGATGTTTATGCCGTCATAGCGTATTTTGCCGTCCGCAATGTCGTAGAAGCGGTTGAGCAGGTTCGTGATGGTGGTCTTGCCCGCGCCCGTAGCGCCGACGAAGGCGACCTTCTGCCCGGGCTTGGCGTAGAGCGAGACGTCGTGCAGGACGGGCTTGCCCTCCTCGTACTCAAAGTCCACGTTGAACATGCGCACGTCGCCGCGCAGGGGGACGTAGGTGACGGTGCCGTCGGCGCGGTGCGGGTGCTTCCAGGCCCAGAGGCCGGTGCGCTCTGCGCTCTCGACATACTCGCCGTTTTCCTCGCGCGCGTTCACGAGGGTGACATAGCCCTCGTCCACCTCGGGTTCTTCGTCCAACAGGGCAAAGATGCGCTTCGTGCCTGCGATGCCCATGACGACGGAGTTTACCTGATGCGATACCTGGCCGATGTTGCCGGCGAAGGATTTGGTCATGTTCAGGAACGGCACGACGATGCTGATGCTGAAGGCCAGGCCGGAAATGCTCACATTCGGCACGCCGCCGATGAGGAAGAGCCCGCCCGCGACGGCCACTATGACGTAGAGTACGTTGCCGATGTTGTTCAGGATGGGGCCGAGGGTGTTGGCGTATTTGTTGGCCTTCTCGCTCTCGCGGAAGAGCTCCTCGTTCAGGCGGTCGAAGTCCGCCTGGCTCTCCTCCTCGTGGCAGAAGACCTTGACGACCTTCATTCCGCTCATCATCTCCTCCGCGAAGCCCTCGACCTTGCCGAGCGCCGTCTGCTGGCGGAAGAAGAAACTGGCGGACTTGCCGCCTATGCGTCCCGTCAGGAAGAGCATGAGGATGACGCCCGCGAGCACCACCAGGGTGAGCCAGAGGCTGTAGTAGAGCATGATGCAGAACACTGTCGTGACCATGATGGTCGAGGACAGCAGCTGCGGGAAGCTCTGGGACACCATCTGGCGCAGGGTGTCGATGTCGTTGGTGTAGTGGCTCATGATATCGCCGTGGCTGTTGGCGTCGAAATACTTGATGGGCAGGCCCTGCATCTTGTCGAACATACGGCAGCGCAGCTTTTTGAGCGTGCCCTGGGTGATGATGGCCATGAGCTGGTTGAAAGCCAGGCCCGCTATGAGCGAAACGCCGTAGAGGCTCGCAAGGATAGCCACAAAACGGAGTATCGGTCCCTTGGCCGCGGACCAGTCGCCGGACTGCCAGCTCTGTTCTATGACCGCGATGATGTTCTGCATGAAGATGGAGGGCAGGGAGCTCACCACGGCGTTCACGACGATGCAGACGAGGGTGAGCGACAGCATGACAGGATAGAACTCGCGTATGGTACGCAGCAGGCGGCGCACGACGGCGCCGGAATTCTGGTTGTTTTTCATTCTTCCGCACCTGCCTTGTTCTGCGAGGTGTATATCTCGCGGTAGACCTCGTTTGCGGCCATTAGCTCGGCGTGGGTGCCGACGGCCATTATGCGGCCGCCGTCCATGACGACGATGCGGTCCGCGTCCTCGACTGAGGCCGTGCGCTGGGCGATGATGATCTTTGTCGTCTCGGGCATGAACTCGCGCAGGGCTTTGCGGATGCAGGCGTCGGTCTTGGTGTCCACGGCGGAGGTCGAGTCGTCGAAGATGAGGACCTTCGGCTTCTTGAGCAGCGCGCGGGCGATGCACAGGCGCTGCTTCTGACCGCCGGAGACGTTCGTGCCGCCCTGCTCGATGTAGGTGTCGTAGCCGTCGGGGAACTGGCTGATGAAGTCGTCAGCCTGGGCGAGCCGGCAGACGTGGACCATCTCCTCGTCTGTGGCCTCCTTGTTGCCCCAGCGGAGGTTGTCCTTGATCGTGCCGGAGAAGAGCTGGTTTTTCTGGAGCACGACGGCCACCTGGCTGCGCAGTGTCTCAATGTCGTACTCGCGCACGTCGCGCCCGCCGACCTTCACGCTGCCCTCGGTGACGTCGTAGAGCCGGGAGATGAGGTTCACGAGCGTGGATTTGGCCGAGCCCGTGCCGCCTATGATGCCAATCGTCTCGCCGGACTTTATGTGCAGGTCGATGCCCGAGAGCGCCATGCGCTCCGCTTTCTCGGAGTAACGGAAGCTCACGCCGTCAAAATCCACGGAGCCGTCCGCAACCTCGAAAACGGGGTTTTCGGGGTTCGTCAGCGTGCTCTTCTCAGAGAGGACCTCGATTATGCGCTTGGTGCTCTCGCCCGCCATGGTGATCATGACGAAGACCATGGAGAGCATCATGAGGCTCATGAGCATCATGAAGCTGTAGGTCAGCAGGGCGGAGAGCTGGCCGACGTCCAGGTCGAGGCCCATGGAGGAGATTATCGTGTAGGAGCCGAAGGAGAGGGTGAAGACCATGACCGAGTAGATGCAGAACTGCATGAGCGGACCATTGAGCGCGAGGATACGCTCTGCGCGCGTGAAGTCGGCGCAGACGTCCTCGGCGGCGCGGCCGAATTTCTCAGACTCGTAGTCCTCCCGGACGAAGGACTTGACGACGCGCATGGCCTTGACGTTTTCCTGTATGGACTCGTTGAGCTTGTCGTATTTCTTGAACACGCGGCGGAAGAGGGGGATGGTCTTGGCGATTACGAGCGCAAGCCCGAGGCCGAGCACAGGCAGGACAAAGAGGAATATCCAGGCCATGCGCCCGCCCATGACAAAGGCCATGATGAAGGCGAAGACCAGCATAAGCGGAGAGCGTATCGCCGTGCGGATGACCATCATGTAGGCGAACTGTACGTTCGTGACGTCCGTCGTCATACGGGTGACGAGGGAGGAGGTCAGGAAGTGATCTATGTTCTCAAAGGAGTAGCCCTGCACGGCGTGGAAGATGTCGTGCCGGAGGTTTTTGCCCAGACCGCAGGAGGCCGTGGAGCAGGTCAGGCCGGCGAGGGAGCCGAAGAGCAGCGAGAGCGCCGCCATGAGCACCAGCAGGCCGCCGATACGTAGTATTTCATCAATGCTGCACCCGGCCTTTATCTCATTCACCAGCCGGGCGGTGATAAAGGGGATGATGCACTCCATGACGACCTCAAGGGAGACGAGTATGGGCGTCAGTATGGAGACACCCCGGTATTCACGGAGGCTTTTTTGCAGCAGCTTTACCATTTACATTCCTCACTTCGATTAAAAGCGAGCATGACCTGCCGCAAAGCTTTGCTTGCGGCAAGTATGCTCACTGTAAGACAGGATATTGAGTTTTAGAACGGCAGGCCCTTCATGCCGGTCAGCTTTGCCATGTTTCCTGAGGAGGCCGAATCGACCTTGCGCAGCGCCTCGTTCACAGCGGCGATGATGAGGTCCTGGAGCATCTCCACGTCCTCGGGGTCAACCGCCTCGGGGTCTATCGTGAGGCCGGTGAGCTCGTGCTTGCCGCTGACGACGGCCTTGACGACGCCGCCGCCTGCAGTCGCCTCGAAGCTTGAGGCTTCGAGTTCCTCCTGCATTTTGCGCAGCTCCTCCTGCATTTTCTGAGCCTGCTTCATCATGTTCATCTGGTTCATGCCGCCCATGCCGCCGTAGCCGCCGCGGAATCCGCCTTTTGCCATATCCTTTTCCAACCTTTCAGATGAATTTTACCTGTTTGAACCTCCTGAGCTCTTCAAGGCTGCGGGAGGCAAGACGCCCGGCGCCGTCCTCTGCGCCCGTAACGAGCTCTACAGGGCCGCCGTAGAGCTGCTCGGCGGTGTTCCTGAAAAGCGAGAGCGTCTCTGGGTCGCCCAGCTGGTTTTCAGCGAAGGTATTCATAAACGTTATGCGCAGCAGGTTGCCTTTGAATTCACCGGTGACCTGCAAGGGGTCGGAGAGCAGACGGTAGGTGCCTATGCGCAGGCGGCCGTCGAGCGCCGCGACCAGGGCCTGCCAGGTCGCCCTGCCCGGGGCCTGACCCGGCTCCGGGGCGTTGTCCGGCCTGTCCGGGAGCGCGTGCTCCGGCTCCGGCTCGAAGTAGCGGCCCACCGGCTCGGGCGTCGGCTCAGCTTCGTCACGGATGTAGCCGTCACCCTCGGACTCGGTAATTGGCGCGTGCTCCGGCTCCGGGTCAGGTTCGGGGATCGGTTCAGGCATTGAAATGGGTTTCGGCTCGAACACGGGCGCAGGTTCCGGGGCGGGTATGGGCTCGGGCTGTCGCTCCGGTTCAGGTTCAGGTTCAGGTTCGAGCGAAGGGGCGCGAGGAGGCGGGGCGCCGTGCTCCAGACGTGAGACGCGCGCGTCCAGCTCCGGCAGATCCGCGGCAATGCCAGGGTCGCAGAGTGTGACGAGGCAGATCTCCACCGCAGTCCGCGGGGAGGGATTGTCCCTGAGCGAAGAGAGCGCCTCCTGGGCGCGCCGCATGTTCTGCAGCAGCTCCGCGCGGGTGAAACTGCGGGCGAAGGCACGCAGGGTCTTGTCGTCGTAGGCGCCGGAGAGGAGGGCGCGCCCGCCCTTGGGCGCAAGGTCCAGCAGCAGCACGTCACGCATGAGGGCGCACAGGTCCGAGAGCAGGGAGGCGGGGTCCTTGCCGTCCCTCCAGAGGGAGGCGAAGATGTCGAGCGCCGCGCCCGCATCGCGTTTTCCGATGGCTGAGAGCAGGGAGGCGACGCGGCGGTTTCCTGCGAGGCCCGTGGCCTCCAGTACCGTGGCCTCGTCGATGACGGGCGAGTTGGAGCACTGGTCGAGCAGGGATATCGCGTCGCGCATGCCGCCGTCGGCGAGCCGCGCGAGCAGCTCGGAAGCCTCGTGTGTGAGCTTGAAGCCCTCCTGAGCGGCGATATAGTCGAGATGTTTGGAGATGACCTCCGTGTCCAGGCGGCGGAAACTGTAGCGCTGGCAACGGGAGAGTATCGTGGCGGGCACCTTGCGCAGCTCGGTGGTGGCGAGGATGAACATGAGGTGCTCCGGGGGTTCTTCGAGGATCTTGAGCAGGGCGTTGAAGGCGGCGATGCTCAGCATGTGGACCTCGTCCACGATGTAGACGCGCTTTTTGACGCTGGCGGGGGAGAAGATGGCCTCGTCGCGCAGGGCGCGGATGTTGTCCACGCCGTTGTTGGAGGCGGCGTCGATCTCTACGACGTCCATGACAGAGCCGTCGTCAATGCCGCGGCAGGCGGCGCACTGGCAGCAGGGGTTGCCGTTCACGGGGTGCTCGCAGTTGACGGCCTTGGCGAGTATTTTGGCGCAGCTGGTCTTGCCCGTGCCGCGCGTACCTATGAAGAGGTAGGCGTGCGAGAGCCTGCCGGAGGCGACCTGGGCCTTCAGCGTCTCGGTGACCTGTTCCTGCCCGCAGACCTCGTCGAAGGTGCGGGAGCGGTATTTGCGGTAAAGAGCCTGGTAGATAGGGCCCCACACCTTTCACATAGTAATAAATTTACGGCGCTTTGCAAGACTGCACACCCTTGATCGAACATACGACACGCCCGTTACCCAAGCAGCCAGCTCGGCCCCGGCACGCCCACGGCACACGGACTGACCCGCTTAATGCTGCTCGGTTCCCCGCCTGACATGGTTCACAGGGGTCCGTTGCGCGGGACCGGGGCTTCAACGCCGCTTACCTGGGGCAGACGGCACATCGTATATCCTCTCGTGGGAATCCATCCCTGCTATAGCGGATTGCAGGTTACAGGGCACCGCTGGCTCCCCGACTGGTGCAGCCTTGCAAAGGGCCGCGGGAGTATTCTACTACAAAAACTTATTTTAATCAATATTGATTTTTACTCTTTACAAATTCGCAAAATGTGCTATAATGTTCAAGCACTTGGGCCTGTAGCTCAGCTGGGAGAGCGTTCGGTTCGCATCCGAGAGGTCGAGAGTTCGAGTCTCTTCAGGTCCACCATAAGATGATCGGCACTGACTTATGGAGCAGTGCCGATTATTATAATAAGCGTGGGAGGGGTCAGCATGGCGGATTATAAGGCAATGTATTATCACCTGGCCGGGCGCATGGCGACTGCCTTGGACGCGCTGGAAGCCACCACTAATGCGCTGGTAGAGATTACCGAGAAGCTGAAACTGGCGCAGCAGACCACGGAGGAAATGTTCATTACCAGCCCTGACGACGATGAGGATCTCGAGGGGAACGAATAAGCACCGGAGCAAAAAGCCGCAGACGGCAAATAAACTGTTCACAAACGTAACGAGCGCTTCACACGCAAAATGTGCGAGGCGTTCGTTTTTTGCTTGAGCCCGCCGAGGTGCGCCTGAGCATGCCGAAGGCGTCGGCAGGCCTTGGTTTTACAATATCGCGGGGTGGCGTCATGGATATTTCTTTCGCAGCAGGAGAGAAGAAGTTCAACTACCGGGTCGCAGCCGTAATACTAAACGGCGGCAAGCTGCTGGCAATGCGGGACGAGTACTCTCCCTATTACTATCTTCCCGGCAGCAGGGTGAAGCTGGGCGAGACTGCGGAGCAGGCGGTCATCAGGGAGATACAAGAGGAGCTGCACGTCACCGCTGAGATCGTGCGCCCTCTCTGGCTGAATCAGGCCTTTTTCAAGGAGGAAGTCGATGGGCTGAGATACCACGAGCTGTGCGTCTGCTTTTTGCTGGATGTCTCAAATACCGTCCTGCCATCCCGCGGCAACAGGTTCTGCCTGACGGAAGGAGAGAGACGCAGCAGCTTTGAATGGCTAAGATTCGAGCAGCTGAAAGACGAACACTTCTATCCGGCCTTCCTGAAAGAGGCAATATTCCACCTGCCCGAGAATTTCACGCTCCGGACAGAGTTAGAATAGGCGGCGCGCATGCCGGACTCATGGAGGTATTTGCAGAGCCTCTGCGCTCCGTAGCCCTCATCCACATACTTGCGGAATATGAGCCGCACTATCTCGGCCTCATCCTCGTCGATGGCCAGGTCGCAGACCTCGCGGTTCCGCTTGTTCACGCGCCCGCGCTTTTCAAGGTGGTAGCCGAAAGGCACGGTGCCGCCGGTGTAGAGACCCGCTTCCGTCATCTGACTGAGGCGGGTCTTGACACGGATGGAGGTCTTGATGCTCTCGCCGGAGGCCTGCCAGTAGCGGATGTAGTTCATCAGCTTGTCGACGTGATTGTCGAATCTCTGCTGGCCCTCGGTGGCACTCCAGACCTCGATGCCGTTGCGGACGAACCATTCCACAACGAAGGGGGTCTCATCGTCGCGGCGTCCGAGGCGGTCAAACATGAAAACGAGCAGGATGTCGAATTTGCCATCCACGGCGTCGCGCTGTATCTCCTGAATGGCGTCGCGGTCCCGCGCTGAGACCTTGAATCCGGAGACGCCTTTTTCGGATAGCTCGCGCACGATGCTCCAGCCCTGAGCCGCCGCAAATTCACGGCAGCGCTGTTTCTGCATGGGTATGTCGTCCTTTTCGACCTGGCCGAGAGTGGAGACGCGGTAGAGGCAATAGACGCGCTTGATGGTAAAGTAAGTATCGTAGTTGTTCATCATACACACCTCATCTTGATGTGTCTGATCTTTGCTGCCTGTCCGCGATTGTGATTTTCAAGGTGCTCTGCCTGCATTATCTCACACCCTGTCCTCGGCGGCAATGTTGTCGCGCCTGTACGAATTGAGCAGGATGCCCCTGACGTTTGCCATGACGGCGTCCTTGTCCGGGCAGTCCTTGTATTTCACGCGGACGAGACAGCCGTCCAGAACGCAGACCTGTTCGCCGCTGGAGTTGATGGGAGCCGAAAGCGGATTTGTGTTTTTCATGTGTTTCGCTCCGTTTCTTATAGAGTGTTCCGCCGTATTTGCCACGCGCCCCGGCGGTGAGGGGATACAGCGAGCCGCCGCTGGCGCGGCTGTCATAGCTCCACGGCATCGGACTAACCGTAGACCGCAGGGCTGCCCCCAAGTCCTCGGGAGCGCGTGAGCAAGTACCTTTATTCCCCGCGCTTTCATTGCAAATCGGCTTGCCAAAGCCGTTTTTGGGGCCGCGTTCATCGCTCAGGCTAACGCCGTCATCGCGCCGCGCCCCGCGTCGCTGACCGTCTCCGGTCACGCAGGTTCTGTGCTCGCTGTACCGTGTATTCAGTTGTGGGGAACTCTCAAAATGTCCCTTCGCTATATAGGCAGCGAAAATGCGATTTTTACAACCTCAGGCCAAATATTTTTTGATTTTGCGCAGTCTCTTCGACACCGCCTGCTGCGTGCACCTGAGCACATGGGCCGTCTGCTCTTGTGAGAGGCCGTCAACGCAGAGCAGTGTGAGAAGCTCCAGGTCTGCCTCAGGCAGCTCACACAGCTTCGCAGAAAGCTGGGAATCATCCAGCCCCTCTATCCAGCCGCAGCGGCCGGAATTGAACTCAGGCATCAGGGTATAGCAAGAGCCGCAGGCCGTCTCCAACGGACGCCTGCGGCTCTCATACGCTCTGTCGCGGTTGAATTGTTCGAGGTCGAAGCGACGCATCTCCTCGATGTCGTCCTCGCTCATGCCCTCTTTCCTATACCAAAGTTCCTTGCGCTTCCACTCGGCGTCAAACCTTCGCTTCTCTCTGGCGTAGTTGTATGACATTAAAATGACCTCCTGCTTTGATTTGGATGGGATCAAAACAGGAGGTCAGGGGTATTTGGCTATGTAGCACTGCCAGCATCTGGGGTGCATTGCTGCTCATAAGCCTATAGTCTAAGTAGAGCAGTAATATAGAGAAAGAGGGTGCGGATTGATTAGTACTCTTGGATCACTGAGTACTCTGTGGGGCTTTCCACATAATTGCCATTGGAATCATATGTAGTAGCTGTTACCCTTAAACGATAGGAATGACCAGGGAGTACGTACCATGGCTCGTCCAAAGATATCCTAGACTCACCGCTTGTCTCCCATGTTTTTATTATTTCTAAACCGCCGGAAATTCGTTGCAGTTCAACTTTCAAGTCAACTGTGTAGCCATTTGGTACAGTAACGACGGCGTAGCAATCGGCTCTTCCAGAAGACGAAATAGTAAAAGTAGTCTGAATTGAACTGATGATTACATATTCAGGCTTTATGATAACCGGCTCGTCGCTAGACACTATATTGTCAGCAAAGGCAATATTTGCTGATATAAGCATACAAAAAGCCAGAATTGCGGAGAAAAGCTTTTTCATTTTTGACCCTCCATATTTACATTAATTAATTCATCTATTATAAGTTCAGCAGAATCATATGATATTCCATCGAAATTTAGTATAATGAATTTTCCGTTAGCTTGGTCTGCAATGCCGGCGGTTATATAGCCTCCGTCAAAAAAGACAATTATCCCGCTAAAATCATCACGTTTTATTTCGTTTATCTGCAAAGCATTCTCAGTATTGATGTCCAGCACACTGTCAGCTCCGTTTCGGACGTCAATTGATATCAATCCGTCACCATGACTTGAAAGTGACACCCATGACGAAAGTCTATCGCTGCCCATATCAGCGACTTGGTATTCGTCGGTTATCAACTCAGGCAGAATAACACCATTAAGCTCTATAGTACCATCGCTTATGAGCCCATTGCTATCTCCGTTTTTAGAACTATCTTCGTTAGCGTTTTCGAAAATTATCTCGGCTGAAACGTCAGAAATCTGAACCAGTAGATTCAGCGTTGAGGCTCTGACATTTGGAAACGCCGCATATGCCGATGTGAACAAAACCAAGACCACAAGGACGACAACTGCAACCTTGCTCAAAACGCCGTATGCTTTTCTGCCAAACTGTCCGCTCCTGCGCCTGCGGCAGGCTTTCTTAATTGATGCCATGCATCGCTTGTCCAGTTCCGGAGGAATGGCGAAATCAGGATCGTTTTTCAACTGCTCGTTTTCCTGTTCAATCTGCTCTCCTTCGCGGTCTATCACCCCTTCCATGAGCAGCTCAAAGAGGGCGTTTTCATAATTTTCAACGAGCTTTTCATGCCGGGTCAAAGCAAAAACCTCCGTCCTTAATCATTTCAAGCGCTTTGCGCCTGGCGCGGGTCAATTTCATTCGAATGCTGTCGGTGCTGCAGCCGAACTCTTCGGCCAGCTCCGCGTCGCTCATGCGGAGTATGTACTTGCCAGCCAGCAGCTCTCGCGTATCATCAGGCAGGGTATCCCATACCTTTAAAAAATCCCTCTTCTTTTCGTCCATTATAACCACCTCTTCCGGCAGTGGTGCATTATCAGTGACGCAAGCGGCTTCATAGCTTTCGTCCATGCTTACCAGCCTGCCGCTCTCCCTGGCCTTTTTGCGTATGAAACTGATAGATGTATTTCTAACAGTATAGACGATATATGTTCTCAAAGTGCAACCATTGAACGTCCGAAGCAGGTCCTCTTTTTCAATCAGCTTTACAAAGGAGTCATGGATCAGATCCTCAACGATGTTGAAGTCGTCGGTAAATTTTGCAGCCTCCCTGAACAAGACAAGCTTATAGCGCACATAGAGTTCGGTAAAAAATTGCAGGCTGTCCTCACCATCACACATTGCCATCAGGCAAAGCATTATTTCCCACCACCCCGAGTCATTATGTTCTAATTCTAGTAGTTTGTTATATACTATACTTCCTATACTTCTTAAATAAAAGACGAACTATCAGCCAAAATGCAACATCAGCATGCAGCTCTTTTTGTTATTCAACAGGCAAAGCAAACATTATCAATGCTGAAAAATCCATCTACGCTGTATTATATCAGATATAATTGCGGATGTGCACGATTGATACTGGATAATCTAAGTAACAATCATGATTTGAGATATAATTTGTTCAAATTCTTCAGACAGGTGGTCAGGGGATGCCAAGCTTTGGTGAAATATTGTGCGAACTAAGGGAAGACAGGAGGCTCACGCAAACGCAGCTTGCAAGAGAGCTCCATATGGCGCCTACGACGATCTCGTCATATGAGACAGGCAAGATTCAGCCGCCCCCTGATAAGCTCATATCCCTGGCAGATTATTTTCAAGTCACAACAGACTATCTGCTAGGACGGACTAAGTATGATATAGACCCGGCTGTATTCCATGTAACCATATGCGGCAAGAAGACGCTGGGCGATCTCGTTAACGATGTCATGGCGCTTTCAAACAAGCAGAAAGAAGCGGCAATGATTATAATTGGAGACATGAAGTTTCGAGCCGACTATAATGCCAGGGCTAAATACGACGAAGCGGACTAAGCCTGGCATAGCGGATATATTATAAGAGTGCAACAAGCCACAGTGCTTTTTAACTGCGACTTGTTGCACTTTTTGTGTGTGAAGCGTCAATACAGTTAAGAGCGAAAAGTATAAGGCAGCGCTTTAATGCGTCTCTCTTGTATTGGGACGGCGATTCAGCCGCCCTGGTACCAACAGACTTATGGTAGAGGAACAATATTATGAAACGCTTATATGTAATTTTGTTCGCAAGCTTGATCACCTTGGCTGTGCTGTCAGCCTGCGGCGTTGAGCAGACACCGGCCACGGCGACGGATGCGCCCGCGCCGTTCTCGGAAGCGCCTGAGACTGAGGAATTTGCAACGACGATACCGGTCGTGGGAGAGGACTATACGCTCAGCAGTGTTGAGATCTCCGGCGCGTATACCTATATCTCCCACGGGCCCATCATGAAGTGCCTTGACGAGCAGGCGATGAATCAGGGCACGCACTACGCCGCGTACACGGTCGAGAACGGCGAACTTGTAGAGCTGGAGAGGCATACGTTTTCGCAGGTCTATGAGCTGGATGGAATTACATACCCCATGGATTTTGAATGGTGCATGAATGATGGGCTGCTCGAGATCCCCTACTGCGGTGAGAATTGCAGGCCATACGCCTGGTACACATACAGAGCCGCTCCCGAGCGCGTGTTCGTGATGGTGAGCCATGACGATACGACCTTTGCTTACCCGCTCATTATCAATCTTCTGACCGGTGAGATGGAAGACGTGCTGTCGGACGTCGAGCTCGAAAACATGTCAAATGTGGACGTTTCCCCGGACGGAAGCAGGCTGCTTATCGTATGCCGGAGTGAGGAGAATTACGAAGACACAACGGTGTGGCTGTATGATATCGCCGCAAAAGCCCTCAGCGATATTACGGACATATCGCCAAGCAGCATGGGCGGGTTCTTTGCCGGCGAGAGCGTTATCTGCGCCTATGACCCTGAAGGCGTGATCAGGCGCTGCGACCTGGATGCAGAGGAGCTCGACGAGGTTTACAACGTGAAGACGTCGGATGAAGGCGCCGAGATATTGTATGACATGACGGCGAGCCGTTATATCCTGCTCTACAGCGCGGGCGAGCTGTCAGCGGTGGATGTTGCAGGCGGCGGCGTCATGGATGTCGGAGCGGTCCCGGCCAAGCCGGGCTTGGTCCAATACAGCCCGGACGGGACAAGGGCGCTGCTCATGTTCTCCGACGGCGATACGGTGAGCGGCCTCTACGTCGTGGACTTTACGGCTCAGACCCTGGCTGACTACCTCGTCCCCGTGGACTTTGCCGTATCCGAGTACGAGCACGCCTCCCCGGAGATAAGCTGGTTCGACAACGACACCTTCGCCCTCGACAACGGCGCAAACGGCGTGGACGACACGCTGTGCGTGTGGGCGTATGAGCTGGACGGGTAGGCCCAGGCCGGGTCGGAGCCGGGCGCGGCGAGCATAGACATCGCGGACTACGGTTTTACCGACGATGAACTCAACGGGCGGGTAAGCCTTGATTATAGCTCGGTGCCAATTGACGCGCTCATGGCGTTTTACCTCAATTCCGACGGCGCAATGTCGGAGGGAGCGCAGTATGAGCTGCACGCGCATTTTCTCGCTGAGCCGCTCACAGTGGTCAAGGGCATCGCAGCCATAGGCGACCAGCTTGCCCCTCATTTCCCGGATATGACAGCAGCACAGCAGCTGTGCAGGGACATTGCCAGTTATAATGTATCATGACATCCAGCTCCGGAGCCATTGCACAATTTGACGAGACTTTGGAGCAGGCAAGTAATGAAGCTGCTACAGATGAAGAAAAGATGTGGTCGATTGCATAAGAGATGAGCACGATGAACTGCTGGATGAGCATCCAATAATGCAAGAATGAATTGAAGTAGTATAATCAAAAAGAGTCTATCATTTATCTTGGCATGCATGATAGTAACATCTATGACTATTTTGCGTCTAATAGACAGAAAGACGCGAAGCCTAGAAAGAATGGAGCGGCAACCACGACTTTATGCGCAGCAGGCAATGATTTGCCTGCTGCGCTGTTTGATCTCTGTGGTAATTATGTTTGCTACCCTTGCCAAGAATGTAAACCGCCAGCGAGGGTGCAAATTACAAATTGCAGAGCCTGCATTAATAAGCCCCAAACTTTCACAACTTGGTTTTCATTTGAACAAGGCCTGCTATTCGCTCTCCGCCAGGTAGATATCCACCCGGTTTTGAATGAGCTGCTCCACCTCGGCGGCAGCTTTTGCTCCTGCGAAGAATGCGCCTGACTCCTCGCTCACTATGCCATACACTGTTGCATCGTTGGAGCAAACATGTCCCATGGATTCTATCAGCTCGCGCTGGAGGCCAAGCGTACCTTCGGTGTCCATGGCCATTTTCAGCTCACGGCCGTCGGGCAGGTAACTCGTTATCTGGTTGACCTCGACGGCGGCGGCGTAATCGCGTTCACTCTGCTCGAGCCGCTCATACGCAGATATGCTCATGGGATAGCCGTCTCGCACCGTGTTCAGATTGCCCTCCGGCCAGAGCTGCGAGCTTATGAACTCCCAGGCCGCCTCCTTGTTCTCACAGCTGGATGATATGCCCAGAGAGACAACCGGTTCCGCTACGCACAGCTCTCCGCCGAAAAAAGGCAGGGCGGCTATGTCTGCGCCGTAGTAGAGCTCGAGGGAGAAAAGATCGCTGGTGTTGCGGAGCACGGAAAAGGCAAGCGCCTGTCTGCCATCGGCGATATCGGCTCGCCAGCCGGACAGCTCGTCTTCGCTCTCCGGAAGTTTTGCGGCAAAGGAGAGCAGCTGACCAAAGCTTTCACCTGTGAAATCGGACTTGCGGTTCTCATAGTCTATAAATTCGCCGAGTTCGAGCGAGTATTTTAGGAAATCCGCCCTTGTGAGCTGCGTACCGAACACTGTGCTGTAGCCGAGCTCCGGCGTCAGCAGCTCCGCCTCCGCAGTATCATAATTCAGCGTCCCCAGCTGGGAGACGACGTCGGCACGTCCAAATACAGCCACCGGGTAGAAGCCCGTGGGTATGCTGTACAGCGCTCCGTCGTGCTCCAGCGCCTCAAGGATGTTTGGCCAGAGATCGTCTCTGCCCGGACCGCCGTCCGTGTCCATGAGGGGATAGAGGTCCGTCAGCAGCCCGGAATCTGCATACTGCTCCGCCGGAAGCTGGGAGAGGTCTATGATGTCAGGCACCGTCCCGGCAATTATCTCTGTCGCGAGAGCGGTCACACCGCCGGACTGGGAGTAGTCCAGCATTGTTATCCTGATGTCGCTGTGCCGGCGGTTGAACTCTGCCACATCGTCCTTTACCGCGTCGGCGTCCAGCGTTGCAAATGTGAGCTGGGTGATCTCTCCGGATGCTGTCTTAGCAAGGCGCATCCAGGTCTGACCGTCGACGGGCAAAATGAACTCCTCACCGCCGAGGGCGACGAGACCGTTCCAGCTGTCGAGTCCCAGCTCGAGACCGTCGGCTATCCCGGTGAGGCCGTTGCTTTCAAAGTCGTAGCCGAGCAGCGCTGTGCCGCCAACCTCGCAGAGATACAGGTCAAAGTCCGCGCCATTGGATACGTCGAGATAACTGCCGTTGAGCGTCTGTTGCTCTCCCCAGCCGGAGCCCTCAAGTCGGCGGATGCGGGTTCCGGCATAGGTGCTGCCGGTGGCGCTGTTTCTCACGTCGGAGGAGTCGAGGAGTGCCGCTCCACCGTCGGCGAGGTTGGCAAGCGACGCATCCTGCGAGATACCGTCGAGCGAAGCGAGCACAGCTCCGCCTTTTCCGTCGAGAGCGAGCAGCCGCATATCCGCACCGGCGTAGAGAACATACAGCGTCCCGTCGCTGCCGCAGGCAAGCTCGTATGGATAACAGCCCGCGGGAATGTAAGACCCGTCGATGGAAAACCGCGCAAGTTCCGTGCCATCTCCGTCAAAGTGCAATAATTCAGGACTGCCGTCGTCGAGCGAGGCATAGCTGAGAGCCCAGAGCCCGCCGTCTTGGTCGGCGCAGCAAGTCCTCAGCCAGGAGCCGTTAAAGTCTGAAAGCATTCTCAGGCCGTTTCCGTCGAGCTCGGAGACGCTCAGAGTGGTCTTCGGATCGTCGATGCCGGCGGAGTAGTCCTCATATATGTAGAAGAGGAGGTCTCCTGAACGCAGAACATTGCAACCCTCTGCACCTGAGCCGAAATCGCTCAGCGCATACCTGAGCTCTCCCGGCTCCGGGCTGTCTGCCGCAACGGGATCAGGTGCGGATGTTATTGAATAACCCGGCTCTTCAACGGCACCGCAAGCGGACAGCAGCAGGCACAAGGTTAATAAAATGATACAATGCTTCTTTGCCATAGGAGACCTCCTCAAAACGTTAGGGATGATAATGGATGACTACTTTATGTTCGGCTTTCTGTTTGGTACACACATTGTCGATGTAAATGTTTTTGATTTATCGTGTAAACAAAAAACAATTATACTAAACCATTGGAATCACTCCCCATCGTTAACCCTGACGGTGTTTTTGAGATGTGTGGTAATAACATGTATGTACAAACTCCTTAGCGCTCGTTCAATTCCTTACAATTATGTAGACGTTCCAAGCCAGCTAAGTGCAACAAGCCACAACGGTTTCGCTGCGGTTTGTTGGACTCTTTTGAGTTTGACGTCAAAACAGGAAAGTATTCGACGGAAAGGCCGGCGAGGCGCCGACGATAGGCTTTTCCATGCTGAGCTCGGAGCTCCGGCAGAGCGCCGATAAAGAGATCCAGATGGCGAAGGAGAGCTATTATATTCAATACCATCCCCATGCCGAGTGGGCTGAACACCTTCATATAGGAGCTTGAGAATGTAAAGGCCGACCGCTATGTCCCGCAACTCTGGCTTAGTCTCCGAGGAGTCCGCCGCCTTTTTTCGCGGGTGCGAGAACGGCCGAAGACACCGCCGCCGCCATCCAGTCAAGTGCGGAGATCTATGTGGCGCAGCAGGGCGCTTAGCGCGGCGACAATTGATAAAGGGCATGGACTGCTTTAAGCTCTCCATGCCCTTTTTCTTTTCATTTTCTGGTCATGCAACGGGTGGCGTGTAATACATTGCAGGCTTCGCGACAAAATGTCATATAGATCAGCTAATTGGAGGGTTACCATGGGAATACCGTTATTTAACTACGGAGAAGATGTCTTCATTCGCGGAGTTTTTGCGATAAGGGAAGCAAGGTGGCTACATATGGTGCCTACGACGAAGCGGACTAAACCTGGCAGAGCAAATATATTAGCAAAATGCAACAAGCCACAGTGCTTTTTAACTGCCGCTTGTTGCACTTTTTATATATAAAGCGTCAATACAGTTAAGAACGTAAAGCGCAAGTCAACAATGATTCAGAATACAAAGTGTACTGGAGGTGTAAGAACCATTTCAGCAATCCCAGCCAGTATGGTGACCCGCGAAAATATGATTTCGGCTAGTGCAGCTTCCGAAGTTGCATTGCAGCATGCAGAATCCTTTAACTATGCTGATATAGAGCCGGAAGTAAATGGAGATTTATCCTATGTCCCTGTTGGTGACAATGTATACCAACTATGCTATGAAATAACTACCACTGACGGAATAGTCTTTATAAGTGTGCTTGACGGCGCTATTATTGAACCTGCGATTTAACGCATCGCGTTTGTATTCGGACGGCGGGTTTGCCGTCCGAATACAAACACTTATTGTAGAGCAACTTTCATTATTAACCAGGGCAAATAAGTAGATAATGAATCGGTAAAATGATTCTCTGCCATTTAAAAGAGGTATTTATTATATGAAAAGGCAAATTGCTCTGATTCTTTCAGCTCTCCTCTGCATACTTTCGGCCTGCGGGGGTATGGGGACTGACGCCCCAGAGCTCGACCTGCCCGAAGCCGACGTTATAGAGTCTGAACCTGTCGCCGCCCTGGGCGAATACAGCCTCACCGTGACGCAGACGGAGTTGCCCGGCGGGCTAGCCTCTCTCGCATCCGCCTGCGCGGCAGAGAACGGCGTGTACCTCGCCGGCGCGGGCGCTGATGGAGCGCCGATGCTCGGAATTTGGGCGGATGGGGTCTACGAGCCGCTCGACCTTTCCGACGGCATCACGGAAATCGAGTCTGTCTTTTTCGGTGACGCCCTGTCGGTGCTCGCACGAGCGGGCGACGCCATACAGATCCTGCACTATGAGGACGGTGGCGTGCTCACCACAGAGCTTAACGGCGACTTGTCTGCCCTTGGCAAAGACCTGTATTATGCTGAGTTCGGCGGTACGGCTTATGTAATGGACAGCAACACCATCGCGGAGGTTAAAGACGGCCAACTCACGCGCGGCATGGAGGCAGAAGCGGCTTATCTGCTCTTTACTGCGATGCAGGCAGCGCAAGATGGGCTATATATTGTCCAGTTCAGCGGCCTTGACCTCACAACGCAGCTATTAAAGCTCAATGCCGATACCTTTGCGCTGGAGCCGGCGGATGTGGGCGGGGTCGGCATCTACGGACTCGGCACGACAGCAGATGGCGATGTCCTTGTGAGCTGTACGTCCGATGGGCGGGAATTCGTGAAAACGGCGGACGAGGCGGATCTCTTTGACTGGTCGGAGCCGGGCATCGTGTCTCCGGGATACACGAACCTGTACGAGCTCGGCGACGGCAGCTGGCTGCTGTTTTACCGGGGCCAGACCAGCCTTGAACTGCTTGAGGAAAAGCTCCTACCGCCCAAGACCACGCTGACGCTGCTCACTGACCTGCCACGTGCGGAGCTTTACACGATAGTCAACGACTTTAACCGCACTAGCGAGGAATACAGGGTCGAGGTGATTCAATTTGGGGAAGATGGCCTGACAGCTGAGCTGCTGCGCACACAGCTCATTGCCGGAGAAGGGCCTGATATCTTCGCTTTCTATGACCGTAGCTCATTGGCAGACTTGGGTGCAAACAGCTTTGAGGACCTGCTTGTCTACCTCGACGCGGACGCGGAGTATGGGCGCGACACGCTTGCCCCGGAGCTGCTCGGAGCCATGTGCGCGCAAGATAAGCTGGACTGGCTGCCCTATTCTTTCGGAATATCGACCTTCACAGCCCCGTCAGCGTACCTGTCCGAGCCGGGCTTCAGCTTTGACGAGGCGAAGCAGGCGGCGGCGAAGGCGGGCCTGCCGCTCTTTCCCGGCTGGATGACACGGGACATACTCTGGGGCTGGATGAGCGATTTTGCCGTCGGTCAGTACATGGACCTGGAGACCGGGACGTGCAGCTTTGACAGCGAGGACTACATAAGCCTGCTCGAGGAATGTGCCGCGGCTGCTTCCGAGTTTGGAAGCGATTCGGCAGCGCTGTACAACAGCCTGCTGCAGTTCGAGCTGCTGCAGAACCTGATACGGGTCTCGACGATCAGTGACAATTACGGCGGGGCCTACGCCTTTGTCGGCGTGCCTAACGAGACGACGAACGGCAGCATGTTCAGCCCCGACCTCTGTTTTGCCATCTCAAGTACGAGCGGAAACAAGGACGCCGCATGGCAGCTAGTACGCTCCTGCCTGAGCGACGAGCACCAGCAGATGAACCTCACCAGCTTCCCTGCCTCCGCCTCTGTGCTGGACGCGATGATAGACGACGCTGTCGAAAACGGCGTGCACTATTATGAGTACGAGTACGAGCTGGACGAGGCCGACGCGGCAAAGCTGCGCGGGCTGATATCGGAAACGCAGACGGCGCAGGACGCCTATCCCGCTGTGCTGAACATCATGGCCGAGGACGCGGCACAGTTTTTCGCCGGTCAGATAACGGCGGAGCAGGCCGCGGCCTACACCCAAAATCGCGTGAGCACCTGGTTGGCTGAACAGGGGTAACTCAATGATTTGAACTATGCTAGCATGGGGTTATACATGAATTTGGGTTAGCATACTTTAAAAAATTAAGGAGGAAAACGCATGAAAACCAAAAAAGCGATCGCTTCGTTAGTCGTTATTGTTCTCGTTATCGCTGTGTTGCTTTCAATTGGTGCGCTTGCGGATCAGTCAAATACCTCCAGCTATAGAATCAATGGTAGTAATGTTTGCCTCCGTACTTCGCCTATAATGTATGGGGATAATAATGTGTTGGGACTAGTTCAAAATGGAGAGATAATGACAGTCACAACGTGGTCCCATGGAATCGATAACTTTTACATATGGGCATTTGGAGTAATGACTACCGGAGCGAATGCGGGAAAAAGCGGTTACGTGGCCGAACCATATCTTACACCCAACAATTGATTCCTCTAAAGAGTAAACAGAAAAGGAGCACGCGAACACTTTCTAACGTAATAATATAGACAGTGACTACTAGCAAAATCCAAATTCATGTAGTAATAAGCAGAAAGCCCTAAATCCAAATGGGCTTTCTGCTTAGTTTGAGCAATGTTCCGTAAGGCGGCCGATTACCCATTGATTGTAGCTTAGACAGGAATAGTTGAATTGCCCTACCCTTGCAATGCCATTTTTGGGGTCAAACATAGTTAAGCAAAGTTATGAGCAAAATTAAAACTAGCTCACGCCCAAAAGCACACAACGCCCAGACTCACGGCGAACGCTGTGAGTCTGGGCGTAATATTGCGACTCTTTAAGCAGCAGCGAGCCGCTTCATGAGCTCCTGAGACGTGCGGAGTAAAAAGAGCCTGCAATTACAGAGAACTGCGTATGATATTCGAGGGCCTGCGCATAACCGCTACGCGTGCCGCCTTGCACGGGCAATGTCAAAGTATGTTGCTAGCCGCTTAGGCTTCCTGAACAGAGATATGTCTCTCATCTCTGCCACTATGACCATCGCAGAGTTGAAACAGATGCTGAAATGCTGCAAAGAAGCTTTACGTCTTCGCCAAAGCGTGGGTCATGCTTAACCAACGCCTTTATTCCGCTCTCAACGTGCTGTATGGTTGCAAGCAACTTCTAGATGATTTGATAAAGCTAGCGTTGGTCGCAGACCTGACACCAATGACTTGGCAGATTCGGATGCTTCTATGTGTTTCGCGGCTTTTCAACTCCATAGTTGCCTTCAAGATCTTCTAAACATATAATCGTACATAATAGACGTAATCGAACGAATATAAAAGAATTTAAAATACTTTGTAACAATAGATACGCCGGATTCGAACCTTATTCTTGAACGAATTATTGTACATATTATTGTACACCCCGACCTTGCTTACGTGCCGGGAGAAGGGAGAAATCGTGAGAAAGCTGATATCCTGCAAATTCAACATCGACACAGCCTGCATTGAGCTGCGAATGGAGCTCGACGGAACGCTGGAACTATGCCTGCGCAAAACGGAAGGAACGCACTGGTAAGAGAATTGAAGCCTGAATCGAACAAAGAGAAAAGGCCGCATTTTGCGACCTTTTTTCTTTTTGGTTGGCAGTAGTCAATTGTCACTTATTTCATATCTTAACGACGAATCTTACCACAACCTCGTTTTTGTTTATTCGTGACATCCTCACATCATCTGCTTGCAAATCAACAGCCTTACAAGTATCTATAGTATGGCTGTGATCTACGTATATGAGTCGTGGACATCCACCGTGATATGTCCCAAACAAAATGAAATCGACCCGCGATTTGCCGGAATAGAAGTCCAGGAACTGCTTTGTCTCTGAGTAATGTAGCTCATGCTGCTTTTCGCCTATTTCAACTATCGGTGGAAACTCTTCTTCAATGAAAAAACCAACTCTATAACTATCTAGCGTTCCCGCTTTGACCAGTTGATTCTTGCAGACTTCATTTTTTGCATTTTCTATATAGCGGTCAATTTTGGCGTAGTGGCTGTCAAAGTGGTTTTCAAAATTTAGCTTCCAGTCAAAAAAAGTTAGCTCGGCACCAACTCGCTCGACGATCATCGCCTCAGTTTTTCCCGATTTGATTTCTTCCTCCATTTCTGCCTTTGCTCTACGGTCTTTCCTGATCTGTTCCATGCCGCCACGTTTTGTTTCGCGCGACGCATCAAAGGCGAAGTGCTCGATTATTACAAGTGTGCGGCCGACAATAGCATACATATCAGGAAAATCGCAACTTTGCAGGTTTGCTAAAACTGCCTCAAGCTCATTAGACTCATTTTGCGATTCACCATAACTATATATGCAATGGTTATTGTCTAAATACCCATATAAAATGGAGCGCTCATCCTTTTCATGTTTCAAACAGGCCACCCTTTCGCCTGCACCATCACAGGCTCATATAATACCGCCTCATCATCACTGCCATCAGTTTTCGCCTCTCTATGAGGAACTCGTCGTAACGCGAGGCGTCCATTTCAATGACGGTCTCGGGAATACAATTTTCAGCGAGGTTTTCTTTCAACAAGGTCAGCTCAGTTATATTGCCGAGTTCCAGCTCCTTTGTCTCACACTGGCGCAGCGCACGGCCAAAATACTCGCAGGGGGCAGCGTCGCTTATCGCCTTATTCCCCTGTGTGTCAAGATATATGTAGTTAGCAACTTGATTGTATTTGGTCTTGCTATTGACGCCGTTGCTCCTGAGATATGCGCGGGGGAAAATGTGATGTATGTCGCCGGATATGGTTATCAGGTCCCCTACCTTGAGTCCGTTCATGAAAAGCGAGTTACAATTCAGATGCTCCTGCGCCGCCAAAAACACGTTGAAGGCCGGGCTGTTCACGGACGAGGTCTCCAAATTCTGCGGCAGAGTGACCGTCCAGAACGTCTCAGAGAGCGCCGACGCCTCTGTGTCAGCCAGAAAACTCAAAAAGCCCTTCTCCTGTATACTGCGCATATCCCTGTCCATCTGCGACTCCGGCGAACCGATATAGCGCGAGGTGAGCGTTGAGAGCACGAACCACTCCTGGACGTAGTGCTTTATCTGGTCATTAGGTATCTCCGGCGCATCGAGCAGTATGAGGTAAAGCGTGTATGCAAAGTCCAGCGTCATCGCAGAGTTCAGCAGCTTGTGAGAAACAAACCCGGCGCCCTTGATCGCCAGCACAAACTGATTGAAGTTGTACTCATTGGCGAAGTTCAGGATGCCCTTGTCCATCCTGTCATACGAGTCGGCTATGATGTCCTCGCGGAACTCCTTCGTCTCAAAATCCCTGCCTGAGAGCAGGCTGACCAGGTCTGCCAGCTTGCCGCGCCGGAACTGGTGCATAAAGGAGACGCGCAGCATATCGCCGTAGTCCGGGTTATATATGTCGCTGTTGTCCTTAGCAAGCCAGCCTATTTTGGCTGCATATTTGGACTCTCCGAACTCCTTGTCCCTTATCATGTTGCCGTAAAACTCCGGCCTCACGGCAAGATGGCAGAAGTAGTCCACCGCCTTTCGCATGAGGCTGCCGCCATGGGCAGTGTCCGCGGCCATCTTGGACATGACGAAATCGGATTGGCTCAGCGCCGTACCTTTGGAGTTGATGCGGATGAATATTTCCGTCACCTCGTCGATGTCAAGCGTGTGAGCGAGTTCGATGACGCCGATTTGGCGATTAGCTATGCCTTTCAGCCTGGTGAGCGTCTCGGACAGTTCGTCCAGGTCGATGTCAGGGTTGTTCTGAGCGTATTCGTTTTCAAATGCACGCTGCTTGAAGTCCGGCTTGAACAGGAGGGATATATCCGGTATCCAACGCTTGTCTTTCAAATGAGAGGCGTCCTGCACGGCAAAGCGTTTGTTCTCGTCGGTAGTCAGAGGGTTAAAAGCGATTTTTATTCGGTCCTTGTTGAAGTCCTCATCGAGAACCTCTTCGCCGGATATGGCAGCCATGAGCGCGGTAATGCGCTGCTGGCCGTCGATCAGCACTTTTTTGCCATTAGCACGCCCGCCGTCTTTCGTTTTGACGTCCGGGTTCTTCCAGGTGATGATGTAGCCCGTTGGATAACCCTGATACAGAGAATCGATCAAATCGCGCACCTGGCTGCGTTTCCAGACAAATGGGCGCTGGATTTCGGGTATGACAAAGTCCTCGGCGTCTATCATGCCGAGAATCGAGCTGATGGTGTATTGCATAAGTGTAAATTTTTCGCCGGTCACTGCACAGCCCTCCAGTTTAGTATTTTTTTCTATGTCTGATTGATCTCAACGACCATGTTGCAAATGTTGAGTTTTTTCCTTTATCCGAGCAAGTATCGCCTCGTCCGCCGGGCAGAAGTTGTAGCCGTCAGTCTTGCCCAGCGTTATTCAGCGCAGGTCGTTGTGCCCTCACGCTGTAAAGCGCCCTCGGCTTTGCGGGCGTTATACAGCGTGAGGTGCACGATGAGGTCGGGGTAGACGTGGGTGACATCGGTGAATACGTCCCCGACGGCGACGTTGATGCCAACTTCCCCACGGCACTCGCGCACGAGGGCCTGTTTCTTCGTCTCGCCCGGTTCGACCTTGCCTCCCACAAACTCCCGCAGCAGACACCGCGCCTTATGCGCCGTCCGCTGGCATATCGAGAGCTTCCCAACGTCCCAGATAATGGATGAGACTGTTTCGGTCATGTCTGCACCTCAATTCGATGGGGATGTGCAAATTATACCACTATCGACAACTTGGCGCCACTATAAAAGCAAGAAGGGTCGAAAACACGTCCTTTTTGCTCGGCGCACCCTAAAGTTAAGCACACTCGATGGAAGGCATTTACCTGGGGGGCATACCTGCCATGTGAAATTATTAAGAATTGACGATTTCGCAATGACTTGATAAACTATAAATAGAATAAATAGCTAATGAAGGAGTATTTTGGGTAATTGCAGAAGCAGGGAATAGAGATATGAACATTACATTTTTGATTGGCAATGGGTTTGACCTAAATCTGGGCTTGGCAACAGCTTATTCCGACTTCGTAAAATACTATAAAGAGACAGACGCAGAAAAAAATGTGTTGATAAAATTCCGCCAGGATATCAGCGATAATGAAGCCCACTGGTCGGCGGCAGAAATTGAAATGGGTCGGTATACGGGAACGTTCAAAACAGGCCAAGGCGAGGCGTTTTCAGAGTGCCACACCGATTTTTGTAAACACCTTGCTACCTATTTGAAACAACAGCAAGACCGCATCGACTACGATTACATTGCCAAACAAATTGAGCAAGCCTTTGCAAATATCAACACTCTTGCGAAGCTTTTTCCTGAACAGGAGCGCAGTGTGATCCAGAGTATTTATTCCCGATACGAGTCAGAGCGTACAACCTTTAATTTTATCAATTTTAACTATACCGATACGCTTGATAAGTGTATTGCCTTAATTAAAAGCAATCAGTCGGTGCTGGGAAGCCACAGAAGCGGCAGCACAATATACAACCACAGGATAGGAGAAGTGCAGCACGTACACGGTACTCTAGAATCTCAGATGGTGTTCGGTGTAAATGACGAGTCGCAGATTGCTAAACCCGACATATTCGAGTGCGATTTTGGTGACATATACGAAGCTTCATTTATAAAGAAGCAAGCTAACGAAAACTACAGAGAAAATACCGACAGTAAGGCTTATAACCTACTCAAAAGCAGCCAGCTGATTTATGTATATGGTATGTCAATTGGAGAAACGGATAGCCTCTGGTGGGAAAGGATATGTGAATGGCTAGCCGCTAATTCTTATCATCACTTGATTATATATAAACATAGTATGCCACACTTCAGATTACTTGGAACGGAACACTTAATTTGTGAAAGAAAAACACGCAATGAGATTATGGATTATTCTGCATATACAAAAGATCAATTAAAGAGCTTAGGCCCAAGGATTCATGTCACCGGCGAAAATCCTTTTGGTAAACTCAATGGTGTGGCAGATAAAACAAAAAGCCCAGTAGAAATATTCTTGGACGCCGCTAATGAAGCCGCGTCGTCCTTGAATAATGGCAACAAAGAGCTTCTTGAGGCCTATCAAACAGCCACAAAATAGATAAATTGCCGTAACAAGCCGAAAGGACATTTACATGAACTTTAAACATGACTTAGCTGAAATATCAAGGAAAGAGCTCAACCAAGCCGGAATAGTGGTCCCAAGGGACTGGGATGACCATACTGTTTGCGTAAAATATCTGGATATTCACCATAGATTCTTTGACTCGAGTGTTTCTTATATGGTGGCATATTCAAAAGAGCTCAAGAAAAAGCTGCCAACTCTCACGTCGAAAGAGCAGGACGCAATTAAAGATATTGAAGAAAGACTAAAAACCCGAAAATCAATTGTCCCATACATGAGCAAGCAAATTCGAGCTATATCTGTGAGCAAGTCGGATTTTCTATTAAAAAATTGGAATATATATCATCTGCATCTGGAAAAGGATACTGACGGGCGCAGCAATGGTAATCTGCTGTTCTTTCAACCGCAAGGGCGCATTGTTCACTTTATTGATGTGCGTCCACATCCCAAGGGAAGTGCATGGTTTGATCGAGAGCTATTTGATATCATATATGACAACTGGCCGTTCCTTCTGAATTATAGGCCTGACATGAAACCAACGGTTACTGTTCCTGACGAGAATGTACATGATGCGCTTAAGAAGATGGTATTAGCATTACCGTTTAGAGGAGGATGCATATTCCCGACCCGCTTGGGTGTTGCCACATCTGGAGATAGCAGCATGGCTGTGATGAAAGTAAACCATATTTTCAATAATTTGACTGCTTGGGAGTTAGAGCTGAACAAGAAAGAGAAAGAAATTCGACGAGAAATTAGAAAGCTAAAGCTGCGCGAACCGGATCTGTTAGAGTACCGTTTGGAAATAGAATCAGGCCATTTTATTGCTTACGAAATCAATGCACACATCAAAATCAGCCTGTTTGAAGTGCCATAATATCGGCGGCTATAATACGCTTCCCTTTCCCTATCCTGCTGGAGCCGCCGTTCACAGACAAAGGCAGCATCGTGGAGGTGTTCACCGACCTGCCCCTGTGGGCAGGGTATAAAGAGCGCCTTCGACAGAATAAACGCCAAGGCTGAGGCGTGAAGGCGCAAACCTGCTAATGTGTGTCAAGCACAAAAGGCGAGAAGTACAGGATAAGAAATAGGCATAGCAAAAGGACCTGCAGCATTTTCTGTCTGCAGGTCTGAGAGGATATGACCCGTCGATGACGCAGTAAATATAATGATGGCTGTGCTGCGGAGCAGCATGGCCATCGTTTTTCTGCATCAGGCGGTCTCTTCTAAAGCGTTAAGGTACTCTTTGACCTTTGCATAATATATGCGCAGAAATTTGGCGGAGCCGGCAACAGTATAAACGTAAAAGTGCTTTCCTTCGGCTCGCTTCTTATCCATAAAACAAAACACTGGATTAGCAGTATTCGCACGAATAAGCGTCATTGACATGATCACAAACAACACTCTTCTAAGATGTGGAGACCCGCGATTGGACACATGACGGCTTTTCGAATCGAAGCTTCCTGACTGGTATGGCGAAGCGTCAACGCCTGCGTATGCAACCAGCGCCCCTTTGTGCGAGAATCGACGCACATCACCGACCTCTGCCATAAGCTGAGGGCCTGTAACCTTGCCAATGCCCTCCATGCCCATTACCAGTTCATATTCGGGCAGCATTGAAGCAAGGCGATCCATCTCTGCTCTAATCGCTTGGAGGGAGTCATAGATCGCATTCAGGCTATTTGTCGCTTGCGTTATAAGAAGCTTTGTACTATCATTTTTGGGCAGCGTGGCAACTGCTTCGCAGCATCCCTGCAGTTGTTGCGGTCCTTTCATAGAGTCGGCTCTGGATTTTTAACAGCTGACGATTCTCGTCCTCGCCAGCGTATTCCTGTAAGTCGATCCAGAAGGTAAGACCGTAGTTCGCAATTTTCATCGCGTCCGCACGGCCTGTTTTGATCTTACGAATAGAGTTGTCACTAAAATTGTGGATTAGGATTGCGTTCATAACACTTACATAGAACCCGGCTTCTTTCAGAGTCGTCGCAATTGGCCGCCAGTACATTCCGGTGTGTTCCATAATGATCCTGATCTCTCCGTCAAGCTGTCTGAGCTTCGTGCTCAGCTTTTTAAGGCCTTCTGCAGTATGCTCAACATCAAACGGCAGAAGAACAATTTTTGTTACACGAATGTACGGATCACTCCGATAACTCAACCTGCATCAATCGAACGCTGCAATGAAAGGGCCGGCTGACAGTTTGCACCATCGAGCGTGGTTAGCTCAAGCAATGCTTCGAAAGGCCGATTACCCTCTCATTGTAGCTTTGGTAAGAACCGCTGAACAGCACATTC
>OHQM01000216.1_pt1 | contig 34692 bp, 28 predicted proteins | sample 1577941 | NCBI WGS metagenome assembly OHQM01 (sample SAMEA3879604, study PRJEB24766) | human gut metagenome | biome: human-associated habitat; feature: feces | place: USA | collected 1985/1987
CATTCTGTACTGTAACGGTATCTCTTCCTGTTCTTCCAGGACCTTTGTTGCCCTTGAATACTCCTGACGGATAAGTACCTGCCGCCAAAGCTCCGGCCAATCTCTTGTGTTTTGAACCGTGGCTCATAGGACCTCTGTGGTGTCCGTGTCTCTTGATGTTTCCCTGAGTTCCTTTACCCTTGGAAACGCCTGTAATGTCAAGCTTTTTGCCTTCTTCAAATTCCGAAACGGTTATTACCTGTCCTACTTCGTAAGTTTCGCCTTCTTCAATTCTGAATTCAGCTAAATACTTCTTAGTAACGACGCCGGCCTTGTTGAAATGTCCGGTCAGCGGTTTGTTCACTCTCTGAGGCTTCTGATCTTCATAGCCCACCTGAACTGCATTGTATCCGTCAGTCTCAACTGTCTTTACCTGAGTTACTACTTCCGGACCTGCTTCGATTACTGTTACAGGAATCACATTTCCTGCTTCATCGAAGATCTGGGTCATTCCCAGCTTCTTTCCTAAGATTGCTTTCATATTTTTTCTCCTTTTCTTACATTGGAACGCTCTGGTTTGGAATTCACATCGGCCTCTCGGTACTGACACAGGATGTCCGGTCGGCGTTCCCTCTCATGCGTTCTTACTAAGGGGAGTTCCCTTACTTTCTTGTCTTTTTCAGAAGTCCTTCTTAATGCTGCTTCCGAAAAAATTCTGCGTAATTCAGTTACGCTTCGTTTTCGGCTTAGCCGATTAGAGTTTAATTTCGATATCTACACCTGCAGGCAGGTCTAACTTAGTCAGAGCATCTGTAGTCTTAAGTGTAGCATTTGTGATGTCGATGAGTCTCTTGTGAGTTCTCTGCTCAAACTGCTCTCTGGAATCTTTGTACTTATGAACCGCACGCAGAATGGTTACAACCTCTTTCTTAGTTGGTAACGGCACCGGTCCGCTCACCTGAGATCCTGTCTTTTTTACTGTCTCGATGATCTTTCCAGCGGACTGATCTACTAACTGATGATCATAAGCTTTTAATGTGATTCTCATTACTTGACTTGCCATAAAAAAAGTCGCCTCCTTTTCGCACTTTAATTCAGTACGACAAGCGGTGACTGTACACTTCTCCGTGTGTGTCATAAGCTTTACACACGTTGTTTCTACCTCTGTAGACCATATTCGTGATACAGTGACTTGTCGCCAGTTTCCTAACTTGACATTCGCTCCACGGAAAACCTGCCACAGCGGGCAGCAACCTCACGCTTCTACGCTATCAATGTCACAGCAAGGATTAGTATACACGACAGGTTTCGCTTTTGCAATACTTTTTTCAGAAAAATTGTATTTTTTTGTATACAATCCATTTTCTATCTTTTTTTCGGTATTTTCACTTCTGCCTTGTTTTTTCATTATAAAAAGCTGTTTACTTGCCGGCACCCTTTTGCCCCTTGCAAATAAACAGCTTTTCTTTTCTATTATAATTCTATGCTCTTGTCAGCAACGTCTGCAAATTCTTTCTGCATTTCTTCGTTTGGAGCTTTGGTACAAAGACTCACAATTACGATACAGATTAAACTTAAGAAGAATCCTACCAGAAGGGAATAGATTCCGGTTCCGGTTCCAAGTGTTACCATGGCACCGTCTGCGTTTTTCATCAAAGGAATATAATCCCAGATGATAACTGCCACACCACCGGATACAATTCCTGCAATTGCTCCCGGTTTGTTCGTACGCTTCCAGAATAGTGACAATACTACCAGTGGTCCAAATGCAGCGCCAAAGCCTGCCCATGCATTGGATACCAGTCCCATAATGGAGTTGTTCGGATTCAGTGCAATGATATAAGCAATAATCGCAACTACCACTACTGTAATACGACTGACCATAAGAACCTTTTTATCACTTGCTTCTTTATTTACTACACCTTTGTATATATCTTCTGATACGGAAGATGCAGTTACTAAAAGCTGTGAATCTGCAGTAGACATAATTGCTGCAAGGATTCCGCACAGGAAGATTCCTGCAACAAACGGCAATGCATACTGCTTCGTAAACAAATGTGTAATCATATTAATGAATACATTTTCCGCAGAATCTGCCCCGGCGCTTCCAAGCACTTCCGGATACAGGTACGCTCTTCCAACCACACCGATGATGCAGGCAAAGGTTAAAGATAATGCTACCCAGACAATTGCAATACCTTTGGATTTATTTAATTCTTTCTGGCTCTTTACCGCCATAAATCTGGTCAGGATATGAGGCATTCCGCAATATCCCAATCCCCATGCGAGCTGTGAAATAATATCGATGGCACGATATGGCTCTCCACCATTCTGCCAGAGGCTCATATAGGAATCGCTTCCTCCTGCTACTCCGCTGGCATCTAAAAGTTCTCTTAATCCGCCATTGCCACTTACCACCGCATATGCCATCAGAGGCACCGCAAGAAGTGCAACCAGCATCAGCATTCCCTGAATAAAGTCTGTTACACATACTGCCATAAAACCTCCCATGAAGGTATACAGTAAAATAACAACTGCACCGATGGTTAAAGCTACGGTATAATCAACACCGGTTACTGCATGGAACAATTTTCCGCCTGCTGCAAATGCAGATGCAGTATATACCAGAAAGAATACGACTATTACTATAGAAGAAATACACAACAACACATTCTTCTTATCATGGAAACGATTCTGGAAATACTCCGGTAAAGTCAGGGAGTTATTGGCACGGATGGTATATCTGCGCAGTCTTCCGGAAATAAATATCCAGTTGCAGACCGTTCCAATAAACAGTCCAATAGCAATCCATGCCTGACCGGTTCCAAATGCATATACCGCACCCGGAAGTCCCATCAGAAGCCATCCGCTCATATCAGATGCCTGTGCGCTTAATGCTGCCACCCAGCCGCTTAAGCCTCTTCCTCCAAGAAAATAATCTTCTGAATTCTTTGTACTTTTCATATATTTCGCACCTATGGCAATCATCACACCCATATATACCACAAATGCCGCAAGAATCCACAGCACGTTACTGTTAAACATAAAATGTCCTCCTCTTAAATTACTTAATATTTAGAATAGCAATTGTTTGTTTTGTTGTAAAGTCTTATTTTATTTTGCCGATATTATTTATATAGTAGATTCTCATAAACAGCATATGTGAAAATGGATTTTCACAGAACTTTTCAAGGAGGAAAAGATATGAATCTCAAACTCGAAAACTCACTTGTGGTTCTTTCCCAACGCAAGAAGGAACAGGGGCTCCCGCAGCGACCTACCAAAAAAGAACGGAACCAGGAGCTGACCCAGGAGGAACGCCTGTTACAGCATTATCAGGAACAGATTTCCCAGATGCATGAAAGTAATTTCCAGCAGGAGCTTCAGGCAAAATTAGATTCCGGTCAGGAATTAACTCCGGAGGAAGAACAGTATTTAGAAAAAGTCAATCCGGATGCTTTAAAGGAACATGAAAAGTTGAAGGAAGAAGTGGCAGCTTACCGCAAACAGCTTCAAAACTGCCGTACCAAAAAGGACGTTGAAAAGCTAAAACTCTATAAAATGGGGCAGTTTATGTCTGAAGTTAAGACAGTTTCCAATGACCCCCACATTCCAAAAGCCAAGAAAAAGGCTATGTTAGAGCAGATTTTAAAGCGTACCTATGCCATTGAAAAAGAACACAATGATTATACCAAGACGCCGGAATATCAGACAAAACCGGACAAAGAGCCTTACGAAGATGTAAGTCCCGCCGATAAGGATAAAAGTTCTGCCGATTCAACCGATGCAACGACATCCGATTCTACCGATAATGCAGAAATCTCTTCCGGTTCAGATTCTGCCGAAGAGTCTGTGGGTGCAGCGGATGATGGCTCAGATAAGCACACTGCCGATTTGGTCAAAGCAGAGCATGACGATAAGTCTGGTGAAGAACCTGTCACTGCTCAGTCTGTACGACGCGAAATTAATATCCATCTTTCCGGGCTCCGCAAAAAAGCAGCTCATATTGATGCCAGCGTGTAAGGCAGATGGGGATTTCTTCTTATTTTATTGTTTACAGATATCAGGAAAACAGATAGAATAATATGATATAGGTGATTCGATGATATTTTTAAGGTTTTTGAGAGAAAGATGATTTCATTCTGTCAACGACCTGAATACAATACATCTGCATTACCTTATATAATATAATATAATGAATACAAAAGGGGGAGACATTTTATGCAATGTCAATCATGCGGAACACAATATCCGGATAACTTTCGAACCTGCCCGAACTGCGGTGCACCGGCTCCAATGCCAAACCAGCGTCCATACAACGGACAGCCAAATCCTTATAATGGACAGCCCCAATTTAATAACGCTCAGCAGAACCCTTATAATGGACAGCCTCAGTTTAACAATGCTCAGCAATATCCTTATGGCAATCCATACGCTGCACCGAATCAGGTTCCACAGGGAATGAGTAAACACGATTTCTATCATTCTCCACTCTGCAAGAAATACAGAGGAAATATTATTGCTTCTTCTGTTATCATTTATATATGTGTAGGAATTAATCTGCTTCTTATTGCTTTTTTACATACTTATACCTCACTGATTGATGTTGCAATTATGCTCGGACTCGGACTTGCTATTCATCTTGCGCAGAGCCGTGTATGCTCTATTTTACTTTGTGTCTATGGCGTCATTAATACCATTTACGTATTCCTTTCGTCAGGAACGTTTGGCGGATGGCTGATTCTTGTGGCAGCAATTTATGCTATTGTGGCAACTTTCCAGTATCAGAGTGTTTGGAATAAATATAGCAAGAGCGGTCAGATTCCTTATTAAAATATATCAATATAAGTGATTAAATTTAATCATACACAAACGCACTTTTTTGTGTTAGTATTACCAAAGACATTTGAAAAAGGCTATGAAAAGGAATAGTAACTGTCAGGAATTCTCTCAGAAAGCCGCCGGTTGATGCAAGACGGCAGAAGGAATACAGTGAACTCGCCTTGAAGCTGCCGGCTGAACCCTATAGTAGGTCGCGACGGACTCCCACCGTTACCCGGGAATGGCATGATAGTGCCAATGAGTGCATGTAACAACATGAAATAGAGTGGTACCGCGAAAGTTTTCTTTCGTCTCTATGATTCATCTTCGAATGATAGAGACGGAAGATTTTTTTTACGCGAGTAACACTGCAACATAATCAGAATATTTTTTTGGAGGTTCAATATGAAAGGATATGAAAAATATCAGCGTGCATATTTTATGCCGCCTGAATGTACTTATGACTGGGTAAAGAAGGATTATATCGACAAGCCGCCTATCTGGTGCTCCGTTGATTTACGTGATGGCAACCAGGCTCTGATTGAGCCGATGAGCTTAGAGGAAAAGCTGCAGTTCTTTGAAATGCTGGTTAAAATCGGTTTCAAAGAAATTGAAGTTGGTTTCCCTGCTGCTTCCGAGACAGAATACAACTTTATGCGCGCCTTAATCGACCGCAATATGATTCCGGACGATGTTACCGTCCAGGTTCTGACCCAGGCAAGAGAGCATATCATCAAGAAAACCTTTGAAGCGGTAAAAGGTGCTCCGCACGCAGTCATTCATCTTTACAATTCTACCTCTGTTGCACAGCGTGAGCAGGTATTTAAAAAGAGTAAAGAGGAAGTAAAACAGATCGCCATTGACGGGGCAAAGCTTTTGAATAAACTGGCTTCTGAGACTGAAGGTAACTTCTCCTTCGAATACAGCCCGGAAAGCTTTCCGGGAACTGAAGTGGACTATGCCGTGGAAGTCTGCAACGCAGTACTTGATGTATGGCAGCCAAAGGCTTCTAATAAAGCAATCATTAATATTCCAACCACTGTCGAAAATGCAATGCCGCATGTATTTGCCACTCAGGTAGAATACATTCACAAACATTTGAAATATCGTGATGCCGTAACACTTTCCCTGCATCCACACAATGACCGTGGCTGCGGTGTCTGTGACGCAGAGCTTGGTATTCTTGCCGGAGCCGACCGTATCGAAGGAACTCTTTTCGGTAATGGTGAGCGTACCGGTAATGTAGATATCATCACACTTGCCATGAATATGTTCTCACACGGCGTTGATCCGAAACTTAACTTCTCTAACCTGCCTGCAATCCGTGAGAAATATGAAAGTTTTACCAGAATGCACGTTTACGAACGTCAGCCATATGCCGGTGATCTGGTATTTACCGCTTTCTCCGGTTCCCATCAGGATGCCATTGCCAAAGGTATGGCATGGCGTGAAGAGAAAAAACTCAACGAGTGGTCTGTCCCTTATCTTCCGGTTGACCCAATGGATGTGGGCAGAACTTACGATTCTGACGTTATCCGTATCAACAGCCAGTCCGGTAAAGGTGGCGTAAACTACATTTTGAAACAGAACTTTGGCATTTCTCTGCCAGAGAAAATGCGTGAGGAAGTCGGTTATCTGGTAAAACATGTTTCCGATGAAGAGCACAAAGAGCTGTCTCCACAGTGGGTATATGAAATCTTTGAAGATAAGTATGTAAAACGCCAGCCTTACTTCCAGATTGAAGAATGCCACTTCAAACAGGTGGATGGTATTATGGCAGAAGCTACTATTGTTCATGGTGGACAGAACCACCTGGTAAGTGCCAACGGAAATGGCCGTCTGGATGCTGTCAGCAACATTATCAAACAGTACTTCGGCATCAGCTATGAGCTGTCCGTATACGAAGAGCACGCTTTGAGCCATGGTTCTTCTTCCAAAGCTATGTCCTATGTAGGAATCACCTGCTATGGTCAGATGTACTGGGGTGTTGGCATCGACGACGATATCATCAAATCCTCTATCAGTGCACTGGTTGTTGCAGTAAATCAGGTTCCTTCCATAAAATCCAGTGTTGAGATTCAGGATAAGCGCTTAATGGAAATGAAGAATTACATTCAGACAAACTACCAGACCGTTACCTTAGAGGATATGGCAAAACAGTTCCATCTCTCTGAGCCGTACATTTCCAAATATATTAAGGAAAAATCCGGTCAAACATTCGTTGAACTGGTTCAGGGTGTCCGCATGAAAAAAGCAAGAACTCTTTTAAAGAACGGAAATATGACTGTTGAAAACATTGCATACTCCGTGGGTTATCAGAATGTAGAGCATTTCAACCGCCTCTTTAAAAAGAAATACGAGATGACACCGGTACAGTACCGCAATTCCTGTAGTAAATAAATCTTGATTTAAGAATTCAATCAAAGGAATACTACTTGCAAGTTTCCCGCAAAAAAAGGTATACCGGCAGCAGCCGATATACCTTTCTTATTTATAATAACTTATACCATACAATACCAGAAATTGCAGCGGATATGCCGCATAAAACAGCCATTTAAGGCTTTTGCCCCTCTTTCCGTTGCAGGATAGCATAATTGGCAATGCGCCTATCATCATCCATTGATAGAACTCCGTAAGTAAGGATAAATCCGATGTTCCAAGAGGAATACCCACAAACGAACTGCCAAAATATATGACATCCGCTAATTTATGATAGCCCCAAAAAGAAAACCTGCTCATAATCCGATACAGAATATCTCCCTGACACATAAACATATATGCCCCACAGAACAGGATATAACGCAGTGCAAGCTTCCACTTGTTCTCTACTGCACAATACAGCCATACTCCCAGCACAATAAAGAACACGCCGCCTTCCGCATCCCAGATTCCACCCAGTAGCGGGAAAATATAATTTGTCCGTAAGACTGTTTGCAACAGCGCATTACCGCGCCATACGTAATCAAACGCCTCTGCCAGAATTGCAAGTCCCATCACCATAGCCTGCCAGAAGATATATATCCCAATGTATGTAAAAAACTTTTTCTTCTCTTTCCGGTTTTCCCATATACAGATAAGCACGCCGGCGCAAAACAGGGTTGTAAATATATTATGATTTTTCGGTTGATACGCCACATAGTCCAGTTTTCTCTGCAGCATACACATAATCTGATTAAAAAATACCATTCCGACATTTGCCAGATATAGGCGCAACAGATATTTCTTTCGATTTCTTGTATGTTGGAACCCCACCGCCAGTGCATAGAAAAACAGCGGTGCCGCTATTCTTCCCAGCCACCGAAACCATATAGGCGAGTCCGGAAAGAACTCGCCTATATGGTCAATCAGCATCAGAATTAATGCTATGATTTTGATTGTGAATATGTTCATTTTTCATCCTCTGATATACCGATTTTACCATCGATATAAATATTGCTCATGCCTCTCGTGCTTTTTTCCCGTATTTTTTGCTCATTCTTATATCTCGAAATAACTTTCTCCCTTTACTGCTAATAGGTGACTGTACTGCTATATGTTGTTATTGTTTCACCATTCACAGTATAAACTGCACGTACACGATAATTTCCTCTTGTGCCTGCGACATAATTCTTAGACAAAATCAAATTATAGCCTGTTGTAGAATCAAACCAGCTTGTTACATCTGACCATCTTGTACCGGACTGTCTCTGTAGTGTCATAGTAGTTGATATGGATGCTTTTACTTTTGCATTAACCTCTGCACGTGCCGCAAATGTAGAACCATTCAGCCTTAGCCCTGTACTACAGGCTGCAATATTGGCATATCTTGCTTCTACTATTCTGTCCACACAACTATCAACACCTGCACCATACACTACTGCAGTGCCATTTGTCATACATATACAAAGACATAACGTGCAAAAAATACCCAGGATTTTCTTTTTTAATGCTTTTCTTTCCATTACAAAACCTCCTTTCCACCTGCTCTACTTATGTAACAAACGAAAACGAGGTTTTATGACAATTTTTTCCAATTTTTTAATATTATTTTATTTCACTTACTATTTTATTGTTTCTGCCATCCTGATTAATTCTTCTTTTGTTAAATCTCCTGTAATCATATAGAGATACTTTCCATCTTCCCAAACGAAATTCCCTCTTCCTTCATCCAATGTATCATCCGGAATAAAATATCCTTTAAGATTCTCAATCATAACTTCCTGCTGTTCACTTCCATCAGAACTGATTTCCAAATTGTTTACTGCATCATTGTTCATCTGCCGATACAGCATGCCTTGTTCCTTATCGTTTGTATAACATTGTTCATATATTCCCCATTCTTCTTCATGAACCTCATTCTCCAGCGTATACCCTTCCGGCACCCATTGTGGTTTCTTGCAGACAAATTCGAAATCTTCCTCTGAATCCGGTTCAGCACCAATCTCCATTGTGTTCTTCTCATTGTCCTCTATTGGCACCATTTCCAGATTCTCCGGTTCGCCCAGATTCAGTTGCACATGGTCGGTATACCCGGTCAGAATATATTTTCCGAGCGGACTCTGGAAAAAGCCTCTACCCATTACGGTTGTTCCGAGAATCAATATAAGTACTGCCACAACCACAATGACGCGCCGTCTGCCATGCACCGGATAAAGTGCCGGTATCGTATGTTTTCCCATGTCCGGTTGCAGCAGCACTTTTATTTTCTTTCGAAATGTCCTTGAAAAGCGATGCTTTGGTGCAGCCATTGCGTGCTTATAATCTGCCTCACACGCCGATGTGATGGCATCCTTCAGTTCCTGTTCTGTCATAATGAATTCCCCTTCTCTAACATTTCCTGCAGTTTCTTCCTTGCCCTGCTGGAAATGTGTCTTGCATTGTCAACTGTTGTGTCAAGAGCAGTTGCAATTTCTTCATAGCTCAATTCATTATAATATCGTAAATATAATACGTCCTTATATGGATATTTCATTCTGCCGATAAGTTCTGACATGCTGCTGCCATCCGGAAGTTCAAAGATTTCTCCGTCCCCCTGAGACTCCTGCAGCAGATTTTCAATCGTATCCTCGTCCATTTTGCTTTCGCGGTTCCGCCTACGATATACATTAATTGCTCTGCTCCTAACTATAGTAACAATATAGTTCCACGCTTTATGACAGTTTTCACGAGAAATTTTATCTAAATTATTTATAATTGCAATATAGCTTTCCTGCACAGCATCTTCCGCATCTGCAGAATTCTTTAAAATTCCATATACCACATGGTACATTGCAGAGTCAAACTGCTCACTCAACTTTCTGCAAAATTCCCTGTCCTCTTCATTTTCGATTAGTTCAAGTAACTGAAACATAACACGCTCCCATTTCCTCTGCTGTTCTTTTCCGACGCTTATGCCGTCTTATTTGCTAAAGTTTCTGCCTACTATTACTCCTCCTTGCAGACATTAACCCATTCTGAATATCCGGAGCACTGCTCCAGTTCCGGGATTGTCAGCTCAATGGCACTGTTTCCACTACCACATGCCGGAAATACTGTTTCAAATTTTTTCAGGCTTTCATCGAGATATACTTTTATACCCTCTTTGATTCCAAAAGGGCAGACTCCGCCAACGGCGTGTCCGATATAGTCTTCCACTGCCGCTGCCGGAATCATTTTTGCTTTGGTTCCGAAGGTTGTCTTATATTTGTGGTTGTCGATTCTTGCATCTCCTGCAGCTACAATCAGAATCGGCTGTTCTCCCACCAGAAAAGAAAGCGTCTTTGCAATACGCTCCGGCTCACAATGAAGTGCTTCTGCTGCCAGTTCCACTGTCGCACTGGATTCTGCCAGCTCCATAATCCGCTCCTCCATTCCAAATTCTTTTAAATATGCTCTCGCGCGTTCGATTGACATAGTTACGCTTCCTTTCCATCATTTCTAATAGCTGATTTTATCAAGAATTCCAGACAGATATGCAATGGCAACACCATAGTTGCTCATTGGAACTTTCTGTTCTTTTGCACGTTCAATTCTCGTCATGACATATTTTTTATTAAACATACATGCTCCGCACTGAATTATTAAATCATAATTAGATAAGTCTTTTGGGAAATCTGTTCCGCTGACGATATCCACTGTCAGTCCTGCTCCGATACGTTTTCTCAGCATATTCGGAATTTTCTCCCTGCCGATATCCTCTTTCAGCGGTGCATGGGTGCAGCATTCTGCAATCAGTATCTTTGATTCTTCCGTAAGACTGCTAATGGCTGCTGCGCTCTCTTTGTAGTAAGCGAAATCTCCCTTGTACTCTGCAAATAATACGGAAAATGAGGTCAGAAGACTTTCCTGCGGCTTCTTATCATATACTGTGCGGAAAACCTGGGAGTCAGTAATAATAAGCTTCGGTGGTCGCGCCAGCGCCGCCAGCGTATCCTCTAACTTATCCGTTGTGCAGCTCATTACCAGACATTTATGATCCAGCAAATCACGGATGGTCTGTACCTGTGGCAGAATCAGTCTGCCCTTTGGTGCCTGGATATCCTGCGGCATAACAAGAAGAACCAAATCTCCTTCTTCTACCAGTGCTCCGGTTATGGTTTCTTCACCATAATCATCCGGCACAAGTCTTATTAATTCTTCTTTAAATTTTTCTATATCTTCCTTGCTTTTCGAGCTGATAACAAGAATTTCCTGTTTTGTCTCTTCCTTAAGCTGTGCTGCTATGGAATCTGAATCTGTCAGTGTATCCGCTTTACTCAGTACACATAAGGTCGGTGTATGCTTTTCTTTAAAATAGTGGAACCATTCTAACTCTGCCTGATATTCCTCCCCGGAAAACAACAGCACCGCAATATCCGTTTTCTCTGCGGCTTTTTCCGTCTTCTCTACACGCATTTTCCCCAGTTTGCCTACATCATCCACTCCTGCCGTGTCAATAAATACACATGGACCGATGCCATGCACTTCCATCGGCTTGTAGACAGGATCCGTTGTGGTTCCCGCTACATCCGATACAATTGCTACCTGCTGTCCGGTAAATGCATTAATCAGAGAAGATTTTCCGCTGTTTCTTTTGCCATAAAAACCGATATGTATCCGGTTTGCACTTGGTGTTTCATTCAATGACATTGCTAAAGACCTCCTAGAATCTGAAATCGCGCTGTCCTTCCTCAATTTCTTTCAGATGACGTTTTGCAATTTCTCTTGTTTTTTCATTTGGTACTTTCTCTATCTCCTTAGCAATCAACGCTTCTCCGATTTTTCTGGTATCTTCAGAAGCATAATCAATCAAATATTCCTTCAATGTCATCAGTGCATTCGGATGACAGCAGTTTAAAATCTGCTGGTTCTTGCACAGACTCATGAAACGGTCTCCCGTTCTTCCCTCTCGATAGCATGCGGTACAGAAGCTTGGGATATAACCCATATCCATCAGCCAGTGTACTACCTCATCCAGAGTTCTGGTATCGCTGACATCAAACTGCTCGGAACGCTCGTCTTCCGGCTCCGGATGATCATAGCCGCCTACGGAAGTCTTGGAACCACCACTAATCTGGGATACACCAAGGCGGATAACTTTCTCACGTACCGCCTGACTCTCTCTGGTAGAAATAATCATTCCGGTATATGGAACTGCCACACGGATACATGCACAGATTTTTGCAAAAATATCATCACTGATGCCGTTGTCGAATACATCCGGATCAATGTCATCGGCACGTTTGATTCGTGGTACGCTGATGGTATGTGGTCCTACTCCATGCACTGCCTCCAAATGTTCTGCATGCATCAGAAGTCCTGCAAATTCATATTTGTAAAGTTCCAATCCAAAAAGTACACCTAAGCCAACATCATCGATGCCGCCTTCCATGGCACGGTCCATGGCTTCGGTATGATATGCATAATCATGCTTTGGTCCGGTTGGATGTAATTTTTCATAGCTTTCTTTATGATAAGTTTCCTGAAAAAGGATGTAAGTTCCGATTCCGGCCTCTTTTAATTTCCGGTAATTTTCTACGGTTGTTGCAGCAATATTTACATTAACACGACGAATTGCACCGTTTTTGTGCTTAATGCTGTAAATGGTCTTAATACACTCTAAGATATATTCGATTGGGTTATTCACCGGGTCTTCGCCTGCTTCAATTGCCAGACGTTTGTGTCCCATATCCTGTAATGCTGTTACTTCCTGACGTACTTCATCCTGTGTCAGTTTCTTCCGGGCAATATGTTTATTTTTTCCATGGTACGGGCAATACACACATCCATTGATACAGTAATTGGACAGATATAATGGTGCAAACATTACAATACGATTTCCATAGAAATCTTTCTTAATCTGTTCTGCAAGGTCATATACTTCCTGGATTTTCTCTTCGTTCTCGCAGGCCAGCAATACTGATGCTTCTCTGTGAGTAAGCCCTTTCCGTAATTTTGCCTTTGCAATGATTTCGTCAATAAGGGCAAGATTGTCCTTATTTGCCTCAGCATATGCCAGAGTCTCTTCAATCTCTTCGCGGCAGATAAATTCTTCAGCCTTTAATGATGCTTTGTTATACATAATGTTTCCTTTCTTCCGGGTCAGAAGCTCTTTCCCGTTGGTTATTATATGGTGATTTAAGAAATACCTCTTGTATTTCCTTTATTTATATAAATGGTGAATCTCCTCTTGAGACCACCAGTTTATATCCAATGGATTCCATACGGTTGCCAAGACATCCACGGCATTCTGCTGCCTCTTCCCCGGTACAGATTTTATTATCGTAAAGGGCATACTTCTTCCGCACCTTTACCGGTGACAGATTCGGCATTACCACATTTCCTCCTGCTAAAATGCCAAGCTCCCTGCCCCTTGAATGGATAGTTCCCAATGCTGTAGTTGCCGGAAGCAATACCTTCGGCAGCATCAGGCGGATAATTGCCAGTAAAAACAGCGTCATCTCAAGACTTCCCGGCTCCATCTCTCCAAACGGCGTATCCTTTTGCGGAATAAACGGGCCGATTCCTACCATATGCGGATGGAATGCTTTCATAAAAGTAAGGTCTTCCACCAGATTATCTATGGTCTGATAAGGAGAACCTACCATAATGCCACACCCCACCTGATAGCCGATTTCCTTTAAGGTATACAGGCACTGCTTGCGGTTTTTAAGAGACATTTCTGCCGGATGGAGCTTCCCATAATGGGCTTCATTCGCAGTCTCATGACGCAATAAATAGCGGTCTGCTCCTGCCGTATAAAGTCTTTCATAGCTCTCCCGACTCCGCTCTCCTAAGGACAGTGTAATGGCACAGTCCGGGTAAGCAGCTTTTATCTTATGAAGTAAATCTTCCAGTAAATCATCTGTGTAGTAGCCGTCTTCGCCACCCTGCAGGACAAAGGTACGAAACCCTAATGCATAACCACTTTCACAGCAGGATAGGATTTCTTCTTCACTCAGGCGGTAACGTTCTGCATTCTGATTGCTTCTTCGGATGCCGCAATAGATGCAGTCATTCTTACAGTAATTGGATATTTCAATCAGTCCTCTGGTATAGACTTCATTTCCAAATGTCTCTTTCTGTCTTTTTCTCGCCAGTTCAAAGCCGTACTCTGCAATTTCTTTATCGGTATGCAGTTCTAATAATTCTTTATATTCTGCCTCTGTAAGCTGAGTATCCTGATACAGCTTATTAAATAACTCTTTTCCTCTATTCTTCATGTCTGGTCACCACACTGGAATATGCTGTTTTTACACTGATTCCCGGTAATTTTCCGATTTTACCGGTCAGTGCACTGATGGTATCCTGCGGTGCATCGATTGCTATACTTACGATATTTATGCCTCTCTCCCGGTATGGAATTCCCATTCTTCCGATAATATAAGCTGCATATTCATGTAAAATTTCATTTAATGCTCCGACGGATTCGTCCTTTTCTATTACAATGCCGATTACAGCCACTCTGGTATCTGCTGCCATTTCTTCGTTCCTCTTGTTTTTCTGAATCAATAGAATTTCAACGCTTATTTTACGTTTCTAGTATAAGAGATTTATTTTGGGATTACAATTGTCAAGCCCTGGTTTTATGCGTATTTATTGTATTTTTTTACATACTTATAGTCATTAGGCAATACATAGCCATCTTTCGCCTTATAAAGTCGAAAAATCAAGAGACGGAATAAAACTATTCCATCCCTTGATTTATATTATTCTCACAATATTTTTTATTCTTTCCAATCTGCACAGCCCATGTAGTAATTGTAATACACTCGCAAATCTTCTTTTTCAGATTTATCAGTATAATCCTTGTATATACACTTACTTTCCGAATGCATACTAGAACTCTCCAATTTATTTTCTAAATCCCAATTATATATGCTTGCTTCATTCCCACCCAAGACACCTGCTTCATTTATACTCTGTAATTTAGGCAATGCACTACCATGAGTTGTACTCTTATTTCCAGCGTATCCAAATTTTTGTTTTACTGCTATACTTCGTCTATAATAATAATCGTAATTATAAAATTTATGATGAGGATTTCCAAACTTGGTTTCTGTAATGGCTGCATACTGCATGTCATATCCTCCACCATTTACATAAATTTGCGCATAATAGATACCCCTATTAGCATTATGATTTCGAATATCTACATGTACGATAAATGTATCTCCATCAACTCTAGTAGCTTCATACCATGCTATATCTGACTGATCTGCTTTTGTCCATACCGGAGTTATAATGGATGTCACAAAACTTGGCACTTGGTCAATCAAAATGTCAAACGTTCCTGTCACGATATTTTTATTCTGAATTAATACATTAAAGGATATCTGCGGGCGTACAATTTCAAAAGTTGTTGTAACGGCACCCTTATAGTCACCTATACCAGTAATCGTTACATATGCTGTTCCAACTGCCATATTATTACGATAAGATAGTTTATAGTCTACATTTTCCTCCAACTTCTTTCTGCCATCCTTTACAACAACTGGTGGTGTCTGTAGATTTCCATTGTAATTTAAGGATGCAACCGTAAGAACCGTACAGTTGTCAATGCTCTTTTCTTTAATTGCAAACGTTACAACTTTCTGACCAGAATATACTCCCATACCGGAAATGATTACCCTGGCAGTTCCCACATTTCTATTGTTACTGTAGCTTACCGTATAATCAACATCTTCTGTTAATACCTTGCTTCCCATCTTAACGACCGGAACCGGCTTATAAGTCTGTCCGGTATACTGCTCTGAAGCAGGGATTCCGGTAACTGTTGCCTTGGATATGCTGTTGCTGATTTTGAATTTCTTAACAATTGTTCCGGTATAATACTGGGTCAGTGGACGCACAGTAATGGATGCATCGCCTGCCAGCTCATTATTTGCATACGTTGTTTCATAATCTTCATTCAGCGTTAAGGTATTGCCACCACATGCCACATGGATAGGCGGACATATCGGGTTTCCGGTATAAAGCTGTTCCGGAACACTGTCAATAATTGCATCCTCAAGGCTTGCCACAATATTGAAGTAAACGCGCTTGGTCTCATCATAGTTGCCAAGTCCTTTAATTACTACCCATGACTCTCCTGCCCTTAAGTTGTTGCCATTGACAACCTGATAATCCTTCCCTTCTACCAAAAGTTTTCCGTTGTCATAAATCGTCAGTGCCGGGCGGATGTAATTGCCGGTATACTTCTGATCTGGGATTGCTTCTGCCACAGCATTTCCAATATCATGCTTGGTAATCTTATAGTATACCGTAATGCTGTCTTTGTAGTTACCGCTTTCGGTTGCAGTTACCGTTGCACTTGCGGTTCCGATTGCAGTGTTGTTCTCATAGGTTACTTCATACTGGGAAGAATCAATGGTTAATCCGGTAGAAGTATCTTTTAAAGTAAGTACCGGTTTAATCTCGCTTCCGGTATAATCTACGTTATCGGTTCCGGTAATCTCAATATCTGCAGAAGTAAGTGACTTTCTTGCAATCTGATATGGATATACAGCTGTTCCTACATACCCGGTCTGGTCATTTTCCGTACCAACGATTCCAACATATACTGTTCCAGCATGAATCAGGTCAATGGCACTTGCTTCCGTTGTACAATCTTTATCAATATAGTATTTTACGATGTAATCTTCGTTTTCTGTCAGATAGCTTCCGGTCTTATTGAACTTCACCTGAATGTTCTTCGGCTTGGTATCAAGACCGTTATATACAGTATCGGAAATTCCGGTTACCGTTAAAGTATCATTGGAAAGCAAGGTACCGATGGTAAACTTCTCAATTCGTGTTCCACTGTAGTTACCCTGTCCGGTTACTTTAATCCATGCGGTTCCCACCTGACTGTTATTGGTAGAATATTCATAAGTAAAGTCTGTTCCATTTACCAGTGCTACAATTCCATTTTCCGAATTATCTTTCAGGCTGATATTCGGTGTATAAGTAGTACCCTGAATATAAGGATAGTTCCGGTTTGCCGGGTCAAATCCTGTATCAGAAGCATCGGATAACGCCGCACTGATATTTTCAGAAGAAAGATCCCTTGCCAGAATAGAGAACGGAATTGTCTTGCTTCCGGTATAGTTGGTGGTATCCTTCGGAGTAATCTGAACAAACGGTCCGGAAGTTCCATTTGCATCTTTTACAGCTTCATTGTTAAAGTAAGCTGCCGTATAATCCACATTGCGAACCAGCGGTTCTGCACTGGTGGATGTCATGTAAACATTTAATTCCGGTTCATACTTGGTTTTTAACGGTACATACTGTGGATCTTCTATTTTAGAGTATACTAAATCCTCAACATTTTTCTTTAAAATGTTAAACTCTACCGTTGCAGTTCCGGTACAGCTTGCCACACCGTGGATTGCTGCATATGGTGCATTTGCCCCGCCGGCGTTCGCTGCATTGATATTATTGCGATACTCATCCACTACATAATCTGTGTCTAACGTAAGGGTCTGTTCTTTGTTATTTTCATCATTCAATGTTAATTTAATTTCAGGCTCCTGTGCCTCACCATTGTAGGTTACGTCATCAATTGTCTTGCTTACCGTAGACAAATCACGTTTTGTAATCGTAAAGGTCTTAGTCAGTGTTCCCTTGTAATTGCCCTTACCGATTACGGTAATGGTCTCGGTTGCGCCTGCCGGTGCACTGGATGGATTATCTGCATCCGTCTGGTAATACACACTATAGTTTGCCGGGTCAATTACTTCTGAACCGCCAATCTTCTTAATGACCAGAGAATCCGGCTTAATCAGCTTACCGGTATAAACATAGCTGTCCGCAATTCCGGTAATCTCATAATCTTCCATATGAATGGAATCAATGGTAAATGCTTTCGCCTTGGTGGTTCCCATCAGTTTACCGTTTGCTGTTGCCTGAATGACTACACATGGTCCGTTCTCGCCATTTGCTGCTGCAACTGCAGTATTCTTACGATAAGTTACCGTATAATCTTTTCCTTCTTCCAAGGTATCAAAGGTAGAACCGGTTAATGCATATTTCACAACCGGAACCGGTCTGATTTCCTGTCCGGTATAGGAGAATACATCTCCGCCCAAGTCAATGCTTAAATCATCACTGCCCAGGTCGTATTTAATCGCAAACTTCGCCGATTTCTCACCACTGAAATAAGTTCCGGTTCCCTCAATAGTTACGGTCGGGTCAGTCAGTGAAACAGATTTACCATTTACAATGCTCTTAATGTTGTAGTCTGTTCCAAGTGCCAAAGTCTTGCCATCACATACTACAGTCATATTTTCAATTGGCTGTGTGGTTGTATTGTATTCGCTTCCGGTATATTTCTGTGCCGGAATCGTAATCTCAGCATCTTCAATTTTACCGGTAATAGCGAAATTCGCAACATAGCTTCCTACCCAGTGATTCTTCTCAATTCCGGTAATGAGTACACTGGCCTGCCCTGGAACAGTATTATTTCTATAAGACACGCTGTAATGTGTTCCCTCTATCAGACGTTCCTGGGTATCGCTGCCTTTTACATACACGGTAACGGTAGGTTTCATTCCACCGGATGCTGCCTGTGCCTTATCATACTCAATGGTATCATAGCTTAACTTCACTTCAATCTGGTCAGCAGAATTATTCATATCTCCATCATAGTAGAAGTAACTATTCTTGGTTCCCTTAAAGTTACCGGTTCCTTCAATGGTAATATCCTGCTGTCCAACTTTAAATTTATCTACCTGGGTCGGAGTATAAGTATAATCTACGCCAGGCTGCAGAGTATATGAATATTCTCCAATTCCGGACTCATTCGGAAAACTCTGTGTTACTGTGAAATCCGGAATACTCTTTTTAAAAATGTAACTCATTCCCTGCAAAGATACGCCTACACCATCAATACTTTTCCGCTGAATAATAAACTGGTTCGAACCTGCAATCTTATCTGCAGTATAATTTGCGCTTTCCAGCACACCACAGTAGTTTCCAATACCCTGGATTCTTACATAAGTCGTGCCGGCATTGGTTTTTTCTGCGGCTGTTGCTACATTCTGATAATCCTCATCCGAATATACTTCAAACTGATAATCCTTATTCGTTGACAATAAGCTGGAAGAATCTCCATAGCTTACTTTTACGGAAGGAGTCAGTACTTTATTGGCATAAACCGGGCTGGTAATGTCTACACGCAGCTTGCTTAATTCGTTCAGATCTTTCTGATTAATGGTATAGCTTACGGTTGTTGTTCCTGTGTAGTTGCTGTTTTCTGCCGCTTTTAAGGTCAGAGTTGCAATTCCCGCATTGATTGCATTTTCACTGCTTTCAATACTGTATTCCTTATCGGTCAGAATATAGCCATTGGTGGTAGGGTACTGTAATACAACACCATCTCCGTCTGCGGTAGTAGAAATTACAACCTTCTGCTCAATTCCATTATATGTATAAGTTCCATTTACTCTTGCATTCAGTTCAGATATATCTTTCTTTGCAATGACTGCATATCCGGAAATATCTCCATAATACTGACCCTTGCCGGATACTGCGAAGTAAATCGTTCCCGCATTGATAAATGCCTCATTTGTCTCAGAGCTTACAACATTCTTATGTGCTGCATCACTATAGAAGGAAATGCTATAGGACGACGGATCCGGAATTGCATCCATCATTTTTGTCTCAATTGCCTGAATCATTTCATCCTTATGGGAATTGCGGTTATAGGTTCCACCGGAAATATTAAATGCCGGCACAACGGTCGCAATATTTGCTCCAATAAAGAATGTGGTTGTTGCGGTTCCGGTATAATTCTTACCGTCTACTGCTTTGATTCTGACATATACTTTTCCGGAATTCTTATGTTCTGAAACCTGTTTACATAATTCATCGTCATAATATCCTTCAACTTCATAATCCACGCCTGCAACCAGTACACGGTTTCCATCAGATACACTGATACCCGGCTCCACTGCTTCTCCGGTATAACCGCAGTTGCTTGCAGTTACGGTCAGCGTGCTCATGTTCTTTGGCGTGATTTTATAAGAAGTACGGATACTTCCGCCTAAATTAGCATAAGTTCCAAGACCGCTGATTAATACATAATAAGTACCTGCGTCCACCGGCTCTGCAATGACCTTCTTGTATGCAGAATCCGTAAAATAAGTAACCTTAAAGTCTTCGCCCTGTACCAGGCCTTTGGCACCGTTATTATCAGTAATACGGATTGCCGGTACCTGCATGCTGCCATTGTATTCAAAGGTAACCTGTGTCGGATCATAGTTTGCAGAACCTGCAACGATATTACACTCGCATTCATTTAACTTTCTTGGCACAATACTGAAAGTTCCACGGTTCACGCCACCCTCTGCCAGTGCATAATCTCCAGTCAGTCTGATATAAGCCTTTGCATTATTGGTTCCAATTTCGATATTATCTTCACAGGAAACCACTTCTACATACTGGCTGTCCAAGGTGACATTTTTACTACCTTCGGTATAATAAACGGTAATATTTGCAGGATCCGGCACAACAGCACTACCGGTATAAGTCTGGTCTGTAATTACAATATCTGTCGGGCTGATGTTCTTTGGCTTAATCATATAAGTATATACTCTTTCGCCTCCGGCATAGTTACTGCCATCCAGACCGGTTATCTTAAGATAATAGGTTGCTGCATGAATCAGTTCCTGTATGCCCGTAGTGCCTTCCTTATCGTCTGCCGGTTCAGTACATTCCGGATCACGATAAACAGCATAGTCAAAATCCGTTCCTTTTTTCAAAGCATTCCCCTCATCATCGGTTGCTGTCAGGGATAATACCTTGCTCTTACCATCAAAAAAGCTGGAATAACTGGTATCTTTATTAATGACACCTGCTTCTGTTCCGTTGATTGCCAGCTTAAAGGTACATTTATCTAAAGATTTTGCAACAATATCAAAATAAATCGGCTCTGCCTTGGTTCCAAGGTCTCCTTCGTAGTAATCCAGTCCGGTTACCTTCACATAATATCTTCCAATAGAGGTCGGTTCAGATACAGTCTTGGTATACTCCGCATCTTTATAATAAGTAATCTTATATCTGGAATCACTGATAACATCACCGGATGTATTGGAGACGGTAATGTTTGGCACATTTTTCTTGCCATTGTATTCCAGTTCATTTTTATCCAATACTGCTTTACCAAGCTTGTCATAGATCTCAAAGTTGATAAATGCGTTTCCGGTTAAATTTCCGGTTCCGGTAATAATCAGGTTATTGGTTCCGGTCTGTCCTGCAGTAGTTTCATTTCGGTATGCCACGTTGTAGTTGCCGGCAGGAATCTCCACGCCATTCAACTTCACTACTACCTCATTGGTCATATCCGGTTTACTATTCTTTACATAATAATATTTATCACTCTTTAAGGAAACACTGATGCCTGCTGCACTTAAATCTGCCTTGCCAATCAGGAAATTAAAGGTCTTGCTGCCCCGGTACAGAGAAGAAGAATTCGCTGTTACTGTCATCTTCGCTGTTCCGGCATTGGTATTATCTGCCCAGCTTGTGGTATAGTCAGACGCCTGGATTCCTGCGGAATTCTGACTGTCTACCAGTGTAAATTCCGGTCTCTGTGCAGTTCCGGTATAAGTAGAATCGCTCAGTCCATTGGAAACAGTTACAGAATCCGCTCCAATATTATAGTAAATATTGTAACGGTTCTCTGTAATTGTTCCGGAAAATGTATAGTTACTGCTGCTCTTTAATACAATTTTAAAGGAATGTGTTCCTACTGTGGTATTGCTTCCGGATGTATATTCTACGTTATAATCATCTGCTGAAAGGTTTACCATGGTAGAAGTACCGCTTATGATACCATACACCCCTGTAATCGTCGGTAATACATCACTTCCTGTATAATATACATATCCGTCTTCACCGGTTCCTTCCACCCCTTTATAATTAACACCGATATAGCTTAACTTCTGCTGTGCAATCGTAAAGCTCTTGGTGGTCTGCCATCTGTGGCTGTCTCCGATACCAACGATATCAATATATGCTGTTCCTGCGCTGGTATTATTACGGTAATAAACGGAGTAATCCTCTTTTTCTTTCAAAGTTTCTCCATCAATCTGGACCGTAACTGCCGGCTTAACCTCCTGTCCGGTATAAGTATAGGTATCATTTCCGGTTGCAGTTGCACCATTTGCATCCGCTCCTAATGTAATGCTTCCATTGCTCGGAAATGCATCCGCCGCCTCTGCCGGTATTGCCGGAAGAACGCCCGCAATCATACAAACACTTAAAACTAATACCAGTATTCTTTTTCCAACATCCTTGTACTTACGCATAGAACCTCTCCTTGTTGCTTGTTGTTTCCTCATCTTTTTATCTTTACTATATTCCTTTTGCTTTTCAGATTCAAGAGTAACCCTTTTTTCTAAAAAAGCGCAGGAAAAGACACTTCTAAACCTTTTATCGTCCGGAAGTTACTTTTTCTTTATATTTTCCAGCGGATTTTTTCATTTTTTAGAAAATCTTTTTCAGAAAATTAACACTTGACATTTTATACTACCACTGTTACCATTACAAACTGAAAACAAAACATCACTTTGCTAGGGGCGCCTTTGGCTGAGAAACGCATCTGCGTTGACCCTTATTACTTGAACCGGATAATACCGGCGTAAGGAAGCACATAGTTCAACCTCCTGGCAGAGTATCATCTTTAAGGAGGATTTTTTATGTCATTTTTTGCAACATACGACGGCTCTTCTTACCAGCTTACCACCGCTGGTTTTACAGCCCTCGTTATCATCATGATTGCCATTCTTCTGATTGGCTGTGCTATCTTCGGTGGAAAGAAGAAATTCAGTGCAAAGCAGCTTGCATTTTCAGCTATGGCAATTGCCCTTGCCATGGTAACTTCCATGATTAAACTTTTCGATATGCCAATGGGCGGTTCCGTTACTTTACTGAGCATGTTATTCATCGTTCTGATTGGTTACTGGTACGGTCTGGGTGCCGGCTTAACCGCAGCTTTTGCTTACGGAATACTGCAGTTAGTCGTTGACCCTTATATCATCAGTGTTCCACAAATGTTAGTGGACTACCTCTTCGCCTTTGGTGCATTAGGACTTTCCGGACTTTTCAGCAAATCCAAACATGGACTTATCAAAGGTTATATCGCTGGTGTATTAGGTCGATACTTCTTCGCATTCCTTTCCGGCTGGATTTTCTTCGGCATGTATGCTCCGGAAGAATTCCCGAATGCAGTGGTATACTCCCTTGCTTACAACGGTGCATACCTTGGTGCAGAAGCACTTATTACATTAATCATTATCTGTCTGCCACCAGTCCAGAAGGCATTGAATGCCGTTAAGAATATGGCAAATTCATAATATGATTCTGTCCAAAAAGAGCGTCTTTTCTAATTAGGAAAGAACGCTCTTTTTGATTACGCGAGTAGCGAGAAAAATTGCATGCTTGCATGCAGATTTGACGAGCACCGCGATAACTCGAGAAACTCGCAAAGCGTGTTTCTCGTAGTTGCATTTCTGTATTTTCTTAATTTGTCATTAATTACATCTGAATCCATCCAAAAGCATTTGCTATGGAACTGATTAAAATAATCGCTGCAAAGATCGGACAGAGGTATTTCATCATCACTGTAAATATCTTTTTCCTGCGGAACGGACTGCCGCCCCGGGTTACTTCTTCTTCAATCCGCTGCACTCCCATCACTCTTGATACCAGAAGGCAGGTTGCAATAGCCGCAATCGGCATCATCACGGAGTTCGTCAGGAAATCAAAGAAATCAAGAATCTGCATTCCGATAATTTTTACATTCGCCAATGGTCCATATCCCAGTGTAGAAAGACTTCCCAAAAGAAGCATTACAATACCGACAATTACCGTTGCTTTCCGTCTTTCCCAGCCCAGTTCATCTTCGAAAGTCGATACTGCACTTTCCGTTAATGCAATAGAACTTGTGATTGCTGCAAACAGCACCAGTACAAAAAATAAAATTCCGACTCCGGTTCCAAGTCCCATGCTGTCAAATACTTTTGGAATCGTAATAAACATCAATGATGGACCCGCCTGCAGGGTTTCCGGATTTCCACCGGAAAATGCAAAGACTGCCGGAATAATCATCAGCCCTGCCATCATGGCAATCGCTGTGTCGAAGATTTCCACATTCTTCGTGGACTCTTCAATAGAAACTTCCTTCTTCATATAAGAACCAAAAGTAATGAGAATTCCCATGGCAATGGACAGGGAATAAAACATCTGTCCCATGGCTGTTACTACCGTCATCCAGGAAAAATTTTCAAAATTCGGAATCAGAAAATATTTAACTCCTTTTAATGCTCCCGGTCTGCTTACGGAATAAACCGTTATTAATATAGAAAGAACAACCAGCACCGGCATCATAAATCTGGATACCCGCTCAATACCATTCCGGACTCCGGCAAAGATAATCCCCAGCGTAAATACTGCAAAAAAAGCAAAGCAGATTTCTGTGGAAAGCCCGCTGGAAATGAAATCGGAAAAATATCCATCCGATGCAAGCTTACTGCCATTTCCCCTGATATATTCCACCAGATATTTCATTACCCAGCCGCCAATTACAGAATAATATGGCACGATTAAAACCGGAATAATCGCATTTATCCAGCCACCGAAAGAGAGCCAGCGGGATTTTCCAAAGGTATGATATGCTCCCACCGGGCTCTTCTTCGTCATTCTTCCGATAGAAGTCTCCGCCATAATCATCGTATATCCAAAAGTCAGTGCAAGTATAATATAAATCAGCAGAAAGATTCCTCCCCCATACTTTGCCGCAAGATATGGGAATCTCCATATGTTTCCCAGTCCCACAGAAGCGCCTGCTGCTGATAATACAAACCCTATCTTCCCCGAAAATGTACTTCTTTTCTCATTCTGTGTCTTCATTTTGTTTTTCTTCTCCTAAACTCATAATTTCCATAACGCAAAGTTATAAAAATCATAACACAGTCTCATAGTTCCTGCAATATTCTTTCTTTTTTCGCAATACATTCACTTATTTTCTCTTCTTTTTCACAGCGTATTCCCTTATATTCCCTTAGTTTTCTCGCAATTTGCAACCAATTCACAAATTTTTCACAAATTTATTAGCACTCACCTCTTGACAGTGCTAATAATTAGTGTTATAACGTAGTCAGAACAAAGGAGAGGAACAAAAAGAGGTTCCTAAAACATCCCGGTTCCAAAGAAACAAGGTAAACAAGCATAGATAGATTTATTAAAAAAAGGAGAGATGACTTATGTTGATGCCTAGTATTTTTGGAGAGAATTTATTTGATGACTTCTTTGAGGATTTTCCATGGATGGACGATAACATGGATATGAAAAAGACTGAGAAAAAACTTTACGGTCGTAGAGCCGCACGTCTGATGAAGACAGATATAAAGGAGCAGGACAATGGTTACGAACTGGTCATTGATTTACCTGGATTTAAGAAAGACGAAGTAAGTGCTTCCTTAGAAAATGGTTACCTGACCATCAGTGCCGCCAAAGGCTTGGATGAGGAAGATAAAGATAAGAAATCCGGCAAGTACATCCGTAAGGAACGTTATTCCGGAGCCTGCAGCCGAAGCTTTTATGTTGGCGATGCCGTTACCGAAGAAGATATCAAGGGTGAATTTAAACACGGTATCTTAAAACTCTTCGTTCCGAAGAAAGAAGCAAAACCTGCTGTGGAAGACCACAAGTACATCGCCATTGAAGGATAACAGAACTTTATATAGTATCTGATTCAGATTAAGAAAGGAAGCATGTTATTATGTCAGACAAAAATCCAAAACATCCATTAAAAAAGAAGAAAGTAAAAGCTAAAATTAATGTAGCCGACCATGAGGCTGTTGAGGAAGCCAGAGAAGCTCACAGAAGCAAGAAACATTATTACTAATTACAATAGACTATTTCAGGAGGAATGACTTATGTTAGTACCAAGTATTTTTTCAAACAACTTTGTAGATGATATATTCGATGATGTATTTCCATTCGGAGCTTACAATGCTCCTGCAGCAGACAACCGTGCTGCCATGAACACTGACGTTAAGGAATTTGACGACAGATATGAACTGGAATTTGAACTTCCAGGCTTTAAGAAAGAAGATATCCAGGCTGAGCTGAAAGACGGATACCTCATCGTCAATGCCAAACACCAGGACAACAAGGACGAAAAAGGCAAAGATGGCAAATATATCCGTAAAGAACGTTACTATGGCTCTTACCAGCGTAGTTTCTATGTCGGAGATGGCGTTACTCAGGATGACATCAAAGGCGGTTTTGAAAATGGTATCCTGACTCTGACCGTTCCGAAGAAAGAAGCAAAACCTGCTGTGGAAGAAAAGAAATATATTTCCATTGAGGGATAATACCAGGATAATTAAAAAGGAGGGGCGGTGTGAGTATTCACACCGCCCCTCCTTTTTATGTGAGAAACACGCTTTGCGTGTTTCTCGTAGTTTAGCTGACATTACTTTATCGTCGATGCCCGCTGTCTGATATTCTTATTAAAATTAATCACATTGTGATTATATTCTTCATCCATCAACTCGGAATGAATCATAAAATCTGCAGTTGCCTTATTATTCGCAATCGGGATGTCATATACCTGTGCAATACGAAGCAGTGCTTTTACATCCGGGTCATGAGGTGCTGCAGTAAGCGGATCTGAAAAGAAAATCACGAAATCTACTTTTCCCTCTACTATCTTAGCACCAATCTGCTGGTCTCCGCCCAGCGGACCGCTGTTATAGCCTTTTACCGGCAGTCCCGTCTGGTCTGTAATCATTTTTGCCGTTGTTCCGGTTCCACAAAGGAAATGCTTCTTTAAAATTTCTGCATTGTCTTTGCACCACTGGATCAGTTCTGCTTTCTTTCCATCATGGGCAATCAATGCAATATTTTTCTGTTTTCCGATTGTCAAAGTAAGAAAATCCGGTTCCATACTCATATTGTGTCTTCTCCTTTATTGTATTATTTTCCAACCTTTTCATTTATCAAGTGAAAATCAACTCCTGATAAACAATTGCAGCTCGTCAATCACGCTTATATGTTGACTTGCTTACGTTCATTATAACATGACAAGATGATTCCAGACAATATTGGGGTAGAAATCTTCATATAAAAAACGAGCACACCTAACAGTGTACTCGTTTTTTTCGTCGATGCGACAGGATTTGAACCTGCGACCTCTGCGTCCCGAACGCAGCGCTCTACCAAGCTGAGCCACGCATCGTTATTCAGTTCTTTCACACGCTCAACTATATTAGCATATATCACATTTTTTGTCCAGTAATATTTTTATTTTCTTTTCTACTTAATCGTTTTATGTTATACTTAAATCAATCATAAGAACGGCTTTTACAATGCCGAAGCAACTTTTTTACCAGACCGGATGCACTCATTATTACCTATGGTTCTCTTTCTATTTTTAAAAGTAACCAGGTAAAGGCAGACTTTCTTTCCCATTATAAAGATATTCCATTTCTGATGTTAGAGGACACACCGGACGATCCGGACATTCCATATCTGATTGCTGGCAACTACTCAGAGCTTGTCACCGAGCAGGTGGAATATATCCTAGACCACAACCCGGAATTAGAGGCAATTGCTTTTGCAAATGATAATATGGCAAAGACAGGATACCGCGTCTGTGCTGCAAGAGACCTTTTGGTGGGATATGACATTGACCACGCAAAAACCATGGAACCACTACTGACCAGCGTTTCCCACAGCAGCTTCCAGTTCAGCTGCCAAGCATTACAGAATGCGCTTATGCTCTGTCAGGGAAAGAAGCTACAATCCTGCCGGATGTCAGCCATTTTTCACCAGAGAAGCTCCTGCGGTTGCCGGCTGCACACCGGCTTTACCACACTGCGTCATATCAGCATGGAACGGCTGCGTAAATGCCTGCCAAAGGATGCCATTACCGCGAGACTGGGCGGTGACGAATTTGTTTCCTTTATTTTAACCGATATATTAAAGCATTCCGACGCAATACTCTACGAGGAAAAGGTCAAACGGCGTGCAAGCATCAAGAAGTAGTCTATGACTTACTCTCCAAATCAGCATATAAAATGCCGGATGGTAAATCCATCCGGCATTCTTAAACCTCTCTTTTATTCATCCATTCCCCATTTGTCTTTCATGTATTCTTTTCCAAATCCGGAACCGATATTTTCATTGATTCTCCGGCCAAAGCATGCATAAAATCCAATTATTGCGGCGAATATCAGAATTCCAATAAATATAACCATAGTAAGTCCCCCTTCCTATGTCTCTTTATCTTTTCCAAAGTATAGCACAAGTATGTAAAGATGTCACTTATCTTTTTAAGGAACGGTACTATTTATAGAAATATCTTTTGTTTTACAAAACAACCAAAAGCTTTCCCTCACAAGAAGAAAGAATTATCTTTTTTTCCTGCAGCTGCGGAACCTCCACTGATGTCAGTGTCACACTGCCGGTGCCGGTATTTAAAAATACCAGGACTTTGTCGTCCCCAAAACTACGTAAAAATACATATACTCCCCTCATATCATTGCAGTAAATTGTCCGGTAATTGCCCTTGCGTAATGCCACATGCTCTTTTCGGAGTGCAATCCAGCAGCTGAACTTCTCTGCCAGATTTCCCTGTAATCTGTTGTTTTCTGCCTGCTGCTCCATTACTGCCTGCCAGTCCATGGCTGCCCGATACTCCAGTTCTTTCATTCCCTCGATATACACTTCATCCCCGTAGAATACCGATGGCACGCCCACTCCCATAAAGAGATAGAAAAATGCCAGCTCCATTCTCTTTCTATTTCCATTGCAATAGCTTAAAAATCTCGGAATATCATGGGAATCCAGAAAATTCATCTGTGCCAGGCTCACCTGCCATGGGTAGCGGTAAATCATCCGCTGCATCTGGGCATCAAATTCACTGACCGAAAGTTCTCCCTTTCCAAAAAAATCCCGGCACAGATAAGAAAAAGTATAATTCATCGTAGAATCAAACTGGTCTCCCTGAAGCCAGATGCCTGCTTCTTCCCAGATTTCGCCTATTAGAAATATATCCTCTTTTACCGCTCTCACCGCATGACGGAAGGCTCTCCAGAATTCATGATTGATTTCATTTGCCACATCCAAGCGCCAGCCGTCAATATCTGCTTCCCGAATCCAGTAAGTTCCAACATTGCAAAGGTACTCCACCACTTCAGGATTTCCGGTATTAAGCTTTGGCATTTCCTTTACATAGGCAAACGCCTCATAATTCGGCGGATCAGCGTACTGTATCGTTTCCGGCAGGTGATAAAACCAGTTATAATATCTTGATGCTTTTCCCTTCTGCCGCACATCCCGGAATGCAAAGAAATCTGCTCCACAATGATTAAATACACCATCTAAAATAACCCGGATTCCTCTCTTGTGGCACTGCTGCACCAGTTCTTTTAAATCCGCTTTATTTCCAAAACAGGGGTCGATTTCAAAATAGTCAATGGTATCATATTTATGATAAGACGCTGCTTCAAAAATCGGATTCAGATAAATGCAGTTAATTCCAAGCTTTTCGATATAGTCAAGGTTTTCACAAATTCCTTTCAGTGTACCACCCAGATGATTCTTGCAAATCCGGTCCGGTAAAATTTTTCCATTGCTGTCGCTTTTTTCATCCGGCAAAAGCATATGCCTTGTCGCTTTTTCCGTCAGTTCCCGTCTGTCATTTGCAAAACTGTCCGGGAAAATATGATACATAACAATGTCTTCTGCCCACTCCGGGATATCTAAAATATCCTCTCTTCTAATATATGGAAACTGGAAATATTCTGCCCTGCCACAGGACAGTTTCTCTGCAAATCCTCTTCCATAATAATAAAGGCTTTCTATATCGTCCTCTAACCGGAAATAATAGCATACCCTGGTATATGGAGACGTAATCTTAACTTCATAATAATCATAAAGCATATCGGATGCCACATGTTCCATTTCACTTTGTTTCACCGGAAGTGGCTCTTCCATTGCCACCCGATCTCCCCAAAGCAGCACGCACCGTTTTAAATCGCCCTTTTTACAACGGATTCTTATTACCAGCCGGTCTTCTTTTTCTGCAAAAGCAAATTGTGACAGTGGAATATGCAAAATTGCTTCTTTTTCCATTTTATTTCTATCCTTTCACACCACCTGCAGTAAGACCGGATACCATATACTTTTGTATACAGAAGAAAATAATCAGCACCGGAACAGATACCAGGATAGCGGCTGCGGAGAACATTCCCCAGCTTCTGGTGTAATCGTTGGACTGTAACTGATATAATCCACCTGCCAGTGTATAACTGTTTTCATTCAGTAGAAATGTTGTGGAAAACAGATATTCATTCCATACAAAAATAAGTACCATCACGGAAGTTACAATGATTGCCGGACGAGCCAGCGGCATTACTACCTTCCACAGCAGCTGGAAATCCGATGCACCGTCAATTTTCGATGCTTCTTCGATTTCTATCGGAATGGTATCAAAATACCCCTTCATATTCCAGATAGAGAAAATGCACATGCTTCCCGCATAAATAATCACCAGTCCCAGTTTCGTATCCAGCATATTCATCTGTTTTAAAAGACGGAATAATGCAAACATGGACAGAATCTGCGGGAATGCATTTAAGAGAAGCAGTAATTTTAAAATGCCATTTCTTCCCTTAAAACGGTATCTTGAAAATGCATAAGATGACACCATGGCAAATCCAATAGCAATGACCATTGTAAAGAAGCTTAATACGGCAGAGTTATAAAACCACCGCAAAAACGGCTTCTGCGTCAGTATATTTTTATAATTATCCAGTGTAAATTCCTTTGGAAACAAAGATAATCCGGAGGACAATGCTCCACTTCCCCTTTCAAAGGAAAGATTCAACGCATATAAAATCGGTACCAGTGCCAGCAGACACAGTATAATATAAAAAATATGTAATCCGCTAAGCTGTAAAATCTGTTTTCTCTTTTTCTTAGTCATAATTTTCCTCCTTTACCCCTCGATTGGTAAACAGCGAAAATACCATGATGAGGAAAAAGATAATAATAGATACCGCAGAGGACAGCCCATAGTTATTTGAAACAAACGCATTCTGCTGTGCATAGGTAATTACGGTCTGTAAGGTTGCCCCTGAATATGCTCCCTTCTGCATCGTAAGAAGATATACGATATCAAACTGCTTAAATGTGGTAAATGTCGTCATAATAACCGCCGGTGCAATAATTCCTTTCATTGCCGGAACGGTAATATGGATGTTCTTTGACCAGAAACCTGCTCCATCCAGTTCTGCGCTTTCATAATAGCTGCGGTCAATGCTGGACAGTGCACCGTCTATCATCATAATCATAAACGGCAATGCCATCCACAGGTTTAAGGTCATGCAGGAGAGAAATGCCGGCACATTGGTGGAAAGGAAATTTACCTTTCCAAAGCCAAGTGCCACCAGAATCTTATTCAGAAGACCAAACTCTGTGTTATAAATGCCTACCCTCCACAAAAGAATGGACACATATGCAGGCATTGCCCACGGGAACATCAAAAGAGTCTTGTATACACGTTTTCCCTTTAAATCTTCTCTTTGAAATCCCAATGCAATAAAATATGCCACAACTACCTGTATCACCATATTTAATGCGGTCCAAAGTAAGGTTGTAAACAATGCTCCAAGAAAACCGGAATCTGCCTTTAATAATGCCCTGCTATAGTTGGATAGTCCGATAAATTCATAATTTGACCAGTGAAAAAGATTCATATTGGTCAGTGATATATAGCCCGTATAAATAATCGGGAATACAATAACCATTCCAATCAATATCAGTGCCGGCATACTGTAAAGCCATGGTGTTAATTTCCGTTTGTTCTTCATATACACACTTCTCTTCCTAATTTTCCTCTTTATTGCTTCTAAACAAACTCCTGCTTACTGCATATCTGCAATGGCATCCAATGCCTCCTGCTGATAAGTCTCTGCTGCAGTGTCAATATCTTCCCCTGATTTGTTGACTGCTGCCAAAAATTCTTCTGTCGGTCCCCACATAACGCTCATCTGTGGAATGTTTGGCATAGGCTGTGCAGTTTCTGCAGTTGCTTTCATTGCCATAATCATCTCATTTGCAGCAACATCTGCGTCATCATATGCTTTGCTGTTTGCCGGTGCACAGTTTGATTTATTCGCCAATGCAATACCTACTTCCGGGCTTGCAATTGTCTCTAATACTTTTGCAATTGCTTCTTTCTTATTTTCTGCTGCATATTTTAAGACACCAATGCTCTGTACACCTGAATATGGTGCCAGTCCGTTTCCATTCGGAAGTTTAAAATCCGCTAAGGATTTAATACCAAGGTCAATGCCCGCTGCCTTGATTCCGGATACCAGCCATGGTCCACCGATGATTGCTGCTGCCTGGCCTTCATTGAATAATGCAGTTACTGTGTTGTAATCTCCATCTGCCTCCAATGCTGCAAATTTCTGATTGTATGCGATAGCATCCTTGGTTTCCTGTGTATTTAATCCAGGATTTGCATCTTTATCAATAATATATCCACCAAAACCATTGATCACCGGTGCCACATTGTATGCGGTAGAATGCTGATTTACCAGCGCATAAGTTCCTGCATCCACATCGGTATGTGCTACCATATAATCATACAGTTCATCTGTTGTTTCCGGCACATCACCTTCCCATTTTGCCTTATTATACATAAAGAGCAATGTCTCATAATAAACCGGCATCAGGTACTGGGTATCCTTATAATTACCTGCTTCTACGGTCATCGGTAATAAATCCGCCATTACATCCTCACTGATAACATCCGTAATCGGAGCTAAAATTCCCATTTCTGCAAATGTTCCCAATGAATCATGTGCATAAAGATACATATCCGGTCCGTTGGATTCATCATTTCCATATAACTGAAGCTGGTCGGTCAGACCGCTCTTCTTTTCAAAGGTAACCTTGATATTATCCTCTGCCAGTTTCTCATTCGCACAATCTGCAATTGTCTGCATGATATTCTCATCCCCATCATGCCAGATTTTTACTTCTGTCATTTCATCCTCTGCATCATTTCCAAGTACTTCTGTAGTCTTTCCTTCGTCTTTTCCTGCATCTTTTCCACAACCGGATAATGTGCCGATTGTCATTGCGGTACAAAGTAATAAACTCAACACCCTTTTCTTCATAAAAATACCTCCGTTTTCCGGTTTCTTTAGGAAACCGTTTTCTTTATTCTTCTTTTTTTCATGCAATTGGTTCCTCTTGCTAAGTCTATATTTATCACTTTTTTCCCTTGTTCACAATGTCTATTTGTCAAAAATGATTGACTTTGTTAGGAAACCGCTATACTATATTTGTAAATTTATACATTTTTTCAGGAGGTATTTTATGTCTGTTACCATCAATGATGTTGCCAATGAAGCCGGTGTTTCCAAATCCACTGTTTCTAAAGTTTTAAATCACTGGACCACCATATCCCCAGCCACTGTGGAAAAGGTTCATGCAGCAATTGAAAAGCTTCATTATACCCCTAACTCCCGGGCTGTAAGCTTTGCAAAAGGTGCTACTTCCAATATTGTCTATCTTACCAATCTGGAGAAAGATACTGCTTATCGGAATCCGCATATGTTTGACATTATGTGCGGCGTACACCATACCTTGTCCGAAAACAACTATTCCCTGACGCTTGTCAACACTTCTGAAGAACGCTATCCCGGAGAAAAAGTCAGCGAAGTTATCACAAGCGGTTCCTCCGATGGTCTTATCATCCACGGCTCTGCCATTAATAAAGAAATTGCAAATCTTATTCTGGATGCAGGCTTTCCACACATTATCATTGGGCATCCGAGTTTTGAAAGCCGCTTATGCTGGGTAGATACCAACCACGCCCTTGCCGGTGAATATGCCGCTGCCCACATGATAGCCTGTGGTTATACAGATGTTGCCTTTATCGGAGAGCGCAAAACCGATTATATTTCTGCCCAGCGTCAAAAAGGATTTATGGCAGGCATGTTAGACAGAGGCTTTCACATTCCGGCTACCCGTATCGGAAATACCGATTCCAGCTGCCAGCACGCTTATTCTGTTACTTCTGATATGCTGACACAGCCTGTACCGCCTCGCGCTATTGTATGTGAAAATAACACCCTCGCATTAGGTGTCATCCAGGCCGTCAAAGACCGGCAGCTTTCCATCCCGGATGACATTGCCATACTTACCTTTGACGTCTACCCATATTCCAGCATCATCGACCCACAGCTTACCATTGTAGACATCAATGTCTATGATACCGGTGTGCAGGCAGGCTCCATGATGATCCGCAAGCTTCAGAACCCGGAACTTCTCATCCAAAGTTATACAACGCTTCCTGTTATCATCCAGGGAGAAAGCACCAGACCACTGCCATAAGAAACACCCCTGTCAATCTGATATGTACCCTCTTTACTGGACAACCAGTAA
>OHQM01000221.1_pt1 | contig 33835 bp, 34 predicted proteins | sample 1577941 | NCBI WGS metagenome assembly OHQM01 (sample SAMEA3879604, study PRJEB24766) | human gut metagenome | biome: human-associated habitat; feature: feces | place: USA | collected 1985/1987
CGGCCTAAGCCGCCCGCAGCCGTTGCAATGCCGTAGCGCGGGTGGTAAACGCACGTCGGGCGGGGGTGGAACCCCGCCCCTACGAGGGGGTTGGCGGAACGCGGTGAGGTCGGCAATGGACGTAGGCAAGGGTCGTCGAGGACGCCGACCCCTACGGGGGTTGGAGGAACGTGGTGAGGCCGTCGGTGGACGAAGGAAAGGGTCGTCGGGGACGCCGTCCCCTACAGGGCGGCTGCGACGCCGTGAGGTCGGCTGTAGACTCGCGCCGGGCGGGGATGGAACCCCGCACCTACGATAAAAAAACGCCGCCACAGATGTGGCGGCGTTTTTCAGTCACTTACTGGATAGCTATCTGCCTGTTCTCAGGCACCAGCTCGGGGCGCTTCGGGAGCGTCAGGGTCAGCACGCCGTCGTTATACGCGGCGCTGATGGCCGAGGTGTCGATGCCGGAGACGTCGAAGCTGCGGGTGAAGCTGCCGTAGCTGCGCTCGCGGCGGATGTAGCCGTTCTTGCCCTTCTCCTCGTGCTCGTCCTTCCTCTCCGCATTGATGGTCAGGCGGTCGTTCTCAAGGCCGATCTTGATGTCCTCTTTCTTGAAACCGGGCAGGTCAGCCTCAAGCTTGAAGGCGTCGCCAGTGTCGGTGATGTCGGTCTTTATCTCTCCTGCGGCTGTGCCCCAGAAGTCGCTGTCAAAGAAGGAAAACGGATTCATAACGGTCCTGCGGGTGGCGTAAGGCATAAGTTCAAACATGATCAAAACCTCCATGTATTAATATACTTTGTAATAGTTTGTGTAAACTTCGTCCGGTTATTCACTAACCTTGTCTGTTTACGTATATAAAAATACTATACAGATTTTAATAATGCATGAACAAACTATGAACAATCTATTAAAATTAGCACTCCAACTTGTGGAGTGCTAATAACAGACCGCAGCAAAAAACGCCGGTGCAGGCACCGGCGTTTCAATGCGTATGAGTTTTATTTGAGCACCTTGCTTAAGAAATCCTGAAGCCTGGGGCTCTGGGGATTCTCAAATATCTCCTTCGGGCTGCCCTCCTCGACGAGCTTGCCGTCTGCCAGGAACAGCACACGGCTGCCGACCTCGCGGGCAAAGCCCATTTCATGGGTTACCACGACCATCGTCATGCCGTCCTGTGCGAGCGTTTTCATAACGTCGAGCACCTCGCCGACCATCTCGGGGTCGAGGGCACTGGTGGGCTCGTCGAAAAGCATCACCTCGGGGTCCATGCACAGCGCCCTGACAATAGCCACACGCTGCTTCTGGCCGCCGGAGAGCTGCTGAGGATAGTTGTTGGCCTTGTCCTGAAGCCCCACCCTCGCGAGCAGCTCCATCGCCTTGGCTTCCGCCTCCTGCTTGGAGCGCTTGAGCACGCGTATAGGTGCAAGCGTCATGTTGTGCAGTATGGTCATGTGCGGGAAAAGATTGAAGTGCTGAAACACCATGCCCATCTTCTGACGGTGAAGGTCTATGTTTATCTTTGGGTCGGTTATGTCCGCGCCCTCAAAGAATATCTTGCCTTCCGTAGGCTCCTCCAGGAGGTTCAGCGAACGCAGGAGCGTGCTCTTTCCGCCGCCGGAGGGCCCAATGATGACCACGACTTCGCCGCGGCGTATCTCGGTGCTTACACCGTCCAGAGCCTTGACTTTGCCGTCGTTATAGTACTTTTTAACGTCCTCTACCCGAATTATAACGTCAGCGCTCACTCTGCCTCAGCCTCCTTTCAAGCTTGCCCTGCAGCCAGCTGAGTATCAGGACCATGACCAGATACAGGAAGGATATGCCCAGAAGCGGGAACATCTGCTCCCAGGTCCGGTTCATTATCCCCTGTGCAGCATGTACCAGCTCCTTGCCGCCTATTATCGTGAGCAGCGAGGTGTCCTTCAGGAGTATGATAAACTCGTTGCCCAGGGCGGGCAGCACAGCCTTGAAGGCCTGCGGCACGACAATGAAGCGCATCGTGTCCATATATCCCAGGCCCAGGCTGCGTCCGGCCTCGGACTGCCCCTGGTCCAGCGACATGAGGCCGCCGCGTATGATCTCCGCCACGTATGCGCCGGAGTTGAGGCCCAGGCCAAGCGCGCCGACCATGGTAAAGTTGCGGCTGCTCTTGAACACGACGAAGCCCAGTATCATGAGCTGCACCATCATAGGAGTACCGCGTATCACAGTTACGTAGATCTTGCAAATCGCGTTGAAAAAGCCCAGAACGATATTCTTTTTCCTGCGCTGCTGGTCGTGTGCCGTGCGGATGGACGCCACTATAACGCCGAGAACTATGCCGATGAGTATGGCGATGACCGTTACATACAGCGTTGTTGCCATGCCCTCAAGGTACTGCTTCCAGCGGTCAGCCTCGATGAAGGCCTGATAGAATTTCACGTAGATGTTCTGCCAGAAGGTTATGTCCTCCCCGGCAACGCTCATGGCCTTCCAAAGCTCATAGGCTTCTGCCATGCTCACGGCGCCCACCTCTCTCTTTCTTCAGAATTTCTCACTTCGTGGACAAAAGGGCGGCTGTGGGCCGCCCTTTTGGAGCTCAATATTGCGTTTCCGCCCTATTACTCGGCGGGGATGTACTTGTCCACGATGGACTGTACGGTGCCGTCGGAAATAAGCTCGGCAAGGGCGCCGTTGATGGCGTCGAGCAGAGCGGTGTTGCCCTTGTTCAGACCGATGGCATAGTCCTCAACGGCATACTCGGTGTCGAGGATGGTGAGGCCGGCGTTGTTCTTGACGAACTCCTGAGCAGGGGCGTTGTCGATGACGACGCAGTCCACCTGGCCGTTCATGAGAGCCTGGACAGCGGTGAAGCCGTCGTCATAGGCCACGACATGCTCCTCGCCGTAGTCGTCGGTGCAGTAGATGTTGCCGGTGGTGCCGCGCTGGGTGCCGATGAGGCCCTCGCCCATGTTGTCCATGGTGACGTCGCTGCCTTCCTTCACAATGACGACCTGCACGCCGGTGGCATAGCTGTCGGTGAAGTCCATGACGAGCAGACGGTCTTCATTCACGGTCACGCCCGCCATGACGATGTCGCTCTTGCCCTGCTGGACGGCCAGCAGCGCGCTGTCGAAGTCCATGTCGAGGATGTCGAGCTCAAGGCCCAGCTTTTCGGCGATGGCAGTGGCGATTTCAACGTCGATGCCTTCGAAGCCGCCGTCATCGGTGGTCATCTCGTAGGGCGGGAACTGCGCGTTGGTGCTCATGGTGAGCTTGCCCTCGACGATGGTGGTGAACTCACCATCAGCCGCGGGCTCTTCGGAAGCGGGGGCCTCAGAGGCAGGAGCCTCGGAAGCGGGAGCCTCGGAAGCGGGAGCCTCGGACTCGGGGGCGGCGCTGGGGTCAGAAGCAGCCTCGCCGCAGGCGGCCAGCGCAAAGACCATGCAAAGCGCAAGCATGAGTGCAAGTATCTTTTTCATCTTTCAATATCCTCTTTCCATATACCGGTTTTCCGCCGGTTTGATAACGTCGTCAATAATACACCAGCTCAACCTCTTTGTCAATGAATAATTGTGATTTTTATGCGAAAAAGCCTATTGCTGCCCACAATCAGCCCAAAAATATTCAAAAATGTATGAATATCGCGTCTGAAACTGGATATTTGGCGTCTTCCCCGCCGGACTCTTTGTGCAAGCTGCCCCAAGCGGCCTGCACGCCGCTGAAAAAAGCGCCCCCGAAGGGGCGCTCTCGCCTCCGCCGGCAGCGGAGCTCAAACGTTGAATCTGAATAGGGTGACGTCTCCGTCCTTCATGACGTAGTCCTTGCCCTCGGAGCGGACGAGGCCGCGCTCCTTGGCGGCGGCCATGCTGCCGCAGGTCTTGAGGTCCTCGAAGGCAACTATCTCGGCCCTTATGAAGCCGCGCTCGAAGTCGGAGTGGATCTTGCCCGCGGCCTGGGGCGCGCGGGTGCCCTTCCTGATGGTCCAGGCGCGGCACTCGTCCGGCCCGCAGGTGAGGAAGCTGATGAGGCCCAGGAGCGCATAGGAGCACTTTATGAGCCTGTCGAGGCCGGACTCGGTCAGGCCCAGCTCTTCAAGGAACATGGCCTTGTCCTCCTCGGGCAGCTCGCCTATCTCCTGCTCTATCTTGGCGCAGATGGGCAGCACCTGCGCGCCCTCTGAGGCGGCGACTTCCTCGACGGCCTTGTAGTATCCGTTTTCCGCATAGCCGCTCATGCCCGCCTCGTCGAGGTTCGCGGCGTAGATGACGGGCTTGAGGCTCAGCAGATCGCAGGTGGCGATGAGCTCCCGCTCCTCCTCGGAGCAGTCGTAGCTGCGGGCGCTGCGGCCCTCGTTCAGGTGCGCCAGCAAGCCCTCGAACACGGCGGCCTCGTGCAGGAACTTCTTGTCCCCGCCCTTGCCGGCCTTCTTGGCCTTCTCTATGCGGCGCTCGACAAGCTCCATGTCGGCCATGATGAGCTCAAGCTCGATTATCTCTATGTCCCGCCTGGGGTCCGCCCCGCCCTCGACGTGGATGATGTTCTCGTCGTCGAAGCAGCGCACGACGTGGACAATGGCGTCCGTGCGGCGTATGTTCTCCAGGAACTTGTTGCCCAGGCCCTCGCCCTTGGAGGCACCCTTCACGAGCCCGGCTATGTCCACGAACTCGATGACGGCGGGCGTGTACTTCTTGGGCTTGTAGAGCTCCGCCAGGAAGTCCAGCCGCTCGTCCGGCACGGTGACCATGCCGACATTGGGCTCGATGGTGCAGAAGGGATAATTGGCGCTCTCCGCGCCGGCGTTCGTTATGGCGTTGAACAGCGTGCTCTTGCCCACGTTGGGCAGGCCGACGATTCCTAATTTCATATATCTCTACATCTCCTTAAAAAATGCCGTATTTACAAGGTTTTTCGCACTTTGGCGTTTTGGCGGCTACGCCATTTTTACGCCAATTACGCATTGACTTGTATTGGATTTTATCAACATACGCTGCTGAGCTGAAATTGCTTGACCGCCTGATCCAGCGTTTCATTAGTCACATGAACATACCGATCCATTGTGGTTTTAATGCTGGCGTGTCCCAGCAGCTTTTGCAGCACTTTCGGCTGCATTCCGCTTTCAATCGCACGGGTTGCGTAGGTATGGCGCAGCGCGTGCATACAAAAGCGGTTGATCCCCGCTTCATCACAAAGCTTATAGAGGTGGGTATCATAGGAACTGTTTTTTGCCGGTTCCCCTGTGCGCCAGTTGATAAAGACCAGATCACGCATCACAAGCCGGGAAGTAACGCCGGTGCGCCTATCCATATATTCCAGCGTTTGCGACAGCAGCGGGGATTCTTTTCTGCCGCTCCGGCTATCCCATACCTCTTTCAGAATGTCATACGCTTTATCCGTTAAAGGAAGAGTGCGATAGCTCTGCTGGGTTTTGGGAGGACCGGCTCGCCAAACTTTCTGTGCGTGGCGAAACTCCAAGGTCTTGTTCACCATAAGCGTCCGGCGCTCAAAGTCGATGGCATCCCATGTTAAGCCAATCATTTCCCCGGTGCGCAATCCCGTTTCGAGGATGAGCGCATACTGGTTGTAATTGTGGGAGCGCCGTGCGGTTTCGAGAAAGAGGCGCTGTTCCTCCCGCGTCAGATAGTGAATATCATCCACAGCGCGAACGGGCTTTGAAAACCGAACGCCATCCATGGGGTGCTTTGCAATCAGGTCGTTCATCTTCGCAGCCTTAAACATTGTCCCCATCGTGATGTATGCATGACGAATGGTGGAACCTGCGTAATCCGCATCCATCTGGATGAACACCTTTTTGCAGTGCATCGGTTTTACATTGGCAATCAACATCTTCCCGATTACCGGCTGAATATTGCGGACATATCGTTCCCGGTAATTTCTGAGCGTGTTGGGTGCCAGATCCCCGACAATATTTTCAATCCAGAAATTGAACCACTCATCAACCGTCGTATCGGTAGCCACAAATACATCGTCATGCTTATCGGCGTACTTTGCGTCCTCAATCCAGTTCCGCGCCTCGGGCAGCGTCTGAAAATACTTCTCATGCCGCTTCCCGGCTCTATCAACAAATCGTGCGCTATACAATCCGTCCTTTCTTTGGTAGATACCCTTACCGCAGTCTTTTCCCTTGAGATTCTTTCCCATGGACGAGCTCCTTTCCCGCAGAGAAGAAAAGAGCACACTACTACATTATATAGTATAGCGCATGGTGCTCTTTTCCTCAAGGCTTCTCCGCGAATTTTTCAAATGCAATGTCAGATCACGAGAGCCTGACTGATGTACTGTTCAAACTCTTTGCGTTTCACCAATTTCTTGCTGCCTACAAAAAGCACAAACGGACAGTTTGGAGAACGCAGCATACCGTCGATTTTATTGATTCCGATATTACTGTACTCGGCGGCTTCCTTTGCCGTGAGTGTCATTTTCAGGTGAATCGGCACCTTGCCGATGGAATTTTCCATTTAATCGCCCCTTTCGTAGAATAGTAGTTCGTCAATTTATCTGATTCAGAATTTTCGCCGCCCGCTTTACATTTTCCGCAGCATTGCCTTTTCGGAAATTCTCGCCGTTAAACTGGACGGGGACGCAGACCTCCAAAACTCTGTCATAGATGCGGCGCTCGTCCAGATCGGTAGCTTTCTGCATCACGGAAAGCGGGATATTGGTGGTAACAATCATCGGTTTGCCGGTCAACAACCGCTTGTTGACCACATCGAATACGCGCTCCTTGCCGAAGCTGGTGTTCCGTTCCGCACCCAAGTCATCCAAAATCAGCAGCTCCGGGCGCATCAGTGTTTTCAGGTAAGAATCCCGGTCAGCGCCGAAATTGCCCTGCATACGGATCACCACATCGGACAGCCCTACGAAAAGGACGGAAACCGTTTTCTCTATCAGGGCGTTGGCAATGCAGCCCGCCGCATAGGATTTTCCGGTGCCCACATTGCCGAACAGGAGAAGCCCGGTTCCATCTTGGCGGAAAGCATCCCAGTTTTCGGAATATCTTCTCGCTTTAACAAGCTGTGGAGTCATTACTTCGGCGTTTTCAAACCGCCATCCGGCGGCGGGAATATCCCGGAACGCCTCAGAGCGGAGCATGGCAGTCCGGTTTAGCCGTTCCAGCTCCCGCTGCTCCGCTTCGCGCCGCGCCCGTTCCTCAGCGGCGCATTTACAGGCAATCGGGTGCTTGTTCAACCCGTTTTTGCGGTACTGTTCGGGGAAATAGGATTCCTTAGGCGTGTGGCACTTGCCGCAGTATTTCAGCCCGTCATCTGGGTTGATGTAATCATCCGGTGCGATGTTCAGGGTATCTGCTGCCTCAACGATTGCAGCCATGATTGGATTCACATTCACAGGCATTCTCCTTCCTCATAGGTCTCTGTATAGTCGTAATTTTTTCCGGGCTTCGATTTGCTGTCCTCGTCCAGCCACTTGCGAATTGTGGAGTAATGGTTGGCGTAGTGCTTTCCGTTGGAGGCCATATAGGCCGATAGCCTGTTGATGTAATCCTCGTATTGGCCGGGATATATCGATTGCAGATCGGCCAATTCACTGTCCAAAAGAAAAACATTCTGATACTGCCCAAAACAGCGGCGGGCGTTCTCTCTCCTGTTATTCTGACTGGAATCTGTTTTCTTCTGTTCTTTCTTACTTATGGGCAAATTTTGCCCCATACAAGGGGAAGATTCCCGCCCATCCATTGGGCAGATATTGCCCTCTGGACAGGAAGAACGCTGCACCTCATCGGGTAGCCTGAGGAAAATACGGTTTGCCCGGTTCCAGCCCTGCCGGATGCGGGTGATGAGGCCCGCGTTTTCCAGCTCGGCCAGCGCGGCCTTGACCGTCCGCTCGCTCCGGTTCAAGTCGTTTGCCATCTGCCGGATGGTATAGATCACATAGACATCCCCATCCTCCGACACCCAGCCGGATTTTTGGGAGAGCTGTGTGCGCCCCAGAAGAAGGGCATAGAGCAGTTTGGCGTTAATTGAGTATTCGCCCCGAAGGATAAACCGAGGCAACGGCACGAAAGGCGGCAGCGGGTGTTGGTTTTGTAGTAGATTGTGCATCACTTCCTTTCTCCGGCACAGAGCAATTAAGGCGGACGGCGGGATCGTTTGGAGTGGTAATGCGGGCAAACGATCACCACAGCACGAAAACTTTGTTTGCAGTTGCGGATGCACCTGCGGCAAATGGCGTTATAGGCGATGCGTCCCCGGTTATTCAAGAAGAACGCCCATTCTTCTTTTCTCTTTTTACTCATACGCTGCATAGCGGCCTCCTGTCATTACAATTCCTTTCGCTGGGTTTCTTTGAGCAGCGACCAAATCTCGGCTTGCCGTTCTTTCAGCTCCGCTACATCCTCAGCGTAGAAATGCCCGGAGCTGTTGATCCGGCGGCAAATCTGATTGATATTGCTGGCAACCCGGCTGACGGCTGCGGCCAGTTTTTTCTGCTGGGTGTAGTCCACTTTGATGATGTAGCCGTCAATCGCCATCTTGCGGAGATATGCGCCCATGTTTTGGGTACCGAGCTGCGCCATCTTGCTTTGGATGAGCCGTCGCTCCTGCTCGGTGACGCAGAACTCAATACGGATCGGGCGTGTGCGTTCAGCCATGTTGATATTCGCCTCCTCAAACTACAACGGACAATTTTTTGCGGATTGGGGGGGTATCTCCAAAAAAATCTTTTCACTTTACAACGGACATTTTCTCCGAGAAAAACAGGGGTCTGCCTGAAAAAAGTGAAAATAAAATGCTCCCGGCTTTGGAAAAAGCGGAAGCATCATGTTCTGCGGATATGAGATTTGAGAGAACAGCAAGCACAGCCGCTGTCCGTACACACCGGCGAAATGAGCGTTCCGGCCAGTTAGCCGGTTCGCTCATTTTCTCTTGTTGGGCGTACCCAAACCCCTACTAATTCGCAAGAAAAATTGACTTGCGTCATAATATCAACTCTGATTTTATCTCCATGTTGTCAATGCAGATGTTGACTATCATCGTGATTTTGGATATACTATTATCAGATTGTTGCTGCGAGGTGAGCGGATGGACTATATGACAGAACTTGCTGCGATTGCAAATAAAAACGGCGGCATTATCGAAACGAAAACAGCGGCGCAGCGCGGCATTTCCAAAGCAATGCTCTATAAGCTGTGCAAGGCGGAAAAGATTCACCGTATTGTCAAGGGGCAGTATGTGCTCCCAGAAGATATGCAGGACGAGTTGTTGTCCATTAGCCGCCGGTCGGGAAAGATTATTTTTTCCCATGAAACGGCGCTGTTCCTTCACGGGATTTCCGACCGGACACCCTTTGAGCACACCGTAACCGCGCCCTCCGGCTGCATCCCGTCTGCTGCCATCAAGGCGGAGTGCAAGGTGTACTACATCAAACCGGAGCTGTTTGATCTGGGCAAAACAATGGTGCAAACCCCTGCCGGGAATCCTGTTCCCTGCTACGATTTGGAGCGCACCATCTGCGATGTGATCCGCAGCCGCAACAAGATCGGGACGGAAACATTTTTATCGGCGCTGAAACAATACGCTGTCAGCCCAAAGAAGGATTTGAACCGGCTGGATGAGTACGCCCGTCAGATGCGGGTATCGGGCGTACTGCGCCAATATTTGGAGGTGCTACTGTGAGCAATGCCATGAGCCTGAAAGCGAAAATCCGCAACATCGCCAAGCGGAAAAATATCCCGGCACAGGTCATTTTGCAGAACTATATGTTCGAGCGGCTTCTCGTCCGCCTTGCGGCCTCCACATATAAAGACAAGTTTGTGCTGAAAGGCGGAATGCTGGTAGCGGCCATCGTAGGGCTGGACAACCGGGCGACGATGGATTTGGACACTACGCTGAAAAACCTGCCTCTGACCCCGGAGGCCATCCGCAGCGCATTGGAGCAGGTGGCCGCCGTGCCCTTTGATGACGGCGTGACCTTTGAGGTTGGTAAAATCTCGCCCATCCGGGAGGATGATATTTACGGCGGCTATCGGGTGATGCTGAACGCCCATTTTGACACGCTGATTACTCCGCTGAGCATTGATGTGTCCACCGGTGATGCTATCACTCCCCATGCGGTACAGTACCAGTTTTCTGAAATTTTCGATGACGAAAAATCCTATGAGCTGTGGGCATACAACATCGAAACTGTCATGGCGGAGAAGGTGGAAACCATTCTGCGGCGCGGCGTGTTCAATACCCGACCCAGAGATTTTTACGATGCGTACATACTGGCGACCACGCAGAAATTTGATAAGGCCGTGTTCGCCGAAGCGTTAAACGCCACCGCAGCCCATCGCGGTACAACCCGGCAGATTGCGGATGTGCCCGCCATTCTGCGCAACATTGAGAGCAGCCGGGAACTCAAAGCCATGTGGGAAAAGTACCGCAAGCAGTTTGCCTATGCCGCCCACATTGAGTACAGCCAGATCATGGATGTGCTGAAAACGCTGGTCGCCTGACAGCGGCCCGGACTCGAAATTAAGGCTCCCACGCCTCAGCGTGGGTTCGATTGGACAAAATACGGCCTCCCGATACGGGAAAGGTCTTTTGCGACAACAGCAATAGGGAGGAACGACCCATGCCCACATTGGAATGGATTGGAAAAGAGAAGGTCATCAACCACCATCAGGAAGTGCCGTTCCGGGTGCTTGACCGGCAGTACAGCTTTGACGAAAACGGCCAGTACGCCGAAGACAACGGCAGCGAGAACATGATTATCCACGGAGATAATCTGGAAGCTCTCAAGTCACTGCTGCCCCGGTATGAGGGACGAGTGAAATGCATTTACATCGATCCGCCCTACAACACCGGCAACGAGAATTGGGTGTACAACGACAATGTGAACGATCCCAAGATTAAGAAGTGGCTGGGCGAAGTGGTGGGCAAAGAGGGCGAGGACCTGACCCGCCACGATAAGTGGCTGTGCATGATGTACCCCCGGCTGAAATTGCTGCAAAAACTGCTGGCGGAGGATGGAGTAATTTTTATTAGCATTGATGATACGGAATTTGCAAACTTACGACTGATATGCGATGAAATATTCGGAATAAGAAATTTTCTCGCGGATGTCATCTGGGAAAAATCTGATAGTCCGCGTATGGATGCAAAAACCTTTTCTGCTAGGCATGATCACACCTTAACATACGCCAAGAACATTGATGCTTTAAGTTTGCACAGGATTCATACATTGGAGATACCCGAACACTATAACAAGATAGATACAGATGGAAGAAGATATTATCTAAAGCCTTTACGAGCTATGGGGCAAAATGACGCACGCGAAGCCCGTCCCAATCTCTATTATGCTATGATTGCCCCGGATGGTTCTGAGGTTTACCCAATTCGCTCCGATGGGTCTGATGGTAATTGGCGTTGGAGCAAACAGAAAGTTTCTGAAAATCCAACTCGCATTGAATGGGTAAATGGGCGTAATGGATGGACGCCCTACTACAAAATTTACGCAGAAGATCAGACAGAACGCCCCCCTGAAACAATCTGGTATAACAAGGATGTTGGTAGTAATCGTACTTCTATGAATCAGATTAAGGCAATTTTCCGCGAAGGAAAATCATTTAATACTCCAAAGCCTGTTGGCCTTATTGAACGGATTCTTGAAATTGCTTCAAATAGCGATAGTGTTATCCTCGACTCCTTCGCTGGTTCCGGCACCACTGCCCACGCCGTCCTCAACATGAACAAGGCCGACGGCGGACACCGCAAATTCATCCTGGTGGAAATGATGGACTACGCCGAAAGCATCACCGCCGAGCGCGTGCGCCGGGTCATCCGTGGCTACGGCGAAGGGAAAAACGCGGTGGATGGCACCGGCGGCAGTTTCAGCTACTACGAGCTGGGTGAGCCGCTGCTCATCGGGGAAAATCTGAACGAAGCCGTTGCACCCGAAAAAATCCGGGAGTACATCTGGTTCATGGAGACGAAAACGCCCTATACGCCCGACGCTGGGGAGAACCTCTATTACCTCGGCCAGCACAACGATACCGGCTATTACTTCTACTACGAGCCGCAGCGGATCACGGTGTTGGACTATGATTTCTTGGCTACCGTCACCGAAAAAGCAGGCGGCACCGTGATTTACGCCGACCGCTGCTCCATTGATGACGGCAAACTGTCGCAGATGGGGATTGTTTTCAAGAAAATTCCCCGCGACATCAGCCGGTTGTAAGGAGGCGACATATATGGAATTGAAAACCTATCAGCGGCAGGTTATTGCCGATCTGAACCGCTATCTGGAGCTGCTGGGCGAAACCCAGGATTATAGCGCCTCCTTCCGCCTCTTTTGGCAGGAGAAGAGCGTGCCTACGCTGGGCATCTATCAGGATGTATTGCCCGGCGTCCCCAACCTCTGCTTCAAAGTGCCCACCGGCGGCGGGAAAACCTTTCTCGCCTGCAACGCTGTCCGGCCTGTGTTTGACGCGCTGCCGTTCACCAAGACAAAAGCGGTAGTGTGGCTGGTTCCGTCCGATGCAATTTTGACGCAGACGGTCAAAGCCCTGAAAGACCCGCGTCACCCTTACCGCCAGAAGATTGATGTGGATTTCGGCGGGCGCGTGGAGGTCTACACCAAACAGGAGCTTTTGAACGGGCAAAACTTCAACCCCACCGCCGTTACCGAACAGCTCTCCATTATGGTGCTCTCCTACGATTCCTTCCGTGGCCGGGGCAAGGAGGGCTTGAAAGCCTATCAGGAAAACAGCAACCTTGCCGCCTTTGCCAAGGTGCTGGGCGCGCCAGAAAATCCCATTGAAAAGGCAGACGAGACGGCGCTGTTCCAGGTCATTAACCAGCTCAACCCACTGGTGGTCGTGGACGAGAGCCATCACGCCCGGTCGGAGCTGAGCATTGAGATGCTCGCCAATTTCAACCCCTGCTTTGTGCTGGATTTGACCGCCACCCCCAAGAAGCGCAGCAACATCATCTCCTATGTGGACGCGGTGCAGCTCAAAGCGGAGCACATGGTAAAGCTGCCGGTAATCGTCTACAACCGGGACAGTCAGGCCGAAGTCCTGATGGACACGATTGACCTGCGGGACAAGCTGGAAGAAATCGCCTCCACAGAATATCAGAACGGCGGAAAGTATATCCGCCCTATCGCTTTGTTTCAAGCTCAGCCAAAGGGCAAGGAGGATGCGACTACTTTTGAAAAGCTGCGGGCGGAATTGGTGGATGCCGGGATTCCCGCTGAACACATTGCCATCCGCACCGCCGATGTAAACGAGCTGAAAAATGTGGATTTGCTGTCCCCAGATTGCCCGGTGCGGTACATCATCACCGTAAACGCGCTGAAAGAGGGCTGGGACTGCCCGTTCGCCTATATTCTGGCCTCCCTTGCCAACAAAACCAGTCAGGTGGATGTGGAGCAGATTTTGGGGCGCATTCTGCGGCTGCCCTATACAGCCGAGCACAGAGCAAAGGCCCTGAATATGTCCTATGTGCTGACTTCCTCCAATGACTTTAACGATACGGTCCAGCAGATCATCCGTGGGCTGAATAGTGCCGGTTTCAGCGACCGGGATTACCGACTTGCCGAACCGGCGGAACCGGCCAAACCCGCGCCCGTACCGGAGCAGCTTCCGATCATCGAACCAGAAGCCCCACAGGAGGATTTTGCCGGGCTGAACGGGAAATCCATCGGGGCAGAGCTGCAACGACGCAGAGAGAGCAAAAATTCGCCGGAATCCGCCCCGAAAGCGGACAGTATGCTTGCCGAGGCCCAGCAGGCTGGAGACGCATACAATCAGGCGGTACAAGGCGCGGACAACGACCCGTTTGCCGCCGCTCTGCCGTGGGAGGTACGCGACAAGGTGAACACATTCCACATCATCCCTCAATATCAGGAAAGCGTGGACGGCCTGCTGATCCCACAATTTTTCCAAGTGATCCCGCAGTCCCTGTTTACCGATGGGGATAAGGTGCTGTTGAGCAAGGAAATGCTTGCAGACGGCTTCACCCTGAAAGGCAAGGCATACGACATTGATTTTGCCGCAGCGGACGATGAGATCGTCAAAGTCGATGTGGAAACTGGCCGCAGTGTGCCGAGGGCTTACCAGATGGAAGCTGCCGACCAGCGGTATTTCAAGGAGTATTTCAGCAGTTTACCGCCGGAGAGCCGGGTGCGCCAGTGCAAGGACATGATGATTCACCAGTTGGACAAGCTGAACATGGTGGATGGCGGCGACTTGCGCGCCTATGTCAATCTCATTGTGGATGGGATGGATCGGGAGCAGCTTGCCGCGATGGAAAAAGCCCCGCTGGGCTTTGCCGCAAAAATCCGAGCTAAAATCGAGACTCTGCTGGATCAGCACTATAAGGAGACTTTCTTTACATGGCTTGACCGGGGCAAAATCGTGTGCGAACCGTCTTACCGTCTGCCATCGGCAATCCATCCTACAAACAGTACGGCGATTTACGGAAGGTCACTCTATGAAGCCGAGGAGGACATGAACGCGCTGGAACAGGATTTGGTGAAGCGGCTGACGGCCATACCCAATGTGCTGTGGTGGCACCGGAATATTGCCCGGCACGGGTTTGCCATCAATGGGTACTTCAACCACTACCCGGATATTATGATTATGACGCAGAGCGGCAAAATCATCCTTGCCGAAACCAAGGGCGAACACCTAAAAAACGACGACAGTCAGGAGAAAATCGAGCTGGGTGCGGCTTGGCGGAATGCTGCGGGGAACCAGTACCGCTATTACATGGTGTTCCGGGACGAGGAAAATCTGCCGCATGGAGCGGTGAGCATGGGGCAGTTTTTGGAGACAGTTGAAGCCCTATAACAAGTTAATAACCGCATCTTATACTTATATTTTCTGATGGGCAGCAGAGAAATCTGCTGCCTTTTTCTTATGGTGACTACCCTGTTGGGACTCGTCCCGCAGGGTTTGTCATAAATAAACGCACAGGGAGGCGATACAGATGAAAAGACAAATTTGCGCAAAGGAGGTGGCATACCCATGCAGCACAAGAAAAAGGCTGTAAATTCGATGGAGGCAGGATATGGCAAAACCGCTTGACCCAAAGAAGATAGAATCGGCCCGTCAGTTTAGCAGCCGTGCCGAGCGCAGGGAACAGCGGCGGAAGCTCATGCAGGACGAAATTGCGGAAAACCAGCGCAGCAACGGCGTGATTGTGATTCCCCCTAAAAAGTTGCAGGAAGTTCAGCAAGAGCGCCCAAAACTGCGTTTTGCGGCGTACTGCCGCGTCAGCACACAGGAAGAAGAACAGGTTGGCAGTTTCGATATGCAGGTCCGTCATTTTACCCAGCGGATTGAAGGTAATCCCGACTGGGAGCTGGTGGAAATCTATCAGGACGAAGGTATCAGTGCCACAACCGTCAAAAAACGTCTTGGCTTTCAAAAAATGATTACCGATGCAGTAGACGGGAAAATTGATCTGATCCTTACCAAGAGCATCAGCCGTTTTGTCCGGAATATTGTGGATATACTGGACAATCTGAATATTCTATCGGCGCTGAATCCCCCTGTCTCGGTGGAATTTGAGACGGAGCACATCACCTACACAGGCGATGGAAAGAACAATCTGTTAATCGTTCTTCTGTCCGCGCTGGCTGAAATGGAGTCCCAGCAAAAAAGCGAGGCCATTAAAGCGGGTATTCGCTGGCGAATGGCTGAGGGATTTACAAATTCTCTGTACAGAATACACTGGGATTCTACCGCGACCACTTTGGCCGTCTGGTGATTGAGCCGACCGAGGCAAGGATTGTTGAGTACATCTATGAGAGCTGTTTGGAAGGAGCAACGCCGTCAGAGATTGCGGCTGCACTGACCGAACAGAGGATTAAATCCCCTATGGGCAACGACAGCTGGTCTGCCAGCACAGTCCGCAGCATCCTCAGAAATGAGAAATACTGTGGCGATGCCTTGATGCAGAAAACCTACACCAAGGATTTCCGCACCCACAAGTCTGTGAAAAACACAGACCTGAATATGTACTTCAAGGAAAATCACCATACAGCAATTATCAAAAAAGAGGATTGGCTGAAAGTGCAAAAGCTGTTGTCTGAGCGGCACACTTCGCCCCATAAGGCGAAACTGCGTTTCCTGAGCAACCGCTTTGTCGCTCACCGCGTCAAAGATGGCCTGTTCAAAGGGTACTTGATTCTGGATTCCCGGTGGTCTCCTGCTGAACGGCAGGAATTTATGAGAATTGTTGATGACACAAAATAATGCAAAATGAAAGGATTTTTACAATGAACTTTGATTTTTCTGCTCTGAATTTTGAAACGATTGACTCCAACATCAACGCTTACCCGGATATGTATATCAACCTGAACGGCGTCACCTTCACCAAAAAGGTACTTGAGGATCTCGGCTATCCGGCTTATGTGCTGTGCCTGCTGGATGGCAATGCAAAGGTGTTCGCAATCCGTATGTGCAAGAGCAGTGAGCCGAAGGGCTTTAAGTTCTCCAAGCCGCGGGGCGAACAGAAGGGCGTTGTGACGATTTCCAGCAAGAATTTGCTGGAACCGCTCCGCGCCGCCACGGGCGAGGATTGGGTTCCGGGCAAGAGGTACCGCGTTCGCGGTTTCTGGGTTGCTGACGCGAAAACCATGTGCTTTGATCTGAACGAAGGCGTTCAGGAAGATTTTCGTCAGAATCCCGCCGATAGCGATGACAAGTAAGCACGGAACCATTTGACCGTATGAAAAAGATGAGCACGACCCATTTGTATAGGCCGTGCTCATCTTGTGTTTTCTAAAAGTAGTAGTGCTCTTTTCATCTGCAAAACAGCCGATTCCTCTACGCCATTTTTACGCCATTTCCGCGTGGGACTGCATAGAGAAATATGAAGTTATAATTTGGTTGGTTTTGCGTAAAATCGCGCTATATCAGGCTTTAGCGGTGTTTATGGAGAGGTATGGAGATATAGAATCCGGCCTTTGAACGCCGATTCCTAGCTTCATTTCTCTCCGCTCTCCTTGATCTCCACGTATTTCAGCTTCACGCCCGTCACTCCGCGAAGCGGAACTGCGGGCGGCTCTCCGGCGTGTATACGGCCAGCTGCGCGCCGTCTAGCGCCCCGGTGTCCATGCGCACGGCGTGAACGCAGCAGCTGTCGCAGGTTTTGTAGTAGTAGACCCCCTCGCGGGCGTCGGCGCAGCAGGAATAGATGGTCTCGTCCAACCGGCCCTCGGGCGTGACGACGCTGCCCTTCACCATGGCGACGGAGTCGAGCAGGCGGAAAAACCTGCTTATCTCCTCCGGCCTGTCCTGTCCCATGTCCGCATGGCTCTTGAAGAAGCTCATGCGCACGAAGCGGGACATCGGGGAGGCGTCCCCCGGCAGGCCGAAGGCGCCCAGGCCCTGGCCGTACACGGGCAGCTCCACCCCCGGGCAAAGGCGGTTTTCCATCAGCTCAGGGGACAGGCCGCGGTAGCCGCTCAGGTTCAGCAGCTGCTGGGGATAGGGCGGCTCGTTAGTCAGGACGCCCAGCCTGTCCTCATAGAGCCTCAACCCGTCCTGCCTGGGCTCCGCTATAAGGGAGCCGTCCCGCGCCGCGATCTGCCAGTGCAGCGCGGCAAGGGGGTAGCCGGGCGCGAAAGGCTCGGCAAGCACGCGCAGCCTTTCCAAAACGCCGCGGGCCTCGGCCAGCGTGGCGCAGCCGCCCAATATCATGGGTATGAGCTCCCAGGGCGCGGCGTTGAGCCTGCCCTCGGCGGGGCGCTCGAAATAGCAGGCGCTGCCGGGAAAGTAAAGCCCCGCCATATAGAGGCCCTTCTCGTTCACGGCCTCTGCGTAGAGCGGTGTGTCCCCCGCCACTGTCGCCATGCCTATCATCGCGTAGTGCCTGTCCATCGGCTCCAGGTGGCGGAAGCTGAAGGCATGGCCGCGCGGGGTTACGACTATCCTCTCTCCGAAGTGGTATTCAAGGTCCAGGTTGCGCCCGTAGAGCTCGCGCTCCGGGAAAGCTATGCTTGTACACATAAGCCTCAGCCCTTCATTTTTCCGGGCGCGGGGCCAGGCCCCGTTCCCGCAGTTTCAGGGCGGGAATCGCTCCCCGCCCTGGTCTGTCACTTATTCTCTTGCTCCGGGTTTTCGCCTGCGGGCTCGGTCTCGGGCTTCGGCTCCTCGGCCTCTATGGCCGGGGGATTCGCCGGCTCGTCGAAGGTGTAGCTGATGTGCCTCGCGGGCGGCTCGATGGTGTTGTCGCGCATGCGGGGCGGCTGCTTCTTGGGCGGCATCTCGCCGTGACGGCAGAAGTAGCTGAACTCGTCGCCCTCCATGCTCTCGTGCGCGAGCAGGTACTCCGCGACGCCCTTGAGCGTGTCGGCGTGCTCGGTGAGGATGCTCTCAGCCTTGGCGCTGGCCTCGTCGAAGATGCGCTTGACCTCCTCGTCGATGATGGCGGCGGTCTCCTCGGAATAGCTCTTCGTCGTGCCGAAATCGCGGCCGATGAAGATGCTGTGGCCGGATGAGTCGTAGCTGATGGGGCCGAGCCTGTCGCTCATGCCGAACTGTGTGACCATGGCGCGCGCAAGGCTCGTCGCCTGCTGGATATCGCCGGAGGCGCCGGTGGAGATGTCGTCCAGGAAGAGCTTCTCGCTCACGCGCCCGCCGAGGGAGACGACGATGTTCTCAAAGAGCTCGGCGTAGGAGTGGAAGTTTTCAAGGTCCTCCTTGGGCCGGAAGTAGGTCGCGCCGCCAGAAGGCCCGCGGGGGATGATGGTGATATAGTGGACGGGGTCCGTATGCTCCAGGAACTCGGAGACGACGGCGTGGCCGCCCTCGTGGTAGGCCGTGAGCTTCTTGGCCCTGTCGCTCATGAGCTTGCTCTTCTTCTCGGGGCCCATCTGGACCTTGCGTATGGCCTCCTCGATCTCGTAGGAGGTGATGAAGCGCCGGCCGTTCGAGACGGCCATGAGCGCGGCTTCGTTGAGCAGGTTTTCGAGGTCCGCGCCGGAGAAGCCGGGCGTGCCGCGGGCGATGGAGTTGAGGTCCACATCGTCGCCCAGGGGCTTGCCGCGGGCGTGGACGCGCAGGATGGCCTCGCGGCCGCGGATGTCGGGCAGGCCGATATACACGCGCCTGTCGAAGCGGCCCGGGCGGGTCAGGGCGTTGTCCAGGATGTCGTCACGGTTCGTGGCGGCCATGACGATGACGCCCTCGTTGTTCGTGAAGCCGTCCATCTCGACGAGCAGCTGGTTGAGGGTCTGCTCCCTCTCGTCGTGTCCGCCGCCGAGGCCGGAGCCGCGCTGGCGGCCGACGGCGTCTATCTCGTCTATGAAGATGATGGCCGGGGCCACCTTCTTGGCCTGGTCGAAGAGGTCGCGCACGCGCGAGGCACCTACGCCGACGTAGAGCTCCACGAAGTCGGAGCCGGAGATGGACAAAAACTGCACGCCCGCCTCGCCCGCGACGGCCTTGGCGATGAGGGTCTTGCCCGTGCCCGGAGGGCCGACGAGCAGCACGCCCTTGGGTATGCGCGCGCCCATGTCGGTGTAGGCGCGCGGGTTCTTGAGGAAGTTCACGACCTCCTGCAGCTCGGCCTTCTCCTCGTCGCAGCCGGCGACGTCTGCGAAGGTGACCTTCTTCTGCTCCTCGCTGCCGAGGCGGGTGCGGGCCTTGCCGAACTTGCCGACGCCCGGCGCCCCGCCGCCGCCGGCCTTGTTCATCATGTAGTACCAAAGCGCAAACATGACGACTATGAGCAGGATATAGGGTATCATGCTCATCCACCAGGGGGCCACAAAACCTGTCTGCAGGTCGTAGTCCTCGATGATGCCCGCCTCGTGCTGCTGCTCGATGGTGTCCATCATCTGGTAGAGGAAAAAGTCCACGCTGAAGAGCTCGTAGCTCACTGTGGCGTCCGGCGAATTGGGCTGCGCGCCGCGCTTCGTGATGGTTATCTCCGAGCCCGTTATGACGAAGGACTGGACCTGCTCCTCATTGAAGAGGTCCACGACGTCGGAGTAGATCATCTTCTCCGTCGTGCTGGGCGTAGTCATCGTGTAGACGACGGCCAGGAGGATTATCATGATGAGCGCATAAAAGCCGAGGTCACGTGCCCGGTTTCGTTGAGGTTTCAACTATTCTTCACATCCTTCGGGTGCTTTCACTGTATATAAAAAGCCGTTTTCAAGCGTAAATCTCCGGCTTCAATATGCCGATATAGGGCAGATTACGGTATTTTTCCGCATAGTCGAGGCCGTAGCCGACGACGAAGGCGTCCTCGACCTCGAAGCCGGAGTAATCGGCCTTTATGTCCGCCCTGCGGCGGGAGGGCTTGTCGAGCAGGGTGACGATGGAGATGGAGGCGGGCTTCCGCCCGGCCAGGTAGTTCTTGAGGTAGCTGAGCGTCACGCCGCTGTCGAGGATGTCCTCGACTATGATGACGTCCCGGCCCGCTATATCGCGGGAGAGGTCCTTGTTTATCTTGACGGCGCCCGTGGTCGTCGTCCCGTCGCCGTAGGAGGAGACGGCCATGAAGTCCATCGTGCAGTGCAGCTCCACGCTGCGCAGCAGGTCCGCCATGAAGATGAAGCAGCCCTTCAGCACGCCGACGAAGATGGGCTCGCGCCCGGCGAAATCCCGGCTTATCTGCCGGCCAAGCTCCTCGACCCGGGCCTGTATATCGGCCTCGGTGAGAAGTATTCTCTCCATATCCTCTCTCATTTTACTGTCCCCCGCCCGGTTTTATTTGTTTTTTATGACATCGACCCTCAGCGCCTTTTCCCCCGGCGCGGGCCAGACCCGCTCCGCCGTGCCGAAGCCGCAGACGGCTATCGGCCCCGCCTCGTCCCTTATGACGGGCACCAGGGCGCGCTCCGCCGCGCTGAGCTTCCGCTCGGCAAAGAGGTCCGAGAGCTTCTTGGTGCAGCCCCGGCCGCGGAGCCTGATGCGGTCTCCGTCCCTCTTCGGCGTACAGGCTATAGTACCACAGATATTCTCACATTGAAAGAAAAAAGTGTTTAATGAACTGTGAATTTCATCTGAATAAACCGTATACGAGCAGCGCAGGGTGAGCCCCGCCTCGGGCAGGGGCAGCTCGCCGCCGGGCAAGAGCGCCCGCTCCGGGAGCTCCGCCGGGCTCTCCGCGCCGAAGCGGAGCCGCCCGAGCTCACGGCGGAGCCTCACTCCCGGCAGATCGAGGCTTCCCTGCCCCTCGCCCCTGGCCAGGGAAAGCGCCGCGGCGACGTGCGCCTCCGAGAGGCTCGCTCCCGAGGCCAGGCGCAGCGCCCGCGAGGATACAGGCAGCGGCAGCTCGCAGAGCTCCCGGCAGGGCAATCCCTCCTGGTGCTTTTCCACAAAGTCCCGGGCAAGGCCGTCGAGGAACTCCTCGTCCCGCCGCAGCAGGGCCGCTGCGCGGCGAGCCGCCCTTATGAACTCAGGGTTCACGCTTTCGAGCGCCGGCACGGCGCGGTGGCGGATACGGTTTCGCGCATAGTCGTCGGCGGCGTTCGTGCTGTCCTCCACGTGCTCCTCACCGCGCTCGGCCAGCAGGGACTCCACCTCTTCCCGCGTGAGGCCCAGTATGGGCCTAATTATCCTGCCCCGGCGCTCGGGTATGCCGCACAGGCCTCGCAGGCCCGCGCCGCGCGCCAGGTTCAGCAGCATAGTCTCCGCGTTGTCGTCCGCCGTGTGGGCCGTGGCTATGGCCGCGGCGCCCCGCTCGTCCGCTGTGCGCTCCAGGAAGTCATAGCGCAGGCGGCGGGCCGCCTCCTCTGTCCCGAGGCCGTTCTCGCGGGCGAAGGCCGCCACGTCGCCGCGCCCGAAGTGCGCAGGGACGCCCAGGCGCGCGCACAGAGAGCGGACAAAGGCCTCGTCCCTGTCGGACTCGGCCCCTCGCAGGCAGTGATTGAAGTGCGCGCACTCGACGCGCATATTGAGCCCCGGCGCAGCCTCCAGCAGCAGCCTCAGCAGGCAGACCGAATCCGCCCCGCCGGAGACGGCGCAGAGCACCAGCCCGCCCCGGGGCAGCAGTTTGAGATCGAGCCCCTCAGTCATCGTCGTGCCGCCTGTCCACGGCCACGAAGGAGGTGTACTCCGGCAGCCACATGAGGTTTATCGTCCCCGTCTGCCCGCGGCGGTTCTTGAGGATGATGAGCTCCGCTTCGTTCGGGTTTTCGCACTCGGCGTTGTAGTAGCCCTCGCGGTAGATACCCATGACGACGTCGGCGTCCTGCTCTATGGCGCCGGACTCGCGCAGGTCCGAGAGCATGGGCCGCTTGTTCTGGCGCGACTCGTTCGCGCGCGAGAGCTGGCTCAGGCAGAGCACCGGCACGCCGAGCTCCTTGGCCATGATCTTTATCATGCGGCTGATGTCACTGACGGCCTGGGTGCGGCTCTCATTGGCCCAGGAGTTTCCGCTGCCGGCGGACTGCATGAGCTGGAGATAGTCTATGACGATGAGGCCCAGGTTCTTGAGCCTGCGGCACTGGGCGTTCATCTCGGAGACGGTGAGGCTGGGGTTATCGTCTATGCGGATGTCCGTGCCGCTCAGGACGCCCGCGGCGGCGCCGACGCGCTGCCACTCGTCGTTCGAGAGGCGGCCGGTCTGGAGCTTTTTGCTGTCCACAAGGCCCTCGCCGGCGAGCAGGCGCATGACGAGCTGCTCCCGCGTCATCTCCAGCGAGAACACGGCGACCGTCCTGCCCGTGGACTTGGCCGCGGACAGGGCGATGTTCAGGCCGATGCTGGTCTTGCCCATGCCGGGCCGGGAGGCGACGAGTATGAAGTCGCCCGGTCCCATGCCGAGGATGGTGCTGTCCAGCTCGCGGATGCCTGTGGAGATGCCGGGCGTGCTGCTGTCGGAGTTCGCAGCCTCCGAGATGCCGTCGTAGACCCTCTGCACGACGGTGGCGACGGGCTCCAGCCCGCCGTTAAATCTGTCCTTGCCGAGGGCGAAGATCTTCCGCTCCGCGGCCTCCAGCATGCTGTCCGCCGCGCCCGCGCCCTCGTAGACGAGCTTTTGTATCTCGTCCGCCGCCTGGGCCAGGGCGCGCTGGAGCGCGCGGTCCGAGACGATGGCCGCGTATTCCAGGACGTTTGCCGCCGTGGGCGTGATGTCCATGAGCTCCCTGAGATACTGCTCGGTGCTGTCATCCTTAAAGACGCCCCGGCTCTTCATCTCGCCCATGACCGTGACGGGGTCTATGTTCCGCCCGAAGGAGAACATCGAGAACATCGTCTCGAATATCTCCCGGTTCGTCTGTATATAGAAGTCCTGGGACTTCACTTTTCCAATGACCTCGGGTATGCAGCGCGGGTCTATGAGCATGGAGCCCAAGACCGCCTGCTCGGCCGGCGCGGAATACGGCGCCCGCCTGCCCAGCAGCTCATCCATCCCTGGGGCCTCCCGCAGAAGTTATTTTTTCTCCGTCACGAGGACGTTTATGGTGCCGGAGACCTCGTAGCCGAGCTTGGCCTTGACCTCGAAGCTGCCGAACTGCTTTATGGGCTCGGCCTGAACTATCTTGTTCTTTTCGAGCTCGATGCCGTGCTGCTCGCGCAGGGCGTCGGCTATCTCCTGGCTCGTGACGGCGCCGAAGAGGCGGCCGCCCTGGCCCGCGCGCGCCGAGATCTGCACGACGACGCCGGAAAGGCGCTTGGCGTTCTCCTCGGCCAGGGCCTTCTCCTTGGCCATCTGCGCGGCCTTGGCCTTCTCCTTGAGCTTCAGGGCGTTGAGCGCGTCGGCCGTGGCCTCGCTGGCCAGCTTGCGCGGCAGAAGGTAGTTGCGCGCGTAGCCGTCGGAGACCTCCTTCATCTCGCCCTTCTTGCCCTGGCCCCGGACGTCGGTATTGAATATGACCTTCATATCTATCTTCCTTTCACTTCGGGCGGCTCAGCCGTCCAGATACTCGTCTATGGCGGCGAAGAGGCTGTTCACCGCGTCGCGCAGCGTCGTATCGTGCAGCTGCGCGGCCGCGGCGGAGCGGTTGCCGCCGCCGCCGAGCTTTTCCATTATCATCTGCGCGTTCATATCGCCTATCGAGCGGGCGGAGATGTTCGCCCCGTCCTCCGTCGGGCAGACGACGAAGGAGACTTCCACGCCCGAGATGTTCAGCAGCTCGTCCGCCGCCTGGGCGACGACGACGCGGTCCTGCGGCGTCTGCGGCACTGCGACGGCGATGTTGCCGCGGTAGAGCTGCGCGCTCTGGAGTATCTTGTATCTTGCGACGGTGTGCTCCATGTCGTTTTGCAGCAGCTTTTTGACCTCCGTCGTGTCCGCGCCCGCGCGGCGCAGGAAGGCGGCGGCGTCAAAGGTGCGCTCGCCCGTGCGGATGGTGAAGTTTTTCGTGTCGAGCACTATGCCGGAGAGCATGGCCTCCGCCTCGCAGCGCAGGATGTCCTCCGTCTCCACGACCTCCTGCAGCACCTCGCTCATGAGCTCGCAGACCGAGGAGGCGTAGGGCTCGTGGAACATGAGGTCGGCGTTTTGTATATAGGTCGCCGCGCGGCGGTGGTGGTCTATGACGGCGACGCGGTTGCAGGCCTCCAGGAGGTTCTTGTCCTCCACCTGCTCCGGCCGGTTCGTGTCCACGACGACGAGCAGGCTGCGCCCGTCGGCCTGGAGCATGGCCTCCTGCGGGGTGATGAAGGCGTTTTTGTACTCCGGCTCGTTCTTCATCCGGTCTATGAGCAGCTGGGAGCTGTTCTTCACCGGGTCTATGACGATGCGGCAGAGCTTGCCCTTTTTCCGCGCGATGCAGCAGACGGCGACGGAGGAGCCCACGGCGTCCAGGTCCGCGAACTTGTGGCCCATGACGAAGACGCGGGAGGAGTCGGCAATGAGCTCGGCCAGGGCGTTGGCCATGACGCGGCTCTTGACCTTGGTGCGGGTCTCGACCTCGCTGCCGCGGCCGCCGAAGAACTCGAAGTTGAAGCGGTTCTTGACCACGGCCTGGTCTCCTCCGCGGGAGAGGGCCATCTCCGCAGCCAGGGAGCTGAACTGGAAGTCCTCCTCGAAGCCCGAGCCGTCGTGGCCGACGCCTATGCTGATGGTGGCGTGTATGCCCGAGGGGCTCACGACGGAGTGCACCTGCTCCAGCAGGGCGAACTTCTCCGCCTTCATGGCCGCCAGCCAGCGCTCCTCGAAGATAAAGACGTACCTGTCCCTGTCGTAGCGCCTCAGGAAACCGTCCTTGCCGTCGCACCACTGGGAGATACTGTCCTCCACGGCGTCGCGCAGGTCGTTCTTTATGCGGTCCGGGTGGTTTTTCACCAGCTCGTCGTAGTTGTCTATGACGATGGTGGCGATGACGGGGCGGGTCTCCTCGTATTTGATGCGGATGTCGTCGTACTCCGTGACGTCCACCCAGTAGGCTATGCCCATATAGCCGTGGCCTGGCTCGGCGCTCTCCTCCGCGGGGCGGATGATGTTGCCGTGTATCTGATACTTGCGCCCGCCCATGGCCAGCAGTCCGGGGTACTGGGTCTTGCCCTCCAGGAGCCACTTGCCGGAGAAGGTGGGCACCAGCTCGTCCAGCCGCGCCTCGAAGCGGGAGCCCGAGACGCCGCACATGTTGAAGAAGATCTGGTTGGCCCAGATGACCCGCGAGTCGTTGAGCGAGAAGACGGCCATGGGCAGGGGGAAATTGAGCAGGGTGTTGTTCTTCGCGGTGTCCGCGTCGTAGGTGATGGACTCTATGTAGTCCATGAGCTCCCGCCTGCGCCTGCGCGAGACGAAGAGCGAGCACACGACGAGGAAGAGTATGATGCCGCCCTCCACCGCGGCCAGGATGTACTGCTCGAATAGCAGGCTCGCCGCGGCGAAGGCCACCATGAAGAAGAGGTACAGCCTGATGTTCGGCTCCACGAGCCTCTGTATTTTTTTGTTCACGGCGGCGTCAACCTCCCTTTTCAGCTCTCGTAGGGCAGCAGCATGGCCAGGTCAGTCCCCAGCCTGGTTTTGAAGCCCAGAGCCCGGTATAGCTCGATGTCGGCGTCCGAACCGGTGACGGCGAGGCTCTGGATGCCCTGTTTGCGGCAGTATTCGGCGGCCTTTTCCACCAGCAGGCGCGCCACGCCCCTGCCGCGGAAAGCAGGCTCTATGTAAAAGTCGTCCAGCACGCCCTTGTCCCAGCAGGTAAGGCTGGAGAAGCAGCGACTGACGGAGCACAGGCCCACGGGCCGGCCCAGGCGTTTCGCGGTTATGAAGGCCACCCTGCCCGCGCTCATGGCGCCTATCATGCGGGAGCGGCCCATGCTGTCCGGCGCCTTGCGGCCCATTTCGTCAAAGAAGCTCAGCTCCAGAGCCCAGAATTCCTCTATGCCGTTGGCAAGGCCCACGGTCACTGGCGCGTCCTCCTCCGGCGGCAGGAGCATGAGCGGCTCGCCCTGCGCGTCTATGCCGTTCCTTGCGAAGCCGAAGCGGGACCAGAAGCGCTCCCGCCGCTCGTCGGAGCAGTTGAGCTCAGCGTATTTCGCTCCGTTTTCCCGGCCCCAGGCCAGCAGCGCCCCGGCGCAGGCCGCGCCCGTGCCGTTTCCGCGAAACTCCGGAAAAACGCAGAACTCCAGGATGAACTGCTTGCCGTCCTCCGAGGCGTAGACCACACTGAGCGCAAGGCCGATATCCTGCCCGTCCCGCCGGAAAAAGAGGTACCTCACGGGGTCAAAGCGCCGCTCGTGCAGGGTCTCGATATTCTCTTTGTACTTTTCGGAGCAGTGATAGCAGTCCTCTTCCCCCGGGAAGATGTCGCGGCGGAAGTATTCCCTCAGCCGCTGCCAGAAAAGCTCCCGCTCGTCTGCCTCAAGACATTCGCGGACCTCGATATCTCCCTGCATGGGCGCAGCCTCCCATAATCATCGTAGTTTGTTATTATATCAAATGTGGTCAATCTTTACAACAATATTTCTCCGTACGCCACAAATAATATGGACATGAAAGCTGTTATCATGGCCGGCGGAGAGGGCCGGCGTCTGAAGGCCGTCACGGGCGAACTTCCCAAGCCCATGGTACCGCTTTTGGGTAAGCCTCTCATGGAGCGCGCCATAGAACTGCTGCGCGCAAACGGCATAACCGAGATCTGCGCCGCCCTGGGCTACAACCCCGCGCCCATCATAGAGCGTTTCGGGGACGGCAGCGCCCTGGGCGTCCACCTCGCCTGGCGTATAGAGGACCAGCCCCTCGGCACGGCGGGCGGGGTCAAAAACTGCATGGACTTTCTCGGGGAAGAGCCCTTCCTCGTGCTGAGCGGGGACGCGGCCTGCGACTTCGAGCTGGGCCGCCTCATCTCCGAGCACTCGCGCTCGGGCGCAGCGGTGACGATGGCGCTCTACGAGAGCCGGGACCCCCTGCGCTACGGCCTCGTCGTCCCGGACGCGGCGGGCAGCGTGCGCTGCTTCATCGAAAAGCCGCCCTGGGAGCGGGTGGTGACGAACCTGGTCAACACGGGCATCTACGTCATAGAGCCGCGGGCGATGGAGCTCGTGCCGGCGGGCGAGAGCTTCGACTTTGCCTCCGGGCTCTTCCCCCTGCTGCTGGAGCGGGGCGAGCAGATACACGGCGCGGTCATGCCCGGCTACTGGTGCGACATCGGCACGCCGCGGGCATATTTCCAGTGCTGTCTGGACGCGCTGGACGGGGCGCTGCGCCTGCCTGACGCGCCCTTTGAGAAGCCTCCCGAGCCGCGCGGTCAGAAAGAGCGCGCCCCGCTGGAGGGCCAGGCGCGCTCGGAGCGGCGCGTGGCCTGCCGGGACAGGGCCAGGCTCATGCGGGCCGTTTCGGGCGCGATGATGGAGGCCGGCGCGGCCCTGGACGACGGGGTCGTGCTCCGTTCGGGACACTGCGCCCTGCGCGTCTCGCCCTCGCCCGAGGGCGAGGAGCTGCGTATCGAGACCTCCGCCGCCGACGCGGACTTCTCCGAGGAGCTGGCAGGCGCCCTGGCGGAGATGGTGGAAAAACTGGAGGCGCAGGGCTGAAAAAACGCTCCGCCGTCCCCCTGCGGGGGCGGCGGAGCGGCGCGTTTTCAGTTCATCTTCTCGGCCTTGGTCTCGCAGTAGATGCAGCGGTAGGTGTGGGTCTCGGGACTCGTCAGGCGGAATATCTGCGGCAGGTCCGGCTCCACGCTGGTGATGCAGCGCGGGTTCTTGCAGCGCAGGACGTTCACGATCTTCTCGGGCATCGTGAGCTTGCGCTTTTCAAACAGGCGGCCGTCCTTGATGACGTTTATCGTCGCGCCCGGGTCCACGTAGCCGATGACGGTGAGGTCAATGTCCGTCATGGAGTCGATCTTGATGATGTCCTTGCGCCCCATGAGCTCGCTGGGGGCGTTTTTTATTATGGCCACCGTGCAGTCGAGCTTGTCGAGGTGCAGCAGTCGGTAGAGCTCCATGGCTCCGCCGGCGTGGATGTGGTCGATGACTATGCCGTTTTTGATGGAATCTATGTTCATGTCACGCCTCCAGCAGCTTCAGTATGAGGGCCATGCGGACGAACTTTCCGCAGAGGGCCTGGCGGAAATAGCAGGCGCGGGGGTCTTCGTCTATGGCGGTGGAAATTTCGTTCACGCGGGGCAGGGGGTGCAGGATGCGCAGTTCCTTTTTCGCCCCGGCCAGCTTCTCCGGGGTAAGGATGTAGCTGTCCTTCAGGCGGAGGTAGTCCTCCTCGTTGAAGAAGCGCTCGCGCTGCACGCGGGTCATGTAGAGGATGTCGAGCTCGGGCATTACGGCGGCGAGGTCTGTCTCCTGGCTGTACTCCAGGCCCTTTTTCTGCAGCACGTCCTTCTTGATGTAGCTGGGCAGCTTCAGCTCCTCCGGGGAGATGAGCACGAACTTTATCCCGCTGCTCCTGGAAAGGGCCTCGATGAGGGAGTGGACGGTGCGGCCGAACTTGAGGTCGCCGCACAGGCCGATTGTGAAGTTGTCGAGGCTGCCGCGCTCGCGGCGGATGGTGAGCAGGTCGGTCAGGGTCTGGGTGGGGTGGTTGTGGCCGCCGTCGCCGGCGTTTATGATGGGCACCGTAGAGTGCATGGCGGCGACCATGGGCGCGCCCTCCTTGGGGTGGCGCATCGCGATGATGTCGGCGTAGCAGCCGACGACGCGGATGGTGTCGGCCACGCTCTCGCCCTTGGCGGCGGAGGAGCTCGACGCCTCGGAGAAGCCCAGAACGCTGCCGCCCAGCTCCAGCATCGCGGCCTCGAAGGAAAGGCGCGTGCGGGTCGAAGGCTCGAAGAAGAGCGTCGCGAGTTTTTTATATTTGCACCGTTCCCGATACTCCTCGGGGTGGGCGATTATCTCGTCCGCCTGGTCGAGTATCTCCTTTATCTCCTGGGTGCTCAGGTCGAGTATGTCTATAAGGTGTCTCATTTTCTTCCTCCCATCCAGCTCTCGTCCGAGGGGTCGGCGCGGAAGGCCATGAGTCCCGGCACGCTCTGTGCGGGGATGTAGCCCTCGGCCTCGGCCACGGCGACTATCTCGTCAAAGTCCGTGAGGCTGACGGCGCGCACGCCGGCCTCGGCGAGGCGCTTTTTGCCCTTTTCCATGCCGTAGGTGAAGATGGACACCGCGCCCAGCACCTCGGCGCCGGCCTCGCGCAGGGCCTCGACCGTCTCTATGAGGCTGCCGCCGGTGGAAATGAGGTCCTCGATGACGACGACTTTTTCACCCTCGCGGAGCCTGCCCTCGATGCGGTTTTGCCTGCCGTGGTCCTTCGCGCCGGAGCGGACGTAGCCCATGGGCAGGCCCATGAGATGCGCCGCGATGGCGGCGTGGGCTATGCCCGCCGTGGCCGTGCCCATGAGCACTTCGGCCTCGGGGAACTCGCGCGCCACCGTCTCGGCTATGGCGGCCTCGACCACACCGCGCACGTCGGGCGCCGTGAGGATGAGGCGGTTGTCGCAGTAGATGGGGCTCTTTATGCCGCTGGCCCAGGTGAAGGGCTCCTCAGGCCGGAGGAACACCGCGCCGATGGCCAGAAGGCCGCGGGCCACGCGCTCTTTTATTTCGTTCATGCCTTCGCACCTCCCATGAATTCGGAAACGCAGCGCCTCCAGGCTGCTACGGGGTCCTCAGCGCCCGTAATGGGCCGGCCCACGACGATGTAGTCCGAGCCGAGCTGACCAGCCCGCTCAGGCGTCGTGACGCGCACCTGGTCGCCCTTTTCGCCGCCGGCGAAGCGCACGCCGGGCGTCACGGTGAGGAAATCCGCGCCGCAGCGCTCATGCACCGCGCCAGCCTCAAGGGGCGAGCAGACCACGCCGTCGAGCCCCGCCGCCTTCGCGTTTTCCGCGTAGTCGAGGCAGACCTCGGCCAGGGGCCTGTCTATGAGCAGCTCCCGCCTCATGCGCTCCTCGCTCGTCGAGGTCAGCTGCGTGACGGCGATGAGCAGGGGCCGCGTCCCGTCCGGGCCGGTGAGGCCTTCGAGCGCCGCCGTCATCATCTCCCGAGTGCCGAAGGCGTGGAGGTTTATCATGTCCGCGCCCGTGCCGCGCAGCACGGCCATCGCCCGCTTCACCGTGTTCGGTATATCGCAGAGCTTGAGGTCGAGGAATATGCTGTGTCCCCGCGCCTTTATCTCCCGGACGATGTCCGGACCCTCGGCGTAGAAGAGCTCCATGCCGATCTTCACATACGGCCTCTCGGTCCCGAACATATCGAGAAAGGCCAGCGTGCGCTCCCTGGTCGGGAAGTCGCAGGCGATTATCACGTCCTTAGCCATTGTGTGCGCCTCCTATGATATCCTGAAGATTTTCAATGCCGTATTTTTTCATCGCCGCGGGCAGGTCCTCCACCATGTCCCGCGCGGCGTAGGGCTCCCGCAGGTTCGCCGCGCCGACGCCGACGGCCGTCGCGCCCGCGAGCAGCATCTCGATGACGTCCTCAGCCGAGCTCACCCCGCCCATGCCGATAATGGGTATGCCGACCGCCTCGTAGACCTGCCAGACCATCCTCAGCGCCACGGGGAAGACCGCTGGGCCTGAGAGCCCGCCCGTGAGGTTTTTCAGAACGGGCCTGCGCGTCGCCGGGTCTATCCGCATGGCGAGCAGGGTGTTTATTAAGCTGAGCCCGTCCGCGCCCGCCTTTTCGCAGGCGCGCGCGATGGAGACGATGTCCGTCACGTTGGGCGTGAGCTTCACTATGACGGGTTTTTTCACCGCCGCCCTGACCTCGCGCGTGACCTCGGCGGCGCTCTCGCAGCTCGTGCCGAAGCCCATGCCGCCGCCGTGGACGTTGGGGCAGCTGATGTTTATTTCGAGCCAGCCCACCTCGGGGCAGCTGTCGAGCTTTGCGGCGACCTCTACGTACTCATCCACGGAAAAGCCGCAGACATTCGCCATGACGGGCTTGTGAAAGACCTCGCGCAGCCGGGGGAGCTCCTCGGCTATGACGGCGTCCACGCCGGGGTTCTGCAGGCCGACGGAGTTTAAGAGCCCCGCCGGGGCCTCCGCTATGCGCGGGCCGGGGTTGCCAAAGCGCGGAAGGCGCGTCGTGCCCTTGAAGGAGAAGGTCCCGAGGCAGTTTATGTCGTAGAGCGCGGCGAACTCGGCCCCGTAGCCGAAGGTGCCGGAGGCGGGTATGACGGGATTCGCGAGCTCTGTGCCGCAGAGCTTTACTCTCGTGTTCACCAGCGCACCTCCCCCGAGCGGAACACCGGCCCGTCCTTGCAGACGCGCCTGGGTCCGTTCACCGTATCTATCGTGCAGCCCATGCAGGCCCCGAAGCCGCAGCCCATGCGTGCCTCCAGCGAGAACTGCGCGGGCGCGGGGCTTTTTTCATCTATGGCCCGCAGCATGGGCAGCGGCCCGCAGGCAAATACGGAGCTGAAGCCCTCGCCCAGCGCCTGCGTCACCAGCCCGCGCTCCCCGCGCGAGCCGTCGAGCGTGAAGACGCGCAGGCTCCCGCAGGTTTCGCCAAACTCCCTCTCAAAGCAGACCTCGCCCGCCGAGCCGAAACCTATGGCCGCCGCGGGCCGGACGCCGAGCTTTGAGAGCTCCCGCGCGAGGTAGAGCATGGGCGCGACGCCGCTGCCGCCGCCCAGCAGCAGGGGCCTCTCCCCCGCCGCCGAGAGCTCGAAGCCGTTGCCGAGGCCCGTGAGCAGCTCCAGCTGCGCGCCCGGAGCCAGCTCGTGCAGCGCCTTTGTCCCGCGCCCGGCGAGCTTGACGGCGAGCGTGAGCTCATCCCCCTCTACCCCGCAGACGGAGAAGGGCCGCCGCAGGAAGAAGCCGGGCGCCGAGACCTCGACGAACCTCCCCGGCCCCGCCGCGCCCTCCGTGTCGCCCCGGAGCTTCATCACCCGCAGGCCCGGAGCGGCGAAATACGCCTGCGAAAGCTGGAATCTCACCTTTTTCAAGCGCGCCACACCTCCCTGCCCCTGCAGATGTTCAAAACGCAGCGCCCGCGCACCTGCCTGCCCCCGAAGGGCGTGGCCCTGCCCTTCGAGGCGAAGGCGGCGGGGTCTATCGTGTAGGTCGTGTTCACGTCGAACACGGCGAGGCTCGCGGGCTTTCCGAGCTCTATGCCGCTCTCGATGCCGAAGCGGCGGGCCGGCGCCGTGCTCATGAGCTCTGCGAGCCGCTCCCGGCCTATTATGCCCGGCTCCACGAGCCCCGTCCAGAGTACGGGGAAGGCCGTCTCAAGCCCCGTTATGCCGAAGGCGCTCTTTTCCAGCCCGCGGGACTTCTCTTCCGCCGAGTGCGGGGCGTGGTCCGTCGCTATCATGTCGATGGTCCCGTCGCGCAGCGCCTCTATCAGCGCCAGGCGGTCGGCCTCGCCCCGAAGCGGCGGGTTCATCTTGAAGCGCCCGTCCTCCTGGAGCTCCGCGTCCGAGAGCAGCAGGTAGTGCGGCGCGGTCTCGCAGCTTATATCCAGGCCCTCAGCCTTGGCTCGGCGGATGAGCTCCGCGCTCTCCGCCGTCGAGATGTGGCAGACGTGGTAGGCGCAGCCCGTGCCTCGCAGCAGGCCGATGTCCCGCTCGATGGGGCCCCACTCGGACTCGGAGCAGATGCCCCGGTGTCCATGGGCCGCCGCGTACTCCCCGTCGTGGATATATCCCCCGCGCAGGAGGGAGTTGTCCTCGCAGTGCGCGGCGATGGGCCTGCCGAGCCGTCCTGCCTCCAGCATGGCCTCGCGCATCAGCTCCGCCGACTGCACACCGTGCCCGTCGTCCGAAAATCCGCAGACATAGGGAGCCATGGCCGCCATGTCCGCGAGTTTGGCGCCCTTTTGCCCGCGCGTGATGGCCCCGTAGGGCAGTACGTCGATGGCGGCGTCGCGCGCTATAAGGTCCAGCTCCTGCGCAAGCGTCGCCGCGTCTTCAGGCACGGGAGAGAGGTTCGGCATGGCGCAGACGGCGGCGTAGCCCAAGCGCGCCGCGGCCTCGGTGCCTGACTTTATCGTCTCCTTATAAGAAAAACCCGGCTCTCGAAGATGCACATGCACATCCACAAGACCGGGAACAACAAGACAATTATCAAAATTACAAACACTTACGCCCTCGCCGGGAACGATACCGGGCTCCACGCGGGTGACAACGCCGTCCAGGATCTCAACGTCGGCGGAAGCAAAGACCCCCTGGCGGAAGACTTCACAGCCCTTTATAACGATGCCGTCCACCGGAACACACCCCTCTCAGTCAAAAAGCCCGCGGCGGCGGGCCTCAAATTTTTTTATTATTCTACGCCAAGGCAGAATTTTTGTCAACGCCCTGGACGCATAATTGCCCCTTTTACGCAGTATCGCAGGCCATTTCTGCTTTTTCCCGGCAGTTTGTACAAAGCCCATATCCGTTGCTGTGGTCCATGTACGGTGCGAGTCTCTGTAGGGGTGGGGTTCCATCCCCGCCCGGGGGTGGGTTTCAGGAACTCGCCGTTTTGTTTTGTGTGACTTTACGTTGGTGCTGCCTGTTCCACCCCATTTCTTTGGTCTTGCCCAAAGAA
>OHQM01000246.1_pt1 | contig 31726 bp, 23 predicted proteins | sample 1577941 | NCBI WGS metagenome assembly OHQM01 (sample SAMEA3879604, study PRJEB24766) | human gut metagenome | biome: human-associated habitat; feature: feces | place: USA | collected 1985/1987
CTTTTGATGTAGTTTCCATGCTTCTTGCCGCAACGGCAGTCAGGTCGTTCAGCGCATCGGGGTTTTCTGATACGAACTGCATCATTTCTTCATCGCTCAGTTTTCCGCCTTTGGCTTTCTCCCTCTTTTCCAGTTCGGCGCCCATGGCTGTCAGCTTGTCCATTTCGGAGCCGGTTATCATGGACTCCTTAGCTTTCTCCGTGAGCCGTTGCTTTTCCGCTTCGGGCAGGTTGGGATCTTCCAGGAGTTTCATTTCATCTACGGTCAGTCCCATTACGCCTGCCAGTTCCTGATACAGTTTGTCGCGGGCAGCAAGCATTTCTTCGTCGGAGCAGGTGTTCTGCTGATCCAGTTCTTCCACACGCATATCCACGGCTACAATCTTGCGGTAGTAGCTCGCGCGAGCTTCTTCGGTAGGAGCCGCCAAGGCGGCTACGGTAGGCAGGGCGGGCAGTTCGTTCAGCAATGCCTTTGCGGTAGTTGCCTTGCTGGGCTGTATCATTTCGTCCCAGGATGAAGTAGCGACGCGCAACTTGGGAATCCTGTCGGTGGGAGTCGGAGTCGCGTTTTCCGGTTCCCCTTCTTCGCTGTCCCGGTCCGTGTTATCTTCGGACTCATCAGTGCCAACGACTACATTTTCCACTTTCTGTTTCAGTTTCTTCAGAAATCCCTGGCAATGGGCGGTTGCCGGCATCAGTAAAGCCAAGGAAAGTATACATACTGGTATCAGTAAAACATTCTTTTTCATATTCAGCGTATTTTAGGAAATTAAGAAGAGAAAGCGACAGCCCGCATCTTCATTTTGCGTGCCGATGGGGCTGTCGCCATCATAGAGTAATGAAACAAACTGCACGGGTATTCTTTAAAAGGATACATATACCAGAGCCAATTTTGTTTTGCTGTATCCCTCACAAGTGTAAAAAATCACAAGTTTACCACTTCATTCACATTCTATGATATAAGAAACTCATTCGGTCGGAGAAAGTCTTATCTCCTCCTCAACAACTTCAGTGAAGGAACTTTGGCTACCATCGTCCGGGTGCCGGACGGACTTACCAAACCTCCCAGAAATCCTTGTAGCTTGCTGTATCCTTCGCACAGAAAAACTACCAGTTTGCAGTCTTCCATGTCAGAGTCAGTGTCTCCCTGCGGATAGTAAACAATGACGGCATAATTGTCATCTTTCCGGTAGGCTATCTCTTTTACACCGGTGCTTCCGTCAGTAGCTTCGGGTGTCACAGGCTCGAAGCCGGCGCCTGCTAACAGGGTCTTGACGGCGTTATAGTCTGTCTCGGTCTTTTCCCTATAACCCAGTACCACAGCAAGGGCATTGGTGCCCTCGAAGTTGAGCTTCAGCATCTTGTCTATCGGCAGTGGCATCTGTGGCATGGCGGCACTGAGCCCTACATCGCTCCATTGGGTTACGTTCTCTGCTTCCGATACGGTAAGGACATTGGGTAGATACACTTTGCCGGTGATACTGGCATTACTAAGTCCGGTTCCGGCATATATTTGTCCCGTACCGGTGATGGTTACATCGTAGCCGCCTTTGTCGGAGGTTGCAATGATGAAGTTGGCAAATTCAAAGTTCCCCACAGCATTGAGCGAATAGTAAGCCGCCATTCCTGTGTACTCGCCCGAGCCTGAAAATTCCGGGATGTCGGCCATGAAGAAATCAGCACAGGTAATCAGCAATTCCTTGTCCACAACCATTCCCATTGCCTTTTCGGATACCCAAGGAACCACTATTGATCCGCCTCCTTCCATGGTGATTGTGAGTGAACTGTCATCAAATTCCTCGCAGATTTCCAGTCCGGTGATTACCAGGTCGGAGCCGGTCAGCTCGAATTCACGGCTCATCCTGTCTCCCGTAGCTGTCTGAACCCAAAGCGTGGCCTTGCCGGAGTTGCCGGGGATGCGTAGTTCGAACTTACCGTCGGCGGTGGTCCATACGGGGGTTGTCTTCACGTCTTTGCCGTTTAAGGTGTATTCCACCCAGACGTATGCTCCCACCAGTTCGGAACAAGAGTTGGTGATTTGTCCGCTGATGACGGGTATGCAGGGCAGTTCGAGATTGACGTTCTCGACGGTTGAAGCACCGGGTTGTCCCGGAACGGAAACACTGACTTCCGGAGAATAGAAATTGTAATCCTCACTCTTTACAGTGACAGTCACCGGAGTGTTGGCGGGAACATATACCCAATAGCTACCGTCGCTGTTCGTCAGGGCGCTGGTCTGATCCACAGTCACCAGTGTGCGCGGAATGGGGCGATTCTGGCAGTCGGTCACCCGGCCTTTGATGGTTACCCGGTCTTCGGGTACATCGAGGTTGTGCCAGGAGAAGTGGCTTACGCTGCCTACGTATACATCGCCTTTCAGCGTGGCTGTCCCCTCTTCTACCCACACGCCGGCTTCTTCGTTGAAGTACCACAGCGGGATGGTGGGTGGTGGGTTATTCTTCATACTTTCGGGGATGGGGAATGTCATTTCGGACTTGCTTCCCTCCTTCAGTTGCAGGGAGTTTCCGCTTGCGTCGCTCAGGCTGACTTCTACCATGCCGTAGGATATCAGTGTGGCGTCGCTCTCGTCCATGCGCACGGCTGCCATGTCGCCTCCGGGCATCATGGTAGTGAAGTTCTCATTATCCGGTGAGAGGTAGAGCATGTCTGCCTTTACGGTTCCCGAATAGTCTTTTCCGTCGGCGGTGACAAGAGATGAAGCAGGTATGGCTACTTCCATTCCGTCAGCTTTCAGGGTGTTTTCTTCTGTCGGAGTGAAAGTAGTGGAAGTTGTATTGGTTGCTCCGTCATTCTTGCTTTGCATCACTATTTGTAGGGAGAGTTTGTCCTGAAATAGTCCAGAACGGGTAACGGTGAAATATCCGTTTTTCTCGAAAGTAAAGCGGAAACGTCCGTTGGCACTGGCTATGCGTTCGAAGGTGAACAGGCCCATGTCATTGGTCACGGTTTGCGTCTCGCCGCTGGAGATGTTGACGCCCGATAGCGGGTTGCCTTCCGTATCGGTCACCGAGCCTTCCACATCGGCATCTTTCATGGTCACCGTTACGGTAATAACCGGCGGTTTGGGATCGTCAGGTTCATCAGGCTTATCGGGAATTACCGGAACCTCGGGTTCGGGTTCATCCGGAAGATCTTTATCGTCGTCGCTACAGCCCGTCATAGTGGCCATAGAGATTGACAAGAAAGCCATCAATAGTAAATACCAGAATTTTGTTTTCATAATGCAAGGGTTTTAAAGGTTGTGATGGATTGGTAGGGCAGAAAGGAAGAGTTACCGCGACGTGCTGCGGGGCGGCAACTCTTCGATTTCTATTTAGTTACCTTTTCATTTAGGATGAGCCATTTCCAATGCCCGTTTAATGTCTCCGCGTTTAAGTCCATTATAGTCATCTGTCTCATAAGTAACTTTCTTACCATTACGTTTTACGTTGGTCACTTCTCCTGAAGTTTTATATTCACTTTCCGCAGCTTCTGCAGCTTCTACAACCGGCCATGTTTCTTCTATCACACATTTAGTGCATATAGCATCGTCTCCGCTACCATTGAAAGTCAGATTCACCACAACACTGGCTTTCCATTTTCCGTATTGCCATGTGTAACCAAATTTAGCGGTGTTTCCACTACTGTCCCAACCGGTAAAGGTTGTTGTTACATCATCCGGATCATCGTCATCATCCCCGCATCCCACCAATAGCGGAACACTGCACATCATAAAGAGTACAACGAGGAAATTCCATTTCATTAATAAAGTTTTCATAGGTTTTTATGCATTAAAGAGTTTGTAAATGGTTTTAAAACTTATAGGCTGCGCCTAATGAGAATACCGGGCGATTCCACCCGGAAACAATCTGATACTTGATTTCTAAGTTTAGCGCGAATTTTTCTGTTAACAGATATTCACCGCCGCCTCCAAGGTTAAATCCGAAGTCTGAAGCTGATGCACTTACTCCCAAATAATCAACAGAAGTACCCAGTAAGCACACACCTGCCAACGGATAAAGGCGGAAACTGTCGCTTATCCCAAAAAGGTAGTGCACATTCGCATTAATGTCCCACATACTTACAAGATCTTTTTTAAGAAAGTAAGTAGCGCTTGGTTCAATACGCAGATTATCGATAATGTTGTACTGGAACTTGGCTCCGATACCGAAGTTGCTGAAACCGCTTTTTGTTCCATAAGACAAGTTTACACCGGCGCCCATTTCACCTTTCTCGTGTGCAAAGAGGAATGCGGTTGATAACGCCATCACTACTACCATTGCCATTCGTTTCATTAATCTTGTTTTCATAATTATTAATTAATTAAAGTTTATCCTACTCATATAGCTTTTCGGTTCCGCTTTTTATTATTTATCCCTGTATTTCCTTCTTAAAAAAGAGGGAAACGTCTTTTATTCAGTTAATTCAAGTAAAACATGTCCAAAGTGACGCTTCCCTCTTAGAAAAAGAGTGTTTTACCTTCACAGGTATCTTTAGGTGTAGTTCACCTATTCTTTTTTTGAATAGAATCTACTCTGTTTTTCATTGCTTGACAAACTCCACTCGTCTGTTCTTGGCACGGCCTTCATCGGTGCTATTATCGGCAATGGGGGAATCTTGTCCCTTGCCTGCACTGGCGAGACGGTCGGCAGATATGCCCAGTTCTACCAGCTTATCGACAATTGCTTTGCTTCGGGCTTCACTTAGAGTTTGGTTGGAAGCAGCATTTCCGGTACTGTCCGTATGTCCCTCTACTGAGAATTTCAGGTCGGGATTGTCAGTCATCAGTTTTACAATACGGTTTATCTCACCCATTGATTCGGGCTTAATGGTTGATTTGCCTACATCGAAGGTGATACCGTAGGTGATGAATTTGCCGTCGGTCATCATGCGGTCATAGAGGGGGACGGCGCCTTTGGCGATGCGGACATTCTTGATGAAATAAAGTCCTTGCTCAGTGCAGTCGGCTCCCACAACAAACCATGTAGGCTTATCCATATTAGGAATATTAAACAAGCGCGTTTGGTCAAAATACATCTTCATTGCACGTTTGTTGAATGAAATAGAAATGTGATGCCACGCTTCGGTTTCCCATGCAACTTCCTGTGCATTTCCTGATCGGTTTTCTCCACCAACCGACCAAAAATATCTGATAGATTCCTTTCCTACACTTTCACTTTTACTTGTATGTCCATAGTAAGGGCATATTTCTGTATCAAAACATTTATTGCCCTTTTCGTTCAATAGTCGAAAATACCAATCGGCATTTATCCAATGCTTTTGCGTAGGATAAGCTTCAATAGCCATAGCATGGTCACGCATATAAATATCGAACTCTATGGTAAAGTTGTCGGGCAAGTATCCCTTAGGTTTTTCCATTAGAGGAACAATTTGCCCCGCTGATGTCATTTCTATACATTTCACACCATCAATACTTGCTATTTCTGCCCCCCCTGAAAGTACATCCCATTGACTTGGAAATTCCCCAAGTTGTTCATTAGCCTGATTATCTTCAAAGATAATCTCATCACCCGCTACGAAGTCGAACTTGTTCCAACTGATTTGGGCAGATTTCTTCTGTTGCTTCCCTTCATCCTGTGTTACTTCTTGTCCATCGATATTGGCATTATCACCAATATCACCCTTTTTCACTTTTTTGTCTTCTCCCTTCACCGCGTCCTCTGCTCCTTCAAAAGCGTTATCCACCGTCTTGTCTACGGCATCATCCACTTTCTTTTCCACTTTCTTCTTTGCCCGGTCCTCGGCTCGGTCTATTGCCTTTTGCCCCAGCTTTTTCAGCCATTGCGCCTGTACATCCGTTGTTCCTGCTGCGAACAACAATGTGATTAAGATAAATACCACTCTTTTCATAAGTCACTCTTTTTTATGTAAGATTAATATGCTATTTCTCTGTGCATCTGAATAATTTCATGCAAAACCATTTTAAGGAGCATCTTCTTTTCTTCTTTTCACTGCGTAGTACTTTCTTCCTGCATTCAGCTTCCAGCTCTTCTGCAGCTTTCTCTATCCGCACTATTCTTTCATCTCTACCGTCCGTTTCATCACGTGATACGCATTCATCGATTATCTCAACCACTTGTTCGTATGAAAGCAACGGTTTCTTTTTCTTATCTTCATCCATACTCCTTGAAAATGATTAGGTGAAACGTAAATCATTGCTGAAGGCAAAAGTAGGTTCTTATAGGATTGGGCGTTTGCACTATATGCGCATAGATTTATACTATATGCGCATTTTTACTTGTAGGAATTTGATTTATATGCGCATAAAAAGAAGTTAAAGTATTGATTGATAGAATTTAAAAAGTGTAAAAAGTCCTTTCGCTCAATTAATAAAAAAGAACGGCATCAGTCTGAAATTTGATGCCGTTCTACTAAGAAGATATCTGGAATATCAGAATTAAACTTTAATACTCACTCCTTTCTTCCTTTTTTTCAGGAAGATCAAGAGAATATAATATATCACGTTTGCCGTTTCCTTTTGTGGTTACTTTCTTTACCCCACGTCGTAACTCCATTTACATGCCGAGGTAAAGACCGTTACATGCCGAGGTAAAGGTCGTTACAATAGGTGGTAAAGGTCGTTACATCCTGCAGTAAATGCTTTTACATCCTGTGGTAAATTATCGGTAAATGCAATATATTGATAAACAATGTATTATTATATTATTCCGTTCACAGCTTCTTGCGATACTGCGACGGTGTCATCTGGAATGTCTGCTTAAAGATACGGGAGAAATAGGATATTTCCGGGAAACCGCATTTCAATGCAATGTCTCCAATCGGAGTATCTGTGGATGTAAGCAGGCGTTTGGCTTTGTCCAAGCGCATCTGTAGGATGTATCCGGAGCTGTTGAACCCTGTGATGGCCTTCACTTTACGGTTCAGTTGCGAAAGACTCATGCACATCTTATCAGCCACCATCTCCGAGTTTAGGTCATGGTTGCCCATCATCGAATAAATGATGTCATTCAGACGGGTCAGGAAGTTCTTGTCGGCGGAACTTAGTTCCACTGTCTGCCCCTTGCCTTCATGCAGGGCATTGGAATACTTTTCACGCAACATGCGACGCTGTTCCAACAAGCGGACAATGCGAACATTCAGTTCATCGGCATTGAAAGGCTTTTCCAGATAGGCATCCGCCCCTACATCCAGTCCTTGTACACGGTCGCCCGCTCCACATTTGGCAGTAATGATAATGATGGGGATATGGTTCAGGATTTCCGAATCGCGTATGTCACGGCACAATTGATAACCATTCTTTTCGGGCATCATAAGGTCAGTGATTATCAGGTCGGGCACATATTCTTTGGCTTTTTCCAATCCTTCCTCTCCGTCACGGGCATAGAGCAGGCGGTAGTTGTCTTTCAGCAATCCGCTGATGTAATAAGAAATGTCTGCATTGTCCTCCACTATCAGGATGGAAGGCAGTGCCGCATCTCCGGCTGTAGGCATGGTTTCGAGTAATTCCACGTCTTCTTTCATAGAAATGAGAGGAGTCATATTGCCGTCCGTCTTCTTTCCGGGCAGCCATTCCTCCCAAAGGGAGTCTCCATGCTTCAAGGGTAATGTCACGGTTATTTCGGTTCCTTTTCCTTCGTTGCTTTCGGCCCGGATGGTGCCGTCCATACATTCTGTTATTTGTCGTACCAATGCCAGTCCGATACCTGTACCGATGTCTGCGCGGCTGTTCTCGCCCTGGTAGAAAGTCTTGAAGATGTGTGGCAGGTCTTCCGGGCTGATACCGCAACCGGTATCGGCTACACAGATTACAAGATGGTCGCTTTTCTTTTCCATCTTTACAGTTACCCGGCCGCCTTTCTGTGTAAACTTGAGGGAGTTGGATAATAAATTACGCGTTATTTTGCTGAAATATTCGGGTACGAAATCCATCTCAATCACGGTCTCCGAAGGCATGAAGTGCAAGTCTACCTGACGCTGCCGGGCATACGCCTGATAGTTCTCCATAATCATGCGAACGTAGGAAACAACATCTCCCGAACGCCAGTCCGGTTCGCCGACCTCAGACCTAACTTTGGATACTTCCAGCAATTGGTTTACCAGTCCCAGCAGGTTGCGTCCCTGCCGGATAATGGTGGTCAGTGCGGTGCCGGTTTCTTCGTCAGAAGAGATACCTCCCTTTTGCAGTTGCTCCGAAAGCCCCAATATGACCGTCAGTGGAGTACGGAACTCATGGGTGACATTTGTAAAGAAGTTGCTTCGTACCTTTTCCATGCGGCGAAGCATCCGTTGGTTGCGCGACTTCATACGCAAGGCATACCACAGGAATCCAATGGCTACCACCGTAATGAACAAGATAATGAAGCTGCCTGTGAGAAAGAGGTTCTTGGTGCGTTGTTCCATCCGGTAGCCCTCTCGCACCAACGAAAGTTCGCGAAAGTTTTTCTCTTTTTCATAATTGACGCGAAGGTTCTGCACATGGTTCAGATTATCCTCATTCCGCACGCTGTCGGCAAAGGCGCGGCTCTTTATGTAGCAATCGAGTGCACGGCGGCAGTTGCCTTGCTTTTCGTAACACAGGTAGCTCAGTCGGTAGACTTCGCTCAGATGTTCCCACGAACTCATCTCTTCGGCGGTTTTCTTGGCACGCTCCAGATAAGTCCTTGCGAGTGTTATATCCCCTTTGGCAACATTTACCCTTGCCAATGCCAGGCAGGACTCCAGCCAATGCCAACTGTCGCTGCTTTCAATCATCAGGTTATATGCATTACGATATTCACGCAAAGCATCTTCCCACTTGCCTTCCTGCTCAAAAAGTCGTCCGAAGTGATTATGGCAAAGGGAGATACCTAATGTGGACTTGGCTGCACGGTTGTATTTCATGGAATGCTGATAATAAACCAGTGCAGAATCTTTCATGCCACGTGCTTCGAATATAGCACCTAGATTAGCGTAGTTAATGGCTTGTCCCAAGTCGCTGTTCAGTTCGTGTTCTCCCGCCAAAGCAACACGGAACACACTGTCGGCGGCTTCGCGGTTGTCCAGTGTCAGATGTATGTTGCCGATGCCGTTCAGGGAGACAACTCGGTTCTTTTTGGCGGTGAAGCTGCTTTTGTCTCCATATTGTTCGCAAAGAAGCAATGCCCGGTAATGATACGTGGATGCTTCGTCCAGAATACCCATCCGGCGGTAACTTGTACCTATATTATTCAGTGCCTGTACCGCTTCGAGCGTGTCTCCTATTTGCAACGCAAGCTGGAGGCCTTTCTGATGAACTTCTATGGCCTCGTTGAAACGCGAATTGTCGCGATAGCGTCTGCCGAGTTCTTTACGGACAAGTATCATACCGGGAATATTTTCGGCTTTTGCGTAACGTTCAAGCCATGCGGTCAATGAATCGATTGAACGGTTGGCCTTAATAATGCTGTCGATGGTTGCACGTTCTTCGGAAGAGAGTGTTTTTCGTGCAGAGTGATGGCAGGAAAACAGGATTGTACCAAGAAGAAAAAAGGCACAAAGCAATTGGGTTTGTCGGGTGTGTTTTTTCATATTGTTATATATTTAGTATATAAAGAAAGCGTGGACAATTTACTTATCTTAAGAGATAGGCTCTGGTAAACCCGTGCAGTAAAATAAGCAACAGCCCACGCCTTTGTCTATATACTTGAATTGCATATAACAATGACGTGAAGAGCACAGCTTATTCTCCTGCGAAAAATTTACCAGATTTTATCTCTGAGAACAAAGCTAAACACTTTCCATGTGTCTAAATGAGTCAGTTACCTTACGATAACAATGCAAAAGTAATAATAAATTTAGATTCCCAAAGCATTTTAAACTCTTTTTTCAAGCTGTTGCATTGGGCAAAGTAAAGAAAAAAAGAACATAAAAGGACAAAATAGAGCATTTACTTATATACAGCCAATTCCCTTTTTCCGCAACATATTGAAGTCGTCTTTTCTCATCCCTATATCATCTAATGGATGCGGTTCATTATGATCGTTCAGATAAACCCTCGATTTCTCTGTATAGAGAGGGCTGGTGACAGATAGACTGTCATTGCGATACGGAGTTTCTATTCCGGCTAGTTCCATCATGGTCTGGAAGAAAGAAATGCTGGAAGATATATTTTTCTGTCGGTTCATCGAAGCAGCTTTTTCTATTCCATGATATTCTTCCCTATAACTGTCCGATATCCACAGCAGGAAAGGCACATGTAGCTGATAGTAAGACGGGACGGGGGATGCATGAAGAAACAGGTGTCGGTTGTCATCGAAGATATCTTCCCCGTGATCTGACGTGTAAAGCATACTGGCATCTACTTGCTGCTCCTCCAATAGGTGGATGATACGTGCCAGGAAATTATCCGTATACCGAATGGAATTGTCGTAGGCATTCATCAGGTTATCTTTGTATTTCACTTCTGCATCTACGGGGAAATCCGGTAAGAAGAAAGCGGCAGTTTCCGGATAACGTTCCCGGTAATTGAAGTGGGATCCATAGGTATGCAATACAATGAACTGTTTCCGATTTCCTTTCTCAAGTTCTTTTTCTACCAACATTAACAGGTCGTCATCTGAAGGGTTATATTGTGAATCCTGGGAATCTTCCTTGATAAAATCATAAGTATCCGCTTCCATTCCGAAAAAGTCGATGAAAGAATGGTTATATCGCTGGTTTGAGAAAAAAGCTGTCTGAAAACCAGCTTCTTTGAAAGCGGTAATGATACTTTTCCGATAATAAATGGAATCGAAATTCTGTGCAGAAACGGGAGAAAGCAGCATGGGTACACTCTTGTGCGTAGTATTCGATTCCGTCAAAACATGGCAAAAAGAGGTCACTCCTTCTATTTTAGAAAGTTCAGGGTTCGTATCCCGATCATAGTCGTAAAGACTCCAGTTCAGGGCGCGGGATGTCTCGCCCACTACCATAATATAAATTTCGCGCCTGTCTTCCGAATGGGAAGGTCGAGCGTTAAAAGTAAAGTTCTCTGATGTGCGGTGATACATCCTTGTTTGGGCATTACGCTGGAATGCGAGTGCTACATTGTAACACACGTTAGCCGGATACAAATCCGACTTCAGCTCGTAACGTTTATCCAGTCCATAAGCGGCACCCAATGAGATAAAGCCGATGAGTAAGGCAAACCATGCCTTTTTCCGTTCCCGACGGATAAATTGCGGAGATAATTTCCGCTTCTTTATAATGGAGATTGCAGCCAGAATCAATGCTGGTATATAAAGGATAATCACACTCACTAATGCCGGAACAAGATTATCCAGCAACTCCATAGCTTCACTCGAATTAGTGGTTACCAGGTTCAGGAACATATCCACAGCAATAATGGACTGTCCGAAGAGATAAAGCAGTACTATCTGGAAAGCTCCGAAGAAGATGAATAAGAAAAGTATCCAGAACATCTTTCCACAGTTTCTCGACAAAGTCATCAATAGATAATAGAAAGCAAATGGCAACAGTACATTGCATACTTTTGCCACCACAGGCATCGGCTCTGTAAAACAGAGGATGATATTGGGTACTATCAGGATCAGCAGGAACAGATAGAACAAATGCTCCTGATTTTCCAACCATTTCTTTATGTTTTTAAAAAGCTTCATTGATGTTGAATATAAATCCGGTCTGGCCTTTTCCAAACCCTAAATCTAACCTTACGTTTACTCTCTTTTTGAACTCCCACCGATAACCAAAACCATAATTAGGGAGGATATGTTTAACTTCGAAACTGGAGAATTTAGGAAACACGGTTCCCGCTCCTGCCCATATAGCTATGCCATTTCGCCTCCAGACGTGCTGACGAAGCTCTATCTGCGCATCCATGGCACATTTATCACGGTAACGCCCTTCGTAATAGCCACGCATGGAATAAGAACTCCCCAATGTTGCCATCAATCCCCAAGGCGGATCACCGTAATTCAGCAACGTATGGAATTGCCCAGCCAATACTCCCCCTTTCCATACAGGATGATAATAGCTGGTAGTCAGCTCTGTGCTGCTGAAAGCATATTTATTACCGAGGAATGCGGGACTGAATCGTTGGTCTATTCTCAGGTAATAACCGCTATAGGCATTTGTGAGGAAATCCCGTGAATCATAGAGTAATGAGAATCCGAGGCTTATATTGGCAGTCCGTGCTTTCATTCCTTCCCACAGTTCGGGCTTTTCAAAATCGTGGCCGTAGACATAATCAAAGACAGCCATCGGACCGATATAGAAGTTGCGCGCTACACGAGTCATGAAGTCTACCTTTACTTGTGCCTGGAAGCGGTCGTAATCACTTTCATTATCGTCATTAGAACCGTTTTCATATCCTTTTCCCCAATACAGGCTGGGGAACGAATAGAAATAAAGATTATAATTCAGACGGTATTTGTCTTGTGGAAAGAGATGATTTCCACGTACACCCAACAAATAGAAACCTACCGTAGATACATCACCGTATAAAGATACATTAGATGGCGGAAGGATGGTATCATTCAGGTCTGTACGATATAATCCGGCGGCTACCAGACCGATGCCGAACTTGGTGTCACTGGAATAATGGGGTCCTCCGATAACGCTGAAGTCAAACTTCTTGTTTTTTTTCGCTTTGTTGGCATCATTAAAATAGTCCAGGAATTTCTTGAAGAAACTTTTCTTTTGTGGTAAAGTATCAGTTACAGACACAAAAGATTCGACTGAAACATCTGTTCCTGTGGGACCTTGTGCCCATATATCGGTGGCTATTATCAATAACAGCACCGGTAATACCCATTTCATTAGTTTAGCGTCCATGATTATACCTGTAGAAAACTACGTCGGCAAATTTAGTTTTATTTTAACCATATAACAACAATTTTGTGAAGTGTTTTGTTCAAACTTCTTCCATTAAGAAAAAAGGGGGAAGAAATAAGAATTTCAGAACTTTATTCCCGTTTTAACGTTATCCTTTTAGAACGAATAACGAACTTCATTATGAAAACAAAAATGGATATTCCCGATAAAGAGGGACGAAAACGACTTGTAATTGTGGGTGGTGGCTTCGGTGGATTGAAGTTGGCACGCAAATTGAAAAGCGATAAATTCCAGATAGTGTTATTGGACAAGAATAATCATCATATTTTCCAACCCCTACTCTATCAGGTAGCAACCGCCGGTATTGAACCGAGTGCAATTTCTTTTCCTTACCGCAAGATATTTAAAAAGAGAAAACATTTCCATATACGTATTTGTGAGGCGCAACGGGTAATTCCCGAAGATAATATTCTGGAGACTTCCATCGGAGCTCTTTCATACGATTATCTGGTTGTCTCTACCGGATGCCGTACCAACTATTTTGGTAATGATGGGCTGTCTCAACGGACGATGGCCCTGAAGAACACTGCAGAAGCTCTGTTTAATCGCAACCAGATTCTGGAAAGCTTTGAAAAGGCACAGAATACCAGCAATCTGGAGACAAGGAAACGGCTCATGACATTTGTCATCGTAGGTGGCGGTGCTACGGGTATAGAACTTTCCGGTGCATTGGCAGAAATGAAAAAATTTGTGCTTCCGCAAGACTATCCCGATCTTGATATGAACCTGATGCGCATTATTCTTGTGGATGGTGCTCCCCGTCTGCTCTCCGCTTTCTCTGAAAAATCTTCGGAAGAAGTGGCAAATTACTTATTAAAACGTGATGTAGAGATCATAACCAGTGTGCAAGTTACGAATTATGAGAATGGAACGATGACACTGAGTGATAACAGTACTCTGGAAACAATGAACGTCTTTTGGGTTGCAGGTGTACGCGCCAACAGCATAGAGGGACTTGCAGAGGAAGCCTATGGTTCCGGTAATCGTCTTCTTGTCGATCTTTACAACTGTGTTCAGGGTTATAACAATATTTTTGCCATCGGTGACACTGCACTTATGATTTCCAAGGAATACCCGAAAGGACATCCACAAGTAGTTCAACCAGCCATTCAGCAAGCCCGTAATCTGATTCAGAATCTGGATAGAAAGGAACGGGGACTTGAAATGCAACCTTTTGTTTATCACAACAAAGGCTCCATGGCTACCATAGGACGTAATCACGCAGTGGTGGAACTGAAAAAACTTCGTTTCGGTGGTTTCCCCGCGTGGGCAGCATGGCTATTCATCCACTTAATGAGTATTGTCGGTGTAAAGAACCGTCTGTTTATCTTTGTAGACTGGATGTGGAGTTACTTTACATACGATCCTTCTTTGCGGGTAATTATAAAACCTTTGCGCAGAGATAAACCATAATACCTTATTTTTCGTTATATTAAATATAAATGTTTAAAACAGACGACTATGCTTTACAAATTTTTATTCCCGTCTAAACCGGATGGAGCAGCAACGTCTGCTATATTATTAATAGTGAGAATTATATTTGGTGTGTTATTAATGAATCACGGTATCGAAAAGTGGTCTAATTATCAGGAGTTATCCGCTGTATTTCCCGACCCGCTGGGTGTGGGCAGTCCTCTTTCACTGGGATTAGCCATATTCGGTGAATTGGCTTGTTCTATGGCATTTATCATTGGTTTCCTTTATCGTCTGGCAATGCTGCCGATGATATTTACAATGGGGATGGCATTCTTTGTTATTCACGGAAACGATCCGTTTGCGGTCAAAGAACTGGCTTTCATATATCTGGTGGTATACGTACTGATGTATATTATCGGTCCCGGAAAGTTTGCCGTAGACCACTGGCTGGGTAAGGCTTTGACTCCCCAAAAGCCTTAATTTTACCAGGGCTGTTTAACTGAAAATTTGTTTTTGTCTCTTATTTAAGTGTATTTTTCACAAAAAGCACTTATATTTGCCCGAAAAAAAAGAGCAAAGAGTTAAATCAATAAACTCAGTAAAACAAAAGAAAGTAATTATGAAAAAGAGTAATTTGAATTTGGCTGCAACTGTGATGATTTGTGGCGCGTTTCTTTTCAGTTCTTGTATCGGTTCTTTCGGCCTGCACAGTAAATTGGTAAATTGGAACCAAAGTATCGGTACAAAGTTTGTTAATGAGCTTGTTTATCTGGCTTGTAACATTATCCCCGTATATCCTGTTTGCTATCTGGCAGATGCGTTGGTAATCAACTCCATTGAATTCTGGAGCGGTTCCAATCCGATGGCTAACGTGGGTGATGTGAAGAAAGTAAAAGGTGAAAACGGAAACTATCTCGTAAAAACATTGGAGAACGGTTACTCTATCACAAAAGAAGGTGAGACCACTGCTATGGAGCTGGTTTATGACAAAGAATTGAACACTTGGAATGTTGTTGCAGAAGGTGTTAGCACTGAATTGCTGCAAATGAACGGTGACGGTACTGCACAAATGTATCTGCCGAATGGTGAAGCAATGAATGTGACATTGGATGCACAAGGCGTAGCTGCTGCTCGTCAGGCAACGATGATCAACACTTATTACGCTGCACGCTAATTAAGAAAAGAATTTGAATATGCGGGCGGATGAGCAATCATTCGCCCGTTGCCTTTTATACCCCTCCCGATTTTTTTAGAATGGGTAACCTACTGCAAAGTGGAAAGCAAAGTCACGTCCGAAGTCAGGATGCAAAATGGGATAACGATCCTTTCCCTTTTCAGGGTTAATAGCCTTCATACCACCATCAAAGCGAAGTACAAAGAAATCCAGATCCAGACGTAATCCCACACCGTAAGCTACGGCTATTTGCTTATAAAACTGGTCGAACTTGAATTTACCCCCCGGCTGATCCTGATATTCGCGAATCGTCCAGATATTTCCCGCATCTACAAACAAAGCACCTCTGAACTTCCAGAATAAACGTGTGCGGTATTCAATACTGGCATCCAGCTTGATGTCACCCGACTGGTTCATGAAGTTACCTTTTTCATCGGAGAAAGTACCAGGACCGAGACTACGTACCGACCATCCGCGTACACTGTTTGCTCCACCCGAGAAATAACGTTTCTCGAAAGGAATCATCCGTGCGTTTCCGTAAGGAATGGCAATACCTCCTCCTATATGAAATGCAATGGAGTTACGGTTATCAATGACGATGTTTTTGGCAAAGTCCAAGTCCCCCTTTATATATTGTGCATACGGAATATTCAAGATGGTATATTCGTCCTGATCGTTTTTCTTTAAATTGCTCATTTTAGAAAGCACATACAGGAGATTTCCTGCAGACTCAAAGTTGAAACGTACACTATAAGAATTACCAATCACCGCATTGTTCATCAATGCTTGTCCTGCGCTGTTATAGATATAGCTGTACCCGGTACGGACAATCAAACGGTCTTTATAGTTATACTCCAGCAGATAGTTCTTCTCATCGTTTAGGAAATTGTTTTTAAACTCGGGTTCTATCCACGGCATATACAAATAGTTGATGTCCAGTAAGTCTATACGATGCTGCGAACGTTGTCTCTGCAAGCCCCATTTATAACTCCATGAACCGGATGCAACGATGCGTGTAAACTCGGGACGCATCTGATAATTATATTGCAGCCCGAATTCCGTGGTTGCCCTTATCCTCCGCTTGAAGTCATTGGATATGAACGGGAACATGAAACGGGGAAAGTTTATACTGGTTTCCACACCAAGTTCCGTATAGTTGTCATTCTTATACCCTAAACCAGAAACAGCTTCGTAAGCTCCCCGAAGCTTAACCAAGAAAGTTTCGGAACCTCTAAATACATTGCGATTCTGAAAAGATACAGATGCCGCGGCACCCAAATCACCCGCAGAGTTTGTTCCCTCCAGTTCGAAAGATACAGACTGATGTTTGTTCTTCGTCAGCATAACATAGGCATTCAGCTTTGCGCTATCACTTACCTGTGTTTCGAAGAAACGTACATTGGTATATTTCAATACCGGCAGACGTCCGAAGTTAGAGTAAGTGCGCTGCACATCCTGTTCGTTGTAAAGATCTCCCGGAGTTATCCGCAAATTATCAGTCAATACTTTAGGACGCAGGTACAATTTATCCTTATAATATATGGGAAACCCTTTATAGTGTATCGAATCATTGATTTCCACACTACTGAGAGCTGAAGATTGCAGGACGTCATAGTCCGCAATGAAATTCACTTTATTAATCGTATACTGTGGATGGTCCTGCAATTCAGCACCGGAATGCTGTCTGTATCGTGCCAGATGCAAGGTCAGATCCACCTGATATGTGCCACGTACCGTATCCGCCGTATAAGAAATATAATCTTTGTTGAATTTATAATAACCGTTGCGAAGCAGGTTGCCCGTGATCCGTTGGCGTTCACTGTCCAGTATGTTGGCATTGAAGTACATACCTTCGGATAAATAAGTCGATGCAGAATCTTTCTGCATATATTCCCAGATTTTTTCATCCTGAACATCATATTTCAGGCTACGGACAATATATGGTTCTCCGGTGTTTACTTTATAAGCCAGTTTTACCTTTTTCTTCTTGATTTTGGGAATGTACTCTACGGTAGCCCCCATGTACCCCATATTCTGAACGGCTTTCGTCATTTCCTCCCGTGAACGTTCGGTTTCTTTCTTACTATAGATAACGGGGGCATCTCCCAGCCTGCGTAAAGCCCTGTTCACCCAGCGGGTAGAATCACGTCCCGACCAGTTGTAAACATACAGCTGGGTTTTAATCAGACTAAACCATTTGGAGTTCGGATTTTGCCGTACATATATGGATAAATTAGAAGGCTTCACATTTTTATTATCAGTATGTATGCGCACTTCATCCAGCAAGTATGAACCATCCGGCACATATTTGGTGGTCGAGCAGGAAGCTAATGTAAGTATGGCAGCAGTAAGTAGTGCGTAGTGGAAGCCTTTCTTCATACCAGAATTAATAAATTGCGCATAATTGACTACAAATATAAATCTATTTTTTCTTTTCCGAAATAAAAAACCGGATGAAGTGTGTTCCGTTTTTTGATTATATAGAAATAATCACGTACTTTTGCCAAACGATAACATTTAAGCTATGGCACTGAGCAAAAACCGCATCAAATATATCCACTCGTTGGAGCTGAAGAAGAATCGTAAAACAGAAAAAGTCTTTCTGGCAGAGGGTCCTAAACTGGTAGGAGATTTGTTAGGACATTTTCCCTGCCGCTTTCTGGCAGCGACGCCCGAATGGTTATCGCAACATCCCAAGCTTCCGGTAGAAGATGTTTCGGAAGTGTCTGATGAAGACCTTTCCCGTGCCAGCTTATTGAAAACTCCCCAACAGGTACTTGCCATATTCGAGCAGCCGGAATATGAAACAGATGCTTCTGTCATCAGCCATTCGCTATGTCTGGCTCTGGACGACGTACAAGATCCGGGAAATCTGGGTACTATCATTCGCCTGGCAGACTGGTTTGGAATAGAGCATATCTTCTGTTCCCCGAACACCGTAGATGTATATAATCCAAAGACGGTTCAAGCCACCATGGGAGGCATTGCCCGTGTGAAACTGCACTATACTCCCCTGCCCGACCTCATTCAAAGCCTGAAGGATATACCTGTTTACGGCACTTTCCTCGATGGAGAGAATATGTACACACAGAAATTATCATCCAACGGATTGATTGTGATGGGTAATGAAGGCAATGGAATCGGGAAAGAAGTGGAGCAACTTATTAACCGCAAACTTTATATTCCCAATTATCCTGCAGAGAGGGAAACGTCCGAGTCACTAAATGTGGCAATTGCTACCGCAGTAGTCTGTGCCGAGTTCCGCCGACAGGCAGCATCGTTGTAAAATCGAAAGGATAAAGTAGATAAGCACTTATTCCGGAAGGAAATGTTTCTTGGTAGAAAACTTCCGGAAGTTCCTCTAATACTTCATTTGATTTCTGAAATATACCGGAGTACCCTTCGGAAATATCTTCTTCATTATTCAATAAAGCAATGACTCCGGGAAACCATTCCACTCCTTCAATCTCTTCTGTCAAAGGAAAGGCGGATATGACTTGTCCTTCTTCCATCCCTACCACATATTGTTTGAGATAACCATGTCCGGGCAGAAAAATAAAGTGTGAAGCAAATCGTTTGATCATCAGGGGTTATCTTTACGGAATTGAACGTGCTCTGGATTATCCAACTTCTTCAGTGTAGGTTCCGAAGATGGACGAGGACGGGCAGCATCACGTCTGCGTGGATTGTCATTTATATTTTCTTCCACAGGTTTGAGTTCCTCCCTCTTGAGTTCCTGAGGTTCTATTTTCTCTGCCTTAACAGGATCTTTCTGAATAGAATCATTCTTAGCAAACGACAGTGTATCCGTAGCATGATAACGCATCAGTGAAATGCGGTCGGTCAGCAATGTACGGGTAGCCTGTGCTGCGGGATAATAGATGTACCCGCGTATTTCCCGGATTTCTCCCAACGTATCGGCAAAGAGGGAAACCGTTTCCATACCCGATTTGTATACTTTCTGAATATCACTGATTATGCTGTCTTTATAGACAATCTGCATAGCCATGACGGGAGCATATAAGGAATCTGGCGCACCGTTGTGGAAGCGAAAACGAACGTTCCACCGCAAAGTATCGCGGTCTTTAAAGTTGGTATCTGAGGGTAAAACAAAAGTAATCTTGTTGTCCATCGGCATACCTGTCAGCTGATAGATACGTTGCCATGCCCACACATCAATACTATCGCCCGGAAGACTTTCCTTCGGCTTATTGTCACGTATAGCGATTAAATTATTGACAACATCCCGCTCCGCTTTCAGCCTTGCGTTTACTTTCTCGTAAATCTTAGTGAGTACTTCCGGATTACGCGTGAACCAAACCATTGAAGAGTCAAAGTCGGCCTGTGTGATGCCATGCTTTTTAAACACCGATTCAATGTACAACACCCTTTTATAGCCATCGGTATAAGGGACTTCTTCCCCCATAGCCTTTGCTATATGGTAGTCATAAAGCACATTTTCCATCTTAGCATCCGATATAACCACCTTCGGTCTTTTCACCTGACAGGCTGTCAAACAAGATGCTAACAGGAATATGCTAAGCCATTGAATTCGATGCAGACCTTTCATGATTTCTTTATTGCATGATAAGAGTCATTCAAATATTTGCTGTAAAATAATAACAGGGCAATGATACCACAACTGATAGCGGCATCGGCAAGGTTGAATATCGGGCTGAAGAATATGAAATGATCCCCACCTACCAACGGCATCCATTGTGGCCAGTTCGTATCAATGATAGGGAAATAGAACATATCCACCACTTTTCCGTAGAACAAAGGAGCATATCCTCCGCCTTCCGGCAAAAATGAAGCTATCTGCGAATGCGTACTCTCATTGAACAACACACCATAGAATACACTATCGATGATGTTACCCAACGCTCCTGTAAGAATCAGAGATACGCATACGATATAGCCTGTCTTCAAGCCCTGCTTGATTATTCTCGTTAAATACCACCCTATCGCTCCTACTGCAACAATACGGAACAAGGTAAGGAATAACTTACCGAATATCTCCATACCGAACGCCATACCGTTATTCTCGGTAAAGTAAATATAAAACCATGTAGGTGGTTCTGCATCTACCATGCCCAGCTTTTCATAAAGCCATTTTATGGCGTTTTCGCTCTGATGCCAGTACATGTGAGTCTTGACATAGATCTTGATTATCTGGTCAGCAATTAATACCGAGAAAATAACGAGCAGCGCAATGCGACCTTTCGTGAGGTATTTGTTCATCCTTACTTCTTACCGTTATTTTTGGCCTCAATGCTCAGTGTAGCATGGGGCACAGCACGCAAACGTTCGGCAGGAATCAACTTACCTGTTTCACGGCAAATACCATATGTTTTATTCTCGATGCGTACCAATGCGGCTTGCAAACCCTGGATAAACTTCAACTGACGTTGAGCCAGGCGTGTCGTTTCTTCTTTGGACAAGGTGTTGGCACCTTCTTCCAAAACTTTGTACGTAGGAGACGTATCGTCGGTATCATTACCATCGGCTCCGGTTAAACTGGCTTTCAGCAATTCGTAATCGCGTTGTGCCAATTCTAACTTCTCATTAATAATGGCGCGGAATTCTTCCAATTCAGCATCCGAGTATCTTGTTTTTTCTGCCATAACTTTACGTGTTAAATCGTTAGTATTATTATTCTTATTCTTTTACAACGCTTACATACAGGGAAAAATCGTCAAAGTTAAGTTCCGTGCCGTTTTCCACCTCATCGGTCAGCGTCAGTGAGGTTCCTAAAACCTGGTTACAAATATAGTCTTTATATTCGTTTACCGCATCATCTGTTTGCTGATTTTTTGATAATGTAATCTTTATTTTGTCCGTTATCTCCAAACCGCTTGACTTGCGAATATTCTGAATACGGTTAACCAGCTCACGGGCAACGCCTTCCCGGCGAAGTTCTTCTGTAACGGTTACATCCAGAGCAACAGTCAGCTTTCCTTCGTTGGCAACCAGCCATCCTGGAATGTCTTCACTGAAGATTTCTACGTCAGCGGCTTCCACAACCACATTCGCACCATCCAGTTGCAAAGTATAAGAACCATTCTTCTCCAGTTCAGCGATAGCTTCCTGTGACATTTCCGCTACAGCGGCAGCTACAGCTTTCATCTGTTTGCCGAATTTCGGTCCCATCTTCTTAAAGTCACATTTCACTTTCTTCACCAGCACACCGGCGGCACCGTCTACGAACTTGATATCCTTCACGTTCACTTCGCTCATGATAAGCGCTTTTACAGCTTCGATGTGGGCACGTTGTTCCTCGTCCACTACCGGTATCATGATACATTGCAGCGGCTGGCGTACTTTAATGTTCACCTTGCGGCGCAAAGCCAATACCATGGAAGTTACGTCCTGTGCCATTTGCATACGGGCTTCCAGTTCCCTGTCTATCATTTCTTCGTTATATTCTGGGAATTTAGCCAGGTGTACGGATACCACGTTATCGCGTCCTGTTGCGGTAACCAAGTCCATATAGAGCTTGTCGGCATAGAACGGAGCGATGGGCGACATCAATTTGGCAACAGTTTCCAGACAAGTGTACAGAGTCTGGTATGCAGATAACTTATCCTGTGTAAATTCACCACCCCAGAAACGTTTACGGTTCAGGCGAACGTACCAGTTGGAGAGGTTATCGTTTACGAAGTCGGATATCAGACGTCCGGCCTTCGTCGGCTCGTATTCGCTATAGCAAGTATCCACCTCTTTCACCAGTGTATTCAGTACGGAGAGTATCCAACAGTCGATTTCAGGACGTTCAGCCATCGGCACGTCAGCTTCCTTATATTCGAATCCGTCCACATTGGCGTAGAGGGAGAAGAAAGAATACGTATTATATAATGTACCGAAGAATTTACGACGAACTTCTTCGATGCCGTCTACGTCGAATTTCAGGTTATCCCACGGAGAAGAATTGGTGATCATGTACCAGCGCAAGGGGTCGGACCCGTATTTCTCGATAGTTGAGAAAGGATCTACACCATTGCCCAGACGCTTGGACATCTTGTTACCATTCTTGTCAAGTACCAATCCGTTAGAGATAACAGCCTTGTAGGAGATAGTATCGAATACCATTGAAGCGATTGCATGGAGCGTAAAGAACCAACCGCGAGTCTGATCCACACCTTCGGCGATAAAGTCGGCGGGGTAAACCTGATGGCTATCCAGCAATTCTTTGTTCTCGAACGGATAGTGGATTTGTGCATACGGCATGGCTCCGGAATCGAACCATACGTCTATCAGGTCCGCTTCACGCTTCATGGGCTTGCCGTCTTTGGATACGAGGATGATGTCATCCACATACGGACGGTGCAAGTCTATCTTATCATAGTTTTCTTTATTGTACTCACCAGGCACGAAATTTTTATCCTTATAGGGATTAGACTTCATGAATCCGGCAGCTACGGATTTTTCTATTTCATTATAAAGTTCTTCAACAGAACCAATGCAGACTTCCTCGCTGTTGTCTTCCGTGCGCCAGATAGGCAGCGGAGTACCCCAGTAACGTGAACGGCTCAGGTTCCAGTCGTTCAGATTTTCCAGCCACTTGCCAAAACGTCCCGTACCGGTGCTTTCCGGTTTCCAATTGATTGTCTTGTTCAGTTCAATCATGCGGTCTTTGCAAGCGGTAGAGCGGATGAACCAGCTATCCAACGGATAATACAATACCGGTTTGTCCGTACGCCAGCAGTGCGGATAATTGTGCACATGCTTCTCTATCTTGAACGCCTGATTATTGGCTTTCATCAGCATGCAGAGACTTACGTCAAGACTCTCGTCCTGATCTGTCAGATTCGGGTCATAAGCATTCTTCACAAAACAACCTGCATATTCTTTATATAAGTCTACATTTACACGCTCTTTCACGAAGTTCTCATCCAGTTCGTCCAATTTATAGAACTTACCAGTCAGGTCCACCATCGGGCGGAGCTCACCTTTCTTATTGATGAGTTGCAAAGGCGGAACACCGGCGGCTTTCGCTACCTGGGCATCGTCCGCACCGAATGTCGGAGCGATATGTACGATACCTGTACCATCTTCCGTAGTCACATAGTCGCCTGAGATTACCCGGAATGCACCTTCACCCGGATTTACCCACGGTATCAGTTGCTCATACTCCATACCCACAAGGTCCGGACCTTTATACTCTCCTACAATTTTGAACGGTATCAGCTTATCTCCCGGTTTGTAATCTTCCAGAGCGATGTCTTCCGCTTTTTTATTGAAGTGCGTGTAGAGCAAAGCTTTAGCAAGTACAACGGTGATTTTTTCTCCGGTGTATCCATTGTAGCTTTGTACGGCTACATAATCTATCTTCGGACCTACGCAAAGCGCAGTATTTGAAGGCAATGTCCACGGAGTGGTGGTCCATGCAATGAAATATGGAGTCCCCCACTCTGCCATTTCCGGCTTCGGGTTCTTCATCTTGAACTGTGCCACACAGGTCACATCCTTCACGTCGCGATAACAACCGGGCTGGTTCAATTCGTGTGAGCTCAGACCTGTTCCGGCAGCGGGAGAATACGGCTGTATGGTATATCCTTTATAAAGATACCCTTTCGTATAGAGTTGCTTCAACAGCCACCACAAGGTTTCGATGTAGCGGTTGTCGTAGGTAATATAAGGATCGGTCATGTCTACCCAATACCCCATCTTGTGAGTCAGATCTTCCCATTCTTTGGTGAATTTCATCACATCTTTGCGGCAGGCAGCGTTATAGTCGGCTACGGAGATCGTTTTACCGATATCTTCCTTGGTGATACCCATTGCTTTTTCCACCCCCAGTTCCACAGGAAGTCCGTGTGTGTCCCATCCGGCTTTACGTTTCACCAGGAAACCTTTCATGGTTTTGTAACGGCAGAAAATATCTTTGATGGAGCGAGCCATTACGTGGTGAATGCCCGGCATACCGTTGGCAGAGGGCGGTCCTTCATAAAAAACGAAAGAAGGACAGCCTTCACGTTCTGTCATACTCTTGGCGAAAACCTGGTTCTCGTCCCATTTCTTCAACACTTCCGCGTTTACCTTTGAGAGGTCGAACTGCGAATATTCGGCAAACTTCTTACCCATCTTATTTGCAATTTAACTATTTACAATTTAACGATTAAGGGGGTACTTTGAGACGTGCTAAAGCGACCCTCCTTATTTTAAGGGTGCAAAGTTACAAAAAAGTTAGAGAAAAGATATTATTGAATAGAAAAAAACTATTTTTGCCTGTCGTAATTGATTATTCACCAAAACATCAAAAATAATAGTATGGACAAAGATCTAAAAAAGGTTGTGGTGCTTCTGGCACACCCCAACATGGAAAACTCACAAGCCAATAAAGCCCTGTTTGATGCCATAAAGGAAATGGATGATGTGGCTATTTTCAATTTATATGAGATGCCGGATGAGAATATCCTTAATATGGATGCATGGAGCCGGATTATATCTCATGCCAATGCAGTGATATATCAGTTCCCATTTTATTGGATGTCGGCACCGTCTTTATTAAAGAAATGGCAGGACGGGATATTTACCTATTTGGCAAAAACTCCGGCAGTAGCTGGTAAGCCTTTACTGGTAGCCACCACTACCGGTTCCGAATTTGATGCGTACCGAAGCGGAGGAAGAAACCGCTTCACGGTGGATGAACTTTTGCGTCCTTATCAGTGTGGTGCTGTACATGCAGGAATGATATGGCAGACTCCTTTTGTGGTGTATGGTATGGGGACACCCGATGCGGAAAAGAATATTGCCTTGGCAGCGGACCTTTATAAAAAACGGGTGATGGCACTTATCGGGAAAGATAAATCGGAAGATAGCTGGTAAAGTGTAAAGTATCGGTCGAAACACTTGATTTTGCTTTTACAATGTTGTATCTTTGTAAAAGTTTTAAGCTAAGTTTTATTATAAACCTAAACCCTTGGTGAAATGGTAAAAGTTATTTTTTGGGAGCACTTTTGGATGGTGCGTTAATTTGACAAATATTTCATCTAAGACAGGCTGTCTACCAAATACCGATGGGCGGTTTATTCGATAACAAATTAAATTGATTATAGTTATTTCAGACATTTCGTTTTTGGAATAATAATAGGCAAAAAAGAAGATAAGGTGGTATTTCCTCACAAGGATTTTCCACCTTTTTTGTTGACATATATTCAACTTGAGGTTTAAAGCTCATTTCTACACTGTTAATAAACGTTGGATGCGTTCTTAAAAAACGTTTCGGTTATTTTTTAAAAACGTTGTTTGCGGTTATTAATAAGGCTTTTTACTTGTCATGATTTCAGAGCATTTTATGGACTTAATTCATTTCTCTAAAAGAAATCATTTAATTATGAAATGCGTAGGAGAAAAGTTGGCACGCTTCCGGTGGCAGGAATTGGGATAATTTGGAAATGATTCGCCAAGCTATCGAAAAAGAATGGGCAATTAAAAATAAGAACTAAAAATACTCTGCCGTTATCTCAGGATATCACATTTCTTGTATGAATTCTTGAAATGAGAGTAGATGATTATCACAATATCCTCTTTTTTTTGTATCATTGCAAGTATAATTCTCAAAAGAACATACTATTATGAAAACTAGATTTTTATTATTTGCCGTATTTCTATTGGTTTGCAGCACTGCATTAAGTCAAGAGGCTGATAATGCAAAGTATATCGAAGTTACCGGAACTTCGGAAATAACCCTTGTGCCCGACGAGATTCATTATCTTATCGAGATTAAAGAATATTGGGAAGAGGAATTTGACGGAAAGTCCAAACCGGAGAATTATCGGACTAAAGTGCCATTGATCGGAATAGAGAGAAATTTGAGAGCTGCCTTGCGAAAGATTGGGATTCCGGAAGACGCCATCCGTACACAAGAGGTAGGTGATTATTGGCGTGAACGCGGATTTGAATTCCTGGTATCTAAACGGCTTGATATTACGTTGACCGATTTTAATCAGATTGATGAGATTCTAAAGGTTATCGATATGAAAGGCATCAGCTACATGCGCATCGGAGAACTGAAGAATAAAGATATGCAGGTTTATTGGCAACAAGGTAAGATAGAGGCACTGAAAGCAGCACAAAAGAAAGCAGGATATTTGGTGGAAGCATTAGGCAAACGCCTAGGAGATGTCATCCGCATTGTCGAACCGCAGGAAAGCGCAGGTTATCCCCGGTATTTTGCAGCTCAGAGCAATGTGAGTTCATCACAGTCAGAAGCTTACGATGCTTTCCGTACGATAAAACTGAATTATTCGATGCTGGTGAGATTCGAGATAAAGTAGAAATAAAAAGATTTATTTCTTTTGTTACTGTGGCATTAAAGTGTAACTTTGTACAAAACGTTATGTTATGGGAAAAGTAAAAGAGTCAGCTGCAACTTACTATAGCCGTCCGATGCTGAATGCCTTGCGCAATCACATAAAAGACAGAATAGAACAAATGGACGATGCCGTGCTATTGTCTAAAATCAGCAGCATGCTCGATAAAGATGAGGAAAGCTTTGAGGAGCGTTATCAACGTGCCAAAGAATTTGCATATACACATCTTGACAGGGAATTTGCAGAAGAACTTGAAAAAGAGAATTTTCTGATAGGCAAACCTATACCCTGCCAATATACTGATGAGGAATTTGAAAAAGAATCAAAACAGTCAGAAGCCAGCGGTATTGCTACTGATGAAGAAGTAAAAGCCGCTTTCAATTTATGGCTGAACTTAAAGTAATCTGGACAAAGCGGGCACTTGCCGTATTTCAAAAGACTGCATATTGGTATGCTGCAAATCTGGGAATACAATTCGCTGTCACCTTTGCAAAGAATGTAGATGAAGCGATGTGCAAGATTTTATTAATGCCCACTGTTGGCCAGTTCGAAAAACGTGGAAAAGACAAGGAATATAGGTCTATTCTATCTCATCTTCTATGTAGAATTTATTATTGGTACAATAATACGGAAATACATATTGTCAGGCTACGTTTCAATAAAATGAATAAATAATCCGATTGTTTTATTTCTTCATCCTTACCTCATACAAGTCGCTTCTTCTGTCTTTCAGATTGCGCACACTGCCGTAAGTATGCAATTCATTCAATAAATCCAGATCCACATCGGATACCAGTATCATTTCTGTATTCGGTGTGGCTTCTGCACGCTTCCCATCCGTCGGAAATGCAAAGTCGCAGGGAGTAAATACACCTGACTGTGCATACTGAATATCCATATTGTGCACGCGCGGAAGATTACCTACACTACCAGCAATGACTACGAAACATTCATTTTCGATGGCACGGGCATGAGCGCATACCTTTACACGTGAGTAAGCATTTTGCGTATCCGTCAAGAAAGGAACGAATAGAATCTGCATACCCTGGTCTGCCATAATACGGGATAATTCCGGAAATTCCACATCATAGCAAATCAGTACGCCGATCTTAGCACAGTCCGTATCGAATGTCTGCAAAGCCTTTCCGCCACTTAATCCCCAGCTTTTTATTTCATCGGGTGTGACGTGCAACTTCTCATACATCTCAAAACTACCATCACGACGACAAAGGAAACCGACATTATACAAAAGTCCATCTTCTTTAATAAGCGGCATGCTACCCGTAATGATATTGATATTGTAACTGATAGCCAACTTTACAAATCGTTCTCTAATCTCCTCAGTATAAGCCGCCAGTCCGCGAATGGCCTGTGACTCCCCTTCATTATTGAATTTTGCCATCAGCGGAGCATTGAAGTATTCGGGGAAAAGAATGAAGTCACTCTTATAATCGGATACGGCATCCACAAAGAATTCTACCTGTTCAAACAGGTCATCCAGTGTCTGATAACTACGCATCTGCCACTGTACCAATCCTACGCGCACAGTGGTTTTCGGCGCAATATATTCTTCTGTGGGTTCCTGATAATAAATGTTATCCCATTGCAACAGACAAGCATAATGCTTGGACTCTTCATCATTAGGCAGGTAATTGCGCATCACCTTGCGTACGTGGAAATCATTGGAAAGCTGAAAGGTCAATACAGGGTCGAAAATTTCTTTCTGCTTTACCTTATCTATATACTCTTTCGGGCGAAGTTGATCCGAGTATTTATAATAGTTGGGAATACGCCCACCGAACATAATAGCTTTCAGGTTCAGAGTTTCACAAAGCTCCTTGCGGTATTCGTACATACGACGTGCCAGCCGGAGCCCACGGTATTGGGGATGAATAAAGACTTCAATACCATATAATATATTGCCTTTAGGATTATGGGTGTTAAAGGTTTCTTTACCCGTCACCTGGGCGTAAGTGTGATCATTCTTCACATCATCGTAATTCACAATGATGGAAAGGGCGCAGCCGACAATCTTTTCGTCTACCACGGTTACAATCTGTCCTTCGGGGAAAATTCGGATGAGTTTTTCAATTTGTTTGTGTGTCCAAAACACATCGCTTCCATCCGTATATACACGGGTGAATGATTGCGCCAGTTGCTCGTAGTCTTCTATCTGTAAATTACGCAACTGTACTTTGTTGATTTTCAATGAGTCCATAATGTCTCTTTTTTATACCAAAAGTTAAATCCGCTGCAAAGGTACGGTTTAAACTTATACATTGTCTCCCGGAACGCACATTTTTGTGAGAAACTGATTTTGCAATAAAAAAAAATGAGGATTTAACACTTTAGGAATAAGAATATTTTGCTTTTTTTATACTTTTGCATCGTTTTCTACAACTTTCAGTTTATTCTTATTTAAATTTAAAAAATCATGGCTAAAAAGATGTTATTCCTGTTTGTGCTTTTGCTTTCCCTTACAGGAATGCTCAAGGCACAGGTAACTACTGCCGGAATGAGTGGTAAAGTGATGGCTGACGAAGAATCTGTCATCGGCGCTACGGTTGTAGCCGTACACGAATCTTCCGGAACCAGTTACGGTGCTGTTACCAATGTAGACGGACGTTTCAGTCTGCAAGGTATGCGCTCCGGTGGTCCTTACAAGGTGACGGTATCTTACGTCGGTTATCAGACGGCAATCTATACAGGTATCCAGCTGCAACTGGGTGAAACTTATTCATTGAATGTAACCCTGCACGAAGCTTCGGAATTATTGGGAGAAATCACTATTACGGCCAGTAAGTCAAAGTTCAGTGCTGAAAAAACGGGAGCTACTACCAACATTTCTTCTGAACAGCTCACCACATTGCCCAGCATTAACCGCAGTATCAGCGACTTTACCCGCATTTCCCCGTATGCATCGGGAAATACGTTTGGAGGTCGCGACGGACGTTCCAATACATTCACGGTGGACGGTGCGAATCTGAATAATAACTTCGGTTTATCCTCTGATCTGCCCGGAGGCGGAAATCCTATTTCACTGGATGCCATTGATGAAGTGCAGGTAGTGATTGCCCCATACGATGTACGTCAGGCAAACTTTATCGGTGCAGGTATCAATGCCATTACGAAATCGGGTACAAACGCTTACAGAGGTAGCGCTTATATGTACTTCAACAATGAAGTGATGCGCGGTAACAAAATTGGCGATACTGATTTCGGTGTGCGTGCCGAAGAGTCCAAGACTGTTTACGGTGCTACATTGGGCGGTCCTATCATTAAAGACAAGCTGTTCTTCTTTGCAAATGTAGAGTATGAAAAGAGTCCGCAGCAAGTAATTACATGGCGTGCGGCAAGAGAAGGAGAAGACCCGAATAACTCCACTATTTCACGCACTACGGAAGCAGATCTGGCGGAATTCTCCCAGATGCTGAAAGACAAATACGGATACAATACCGGTTCATTCACAGATTTCCCAGCCGATGTCACTAACCTGAAATTATTAGGCCGTATTGACTGGAATATCAATCAGGGAAATAAGTTGAGCGTACGCTATAACTTTACCAATAATAAAACCTGGAACGCACCCAATGGCAGTTCGGGAAATACCGGGTATCGTTTGGCATACAACCGTGTTTCGGCCTACTCCATGTCTTATGCAAACTCTTGCTATTCTTTGCAGAACATTGTAAACTCGGCTACTGCCGAATTGAACAGCCGTTTCTCTTCCAACGTTTCCAATCAGCTGTTGTTTACATACAGTGACATGAAAGATGAACGCGATACGAACTCCAGCCCCTTCCCTTTCATTGATATTATGGCCGGATACTACGAAAACGGTAATCAGATATTAGAGCCTTACATGACTGCCGGTTACGAATTGTTTACCTATAACAACCTGGTGAAAAATACGGTTATGACTATTGTGGATAACTTCACCTATTACCTGGGAGCTCATAAATTAACGGCAGGTATCAGCTACGAACGTCAGAAAGCCGGAAACTCATACATGCGCAACGGAACCGGATATTATCGTTATTCCAGCTTCGAGGATTTCAAAAATGGAGCTGCACCCGAATCGTTTGCCTTGGCTTATGGGTACAATGGTAATACAAAACCTTCTGCGGACGTGAAATTCGGTCAGTTGGGTGTTTATCTGCAAGATGAATGGAACATACGCGATAACTTTAAATTGACTGCCGGTATACGTATGGATAATCTCAGTTTCCTGAATGATATTATGCGTAATCAGGCTATCTATAATCTGGACTTCAACGGTATGCATATTGATACGGGTACATGGCCCGATAGCAAACTGCAATTCTCACCGCGTGTAGGTTTCACCTGGGATGTGTTCAATGATAAGACATTAAAAGTGCGTGGTGGATCAGGATTCTTCACCGGACGTATTCCTTTGGTGTTCTTTACCAATATGCCTACCAACTCGGGTATGATTCAAAATCTGGTAAGTATTACGACCAGATATAAGGATGGGGTTGTAACCAGTCGCGATTCCCGCCTGGATTTGCTGAAAGGTACTATGATAACGGATGTAAACCAGATGATTTCCACATTGGGACTTCCTGCCACCATCAGTCCGGAAGAAGGTGTATTGCCAAGCTCCATAGTGGGCATCGATCCGGACTTCAAGATGCCGCAAGTCTGGAAAACCTCATTAGCTTTGGATTACCAGCTGCCTGTATCTTTCCCGCTGACGGTTACACTGGAAGGAATGTTCTCTAAGGATATCAATGCGGTGCGCCAATACAACTACAACGTGCAGGCTCCGGATAAAGATACATGGTCACGTTTTAACGGACCGGATGATCGTTACATCTATCCCGAAAACTTCCTGCAACACACGAATATTAGTAGCGCGAATGTATTAACAAACACTTCTAAAGGTTGGGGATGGACAGGTAACATTACCGTAATGGCAGAACCCGCCAAGAATGTAAATATTATGGCAGCCTATACTCATACCGAATCAA
>OHQM01000259.1_pt1 | contig 30563 bp, 26 predicted proteins | sample 1577941 | NCBI WGS metagenome assembly OHQM01 (sample SAMEA3879604, study PRJEB24766) | human gut metagenome | biome: human-associated habitat; feature: feces | place: USA | collected 1985/1987
AATTTTATCAATTGTTTCCTGACTTAACAGTGCAATCTGTGGCATAACGCCATCCACCTCCTTTACCATCTGTTTTTCACTTTATTCTGTAATTCGTATAACTTATTCATTGCTTCGATTGGTGTCATCTGACCCAAATCCAGTTCTTTTAATTCGTTTAATATCGTATCGTTGTCCATGGTATCAAGCAGTGATATCTGTTCTAAATCCACCTCGTCTAACTTCGGTTTGCTGCGTTTACTGCTTCCCTCCGCACTGATGTTCTGAACGATTTCCGTAATATCATTATTACTTAATTCTTCTACAATTTCTTTGGCACGTTCAATGACATTATCCGGCACTCCCGCAAGCTTTGCTACCTGGATACCGTAACTCTTATCAGCTCCGCCTTTTACAATCTTGCGCAGGAAAACGATATCATCACCCTTTTCTTTTACTGCAATGCAGTAGTTATTTACGCTGTTTAATTTGCCTTCCAGCTCCGTCAGTTCATGATAATGGGTTGCAAATAATGTCTTTGCGCCAAGAAGCCTTGGATTACTGATATACTCTACCACTGCCCAGGCAATACTCAATCCATCAAAGGTACTGGTTCCACGTCCGATTTCATCTAAAATCAAAAGACTGTTGGAAGTGGCATTCCGTAATATGTTTGCCACTTCTGACATTTCAACCATAAAGGTACTCTGTCCGCTGGCGAGGTCATCAGAAGCCCCTACTCTGGTAAAAATACGGTCTACAATTCCAATTTTGGCTGATTTTGCTGGAACAAAGCTTCCGATTTGAGCCATCAGTACAATCAACGCACTCTGTCGCATATAGGTAGACTTTCCTGCCATATTCGGACCGGTAATAATGGACACACGGTTGCTGCCATTATCAAGATAAGTATCATTTGCCACAAACATTTCATTCTGAATCATCCGTTCTACTACCGGATGTCTGCCGTCTTTGATGTCGATAAGACCTTTTTCGTTTAATTTCGGACGGCAGTAATTATTCTGTTCTGCTACCGTTGCAAGAGATGCAAATACATCAATCTGTGCCACTGCTTTGGCGGTCTTCTGGATACGGACCACTTCATCCGCCACCTTCTGGCGGACTTCCCGGAACAGTTCATATTCTAAGACAATCAGCTTGTCTTCCGCACCTAGGATAACATCCTCTAATTCTTTTAATTCCGGTGTGATAAAACGCTCAGCATTTGCCAGAGTCTGCTTTCTGGTGAAATAGTCCGGCACCATGTCTTTAAAGGAATTGGTTACTTCAAGATAATAGCCAAATACTTTGTTATATTTGATTTTCAGATTCTTGATTCCGGTTTTCTCACGCTCTTTTGCCTCCAAATCAGCAAGCCAGCTCTTTCCATCTGTCTTGGCTTTCCGCAGGCGGTCCACCTCTTCGTTATAGCCCTCTTTTAAGATGCCGCCGTCATGAAGGGTAAGTGGCGGTTCTTCCGCAATGGAGCATTCGATTAATTCGTATAATTCATCCAACGTATCCAGCTGCTCATATAAACGTTTTAAAAGTGGTGACTGAAAATCACTCATCAGTGTCTTAATCGGTGGCAGCATATGTATGGAATTGCGAAATGCAATCAAATCCCTTGGATTTGCGGTCTGATAAGTAACACGGGTAATCAACCGTTCCAGATCATAGACCGGATTTAAATATTCCCGGATTTCTTCTCTTGTGATGGCATTGGTATTAAATTCGTCAATGGCATCATAACGTTCTTCTATTTCCGTACGCTCAATTAATGGCTGTTCCACAAAGCTTCTTAAGGTTCTTGCTCCCATGGCTGTCCTGGTCTTATCCAATACCCAAAGGAGAGAACCACGCTTTTGCTTTTCCCGGAGGGTTTCAACCAGCTCTAAGTTTCGTCTGGTAGAACTGTCAATAATCATAAATTTTCCGGTGGTATACGGATGAATTGCCACCAGATTGGAAAGGGTTGTTTTCTGTGTCTCGTAAAGGTATTTTAATAATGCACCGGCTGCAACGACGCCGCTGTCATAATCTGCAAGACCAAGTCCTTCTAAATCCCTGACTTTAAAATGATCCTTTAAAGTCATCTGTGCTGTCTCATCAGAAAAATACCATGCATCCAGAGAATAAATTACGATTCCCATACGGTTTTTCATATCATCGATATCAATTCCGCTGATATAAAATGCTTCATTACAGATGATTTCTGTCGGCTGGTATTTATTGACTTCGTCCAATAATTTCCGTTCCGAATCCACTTCTGTCACATAATAGTCTCCGGTGGTAATATCTGCAGAAGAAATACCATAATGGTCACCGATATATGCGATACACATGATATAATTATTTTTCGTTTCATCCAGTGCCTGTGCATTTAAGGTAGTTCCCGGCGTTACAACTCTTGTTACTTCACGCTTTACCATTCCCTTGGCAAGCTTCGGGTCTTCCACCTGCTCACAGATAGCAACCTTATAACCTTTTTTCACCAGTCTGGTCAGATAAGTTTCTGCTGCATGATATGGGATTCCGCACATGGGTGCCCGTTCCTCTGCGCCACAGCTCTTTCCGGTTAAGGTAAGCTCTAATTCTTTTGATACAACCTTTGCATCATCAAAAAACATTTCATAAAAGTCACCCAGACGGTAAAATAAAATACAGTCCTTGTATTCTTCATGTGTTTTTAAATAATGCTGCATCATTGGTGTATATTCCGTCAATGTTCTGTATCTCCTTTTCTATTTCAAAACACCTGTTGTTTTAATCTATTTTAAGTCTTGCATATTTTCCTGCAATTGCTTCCGCTACTTTCAATCCGTCCATGGCTGCTGACATAATACCGCCGGCATAACCGGCACCTTCTCCGCAAGGGTAAATGCCTGCAATATTACTTTCAAAGGATTCATCCCTTGTAATCCGCACCGGAGAGGAAGTTCGGCTCTCCACGCCGGATAAAATGGCATCCTCCCTGTTATAGTCCGGAATGTATTTCGGAAAGAGCTCCATTCCTGCCTGAAAAGATGCTGCTAATTCTTTTGGAAAAATTTCCCTGAGATTTGCAAATGTATGTGCACCCTTTGTGGTACTTTCAAAAGCCCCATATCCTGTAGATATGCGATTCTCTTTAAAATCTCCGTAAAGTTGCTGCGGAATTGCTCCGTTTCCAATGCGATAGGCATTTTTTTCCAATTTCCGCTGAAACTCAATTCCAGCTAACGGTCCATCCCCTTCAAAATCATCCGGTCGAACCGATATGATAATGGCACTGTTGGCATTCTGCCCGGCTCTTGCATGATAGCTCATGCCATTGACTGCCAGCATACCTTCCTCCGAAGAAGCATTTACTACATAACCACCCGGACACATACAGAAAGAATATACCCCGCGGTGATTCTCAAGATTTGCGGTCAGCTTATAGGATGCAGCAGGCAGCAGGGCATTTCTATGTCCGTTATACTGGCATGCATCAATCATCGCCTGCGGATGCTCTACACGAAATCCCACCGCAAATGCTTTGGCTTCCATCATAAGTCCCGCTTCCTGTAACATTGGGAAAGTATCTCTGGCGGAATGTCCGATTGCCAGCACCAGAACGTCTGTTGCTACTTCCTTTTCTCCGTTAATCCGGATGGCTTCTACTTTATCTTTCTTCCCATTCAGCGTAATGTCTGTAAGCTGGCTGAAAAAGCAGTAAGTTCCACCCATTCTTTCAATTTCCAGCCGGATGTTTTTTACGACTGTTTTTAAAATATCAGTTCCGATATGAGGCTTATTTATATATATAATTTCTTCCGGAGCGCCCATTTTCACAAAGATTTCTAACACTTCCCGGTTTCTTCCTGCCACATCTTTTACCAGCGTATTTAATTTCCCATCGGAAAAAGTCCCTGCTCCGCCTTCTCCAAACTGTACATTCGTCTTTGGATTTAAGATGCCGTCCTTCCAGAAACGTTCTACTTCAGCGGTTCGCTCTTCCACACTGCTTCCACGCTCCAAAATAATTGGACAATAGCCATGCTTTGCCAGTTCATAGGCACAGAACATTCCAGCCGGGCCGCTCCCTACAATAACCGGTCTGTGGGACAGCTGTTTCTCTCCGGCAGCCGGGAAATGATAATGTATATCCTTTGCTTTACTGATATTGGCATTTTTATTCTTATGTAAAATCGTATCTTCCTGCTTCAATTCCACATCCACTGTGTATACAAAGGAAAGTTCATTTTTTCTTCTTGCATCAATGGATTGCTTTCGAATCTGATAACGAATCAGATCCTTTTCATTTTTTAGATGAAGTGTTTTGATAATCTGTCTTCTTAACATCTCTTCCGAATGTTCAATCGGAAGCTTTAACTGATTTACTCGTATCATGATAACTCCCTTGCCACATGTATCCCGGCTACTGCGCCGCTGCTCCATGCCCATTGCAAATTATAACCACCGCAGATTCCGTCAATATCCACCATTTCTCCGGCAAAATAAAGTCCCGGACAAAGCTTTGACTCCATGGTTTCTGCATCTATTTCATCAGTGTCTACGCCACCGGCAGTCACCTGTGCCGTATCAAAGGTATTCCAGTCAGTAATATCCACCCGGAGTCCCTGCACCGTATCTATAAATCTCTCTAATTCTTCTGTCTGCAGCCGGTTCGCATATTTTGCAGCTTTTATATGTGACTCTTCTAATAATACCGGAATTAATTTTTCCGGAAAAAAGCCGATTAAGGCTTCCCCGATGCGTTTTTCATCTGCTTTCTTAAATCTTTCCTTGAAATAGGTTAAGCACTGTTCTTTCTCCCATAATGGCACAAAATTAAGTGTCGCATAGACTTTTTTCTGTTCTGATAACGCTCTTGCGGCAACTCTTGAAAGCTGAAATACCGGAATGCCGGATATTCCATAATTCGTAAGCTGCAATTCTCCCTGTTCGCTGCATACATGCGTGCTTTCTATGTATAAATCGACCTTTACATCTGCACGAATTCCTGCAATATCAGCAAAAAATGACTGTTTTCCCTTCAATCCGATAAGCCCCGGTACTAAATCTATGATATGATGTCCCAGACTTTCAAGATATAGGAAACCGCTTCCGTCACTGCCACTTTTCTTTAAGGTCTTACCACCGGTTGCCATTATGCATTTTGTTGCATAAAAATCACCGCCCTTGGTATGAAAAGTGAAGCCCTTTGCGGTCTTTTCTATACCTCTTATGCCACAGCCACAGACCACTCCAACGTTCTGTTTCTTTAATTCCATCAGCAACACATCCCTGATTGCAGTTGCCTGCTCGCTCTGAGGATAATATCCGCCGTTACGCTCCTTTGGATATATGCCAAGTTCTTTAAAGAACTGCAGTGTCTCTTCCAGTCCAAACTGCTCAAATACGGGTGCAACAAAAGCAGGGTTCTGTCCGTAATATTTGTCCACACCCTGCACTTTATTTGTATAATTACATTTACCGTTTCCGGTTGCTAAAATCTTCTTACCAGGTACTTCGTTGTGCTCTAAAATAAGAACTTTTGCACCGTTTCGTGCCGCCATAATGGCTGCCACCAATCCGGCAGCACCTCCACCGACTACAACGACACCTATGCGTTCTGTATGCTTACTCATGCCAGTTATTTACTCTTCTCTCTATTTCTTTTGGACTGCTATGCAATCAGACCTATTCAGCCTTTTAGATTGTATCATAACAGTCTGAAACAATCAACTTTTTAACTGGAATAGCTTTCTAAGAAACGGTATAAATCTTCCAGTGTATCAAAGGTTTTTCCATTGCTGATTTCTTTTTTCAATTCTTCCGGCAGTCCCTGATACGCAATTCCAGTATACATGTATAAGGCATCCTCTTCGCCGAAATAGACATTCAGGTACCCGTCCTCTTCCCGGACAACAAATGCTTTTTTATTCTGAATGTTTGCACTTTCCACACTTTCCTCGAATTGCTCCGTCTCAGCTTCCTGAACTTCTATTATTTTTTCCTGTTCTTTTTCATTCAGTTTCAGATAATACTGTCTTCCACCAATCCATGCAGAGATAGATAATACCAGTGCTCCAAGGAAAAAAGTGCGCATACGTTTTGTGTTTTTCATATTCATCACCACAAACAGTATGCGCAGGTTTTTTCTTTTTATACAATTTTTTCAAGAATTCTATGTTTTGCCCTTTTATTGCATTTTTATAATAAATGTAATTTCTTGGCAATACGGACGAAAAGGTATCCCTTCGGGAATTTCTTTAATTCTTCCTCACTTAAGCCTTTTAATAATAAAAGCATTGCACCGTATACAACAGCTCCGATTACAATTGCAAGTATAGCTGCAATGGCATTTACCTTAATAACAGCAAAAATTCCTTTGTAAACGCCAAAGACTACGACACCCATAATGGAAGAAGCTGCCACCGGGATTAAGAAAGTTTTCACAACTTCCTGACGATAACCACTGTATTTCCGTAAAGACATTGCGTTAAAGAGGCACATAAAGAATGCAAATAAAGCATTCGAATATACCACTGCATAAATACCAAGATGTAAACCAAACATCATCACTAATAGTGCAATCAGATGCAGTCCCAATGCGATAGCCGCATTTTTAACAGGCTCTCTCATCCGGTTAATTCCCTGTAACAATCCATTAGATAATGTAGAAAGGGAATAGAATAAAATTGCCACTGCTCCCGTTGTCAACATGGTTGCTGCGGTAGTTCCTGTACTGCCATAAAGATGAAGCAGCTTTAATATCGGTCCTGACAGCACTGCAATTCCAATGGTACAAGGGAATGCAATCACCATAATAAAGCGGATTGCAATATTAATCTGGCTTCGTACGGACTCTCTGTCCTTTCTCGCATACGCACCGGTAAGATTTGGTACACAGGAAGCCGCCATCGCAGAAGCAATGGAAATCGGAATATTGATAATGGTCTTATATTTTCCGGAAAAGATTCCCCACCAGACATCAATATCATCCGGCTTATAGCCCTGTAGTTCCGCTACGTTCTTATAGATACCCTGATCTAAAATTGCACTGATATTATAAATTGTGGTACTTAAAAGTACCGGAACAATGGTCATAATCAGTACACGAAAGACATTCTGATAGGATTCTGTTTTGCTGCTGGTATCCCGGCGCATCTGTCGTTTAAAAATACGTTTGTATGCCAGAAACAACATTCCAAGGAATAAAAGTGCAAATACTGCTCCCATATTGGTACCCAGCGTTCCACCTGCAGCACCGTAAGCAGAGCCATACTTTTCTTTATTTCCAAGCACTGCTCCGATTCTTGCCCCATATCCATAGAGGATATAGGCAGCTGCAATACTGACAATCGCATTGACAATCTGTTCGATAATCTGTGAAATGGCACTCGGCATCATGGTACCAAGTCCCTGGAAAAATCCACGTAAGACTCCTAATACAGCAACTACCAGTATCGTCGGTGCCAGAACCTTCAATGCAAAAATACTAAGGGGCGTATTCAGCATGTTTGTGAAGAATGACGCACCAAAGAAAAGAATCAAACTTGCAGTAAGTCCGGTACCGGTTGCTAAAAGCAGGGCCCCTTTTACAATTCGATATGCATTTTTTCTTTGCCCCTTCGAGACACGGGCAGATACCAGCTTGGATACCGCCAATGGCAGGCTGTATGCAGAAATAATCAGCAGGATATTATAAATTTCAAAGGCTGCACTGTAATAACTGTTACCGGTATCTCCAATGATATTGGTCATCGGGATACGATAGAGCAGACCGATTATCCTGCTGACTATAGAGGCAATTGCAAGAATGGAACCCTGTACTAAAAAGTTGGAGTCACTCTTTTTTCCTGAACTCATAAATTTACCTCAAGTAATTTTTGAAATAATTATTTTGCGGAAGGTGGTGTAAACTCATCTTCTGTTGCATAGATATTTAATTTCTTCTCCATATCATTTAACAATACACATACCATGGTTTTACCCTGGTTTAATGTGATTTCATTTCCGGAAGCGTCATAGTATCTGGTTGGCTCGTTTTCGCTTGCTTTCTTCCATGTCACATCAATTACTTTACCGTTAGTAATATATTTTCCGGTTCCTTCACCGGTGCTCTCAACATCCAGATAACCGTGTGCATCATCTAACTTGGTATAATCGCAGTACTGAAGCAGAATGTTCTTAAAAGCAAGCTGTGTGCCTGTATTTTCATCCATATGCTCTTTTTTATACTGGAAACGATAGTATAAACCATCTTCACTGTTATATACAAACCAAGGATTGTTTATATAATATCCCGGCTGAACCACTGCTGCATCTGCTCCGTCTGTAAGTTCAATTTCTTTTTCATCATCTTCATTAAACTGATAATGTCCTTTATAATCGGAAGGCAGCTCGGTATCATAACCTTTTAATTCAATTCCGGCATCAATACCATCTGTGCTTACAAATGCATTGTGTGGAGCCTTTCTTGACTTGTCACGATAGAAAGTGGCAGAATCAATGGCACCCTCTAAACCGTTTAAGTCCTCAACTTTGCCACTCTCTAACAGCTCAGTTGCGTAAATTGCCTGTCCGTAATGAATATAAATTGCATCAAATTCCATTGCATAATATGCATAGTAGTGACGACAGCTTCTTACAGAACCAATCTTGTCTAATCCGGAGTAATCCTGGAAAATTGGCATCAGACGGGTAATTCCTCCTTCAGCAGGAGCTTCGTAAAGTACGTCTGCCTGCGACAGTCCATACTGTGGCAATGCATCATTGGTATTTCCAATCATGATTGCAACCGGTTTCTTCTTTGCTAAATCTGCATCAATCCATTCACCGGTCAGGTAACTTCTTGCCATACCATCTTTGCCGGTTTCGGTTTCGGTTTCCTCTGCTTCAGAAACGGTTTCTTTCGGTTCCGGAGCTTCCTCTTTTTTCTTACATCCAGCTAAAAGACTGGTTGCCATCAGTGTCATGCATAAAACAATACTTAATCTCTTTTTCATGATGTTCCTCCATTTTTATCTTAAAATATTTAAGCATTCTAAAATCTCGCGCTGCTTTCCTTCCATCACTGCAGCTTCCTGCTCTTCCATGTGGTCGTAACCAAACAGATGCAACATACTATGTACAATCAGAAATGCAAATTCTCTTTGCATGCTGTGACCATATTCCTCTGCCTGTTCCCTGACCTTGTCCACAGAAATAATAATATCCCCCAGCAGAATTTCCCCTGTATCCGGATTAAAGCAATCCTCCGTCTGATTCTCTATCTGGGAAAAATCTCCCGGTACATCATATTCTAACATTGGAAAGGATAAAACGTCCGTCGGGCGGTCTATCTCCCGGAACTCTTTATTAACCTTCCAGATACCTTCGTTATCTGTCAGCGTAAGGCTGATTTCTGCTTCAAAAGGAAAATGCTCATGTTCCATTGTAAACGATATTACATCTTTTGCAAGTGTTTCATAATCAAAATCGAAGGTAACCTCCGCTTCTTTTTCTATCGCAAGGCTCAAAATAAATCCGCTCCTTTCGTTAAAAACTCTCTGATTTTAATAAACTGGTTCATGCCAAGATTCGCTTCATCATATAATCCGGCAGCCGATTTTTCGTTTAATGTCTGATAAATAATAATATCATGATTCCAGCTGTTCTTCACGGTTTCCTTGTCCAAAAGTTCAAATTTGGTAACAATACTGTCCACAATATGTACGATTGCGGACTCTATGGAACTAATAGCATTTAATTCACCATTGTATTCGCTTAGAATCTTAACCACATTTTTCGGGAAACAGTTAATCTCAGCAAGACGAACTCCATTTTCTACAAACGGTTCTCCCTCCAGCTTGCCAATCCGGTAGTAAAATCCTGCCGCAGCTACCGTTTTATCATCTGCCCCAAGCTCCTTTGCACATTCTTCTGCCACACTCGAAACTTTACGGGCATGTGCATAATCAATTTCCGAATAGTTTTTAATTTCCTGTACCAGCGGAAAATTTTCTGCAATAATTTCAGCTAAAGTACGTTCTTTTTCATGCTTCGTATAATAATACAGCCTGTCTGCAAAAAAGTACGAAAAAACTGCAGTCAGTATCATGCTGCATCCTGCGGATAAGTACTGATGATAATTGATTTCAAAGCTGCTGATGTAATAGAAGATACTCGGAACAGCAAACGACAATGCAACGGTCATGATGCATCCATAAATTTTATATTTTTTCTGGCTGATTACCATAAGCAGAATTCCGGAAAGTACCGTCAGCATAGTATATGCCGCATATTCATAAAAACTGCCGCTGGAACACATGCAAAGCAGTGTATTAAAATAAATTCCGCCTAAAATACCAATCAGTTCATTTCCGCCACAGGAAAGAATCATGACCGGAATCATGACCGGTGCCATATATGCCGGCATAAAAAAGAAACCCACATAACAGGCTGATGCTGCAAGAAAGCAAAGAAACAGCTGATGAAAATCACTTCTTTCATTCCGGTTCAGATGCCCTCTGATACGTTCCATTTCAATCACTGAAATCAGCAATGGCAGATATAAAGCATTTACAAAAACAAGCACCAGTACACGGTCTATGGTAAACTTGCAGATAATTGCCAGAAAAACAGAATAAAGCGCAACGGAAATAAGGATTCCCAGCATACGAATCATTCTTTTGGGTGAAAATCTATCTTCCTTCATTTTTCGTTACTCTTTTCGTTCTTTTATTTGCTTTTGATTCATAATCGTCATAAGCTTTTACAATCTTCTGTACCAAAGGATGTCTTACTACGTCAGCACTGGTCAATTTGCAGACGGATATCTCATCCACATTGCGAAGTACACGTAATGCCACATCCAGTCCCGACTTCGTTCCCGGAGCCAGATCCTTCTGGGTAGCATCGCCGGTCACCACAACCTTGGAGCCAAATCCAATACGTGTTAAAAACATCTTCATCTGTGCCGGTGTAGTATTCTGTGCCTCATCCAAGATAATAAATGCATTATCTAAGGTACGGCCTCTCATATAAGCCAATGGTGCGACCTCAATAAGCCCCTTTTCCATATTCCGCTGAAAGCTTTCTGCTCCCATAATCTGATACAGTGCATCATACAGCGGGCGAAGATACGGATCTACCTTGCTCTGTAAATCTCCCGGGAGAAATCCTAATTTCTCACCGGCTTCAATTGCAGGACGGGTTAAAATAATACGATTTACTTCTTCATTCTTAAATGCAGTAATTGCCATTGCCATGGCAAGATAAGTCTTTCCGGTTCCGGCAGGCCCGATTCCAAATACAATCATCTGCTTACGGATGGCATCCACATAAGCCTTCTGGCCTAAAGTCTTTGGTTTCACCGGTTTGCCGTTTATCGTATGGCAGATGCAGTCCTTATCGATTTCTACCAACGAGCCTTCTTTATGTTCTCCCAAAAGAGAAAGTGTATATGCAACCTTCTGCTCATCAATCATGTTTCCTCTCTCTGCCAGTTGTAAAAGTTCTGCAAACACCTTGCATGCACCCTCTACATTTGCGGTATCTCCAATGACTTTGATTCCTTCATTGCGGGGCACTACCGTAACATTTAAGGTCCGTTCAATCAATTTTATATTATGGTCAAATTGTCCGAAAATATTGGAAACATGCTCTGCCGGTATATCAATTCTTGTTTCATTCAAGCTCATTTAATACTAGCCCTTCCTCTGTGTCTTCTGTATCAGGTGCTGTAAGCTGTTCCGTTTCGTGCCTTAAAGCAGCTTTTGTGCGCACTTTGATGATTCCTTCCGTGATACAGTTTTTATCGTCCATATCTATAATAACATTTTTTTCTAAAATTTGAATATTTTTTTCTGCTAAATGTGACAAATAAATATTAAAATTTTCTGTAGCAACCGCTTCTGCCTGCTCTTTCGTATAAATTTTCTGTTCTGTCCGATACTCTTTTAAAGTACTAGAATAGATTCCAAGTGGCAGATAAAAGTCCCCATGGAGGCAAAGCTGCTTATAATCCGTGGTTTTGTCTGCACATTCAAATTCACCGCTTAATGTCGGAAGTGTTATTACTTTTCCAAAGAAATCAATAGCATACCGTTTCTTTTTTGCACCGGTCATTCTTTTTTCTTCGTGGGCAAGGGAAAATTTATCATGGTAGGGATATTCCGTCAGCAGATATATATCCGCATCCGCATTGCAATATTCATAGGCATACTGTTCCCCGCTGTCATTGGTCAAATCAATCCTGCCACTTACTAATATATCTCCTGCCTTTACTGCATCGCCATTCTTTACTAGTGGGGTTCCATTTCTTGTAACAATGGATTCCACTGTCGCATCCTCTTCTGCTATCAGGTCTGAAGCTTCATACGGCAATTCTTCCATTGCTTCCTGCTGTACCAGATTTTCCTTGATTAATACCGTCATTTTCGTTCCGTAAATCTGTACCGATGCCCAGATAATTTCCGGAAACTGTGCCCGCAGATCCCGTTCTAACTGTTCGCAGTCAATTGTACGAATCCGGTCTCCGTAACCACAATCCTCCTCATCAAGAAATGTTAAAACGGTTTCTGTCGTAACAGATGAATTACCATCTACCTCCACATTCCAGAGAAATCGTGATAAAAACCACACCAGACCAGCTGCGAGAATTACTCCCATCAGGAAGCATTTTCGTTTCCGGTAACGGTTCATCCAAAACGGAAATCCTATTTTGCGCAGAATCCGAATCCTGCATCCGGTCTTGCTTACGAACGGACGGATACTCCAAAATGCACGAATGCTGATAAAAAAGCGATAAACATCTTCCTCTTTTCGAAGATTCCAGATTAAAATATTGTGATTGCCACACAGATTTAAAAATCGTTCCGGGGCATAACCACTTAAGACTACCTCAAGGTAACCGCCTATATATTTAAACAGGGAAAGTGTTGTCATAGAAAACCTCTATTCATACTCAATACTTTGGATGATTCCTGTTATTTTCATCTCTTCATTCGTATAATAGGAAATGTTGAGATTTTTCCCACGAACAAGAATCCGGCAGCTTTTCGCCTGAATCCTGATATATTCTTTCTCGTATTCTAAGATTCCCTTATAATTTTCCAACAGCAGTTCCCTGTTACCCATAACGGTTACAATTGCTGCCCGGTAGACTAAGTCTTTCGGCAGTTCTAAGGATTCCACCATATGATTTTTAAAATCTTTTTTAAAATCTTTCTTATTGTTTTTCCTCATATATAACTATATGAGTTTTTTTCTTTTCTATGCGGTAATATATTTTAAAACTGTTTCCGGTGCATCCAGTGGCTCTTTACTGAAAAGAAATGCATTTTGAACCAGTTCCTTTGCATCGTTGCATTTTGCTGCATCATTACCATATAATTCGGCCAGACATTCTCCTTTTTTTACGCTGTCTCCTATTTTTTTCTTAAGGCGGATACCGGCAGTTAAATCAATCTGACTCTCCTTTGTCTCTCTGCCGCCGCCAAGGCTCATGCAGGCAGTTCCAATTGCCATAGCATTTAAAGCTTCTACATATCCATCTTCCGGTGCGGTGATGGTTTCTGTAATTGCTGCTTTTGCCAATAACTGCGGATGATAAACCTGTTCCTTTCTGCCACCCTGTGCTTCTACAAAGTCTGCAAATTTATCCAGTGCTTTTCCGCTTGCAATGACTTTCTCCATCCTTGTTCTTGCTTCTTTTTCATCTTCTGCCACACCGGCAGCCTTTAACATAAGATACCCTAATGCATAGACAACATCCATCAGATCCTTTGGCCCTTTTCCATTCAATGCTTCAATGGCTTCCTGCACTTCCACAATATTGCCTACTGTATTGCCAAGAGGCTGTGACATATCTGTAATAACCGCATAAGTTTTCTTTCCAGCACCATTTCCGATGGCCACCATAATCCGGGCAAGTTCCTCTGCCTTTTCCACAGTCTGCATGAATGCACCGTTTCCGGTCTTTACGTCAAGGACAATAGCATCTGAGCCGCTGGCTAATTTCTTACTCATAATGCTGCTGGCAATTAAGGATTTCTCCGCTACCGTAGCAGTGACATCCCGGAGTGCATACAGCTTCTTATCTGCTGGTGCAAGATTAGCAGTCTGTCCAGCAATTGCAACGCCAACCTCTGATACCTGCTTTAAAAAGGCTTCTTCTGATATGGAAGTGCTGAATCCTTCAAAGCATTCTAACTTATCAATGGTTCCGCCGGTATGACCCAATCCTCTTCCGGACATTTTTGCTACCGGAACACCCAGTGCAGCAATGATTGGTGTCAGAATCAGGGAGGTCTTATCTCCTACACCACCGGTGCTGTGTTTATCCACCTTTACGCCTTTAACACCGGATAAATCAAGCACATCTCCGCTATCCCGCATAGCAAGTGTTAATGCCAGTGTCTCATCGTGATTCATTCCCTGAAAACAGATTGCCATCAGCATGGCTGACATCTGATAATCCGGAATTTCACCGGTTGTAAATGCATTTATCATCCACTGGATTTCTTCTTTGCTTAAAGCAGCTCCTTCCTTTTTCTTTAAAATGAGGTCGTACATCCTCATAAAATCTCCTCCTTTTATCCGTTTCTTCTATTTATGATACGGTTGCTTATTTGTGATACGGTTCATGATTGATAATCCGATAGCTCCGGTATAACTGCTCCAATAAAATAACACGCATCAGCTGGTGCGGAAATGTCATCTTCGAAAAGCTTATTTTTTCATCTGCACGTTTTAATACTTCATCCGCAATTCCAAGGGAGCCTCCGATCACAAGAACGATATGGCTGTTGCCCTTTACCATCAAGTCACTGACTTTTTCCGATAAAGCAACAGAATCCAGCATTTTTCCGCTGATTGCAAGGGCAATGACGTAGCAGTTCTTTCCCTCTAAATATTTTAAAAGACGTTCCCCCTCTTTATGACGAATCTGCTGTTCCTCTGCCTCGGATGCTCCATCCGGTGTTTTCTCATCTGCCACTTCCACAATTTCAAGCTTACAGTATCTGCCCAGTCTTTTTTCGTACTCGGCAATGGCATCCCTGAAATATTTTTCTTTGATTTTTCCTACGCATAATATTGTTATCTTCATACTTGCAGTATACCTTATTTCAGAAATACAGACAAGGTTATTGTATCGTCGGATAAAATCACTTATAATAGTATTATTATAACGAAAGGTCAGGTACATAACATGGTATACAAGGAGAAAGATGCCCAGCTGGAAGATAATCGTTCTACCGCTTATACATTCCTTGGAGTTGGAATTGCCGGTCTGATTTTTGTCATTCTTTTTGCTCTGGACATCATCAAATTACCAATGGCTGATTATATGCGTGTTATTATGATTGTTGTAATGTCTGTTCTGTTTGTTATTTTTCTTGGAATCGGAATTACACATTTCCGTAAAATCAACCAGATGTCTGCGGATGCAGATATGGAAAGCAGACGCACCAGCGAAATTATGGAATGGTTCTCTTCAAACTATACTGCGGAAGAAATCGACCATGTCAGTGGTGCTGACAGCGAGCCTTCCATGGAGCAGCGTTACTTTATCCGTTCCGACAAAATTGCCGCACTTCTTCATGCTAAATTTGCCGGTCTGCCGGAGGATTATGAAGAACATATCTTAGAAAAGATTTATGCCGCTTACTATTCAGACAACAATGAATAAACAGCAGATTTCTGCTTAAATATAATACAATCAAAGGAGTAACAAAATGAAATTATTAGAAGACAAAATTCTTGCAGAAGGAATCGCAGAAAGCGAAAACATTTTAAAGGTTGACAGCTTTATTAATCATCAGGTGGATCCTGAATTAATGAAGAAAATGGGCAAAGATATTGCAGAACATTATAAAGGAAAAGGTATCACACGTATTGCTACCATCGAAAGCTCCGGTATTGCTCCGGCTCTTATGGCTGCAGAAGCATTAGGCGTTCCACTTGTTATTTTAAAGAAACAGCCTTCTAAAATTTTAAATCATGATTTATATCAGACTGTTGTAACTTCTTATACCAAAGGAACCAGCTATGAATTAACCATTTCCGCAAAATACATCAGCGAAAATGACCACATTCTTATCGTGGATGATTTCCTTGCCAACGGCGAAGCTGCTACCGGTGCTATCCGCCTAATCCGTAAAGCACATGCCACCATCGCAGGTGTCAGTGTCTTAATCGAAAAAGCATTCCAGCCTGGTCGTGAAAAATTAGAGGAACAGGGCATCGATGTTTATTCTTTAGCAAGAGTATCCAGACTTGACAAGGGTGTCATTGAATTTGTAAAAGAAGACTAATTTTTAAAATCCCCGGAACGAAGGCAGATAAGAATGTTTCTTATCTGCCTTCGTTCCGGGGATTTTTTAATCCGCCATAGCTTATTCCGGGAGATAAATGTAATTATATCTTATCACCGGGCTTGCCAGTCCATGGTCATCTACCACAAGAACAGACAACACATTATTGCCCTGTGGCATTTCAAGTGGTTCACTGTATACATCAGAATCCTGTGTTGGTGTTGAGCCATCCCAGGTATAGTAAGCAGTGGAACCGGCGGGAACCTGTATACTGATGCTCTGCGCATCATAATATGTTCCGGCAGCAGGTGTTACATTAGCAGAATCCGGAGCTTCAAAAGTAATTTCATAATCTGCTTCTGCAATCTCACTATAAAAGCCTCTTGCGTCCTTTGCTACTGCTTTGATGGTATATTCTTTCTCATCCTCTAAAGAAATCGGTTCTGTATATTCCATTCCCTTTTCAATCGGAGAATCACCATTTAACGTATAATAAATGGTACAGTCTGAGTCAGCCATCAGTTCGATTTCAATCGTATCATTGTATTCCCCGGCTTCTTCCGAAAACTCCGGAGCCTTTACTTCATAATTATCAAACAGCGCTTTTATTTTATCAGAGTCTGATTGTTCATATAAATCCTGTAGTTTATCATATTCCTTTTGCTTATCATATAAGGCAATCAGCATCTGATACGCTTCCTCATTGTTCTTATCAAGGGTAAGTATCTGTAACAAATACGCTTCTTCTGATGTTTCATCTTTTCGGAGACGGTACAAATCAGCCATCCGGAGTAATACATCCACATTATCCGGCTGCAATTTCTCAGCCTGTTCAAAATAGGTCAATGCCTTGGTATAGTTCTTCTCTTCCGTGTAACTGATTCCCTTCTGATACTGATAATCAAAAGATTTCTTATGGCTGTTCTGCACCAGAAGCACAATGATAACACCAATGATTGCAATAGCAATCAGAACTGATACTGTAATCAGAAGTCTTTTCTGTTTCTTTTTCTGTTCTGCCTCTTTCTTTTTCTTTTGGCTGTTTTTCAAAGATTTTTTCTTCTTTCCGTTGGAAGAGGCATTCTTATTCGGTTTATCGTCTTCTTCCAATAATTCTTTTAAAATATCCTCTTCCACATTATAATCCGGAACAATCTGTGCTTCTTTTCCACATACAGAACAGTACACACAGCCTAATTTTATTTCTGCTCCACAATTTGCACACTTCATAGCCTTCTCCTATTCATGTCTCATAGCTTCCACACAATTGTTCATTAACATTGCAATGGTCATTGGTCCGACTCCACCCGGAACCGGTGTAATCGCACTACAAAGCTGCTCTACTTCATCAAATTTTACATCACCGGAAAGTTTATTGTTCTCATCGCGATGAATTCCTACATCAATGACAACTGCACCATCTTTTACATAGGATGCATCAATAAATTCTTTTTTCCCAATTGCAACAATCAGAATATCTGCCTCTTTACAGATTTCCTTTAAATTACGGGTTTTTGAATGCGTTACTGTAACAGTTGCATTCTCACGCAGCATTAAGATTGCCATCGGTTTTCCAACAATATTGCTTCTTCCAACGATAACACAGTGTTTTCCCTCAATATCAATGTCAGAACGCTTCAGAAGCTGGATGATTCCGGCAGGTGTGCAGGAAATATATCCTTTCTGTCCAATCATCAATGCGCCGACATTTTCCGGATGGAAACCATCTACATCCTTCTTCGGAGAAATGGCACGGATTACCGCATCCTCATCAATGCCCTCTGGCAATGGAAGCTGTACCAAAATGCCTTTTACATGTTCTTCTTTATTCAATTTATCGATTAAAGCCAGTAATTCATCCTGGGAAGTCTCTTCCGGAAGCTCATAAGAAAGAGAATCTATCCCAATATATTCACAGGCACGTTTTTTGTTTCTGACATATACACTGGATGCTGGGTCATTTCCTACCTGGATTACAGCAAGTGCACCTGTGATTCCCTGTTCCTTTAACTGTACTACTTCTTCTTTTAATTCATCTTTTATTTCAGCAGAAATTCTTTTTCCATCAATTAATAATGCCATGATACCTCCTAAAATAATCCTGTAATTACGCCGTCATTAGTTACATCAATATTATTTGCAGCCGGTACTTTCGGAAGTCCAGGCATGGTCATAATAGAGCCGGTAATAGCTACTACAAAGCCTGCTCCGGCAGATACATATACTTCACGGACATTTACGGTAAAGCCAGTCGGTCTGCCAAGTTTTGATGCATCATCAGAAAGAGAATACTGGGTCTTTGCCATACATACAGGGAAATTGCCCATTCCCATTTCTTCAATATGTTTTAATTCTTTTAATGCAGCCTTACTGTAAGTTACATCATCTGCTCCATAAATCTCAGTTGCAATCGTCTTAATCTTATCCATAAGAGACATCTCATCGTCATACAGAGGTTTGAAATGTGCCTCTTTATGCTCTAAAGTATCCAGTACTTTCTTTGCAAGTTCGATTCCGCCTTCGCCACCTTTTTCCCATACTTCAGATAATGCGAATTCACAGTTTCTTTCCTTACAGAAGTTCTCTACAAATGCAATTTCTTCTTTGGTATCGGTTACAAAGGAGTTTAAGGTAACTACTACCGGTACACCAAATTTTTGAAGGTTCTCGATATGTTTCTCTAAGTTTACAATTCCCTTCTTTAAGCTTTCCAAATCTTCCTTTGCAAGGTCTGCCTTTGGAACCCCACCGTTATATTTTAATGCACGGATGGTTGCTACCAGTACAACTGCGTCCGGTTTAAGTCCAGCCTTACGGCACTTGATATCAAAGAATTTCTCAGCACCAAGGTCAGCACCAAAACCGGCCTCTGTAATTGCAATATCACCTAATTTTAAAGCTGTCTTTGTAGCGCGGACACTGTTGCATCCATGAGCAATATTTGCAAATGGTCCACCATGAACAATGGCCGGATTGTGCTCTAATGTCTGAATCAGATTTGGTTTGATGGCATCTTTTAAGAGTGCTGCCATAGAACCGGTTGCATGTAAATCATCTGCCGTAATCGGATTTCCGTCAAAGGAATAGGCAACTATGATTCTGCCCAGACGGCGTTTCAAATCTTCCATATTGTCCGCCAGACATAAAACAGCCATAATTTCAGATGCCACTGTAATGATGAAATGGTCTTCACGTACCATACCATCCATCTTGCTTCCAAGACCGATTACAATATTTCTAAGTGCACGGTCATTCATATCCATACAACGTTTCCATACTACCTGACGTGGGTCAATTCCAAGCTGGTTGCCCTGCTGGATATGATTATCTAATAATGCTGCCAACAGGTTATTTGCGGATGTGATTGCATGGAAATCTCCGGTAAAATGCAGATTTAAATCTTCCATCGGAACTACCTGCGCATATCCACCACCTGCAGCTCCACCTTTGATTCCAAAGCACGGTCCTAAAGACGGCTCACGAAGTGCAAGTACCGCTTTTTTACCAAGTAAAGCCATCGCCTCACCAAGTCCGATACTTGTTGTGGTCTTTCCTTCGCCGGCAGGTGTCGGGTTAATAGCTGTTACAAGAACCAGTTTGCCATCTTCCCTGTCTTTTACAGACTCCCATAATTCATCGGAAATCTTTGCTTTGTATTTTCCGTAAAATTCCAGCTCATCCTCGTTTATTCCGAGCTTCTCAGCCACTTCCTTAATATGTACCAGTTCTGCTTCCTGTGCAATTTCAATATCTGACTTCATCTTCATTTCCTCCTCATGGATTGTATTCTATAAATCTTTCTTAATTACCCTCTTCAATAAATGCTTCCAGCTGTTCCGGAGACATTAACACCTGTCGCGGCTTGGTTCCTTCATCCGGTCCTACTACACCAGCTTCTTCCAGCTGATCCATAATTCTTGCTGCCCGGTTAAAACCAACTTTAAAATAACGCTGAATCATTCCGATGGAACCTTTATCTTTATCAATCAAAAGCTTTGCAGCATCCAAGAAATAAGCATCTCTGTCATTTCCATCACCAGATGCCGCATCAGCACCAGTGCTTGCGGATACAGAAATATTGTTCATCCGCTCTTCAATATCACTACTGTAGCCTTCCCCCTCATTGTGTTCCTTTAAGAATTCAACCACATCTGATACCTCTTTATCGGATACAAACGCACCCTGTACACGAAGCGGTTTCTGTAAGCCCTGCGGATAATAAAGCATATCGCCTTTTCCTAAAAGCTTTTCCGCACCGTTCATATCAAGAATGGTTCTTGAATCCACACCGGACGTTACAGAAAATGCGATTCGGGATGGCATATTTGCTTTAATCAGTCCGGTAATGACATTTACGGAAGGACGCTGCGTTGCAATGACAAGATGGATTCCTGCGGCTCTTGCAAGCTGCGCCAACCGGCAGATAGCATCTTCCACATCCCCCGGTGCAACCATCATCAAATCCGCTAACTCGTCCACAATAATTACAATCTGCGGCATCTTCTTTGGCTTATCCGGGTCATCAATATCTTTGATTCCTTCTATTTTCTGGTTATAGCCCTTCAAATCACGAACACCGTATTCTGCAAATTTCTGATAACGGTCTGTCATTTCAGCTACCGCCCAGTGCAATGCACCTGCCGCCTTCTTCGGATCTGTAACAACCGGAATAAACAGATGTGGGATTCCATTGTATACACTTAACTCAACCACCTTCGGGTCAATCATGATAAGCTTTACATCCTCCGGATCTGCCCGGTACAAAATACTCATAATAATTGTATTGATACAGACAGATTTACCGGAACCGGTAGCTCCTGCAATCAATAGATGCGGCATCTTTGCAATGTCCGCAATCATGACTTTTCCGGCAATATCTTTTCCGGCTGCAAAAGCAATCGGTGATTTATTGGCATGAAATTCCTCTGACTCTACCAGATCACGGAACATAACCGGAATACTTTCTTTATTCGGCACCTCGATACCAATGGCTGCTTTACCCGGAATCGGTGCTTCAATCCGGATATCCGCCGCCGCAAGATTCATCTTGATATCATCGGACAAATTTACGATTTTGCTGACCTTTACACCCATTTCCGGCTGGAATTCATATCTCGTTACTGCTGGTCCGCAGTTGATAGCCGTAATTGTAATATTAATTCCAAAATTCTTTAAGGTCTCTTTTAATTTTGCTGCTGTCTGATTGAGATAATCTCTGGTATCACCGGAAGCACCTGCACTTCCCTTTTTCAGTAGATTCACCGGAGGGAATACATATCTGCCACCGGAATTTTCCTGTTTTACGATAGATTCTTCTACAGCCGCCACTTCATCTTCGATTTCTATCTTGTCCTGCTTCTTATTCTTCCTTGGCTTTTCTTCTTCCATTACAGGATGCGCCGGTTCTTTTTGCAGATTGCTTTCTGCATTTGGCTCTGCAATTGCTTCCGGCTCAAACACAGGTTCAGATGCAGGCTGAATGATCGGTTCTACCGGTTTTACCTCTGCTCTGTGTATCGTTGCCACCGGCTCATTCATCGTATGAATTACCGGCTGTTCCATTTTCTGGCTGCCGTTGGCTGCCGTAAGCACAACTTTATTTTCTTCCTGTACCACCGGCATATCTTCGATATCACTCAAAGTAATTTCATTAATATCATCTGATTTGACTTTCTTTTTATCCGGGGATGGTAATTTGGTATCCAATGCCACACCGCTTACCTTCTTTTCCATCCGTCGTCTTGCCTGCTCTTTTTCTCTTTCTTTCTCCCGCTCTTCCCGGCGTTCCCTGGCAGCATCCATACGACGGATTGCATCATCCTTCGCTGAATCGTAAATGACTTTTCCACCTTTTTGCATACCCTTCATAATAGAGCGTTCTGTAATCAGCACCAGCGATATTATCAAAACAATAATATCAATGACATAAGTACCCGGCACACCAAAATTCGGACACAAAAGCTGTTCTAATAATCCGCCGATAATACCGCCACCGGCTTTATTGTCAAAGCCATATTGGAACGCAGATATTGCTCCGGCTTCCTTGCTGCTGTCTGTTACCATCTGCACAAACAGGCATAAAAAGGATACAAATAATACCGCCGCTACAATTTTGACTGCTGCTACTTTATTTTCCCGGTTAGACACTGCGAACACCACTGCTAAAAAGAGACAGATTGGGAATACATATGCCATTAATCCAAATATTCCAAAGAAAAAGGAACTGACTCCGCTTCCGATTTTTCCGCCGATTCCAAAATTGGCAAGCAGCAAAACAATACAGACTGCCAGTGTAATCCAAAGAATCACTTCATTCCGGAAGGATTCCTGCTGTTCCCGCTGTTTTCTTGCCTTTGATGCTGTTGTTCCCATTGTTTTCTTCTTCTGAGTTGTCTTTTTTCTAGTTCCAGTTGCCATTTCAATCTCCCGTTTACATATAAAAATATCCTCCAATTGATACCAGTCCCATTATGAGACAGTAGATGGAAAATATCGTGAATTTCTTTTTGCGCACTACTACCAGCATGGTCTTAATGCAGATATAACCGACTACGGCTGCCACCAGCGTTCCAACTATGTAATTCAAAACATCTGCAGACTGTAATGCTGCAAATTCAACATCCTTAATCTCTACTACCAGTGCTCCAAGTATTGCCGGAATAGACATGATAAAAGAATATTTTACCGCAAATTTGCGGGTCATTCCGGTAGAAAGACATGCTGTGATTGTGGTTCCTGACCGCGATAAGCCCGGCATGGTTGCGATTCCCTGACTGATACCGATTAAAAATGCATTGGTATAAGTTACCTGCTTTGGTGTCTTGCCGCCATCCGGAATCCGGTCTGCAATAAATAAAAGCACTGCCGTAATAATAAGGCAGATTCCAGGAACCAGTAAAATCTGCTCTGCCGCAGACACCAGATCTTTCGCTGCAATTCCAATAATTCCGGTTGGAATCGTGGAAACAATGACAAGCATCACAAATTTCCGGTAACTATTATGCACGATTTTACGGTATGGTAAATCTTCTTTTGTTATCACACGTTTAAAAAAGGTTGCCACATTTACAAAAGAATCACCAATAATGGCAAAGCCTTCTTTAATCATGCGGAATATATCCTTATAATATACAATAAATACGGCAATCAGTGTTCCGATGTGAAGCAGAATATCAAAAAACATTCCGCCGGTTTCTATTTGAAAAAACTGTTTAAATATTGCAAGATGACCGGAACTGCTTACCGGCAGAAATTCGGTTAATCCCTGTATCAGACCTAATAAAACAGACTGTAATAATGACATAGCTGCCTCCTTGGTATCTCTCACTACAGTTACTTGTATAAAATTATCAACACTGTGCATTAGTATACCATATTTTGATGCGTTTGTCATTACAGGCATTCGTTTTTCTGTTCTCGTATAATCTCATGCAATTTATGAAGTGCCTGGTCGATTCCCCCCACTTCGTCAATCAGTCCTTCTTTTACTGCATCCGCTCCTACAAGAATGGTTCCCAGATCCTTCGTCAGCATGGTGGTATTCATCATGAGCTGCTCTAATCTTTTTTCATCCGCTCTGCTGTGAGATGCTATAAAATGAATAATCCGATTCTGCATCTGCTGGAAATAATCATAAGTTGGCGGTGCTCCGATTACTGTCCCGCTCATACGCACCGGATGGATGACCATGGTTCCCGATGGCACAATAAAAGAATAGTCCGTTGAAACCGCCAGCGGCACACCAATGGAATGACTTCCGCCTAAGACAAGGGACACTGTCGGTTTACTTAAGGAAGATAGCATTTCTGCAATAGCAAGTCCGGATTCCACATCACCGCCTACTGTATTCAAAAGCACAAGAACACCATCCACCTGGTCAGAATCTTCTATTTCTGCAAGCTTCGGCAGTACATGCTCATATTTCGTTGTCTTGGTATTGGAAGAAAGACATTCATGACCTTCAATCTCACCAATCACCGATAATAAATGAATCTTCTGATGCCATCGGCTGTCAGATAAGGAAATCTGCCCGGATTCCCTGATCAGTTCTTGTTCGTCTAACTGTTCCTTTTTCGATTCATCTTTTTTCTGTTCTTTGTTTTCTGCTTTTTCTATTTTTGATTCTGTATTTTGTAATTCTGCATTTTTGATTTCTTCATTTTTCAATTCCACATTTGGGACTTTTTTCTTTAGCAGCACTTGGTTTTCTTTCTGCTCCATATCAGATGCTCCCTTCTTTCTGTCTGGATTATTTCTCGCTACTCGCGAAAAAAATAAGACAGGCAGTTTTACACTGTCTGTCTTATTATCTACATGATATTCTTTTTTATACCGGCCAGCCCTTTAAATAATTGTAAAGGTTCTCATAACGGCACTTGGAGCTCTTCCAGGAGAAGTCTTTTGCCATGCCACGGTCAATAATCTGGTTCCACTGTTTCTTCTTGTCAAAGAAAATGTGTTTGGAATAATTAATGACAGAAAGCATTTCCTCCCCATTGTAATTACTGAATGAGAATCCGTCTCCGGTATTCTCATATTCATTATATGGAACAACAGTATCTTTTAATCCACCAGTCTCGCGGACGATTGGCACTGTTCCGTAGCGGAATGAAATAAGCTGTGTCAGTCCACATGGCTCAAACCGGGATGGCATTAAGAAGGCATCGGCAGATGCATATAACTTATGTGCCAGGTCATCGGAGTAACAGATATTTGCAGACACACGATCCGGATATTTCCATGCATAATAACGGAACATGTTCTCATACTGGCCTTCACCGGTTCCAATTACTACAAGCTGTGTAAAGTCATCTACGATACGGTCGATAACGAAGTTAATCAAATCTAAACCCTTCTGGTCTGTCAGACGCGAAATAAGACCAATCATATATTTCTTCTTATCTACGGTCAGTCCTAAGTCTTCCTGCAATTTCAGCTTGTTATTGACTTTCTTCTTGCGGAATGACTCAGCATCATAGTTACAGTAAATCTTATTATCTGTTGCCGGGTTGTAAACCTGATAATCGATACCGTTTACAATTCCCTGCATATCATAATGACGGGCGGAAAGCAGACCATTTAAACCTTCCCCATAATTTTCTGTCTGAATCTCATTGGCATAAGAATCACTGACTGTGGTAATGTAGTCTGCATAAACCAGACCACCCTTTAACATATTAGCATCTTTCTTATATTCCAGCTTATCCGGTGTAAAAAGTGATGCCGGAAGTCCGGTTAACCCCTGCATGGTCTTAATATCCCATACACCCTGGAATTTTAAGTTATGAATAGTCATAACAGATTTCATACCCCAGAAGAACATATCTCCCTGAAACTCATTTTTCAGATATACCGGAATGAGACCTGTTTCCCAGTCATGACAATGGATAATATCCGGCTGGAAGCCGATAACAGGAAGCATAGATAATACTGCCTTATCAAAGAAACAGAATTTTTCGATATCCTGTCTGATATTTCCATAAGGTGAGAAACAGTCAAAATACTCTTTATTATCGATAAAGTAATATGTAATTCCATCTAATTCATATTTTAATACACCCACATATTTGCTTGGGATATAAGAACCTGTTCCCATGTAAAAATGTGTTACATATTCAAACTGGCTCCGGAAATGTTCCGGTATACAACTATAGTTTGGAATTACCACACGAATATCCCAATACTGAGGGTCAAATTCCTTTGGCAGTGCACCACACACGTCCGCAAGCCCTCCGGTTTTAATAAATGGTACACATTCTGATGCTGCAAATAGAATTTTCTTCATTTTGCTACCCCTTTCTGCTTAAACATTCTCCAATGCCTGTTCCAGGTCTGCAATGATGTCTTTTACATTTTCTGTTCCAACGGAAAGCCGGATTAAATCCGGTGCTACACCTGCTTCAATTAACTGCTCATCTGTCATCTGACGATGTGTATGGCTGGCAGGATGCAGGACACAGGTTCTGGAATCTGCTACATGTGTTACAATTGCAGCTAATTTCAGATGATCCATAAAGGATACGGATACTTCCCTACCACCCTTTAAGCCAAATGCAATAACACCACAGGTGCCATTTGGCATATATTTTTCTGCCAGTGCATGATATTTGTTATCCCTTAAGCCCGGATAGTCTACCCATGCCACTTTATCATTTGCATTTAAATATTCTGCTACCTTCTGGGCATTTTCACAATGTCTTGGCACTCTTAAATGTAAAGTTTCCAGCCCGACATTCAGTAAGAAGGAATTCATTGGGGATGGAATGGAACCAAGGTCACGCATAAGCTGTGCTGTTGCTTTTTCGATATAAGCCAGCTTACCAAATTTCTGAGTGTATACAATTCCATGATAAGATTCATCCGGTTGTGTCAGTCCCGGATATTTATCCTTATATTTCTCCCAATCAAAATTACCACTGTCAACGATACATCCACCCACTGCCATGGCATGTCCGTCCATATACTTGGTAGTAGAATGAGTTACGATATCTGCTCCCCATTCAAAAGGTCTGCAGTTAATCGGTGTTGCAAATGTATTATCTACGATAAGTGGTACCCCATGTGCATGGGCAACATGTGCAAACTTCTCAATATCAAGTACTACAAGGGATGGATTAGATAAGGTCTCCGCAATCACCGCCTTGGTATTCGGTAAAAATGCCGCTGAAAGCTCTTCTTCCGATGCATCCGGATCCACAAAGGTACAGGAAATTCCCTGTTTCTTAAGTGTGGTTCCCAGCAGATTAAAGGTTCCACCATATAAGGAGCTGGATGCCACAATATGGTCTCCTGCTTCACAGATATTAAATACTGCAAAATAGTTGGCTGCCTGTCCGGATGAGGTCAGCATGGCGGCCACGCCACCTTCCAACGCCGCGATCTTGGCGGCTACAGCCTCGTTTGTCGGGTTTTGAAGGCGGGTATAGAAATAGCCGCTTTCCTCCAAATCGAACAATTTAGCCATCTGCTCGCTCGTCTCATACTTGAATGTCGTGCTTTGATAGATCGGGAGGACACGGGGTTCTCCTTTCTTGGGTTGCCAACCGGCCTGTACGCACAGGGTTTCCGGTTTGAATTTGTTATCCATATAGGTTGTTTTTTTAATTGAATGTCATTTTAATCGCGAATGTACGGAAAATCGGTAAGAATTGTTCCGCTTACAAGATCTTCTTCTGTAAGATACTGAACCAAATGAAAGCGACGACACCTTTTAGCATGCTGGAAAGGCTGATCGCCCACCAAACACCCGTAATACCCAGTCCCGCTGCCGCTAGCCCGATGGCCAAAGGTATGCGTAAGGTGTTACACGAGATGCTGATGATCGCCGGCGGAACCGTTCGGCCGGTACCGTAGAACATGCCTTGCGTGGTAATCTCCAGCATCATGAAGATCATCGAATATCCGTCGATCCGGAGAAATATACCACCGGCCTCATAAGCGGCTTGCTCCGGCACGATCAGCGAGAAGACCTCGCTACCGTAAAAGACGAATAACAACGTGCAGAGTACACCGATGATAGAAGTCATTTTAAGCGTCGTATGATAAGCGGTCAAGATACGTTCTTTCTTGCGTGCGGCGTAGTTCTGGGCGGTGAAAGCGGAGAGGGCCGTACTGAAGCCTTGTGAGGTGTTCCATGCGATCGCCTCCATTTGTCCGCCTGCCGTAAGCGTCATCAAACCGATATGCCCTCCGTAGGTGGAAGCTGTACGAGCCATAAAAAGATTGATGATCGCGAAGAATGTATTTAATAACGCTACCGGCAGGCCCAATTGGAAGATCCGCTTGGTGTAGCGTTCCTTTAAACGGACAAAGAAAGGGAATCCCCCGAACAATTTATTGCGGCATTTTAGCTGATAGACGAATAGTCCGCAAACCACCGCTTGGGAGATCCACGTAGCCCAAGCCGCGCCCGCGATGCCGAAGGGGAAGACGATCACCCACAGCCAGTCGAGCACGATATTCGTGCCAAAAGCCGCGATCATAATCGCCATCGCCTTGCGCGGAAAGCCGTCGTTGCGCACCGCGCCGAGCATCGCCATCGTTACGACCTGCGCGGGGGAGGATATGATCAATATCCACGCGTAATAGCGCGCCATCTCCGCGATATCGGGAGAGACCTTATAGAAGGTAAGCAGATACTCCGCCAGCGGCGTGAGCAGTAAACTGGAAACGGCGGAGGCGGCGATCATCAAAAACACCATCGCGCCGAGGATACGCTGCGCGAGCGCCTCCCTGCCGCGCCCCATGCTGATGGCGATGAGGGCGCCGCCGCCGACGCCGATGCCTGCGCCGATCGCCGTCACGATCACGGAAAAGGGAAAAGAGAGGCCGATCGCCGCGAGGCCGCCCTGACCTATCCCCCAGCCGACAAAATAGCCGTCAACGATCGTGTAGATACCGCTCAAAAGCTGCGAGCTGACCGCCGGTATCACAAACATAAAAAAGAGCCGGTTAAGCTCCCGGTAATTTTTTGTATGGAACATCTCCGACAACCTCCAAAATTCACCTTTTCCGGCGCGGGGCTGCGAAAAATTCCCGCGCCGTGACGCGCGCATACCAGCCCTATCCAGCAAACGGTAAAATAATCCGTACTAATTATAATCCGAATACGGATTATATTAACACGGATTTTATTTTAGTCAAGAGCCCTCCGCGGCGGGGCAAACACACAAGCCTGCCGGCGCAAATATTAAGCGCCCTGCGGTGTCTGGAGGCGGTATTTTTCCTAATATATACATAAGACAATTTTCCGCAGACGCTGCGGAAACAATAAAAATAGCGCTGTCATACGACACGGACACCGGCGGCCAACTCTCGTTTTTTTAGACTTCATATCATAAGCATATTTACAAAAATGCCAACTTATATGGCACATTTGCCGCGGCTCATCCGCTGTCGGATGTTGTGAAAATAAATAAATGGTGGTATTTTGTACTTGGACGATATATTTTTATAAAACTTACACCGGCCCCCGAGCTCCAGGCGGGCCGGTTGTGGAATGGGGGAGATATATATGAAGCTGTTCGTCGCGCCAAGCAAGAACTCGGCGGAACACCACTCACGCATGACGGAGGCTCCAGTCGGGCCTCTCATTATTTCGCTTGCCATTCCTACGATAATAAGCATGCTTGTCACAACGCTCTACAACACGGCCGACACCTACTTCGTCTCCCAGCTCGGGACCAGCGCGAGCGGCGCCGTGGGCGTCGTCTTCTCCCTCTTCGCCAACCGCTTCTACCTGCGGCACGCGGTCAAAAAGGTCACCCGCGTCCGTGAGGGAATGCTCGCGGCGCAGGGCACGCTCGACGACCGCCGCTACACCGAGACGATCGCCCGAGCGGGGCGCACCAACCGCGCCATCGTCGTCATCGCCGCCGTGGGCTGCGTGGTGGCCTATTTCGCCGTCTATATCCTGATGGTGATGGCGATCATGGTCTCCTGAACCGAACGACCCGAGGGGGAGCGGCAAAGCCGCTCCCCCTTTTTGCCCTTCTTGCGTTTTTCGCGGCGGGGTGTTATGATGGACCCATCGGGCGCGCTGCGCGAAAGAAAGGAGCCCTGTCATGGCCGCTGAACGAATCTCCGAACCCGCCGTGGTCTGGAAGGACCGCAAACGCATCTGCGGACTGCCGATCACCTTTACGAAATATTCGATGTCGGAGGACCGGCTCTTTCTCGAGACGGGACTTTTGAACACCCGGCAGGAGGAGGTCATCCTCTACCGTGTGCGGGACATCAGCCTCACCATCAGCCTGTGGCAGCGGATCTTCCGGGTCGGGTCGGTGCTCGTGCAGTCGTCGGACAAGTCGCTGCCCAGGCTGCTGCTCAAGAACATCCGCGAGCCCCGCGGGGTCAAGGAACTCATCCACAAGCAGGTGGAGGAGATGAAGCTCGCCCGCCGCCTGCGGGTCGGCGAAATCCTCGACAACGACGAGTGCGGCTGTGAGGACGGCGGGGACGGGATGCTCCTCTGAGGAGAAAAATCTCAAAAAGCCCTTGCAAATCCGGAGCAATCATGCTAAGATGATGGTTAATCGAATAACGCTGAGATCGGGAGAGTAGCGCATCCGCGCCGCAACAGAGAGGTCCGCCGCCGGCTGAAAACGGACCGCGGGAAGCGTCTGCGTGAAGTTCACCCGTGAGCGGCGCCGCTCAACCCCCCCGGGGCGGTAGGCGGCGACGGTTCGCCCCGTTAAAAAGCGCAGAAGTGTCCAATACTCTTTGTATTGGGAATTTGGGTGGTACCACGGACTGGCGTCACGGCCGTTCGTCCCTTTGCGGACGGACGGCCTTTTTATTTTGCAGTATCACAGG